>Ga0105091_10001578_pt1 | contig 10011 bp, 5 predicted proteins | sample PPLLak1March2015_FD_87022 | JGI IMG/M metagenome (GOLD analysis project Ga0105091, IMG submission 87022) | Freshwater sediment microbial communities from Prairie Pothole Lake near Jamestown, North Dakota, USA - PPLs Lake P7 Core (1) Depth... | ecosystem: Environmental > Aquatic > Freshwater >... | reverse complement strand
TACGCCTCCACCGGCGCTTTTTCGGCCGGCGCCCCCGCCCGGTCCGGGCGCAGCGCCTCCGCTTCATGCAGGTAGACGTGGCGGATCTCACCCGGAGTGCGTTCGGTGTTCCAAAGGATCAGAACGCGGATGCAGCGCGGGACGCTGCCCGCGACGTCGATCTCGTGCGCGCATAGCATCGCGGTATCCTGCCAGCCGATCTCCCGGGCGGAAAGCGCCGGGAACGCGGCATTCAAATCCGAGGTTGTGGTGAAGATGATTGCGGCCAGATCCTCCGGCATGAATCCGTTGCGTCTGTGGATTTCCAGGAGCAGTTCCTTGGTCCGCGCCGAAAGGTCTTCGGATTTGTTGCTGGGCGAAGTGGTCGCACCTCGAATTCCCCGAACGGGCATGGCGTCCTCCAAAATTCTCGAATTTTCAGTTCTTTCCGCCGGGGTGCGGCTTTGAACCGCACCCGGGACCGGCATATAGGCCGGCCTGTACGAACCCCAGGCGGGATAAAAAAAAACCGCGAGGCCGTTTGGCCTCGCGGAATGTGTCGGGTTTGTTACTGGACCTGGACCCTTCTCAACGCGAAGCGACGGCTGCCTTAGGGGCGCCGTAAAAATACGCGTAAAAGAAGAAGCCCAAGTTCGATTGCATAGTGGCCGGCATGTTAGCACGGCAGGATGCGCCTGTCAAGCCGGGTTTTTTCAATCTGGAAGCCATTATTCCAAGGCATCCTTCCAATTAATTCCTTTCCCTGACTTCGCCGTTTCGTTCCGTATCCGCGCGGGTTTCCTCCGACTCTCCGCCATCATTGGACACCCTTGTCCTTAAAAAACGGACGGTAGGCCATGTCGTTTTCGAGGATATGGTGGACCAGCCAATCCGCAAGGTATTTCAGCAATGCCCTGGACACCTGATCTGTCCCTAGTTCCGCGTCCGCTGAGAATTCGGCGTTTTTTTTCTGGAAAGCGCGATGCTCGCTTTTTTGATCCTCCAAACCAGGGAAGCCATACGCCTCCATCAGCCTTTCTTCGGTTTTAAAGTGCGTTTGCGCATAACGCTTCATTTCCATGCAGATCCCGGCGATCGTTTCGGAGTGTACTCCCGCCGTTCCCTGGGTTGAGATCAGGCGGTTCAGCATCTTGATCAATTGTTGATGCTGTTGATCCAGCTCTCTTACGCCGACACTGAACTTCTCAGACCATGTCACCGGTTCCATGGAAAATTTCTTTTCCGTCCGATCCTTCAGCAGGCCTGATTCAAGATAAATCTTGATGACCTGGGGGTCAAAATGCGTGCCCGATTGTGATCGGATATGTTCAAGCACTTTTTCTCTGGGCCATGCACGGCGATACGGGCGGTCGGAAGTCAATGCGTCAAATACATCGACCACGGCGAAGATCCGGGCTGCCAACGGGATCTGATTGCCGCTCAACCCGCGCGGATACCCCGACCCATCCCATTTTTCGTGATGGCAATACGGGATATCCAATGCCAAGCGCAGGAAGTGGATGGGAGAAAGCAAATCGTTGGCAAAAGCAGGATGTTTTCTCATCACGATCCATTCTTCATCCGTCAACGGTCCCGGCTTAAGTAAAATTCTGTCCGGGACGCCCATTTTCCCGATATCATGAAGCAATGCCCCCCGGCGGACATGAACCAGATCCTCGTCGGACAGGCCAAATTGGCGCCCCAGCATCATCGTCAGTTCCGTTACTCTCAGGGTATGGCCCTCGGTTTCGTTATCGCGCAAATCCAGCGCCTGCGACCAACCCTGGATGGTGGCATCGTACGCCTGGATAAGTTCGGCATTGGAATGCTGCAGATCGGCGAACAGGGAGGAATTGTCGATGGCAATGGCAGCCTGGTTGGCAAGCGAATGAAGAAATTTCAGCCATTCTTCATTCGGTTCGATAAACGATCGATGGAAGAGTTCCAGCACGCCTTTGACCTGTTCCTTCACGATCAAAGGCACGGCGAAGTAACTCATAAAGGGTTCTTCCGCCAGGGCTTTTAGAAGCTGCGGATGGACAAAGTGATCGGTCAGATTCGGAACATGAATTGTCCGCCGCTCGAGGGCGGCACAACCCGTATCGCCTTCTCCGAGATGCATGGGTTCCATTTTTTCAAAAGCCGGTGTCCGAAAACCGCGGCCGGACGTAAATTCAAGCAATTGCGAAGCCGGGTTGTACAGCCAGATATCGGCGGCATCCACTTTTAATTGCTCCATCGCTTGCGCGAGAAGGACCTCCAGGCTGACATCCATATCCGAGCTCGAAAGAATCGTCTGATCAATCTCGCTCAGGGCGATGATCTGCCGCAAGCGGCGCTCGGTTTGTTCACGGAGCAGCATACGCCGGATGGCGATTGCGGCCGAATCCCCGATGCTTTGCGCCAGGCGGAGCTTATTCGGTGTAAACGGCTCCCTTCCCACATTCCGCGTTTCGCCCACCATGAGCATGCCAAGTATTTTTAAGCAATCCGGGGAGGAATCGTTGATCCGAAGAGGAATGATGCATAACGATTGGGCAAAATCCAATTGGAGGGCTTTTTTTTCGTCGGCGCTGATCCCCGAGTCATCGGCCAGCAGGATGATCGGTTCCTTCTGTTCCAGAACGCGTTGAGCATGAGGCAAGGAAGCAACCGGATTTCGATCCCCGATCCCAAGGTCATGGCCCAGGTTCCGGATGGGATATGCGGCACGCAAGATGTAGTTATCGCCCTCCAACAATGCGATTCTGGCGAAGGTGGCGTGAATGCTCTCGACGGCATGGCGATTTACGAGGTCAAGGATTTCATCCAGTGAATCCGCTCCCGCCAGGGAATGGGAAAGCTCAAACAGCATAGAGAGCTCCTCGTTGCTGTTTTTAATCTGTTCCTCCGCCTGTTTCCGCTGAGTGACATCACGCATAACGCCGCGCGTGCCAGCAACCCGCCCCCCCTCATAAATCATGGTGGGCTTGATCTCGATAAAAGCGCGGGTTCCATCCGGCCGCACGATCTGGCCATTGATGACTTCCGGAGTGTTCCCGGTCTGCATCGCGCCGCGGTAAGCTTTATCGAGTCCCGCGGGCGGCTCCAGCGCGAGGAAATCAGAGAATTTCCGGTCCACCAGCGCGTGGGGGTTCTCCACGCCATAGATCCGGGCCAGGGCGGCATTGGCAAAGGTGAAGACCCCCGCCTCATCCGTCACGTAAATGCCATCATTCACTTCGTCAACCAGCGTGCGGTATTTTTCCTCGCTCAAGCGCATGGATTCGACGGCCCGGTTCCGCTCGGTCACATCGCGCCCGTAAAGGTTCACATAATCCGGCCCGGCGATTGGTGTGACGGACATCTCGTAAACCTTCCCGTCGCACTCAATATCCACGGTCTGGTTTTTCTTGCTCCCAAGCGATTGAACGGCCAGATCACGCCAAACCTGGGGAGCCGGATCGCCCTCCCGGCATCCCCACATGCTCATGAGCACGCCGCTGGCCGCGTTGGCATACATCACAATCCCGTCCCGGCTCAGACGCAGCACCATGTTTGGATTTTCGGAGGGGAATTTCGCCAGGCTTGCGATTTCTTGTTCCGCCAGCTTGCGGTTGGTGACATCGCGGTAATTGATGACGATCGATCGAACCGCCGGCTCATCCAAAAGGTTGGTTAAAACGCCATCCATCCAACGCCACGAGCCATCCTGATGCCGCAACCGGAAGGTGGCCTCCAGGGCTTCCCCGGGGTGTTTCTGGATCTGTTCCAGCATCCGGGCTGCACCTGCCCGCTCGTCAGGATGAAATAAATCGAGAACATTTTTCCCCATGAACGCGTCGGGCGGGTAACCGAGCGGGCGCTTCGAGTTGGGGCTTTCCCAGGTAAGCGTGCCGTCCGGATCCACCAAGGAAATTTCTTCCATGCTGTTGTCCACGAGTCCCTGAAAACGTTTTTCACTCTTCCGCAACGCGTCTTCCGTTCGCCGGCGCTCGGCGATTTCCTGCCGGGCCTGCTCGAAAAGCTGGGCGTTCTGTATGGCAATCGCGGCCTGGCCGGCGAAGGCAGCCACAGCCGGGCTATCCGCTTCTGTCAGGCCGGGGCCGGTAAACGCCATTAACCCAAACGTCCTGTCGCCCACTATAAGCGGGGTAAAAATTGATGGTCCCAATTTGAACATTTCCACCAATGGCACTGCCAGGGCACGCAGTTTTTTCGGTATGGTGTCGGCCACGGCCTGTACGGCATTCTTGACGAAAACCGTATCACCCTTGCGGATGACCTTTTGGTAGACGCTATCCACCCTCGGGCGGAAATGGAAATTACGCGGCGTAAGGCCGATAATTTTTTCTGCTTTGCGCACCAAGTCTGCCCCGTAGCTGAGGTAGACAATCCGCAGGCTTTGACCATCTTCTGAAACCTCGAATCCCGAGGCAGAATAACCCATATGCTTTGCCTGGTCCTGGATCGCGGAATACACTTCTTCCGTCGTGCGGGCATGCTGCACAGCGCCGGCCGCCTGGCTGAGGGCAAGCAACAGGCGATTGGCGCGGGCGCCTTCTTCCTGCGATTGCCGGAGAGCCTCCTTGTCCCTCTTTTGCTCGGTGATGTTGCGGATATTGCATTGGATTACTTTTTCGGCACCCACGAGGTACACATTGCTGACGAATTCCACCTGAATGAGGCGCCCGTCTTTCGTTTTTAGCGGCAAGTTTTCATAGCGAATGTATTCATTTTCCTGCAATGCTGTGAAGGAGTACTTGCTGGCATTAATATCCTTGAAAGCACCGACTTCCCAGAGTTTCTTCACGATCAATTCATCGCGTGAATACCCCAGCATTTTTATCAAATACGGGTTGACGTCCTTGATCATTCCCGTCTTGGCATCCAGAAGGATTATCCCATCCTGGGCTGCTTCAAACAGGCGGCGATAGCGAAGCTCTGAATCTTTAAGAGTTTGCAGAATTAATGATTCCGCCTTGTTTGCCGTGCCCGACATAGTAAGCCGGATCCTTTCTTATTCTGTTAAGGAAGAGGCGTTGAATCGGCGCAGAAACACTACCATAAAGCTTATTCCAAAACCTTCCCCGGTAATATCCATCAGTCAGGGAGTATGTATCTCCGCCACATGGGGGAGGCGCGTTGGACCGCACGCATCCCGCCCCGTCGCGCTCTGCCCGGGCGACGTTTCCGGGTCGGCCATTATCGGTAATGCGATGGAAAAACCGGGCTTTCGGAGGGAATAACCTCCAAAACACCGGTCCCGGCGGATAAAACTTTGGAAATTTTGTGTAAAATAAATCCAAAATGGATTTTCCGCACAAGCTCCTGCACCAATGTCAAAGCCCCCGTCGGCGATTTCCGTGATTGGAACGCGATCAGCGCATGGGCCAGGGGAATTGCGGACGCGTTGAAATAACACGGCCGAGAGCCGCCGTTTTGGAGCGGGTATTCCGTCATCCTGAGAAAGGTTCCTCATGACCCAAACCTGGACCGCCGGGAACATTCCCGACCTGACCGGTAAAATCGTTGTCGTCACCGGAGCCAATAGCGGCATCGGTTATGAAGAAGCCCGGGCGCTGGCCGGCAAAAAGGCAACCGTGATCCTTGCCTGCCGCAACGAGGAAAAAGGCCGGGCCGCCGCCGCGCGGATCGTTGCGGAACATCCACAGGCCGGAGTCGAGCTTATGCGGGTAAACCTATCCGACCTGGCGTCCGTACGGCGCTTCGCCGGCGAATTCGCCGCCCGCTTCGAGCGGCTCGATATCCTGATCAACAACGCGGGGATCATGGCGGTTCCACCCGGAAAGACGGCGGACGGCTTCGAATTGCAGTTCGGCACCAATCACTTGGGACATTTCGCGCTTACCGGGCTCCTGATCGAGCGCATACTCCACACACCCCGCGCACGCATCGTCACCGTCAGCAGCGGCGGACATCGTTTTGCCGCAATGGACTTCGGCAATCTCAACGCAGAAAAAGGCTATGACCCGCAAAGAGCCTATGCCCAGAGCAAACTCGCCAACCTGCTCTTCACTTACGAGCTGCAGAGGCGTTTGGAAAGCGCGGGGGCGGATGCCATCTCCACGGCGGCCCACCCCGGCTGGACGGCGACGAATCTCGGACCGGATTGGCGGATGGTCAGGTTAATCAGCAAGTTAATCGCCCAAGAGGCGGCGATGGGCGCGTTGCCGGAGTTGTGCGCCGCCACCGCGCCGGAGGTCCACGGGGGCGATTATTACGGCCCCGGCGGCTTCCAGGAAATACGCGGGTATCCGGTAAAAGTCCAATCCAGTAATAAATCCCACGATCGGGATGCGGCGTTCAAGCTTTGGAAGGCTTCAGAAGAAATGACCGGGGTGCGGTTCCTGGATTCTCCTCCCTTCCCGTAATACCGAAAGGGAGGAGGACGGCCCGAGGAGAGATGGGATCGATCACATAATCCCCACTTCCACCGGTAGAACCTTTTCATTCCACTCACTGCCAAAGGCAGTGGTTTGGAACCCTAAAAAACACCGGCCCTCATGTTGAGGGGCCGGTGTTTTTTTATTTGCAGCAGCGGTCTGAAGCGCCGCCCGCCGACGAGTTCGGTCCGGGCTTATAGATAGAGATCGCGTTTATTGTAAGACCAATACGCCGCCGCGACACAGACGACGATGATCGCCGCCGAGAGCAGAAGGTACCCGCCGCTGAGTTCGCCGCTCCGAAATAACTCCCCCGCGTCGAAATACTTGAACGGCGTGAAGTATTTGAGGAAATCCATTTTTTGGTCCAAGCTGGAGAGTATGGATGCGAAGTAGGTCACCAGAATGATGGCGACCGCGGTCGATCCGGAAAGCTTGTACCGCTTCATGGCGCAGCCCAGCAGCAGGCCGATGGCCAGGAAAATCAGCCCGATGACGAGCATCGCCTGCATTTCGAGTGCCAGGAAATCGTAGAAGGCCTGGTCCGGATTGTAGGATTGCATGGCGACCAGCGAAATCGCCCAGGTGATCAGCACGAAGGCGATGCAGTTCACCAGGGCCGCCAGCACTTTGGCCGTAACGACCCGGCTGCGCGACACCGGCAGCACCAGCGAAAACTCGACTGTTTTGTCGCGTTCTTCCTTGGAGATCATGCCACTGCCCCACATCGATGCCGCGATGGCGGCCATCAATGCAAAATAGATGAACATGATCCCGTAAAAACCGGCGATGGTGGTCAGGTTAAATCCCCTCATGTTAAAGGCATCCAGCATCGCCGGGGGCAGGGAATCCAGCATTTTCAGGCTTTCGGGGTCGCCGGCAAAGGCGGAATATTTTGCCGCCGACATCATGATCAGCAGTCCGATGATACCGCTCCAGATCAGCAGCGATTTAAAATTCGCCCTCAGTTCGCGAAAGAAAATATTCATTTTGCGTCTCCTTACGACACCGCAGGAATATCGCGGCGGGTGTACATCCAGTAACTCAGCACCAGCGCCACAAGGGTGACCGCTACGTTGAGCAGCAGCAACGGCGGATTGTACGCGCCGTCCCGGACGATGGAAGCCGCATCGATGTGTTTAAAGGGCGTGATCAGTTCCAGTTTTACATCGCCAAAGATGCCGCTGAACGCGCTCAACACGTACGCCCCGAAGGCAAGCCCGAGGGCATACGGCGTAACGCTCCGGACACGCCTGACGAGGAGCGATATGACCAGCCCGACACTCAGGAAGAAGAGCTGAAAGATCACGATGCTGATCAGGAGCAGGAGCAGCGTGCCGGGTTCGTACGCGTGCCCGCCGCGAAACAGCTCAATCGCCGTAAAACTGATCGCCCACACCGCCAGGTTGGTGATGGTCAGGCTGGTCAGCGCGGCCAGCAGTTTGCTGGTCAGGACCTGCATCCGGCTGACCGGTTTGCTGAGCAGAAAGTCCGCCGTCAATTCATTTTCTTCGATCGAGACCAGTCCAAATCCGTAGTTGCTGGCCTGGATCGCCAGGCAGAGCTGGACGAACATGAAGACGAAACTGTAAAACCCCAGCACGCTGGCCATATCGATCCGGTCCATACCGAAGGCGGCCCGCATTTCCTGCGGGTACCTTGCCAGAAATTCGTTCATCAGCGCAGCCTGGTCCACGAATATCGTAAACATGGAAAAAAAGAAAACGATCAGGAACGCCACGGACAGCGACCAAATGACGACGGATTTAAGCCGGGTGCGGAATTCGTGAAGGTAGATGGTTGTGCTCATCATTCCCGCCTATTCGTAGTAGTGCATGAAGATTTCTTCGAGAGTCGGCTCTTCGATGGTTGCGTCTTCGACCTTCAAACCGCCGATTTTCTTCAGCATCGCGTTGATGTCACCTTTGAAGAAGAAGCTCACCGCGCCGTTATCGGCCTGCACATTGGTCACGCCCGCCATCTTGACATCGGCCGGTTTCAGGCCTTTGGCCGTCACGCACACCTTCTTGTATTTATTCTTTTGCAGGGTGCGGATGTCGGAGATTTCCACGATCTTGCCCTCTCGGATGATCCCCACCCTGGTGCACAGGCGCTGGACTTCGCCCAGAATGTGCGAGGAAAAGAAAACGGTCACGCCGCGGGCGTTTTCCTGGCGGATCAGGTCGAAGAACTTGCGCTGCATGAGCGGGTCAAGCCCGGCGGTCGGCTCGTCCAGGAACAGCAGCTTGGGGCTGTGCAGCAGGCCCTGGACGATCCCGACCTTTTTCTTGTTGCCGTAGGAAAGATCGCTGATCCGCCGGTTCATCTCCAATTCCATGAGATCCGAGAGCTCGCGCATGCGCTGGGTGCAATCCTTGCCGTAGAAGCTGGCGGAATATTTAAGCAGATCGATGACCTTCATGCCTTCGTAGTAGAAGACTTCCGAAGGCAGGTAGCCTATATCGCGGCGGATTTCTGGACCGTGGGTGGTCACATCCTTGCCGAAGATCCTGGCGGTACCGCCGGACGGGTGGATCAGCGAGAGCAACAGGCGGATGGTGGTGGACTTTCCGGCGCCGTTGGGACCGATGAAGCCGAAGATCTCACCCTCCTCCTCATTGAAGGAAACATCCACAATGCCGCGTGATTTGCCGTAATACTTCGTGAGTTTGCTGACTTCGATGACGCTCATGGAGTCGCTCCTTTTGGCAGGAAGGGGTAAAAAACATGGTTGGAAGCCAATCCAGAAGATTATATATCCAGATTCCGGAAAAGAAAGGGGTTGGCGTTGGTTTTTACGCGGCTTCGTTCCAACTCCCCGAAACGGAGGGGCAACCAAAAACCGGGGGCAGATATTATTCAAAAATAAAACTCCGAAGATTGGCCTGTAGAGGGGTTCACTACCTCATCCCAAATGGCTGGCGTAATTCCAGAAGAGGAGAATCCTGCCGGCGGCGCAAGCAGCCCGTAGATCCTGTTTTCGCCGCCGCGCAGCAGATAATTCGAAACAACCGGCTTCCTTCCCGGGCATTTTATTTTCCTGCATCCTGTTCTACAATCAGGGGGTAAAACCGAGACCGGAGCGGAGCATGAACAGCGAGAGCATGAGTTCCCAAACCCAATCTCCGGAATCCGCAAAAATCCGGATCCTGCTGGTGGACGACCATGCCGTCGTGCGCCAAGGTTTGCGCACGTTGATGGAGCTGCAGGCGGATATGGAAGTTGTTGGCGAGGGCAGCAACGGCAACGAAGCCGTCGAAATGGCCGCCCGATGTAAACCGGATGTTATCGTCCTCGATCTGGTCATGCCGGGTATGGACGGCATCGAAGCCACACGAAAAATCCTCGAATGCAGCCCCCGGTCGCGGGTACTCATCCTGACCAGCTTCGGCGAAGACGACAAGATCTTTCCGGCCATTCGCGCCGGCGCGCAAGGGTATCTGCTCAAGGATATTCAACCGCATGACCTGATCCAGGCCGTCCGCGAAATGCACCAGGGAAAGAATCAGCTCCACCCGGACGTCGCCGGTCGGTTGATGTCCGCAGTTGCCGGGGATGCCCCCGGACGGCCGCCGCAGGCCGATCCGCCTCCAATAGATATGCAGGGTCTGACGGAACGCGAGCGCGAGGTCCTGGATCTGATAGC
>Ga0105091_10001576_pt1 | contig 10013 bp, 8 predicted proteins | sample PPLLak1March2015_FD_87022 | JGI IMG/M metagenome (GOLD analysis project Ga0105091, IMG submission 87022) | Freshwater sediment microbial communities from Prairie Pothole Lake near Jamestown, North Dakota, USA - PPLs Lake P7 Core (1) Depth... | ecosystem: Environmental > Aquatic > Freshwater >... | reverse complement strand
CTTTAAAGAGCCGTCATTCATGCTTTTTACGGCTTCCTTTAAGGGCTCCTTCGAATCAAGCACTTTTCTTACGGTTTTTTCATCGGTTTCCACTGTTATGGAAGGCCCGAACTTTGAGTTAGGGTCATTAGGAGTGTCATACATGTAAAAATCTCCTATTTCTCCTCCTCTCATCAGTATAGTCACATAAAGCATCTCGCCGCTCTCAAGCTTAATTTTCCCGGCAATTTCCTCACTGGCTACAAATCTTTTAAGAACTTCGGGAACTTCATCGGAGTTGTTATTATAAAGTTCGGCTTTTGTACTCAGTTCTGCAAAGAGCTCGTTTTCTATAGTAGAATTCTCAGGTGCTATATAAGGCTCGGCTTTTTTGATATCGCCTGCACTTGAGGCTGCGCCTGCTATCGGGGCAAACAAAAGCATAATAAGAAGGAAAATACTCAAAATTCTGGTTTTACTGCGAGAAAACATAATTGAAAATAAGAGGCAGGGATATAAAAAAGTTATTGATATAAGTTAAACCTGAAACGGGACAAAAGAATTAGAAGTTCAGGTGTAGAATATGCAAGTAATGAAGTATATAGATAGTGCGCCGCGTAGCTAATGAATGATATAGGTAACGAAGAATACAGGTAATGAAAAGTATACGTGACTGAAATTCCAATTGAAACTTAAGTAAAAAATAAAAAAGAATAAAAATTTACCGACATTGCGTTTACTAACGGTAAACCCATTACGGTAAATTCTCAAAGTTTGAGAGAGGGCCTGAACACCTCGGAACAGTATTTGTCGAAGACCTGGTCTTCAACCTGTTCGAATAACTTTTTGTAATCTTTCGATTTCGGATCGTGCTTGCTCATCGTTTTCTTGACTTCAGCATTCATTTTATCAAGAGTTTTCTGGTCGAAACCTTCCGTATTCTCCATAGTAAACATAAAAATCATACTCTGAAATTACCTTATTAGGCACTAAATTTTTAAGTCGCTAGTCTGCAGTATTACCGACACAATATTACTGTACAATCTTAAGAAGTATACATAAATATATTAGTCAGGTAATTTACTCAACGTTTTTGATAAATTTTCAAATCTGTTTGAAGATAACTTTTGATTCAATAATTAAAAGTTTTATATTATTTATCTAATATATTAGCTTTCTCTTTTAAATAAGACTTTCACGTGCGCTGCAAAGGTCCGCAATCTCAAAATTCTAACATGAGAATCTCTGGAAAGCCTGTTACTTACATTAACCTTTGATTCAAGTCTCTTTTAAATGACAAATCACTTATTTGTTTACTCATATAAATATTTTACACTCAGGTAATGTCCCAAAGGACATATACATTGTTACATTGAAGACCGGAATATATAATGATTACCTGAATCTCTTGAGAACAGACCTAGCAGATAGTTATCCCACAAGCTTATTTTAAAAGCTTGATCAAAAAAGCCTGAGAGCAGAACTGGTAGATCGTTACCCGGGAGCGGCTTAAAGACAGGATTTTCAGAAGATCGTTTCTCAGCTTCACGAAGAAGGTGAGCCTTTCGCAGTCGAATATTCTCCGTAATTTAGGGGTTAATTTTATTAGCTCTTCGGATTACTATAGAGGTATAGAAAAGTATTCGAGTTGATAACAAAGTGCGACCAGTCTCACAAAGAGTGAACGCGAAAAAGACTCATGAAAACAACACCGAGTTTGGAAAATCTACCTCCGAGCTTCTTATCCTGAAGCCTGAAGGTTATCCGTTAAGCGGCATGATGGACGAATATCCTGTTATTGAAAATCGGGATGTTTTCGAATTCTATGCCCGGGAACAATGGAATGGATATATTGCCCGCAAGGGAGATTATCTCTTTGACCGGCGGATGTTCCCGGATTTTGCTTACCGCATTATAGATGTGGAACCTGCAGAATCCATAATAGGAAGTTCAACCTCAATTATCGTAACTGAAGAAGAAAACGGTCTTCCCTCCTCGGCAGAAATAAAGAGTAGCGTTAAATTTGAAGATGTAATCGGGCAGGAACTTGCAAAGCAAAAGTGCAGGCTGATCGAACGCTTTCTTGAAGAGCCCGAACGCTTCGGGAAATGGGCGCCAAGAAATATCCTCTTTTTCGGGCCCTCAGGCACCGGAAAAACCATGCTTGCAAAGGCTCTTGCAAATAAAACCGATGTGCCCATCATTCCTGTCAAGGCTACCCAGCTGATAGGAGAATATGTGGGAGACGGATCCCGCCAGATCCATCAGCTCTATGACAGAGCAGAAGAGATGGCTCCCTGTATAATCTTTATCGACGAACTTGATGCCATAGCCCTGGACCGAAAGTTCCAGGAGTTGAGAGGAGACGTAAGTGAAATTGTAAATGCTCTACTTACCGAAATGGATGGCATAGTGGAACGCGATGGAGTATGTACCATCTGCTCCACAAACAGGATTCATACCCTGGATTCAGCTATAAGAAGCAGGTTCGAAGAAGAGATCGAATTCGTTCTTCCCGGAGAAGAAGAAGTCTTCAGTATATTCGAATCGAATGTAAAAACCTTCCCCCTGCAGGTAGAGGACTGTAACTTCCGGGCTCTTGCAAAGAAATCAAATGGGCTTTCAGGCAGGGATCTTGTAGAAAAGGTTTTAAAGACTGCTCTTCACCAGGCAATAATAGAAGACCGGGAGATCGTAACAAAGAAGGATTTTGAAAACGCGCTTGCAAAACTTGGCAGAAAAGACCTCCCTCAGGGTCCTTCTGAACTTTATATTTAAGCTTGAAGACAGGTAAGTTGCTGCTAAACTATGGTATTTTTAAGGTACTTATTTTAAGTACCTGTTTTAAATTACCATACTTCTTGATGGCTCACTTTTGAGAATCATTAATTTTAAAGTAATCTTTTTACCTGCTTTAGTGGAACGTTTTACCTGCTTTAGTGGAACGTTTTACCTGCTTCAGTAAATGTTTTTACCTGCTTTAGTGGAACGTTTTACCTGCTTCAGTAAATGTTTTTACCTGCTTCAGTAGAACATTTTACTTGCTTCGGTATAATGTTTTTATCTGCTTTGGTATAATGTTTTTACTTGCTTTTCTTCTGCCTGAAAAAGCAGGAATAATTTTATGTATAAAAATCGTTATTTCCTAACAGGAATGATTTAAACAAAGTCTTAACCAGATATCAAATAAAAAAATAAAAGGGATCCCCATGAGTCAAATACGTGAAGTCGACAGATTTGAATGCAGAGTTATAAACGTTATTCAGAACTTGATGTGGAAAGGTGTCACAGTCGAAGAAAAAAGCACAAAAGGCAGGGTATACTTCAGCAGAGTGAACGGTGAGCTCAATATTAATTATGGCGATACTCTTTATTTAGGTATCAAGCCGGTTTATGAAGTCGAAGACAAAACCATGCAGGTCACACTTTACGATGCTGAAAACAAAAAACTGGATTGGACTCTCGTCTGAGTTATTCTGATCCTGTTTCGATGCAGATTATATCTGCTACAGCTTCTTTTCCGCTCAGATGCCCGGATACAAAAACTCATAACTTTTTAATCTTTCTTTAAAGAACGTTTCTAGTTTTTTAAAGATTACGTCTAGTTTTTTAAAGGGCACTTCGAATTTTTATATTGTATTCTATGCCACTTCTCAGAAGAATCTATCTCCTTTTGAATATAAATTCCATTGAATAAAAAGATTTTAAACCTTATTCCGACCTGTACGGGATTTCGATTTCCATCAGGTCTTCGGCTATAAGCACATTTTCAAACACTTTTTTCGAATCGCTAAGGAGAGGCGCAGCATCATCGGTATATCGGGAGCTTATATGGGTAAGGATCAGCTTCCTGACCCCCGCCTTCTTTGCAAGGGCTGCAACTTCCCCTGCTGTCGAATGTTTGGACTCTCCCGCCCAATCTGCCATCTCATCCGCAAAACTGCCATCATGGATCAATACATCTGCACCCCTGCTGGCTTCGAGAATGGGCTCACAGGGCCTGGTATCTCCACTGTAAACAATAGTCCTTCCGGGTCTCAACGCCCCCATTACATCTTCAGGTTTTACGAGTTTTCCATTGGCTTCTACCGGATTTCCTTTCTGCAATTTTGCGAAAAGAGGGCCAGGAGGAATACCCAGTTCGATTGCCTTTTCCCTGTTGAAACGCCCTGGACGGGGATTTTCTATAAGGGCATATCCGAGGCTTGGGATACTGTGTTCAGTTTTTAAAGCCCGGATCACATATTCCCCCTTTTCCACAATATCTCCGGGTTTCAACTGGATGCCTCGTACTTCATATTTAAGATTGAAATAGCCAAGGGCTTTAAAAAGCTCAGTAAACTCCCTGGTACCCTCAGGGCCGTAAATCAGGAGAGGCTCTTTTCTTCCCATGAAAGACATGCTCTGGATCAGGCCAGGGATTCCCAGAAAGTGGTCTGCATGAAAGTGACTGACAAAAATAGAGGACAGGCTCATCATCCCTGTCTTTGCCCGCATCATTTGCTGCTGTGTACCCTCTCCGCAGTCAAACAGGATAAGCTCCCCTTCCCGATTGACCATTACTGCGGATGGATTTCTGTTGCGGGTAGGCAGAGAGCCTCCAGTACCAAGAAAGATTATGCGAAGCATATCGAACCCACTAAGTACTTAAGAGGTATTTATTGATTACCACTTAAAGGTATCAGAGGAACCTATAATAAAGTCAAGCTTTTTAAGCTGAAACCCCGCCTTCAGAAATATCTCTATATTAGCGTATTTATTGGGTTTCCACCGTCCAAATTCTCCCGTAATTGCCTGGAATATTAAGCTGGACTTCCCTGCTTGCAGAAACCCCCATTAAATTTTCCAGTCCGTGAAGCTCTTCCAGGTAATTGCCACTAAACGGAAATGTGAAAGGCACTACCTGATCACGAATTCCGAAGTTTAAAGCTACCAGGCTAAAAACTCCTTCGTAATTCCGGGAAAACAGCATAATATTCCGGGACTGATAGAGGACAAAATCGTTATAAAAGAAATGTTCTCCCCTGGAAAACTGAGGGTTATTTCTCCGAAGCTTGACGAGTTTTCTGACGAGCTGAATCAGCGACCTGCCTTCAGAAGTATAGAAGTATTCCCAGCGTACAGGTCTGTACAAAAGCACTCTTCCCCACCCCTCCTGAGGAAGGAAGTAGTTCTCTCCAAACTCCTGCCCCTGCCATAGCATGGGGATTCCTTTTGCTGTAAACAGGCCTATCAGATAGGGCTGGACTCTGTACCAGAGCGTACGGTCACCTTCCTTCAGAAGTTCATTATCACTGACAACTGTTCCAAAGTTACAGACAAAACGGGAGTGATCATGATTTTCCAGATACTGGAGGGCAGTTTTTCGGATACTATCGCCGTTGTTCTGAACTTCTGCAGGATAACCTGAGAGCCCGAAGAGGAAGCCCAGGCTGGTCAATTGATCGGGATTTCCGGCTGCTTCCCTGGCCGCATTCAGAGTTCCGTTTTGCCAGGTACAGTTACTGAAAGTTTTTTTCAGAATATCTACAGGTTTTTGCAGTTGCTCTGCGCACTGGATAAGGTTTACGGAGCCTTCATTGAAAAATCGCTGCCAATGGTCGGAAGAGCCCTTTTTTTCTTTGACCAGCTCGTAAGTCTCCTGTACGAGTTTCGCATAGCCGTTTTCCGAATTCTCAAGCCAGTATCCTGGCACGTAATCATACCTGAAACCATCTACATGATAAGAGTCGAGCCAGTGATGGTTAACTGTCAAAAAGAAATCCCTGGTAAATTTGCGATTGAAATCCGTACTCATTCCAAATGCATCTTCAGCAAAAGGGCCCATGAAAGGATTTTTATCCATACACCAGCCAAGTTCATTATAAACATAGAAATAAGGGAAAAGGTGACTCGTGTGCGCATAGACAGAGTCAACTATAACTGCGATGTCTTTCTGGTGAGCCAGATCGATTAATTTTTGCATATCTTTTCTGTTTCCGAAGCGCTCATCCACGCCAAAATAGCCGATTGGCATAAATCCCCAGTCCACTCGTTTCTCAACATTGGAAAGAGGCATCAGTTCTATGCAGTTTACCCCAAGGTCTGCCAGATAACCCAGTTGATCAGTTGCCCCCTGTATATCATCCGCAAACTCATTTATCATCAATTCATACAGAATAATATCATTTATCGAAGGTATTTTCCATACCAGTTCGTGTTTGTCCCATTCGTAGTGTTCGTACCCGAGCGTGAATGCGGATAACTTGCCGACTCCAAACTCTCTTGCAAAAGGATCGATAATCCAGTCAATGGAACTATGTTTATCCGGGTTTTCGAGACAATATCGATAGACATACTTTCCTGGAGTTCCCCAGGCAGAATAGGGTTCTGGTTTATCTCCGGATACGATATTTATTGTTGCAGACCAGTAATCCCCATATTCTAAGTCCTCTGAATGCTCCATTTCAAATTTCATAGGCAGTATATCCTGAAGGAACTGATCCTTTTCATGAATTACCCTCACCCATAGCTTATTGCCTTCATCTGCCGACACTCCCGGTAAAAAGAGCCCGAAGCTAATAACTCCGGAATTGTGTTTATCCTCCCTGGCTCCAAGCTTATGAAGCGGCAGAAACGCAAATTTATTCTGCAAATTACTCACCTCCGCACCTGTTTAGAAATTAGGAAAAAGTAATCCGTATTTTATTCTTTGAAATTTTTTTATTGAAAGGGACACCACCAGTAAAAAACAATAGCTGTTAATTGTAACGAAGTAGCTTTAATGTAGAGTTAAATGAATGTTTAATGTAGAATTAAATTCAAGAATCAATATAGTTTTGGAAATTCAATTTCTAAAAAATGATTCTGATGTGACTTTCCGAATTTTGACTTTTTCGTCACAGAGATAAGGATGGGTAAAGCTTTTAAGTCAAGGAAAAAATGAAATGGTTCTGTTTAAGAAGAAAAACAAAATATATTAATTCGGTCTGAATTTTCAGAAATTACTGCCTTAATTTTCAGGATATTATATATTCTAAAAACTCGTTAACCTTCTTCAGATTGCGCATTTCTATCCAAAAACCATAAAGGAACCGTCGTCACATGTCAGGAAATTACGGAAAAGTTTATCTTGTAGGTTCGGGTCCCGGAGACCCTGAGCTTCTTACCCTGAAAGCCCGCCGTCTGATTGACAGTGCTGAAGTAATTATCTATGACCAGCTTCCTGGAAAAGCTATTCTGGACTCAATGCCTGAAAATGCGGAAAAAATCGATGTCGGGAAATATGCCGGCAACCACACCATGACCCAGGCTGAAATTAATGAGGTGCTTGTGCAGAAGGCAAAAGAAGGAAAGATGGTGGTAAGGCTTAAAGGAGGCGATCCCTATGTATTCGGGAGAGGAGGAGAAGAAGCCGAGGTACTTGCAGCCGAGGGCATTGAGTTTGAAGTCGTGCCAGGGATCACGTCTGCAATTGCAGTGCCTGCTTATGCCGGAATTCCGGTAACCCACAGGGAAAGCACCTCGATGGTCACTTTCATAACCGGGCACGAAGATCCCACAAAGCCGGAGAGCTGGCTTGACTGGGAAACCCTGGCAAAATTCGGGGGAACAATTGTAATCCTTATGGGCGTGAAAATGCTCGGCCGGAATGCAGAAGAGCTAATAAAGCATGGTAAAGCTCCTGACACCCCTGTTGCAGTCATTGAGAGAGGGACCAGAACTGACCAGAGAGTTACTGTAGGAACCCTTGCAAACATCGCAGAACTTGCAAAGGAACGTAAAGTGAAGGCTCCTGCCATTACAGTTATAGGAGACGTGGTCAAACTTCATGAGGTCCTTGGAGAACAGCGCACAGGGATGGAGTTTTAACAGACGCGAAGGGATCAGGATATGACAGGAGAACAGGAGAAGACAAAAATACCGGTCCTCGCAATTATGAGACCGGAAAGCTACAGGGAAAAGTCCGAGGCCCTTGCCAGGGACTACGGCTTTAAGCCGATATATGCCCCTATGATAAAGCTTGAAGGCGTAAAAGATGAGAGTTTTGAGCCCTTTTTACAGAGAGTCCTTGCCGGAGTTTCTGACTACGTGGTCTTTACCAGTGCAAACGGGATAATCTTTACCCTCGACAAGCTTTCTGAAGCCGAAAAGGAAAATTTTATTACGGCACTTAAAAAAACCAGGGTAATCGCAATCGGGCCTAATACGGAAAAGGAACTTATAAAAATAGGAATTGACAACTCTTTCCTGCCAGCAGATTATAGTTCAGAAGGAATTGTAGAAGCTCTTTGCCCTGAGGTAAAAGGAAAAACAGTTGACCTTGCGAGGAGCGCGTTTGGGGCTAAAGTCTTAATAGAAGGGCTCGAAAAGTGCGGAGCTACGGTTTATGAGACCCATGTGTACACTCTCAGCATTCCTGAAGGGACAATTCAGAAAGAGCTGATCGAGCGCACGCTTGCAGGGGAAGTGGATGCTTTTGCTTTTACAAGCTCGATGATGGTTAAAGGCTTTATGAAGCATGCGAAAGGGCTGGGAGCAGAAGAAACCGTAAAAGAGACTCTTAACAGGGCCGTGGTAGGAGCTATAGGAACGCCTACAGGAAATACCCTGAAGAAGTATGGAGTTAACACAAACGTAATTCCCGACGAGTTCACTTTTGAAGCACTTTTAAAGGCTATAAAGAACCAGGTTTGAGATTTTGAAGGATCGACATGATAGGCATTTCAAAACTTTACTGCGGAACTGTGGAACCTTCCGATGCCCTTCGCTATGGAAGGGAATCAAAGAGGCTTCCCTCTCACCTGCTGCAGTTTTCAAAAGATAAAAAGCCAGTCGTGGTCTGGAACATGACCCGCCGCTGCAACCTGAAGTGCGTCCATTGTTATGCCCAGGCAAAGGATATCGAATTTGAAAACGAGCTTTCGACCGAAGAAGGCAAAGCTCTTATCGATGACCTTGCAAGTTTCGGAAGTCCGGTAATTCTTTTTTCCGGAGGGGAACCAACCCTGAGAAAAGACCTGCCTGAACTGGCGGCCTATGCCCGTAAAAAAGGGATGAGGGCCGTGATTTCCACAAACGGGACGCTGATAGACCGGAATATGGCAAAAAAGCTAAAGGACGTCGGGCTTTCTTACGTAGGAGTTTCCCTGGATGGAACAAGAGAGACAAATGACAAATTCAGGGGGATGAGGGGAGCATTCGATGCGGCGCTCAGGGGTCTTCACAATTGCCAGGAAGAAGGCATAAAGGTGGGCCTGCGTTTTACCATCAACAAGCAAAACGTCAGGGATATTCCTGCAATCTTTGACCTGCTTGAAGAAGAAAAAATTCCACGAATATGTTTCTATCATCTGGTTTACGCAGGCCGGGGTTCGGAAATGGTGAGCGAAGACCTTTCCCTCGAGGAATCCAGGCAGGCTGTAGACCTGATACTCGATAGAACAAAAAGGCTGCACGAGAAAGGTTTTCCTGCCGAAGTCCTGACCGTGGACAACCACTGCGACGGTCCCTACCTGTACATGAAACTCCTCAAAGAAAATCCGGAAAGGGCTGCCGAGGTATTTGAACTCCTTTCCATGAACCAGGGCAATTCCTCAGGAATAGGTATAGGGTGCGTATCCTGGGACGGTTCGGTACATGCTGACCAGTTCTGGAGACACTATTCCTTTGGGAATGTGCGGGAACGCCCATTCAGTGAAATCTGGAATGACCTGAGCGATGAACTCATGGCCGGGCTCAAAAACCGGAAACCCCTTATCCAGGCTAATGCTGATCGTTGTGCGAAGTGCAAATGGTTCGATGTTTGCAATGGGAATTTCAGGGTGAGGGCCGAAGCCGTATATGGGAATGTCTGGGCCGATGACCCTGCCTGCTACCTTACAAAAGAGGAAATCGGATACGATGAGGCCTGAAATTTCTTCAGGTTTTATCAGTATTTTTATAATTATTTTTAATTTTGTTTTTTCTTTTCTTTCGGTTTATTTCTTTATTCTCTGTTTATTTCTTTATTTTCGGTTTGTCTCTTTATTTTCGGTTTATCTCTTTATTTGCTT
>Ga0105091_10001575_pt1 | contig 10017 bp, 6 predicted proteins | sample PPLLak1March2015_FD_87022 | JGI IMG/M metagenome (GOLD analysis project Ga0105091, IMG submission 87022) | Freshwater sediment microbial communities from Prairie Pothole Lake near Jamestown, North Dakota, USA - PPLs Lake P7 Core (1) Depth... | ecosystem: Environmental > Aquatic > Freshwater >... | reverse complement strand
TCGAATTGGAAAAAATCTCATCCGATTCGATGCGGGGAAGGTAGGTGCTCGCCGAATTTCCGGCATCTCCCACGAATCCGAGATGAACGTCTATGATCAGGGAACCCCGGGACCATTTGGTGGAGCGCCGGCCCGCGTGCCGGCGATACCCGGCATCGGAGAGAATCTTTACCAGTACCGGGTAATCGCGCAGCCGGACGAGAAGGTCGGCGTCGGTGACGGGGCGGATGGTGTCGTCGTGGTAGCAGACGGTGATGAGGTCGTGTCCCTTAAAGAGTACGATATCGATATTGTGCCTTTCGCACGCGGTCAGTATCAGGCAAAGCTCTCTTCTCATGGCGGCCGTCGCCATGGCCGTTCGCGCGAGCACCAGGCGCGCTTTTTGTCTCTCTTCTTCTTCGAGTGAGTCTCTTAGTCCCCATCGGTCCAGGGCGTTCATGACGGCTCCCAGTGAGCCCTTGGCCGCGGCAAACGAGATGAGTTGGGGCGGTAGACGATCCGGCAGATCGCGGGGAATTACGGGGTCTCCGCCGAGCATGCTCACCCATACGAGCCGAATCGCCCGGGCGGTGATCTCCCGAGAATCCGCCAACAGGCGACCGGCTTCCAGCCGCTTCCCGGCCGAGCCGCTCAGCCGAGGAGCGCTGGCGGCTGGGGGTGGTACGGGTTTCGCCTTTTCCCAAGGATGAGGGTGTCGTTTCATCATTACCGTCCGGTGCCGCATATAAGATGGAAAGTCTCATTATATACCGCATCCCGGCTGAAGCGCAAGAGCGCGGTTTCTCTTGCCTTACGCCCGAGCCGTTGTCGCAAGGACGCATCCAAGATGACCGATTCCAGCTTTAGGGCCAGGTCTTCCGGGTCCAGCGGGGAAAAGAGGAGGCCGTTTTCTCCGTTCCGGATTACCTCCGGGATGCCCGTGATCGCGGGGACGACTACGGTAAGTCCCATCGCCATCGCCTCGATCATAGAAACGGGCAATCCCTCCGACTCGCTTGTCATCACGAAGATATCGGAGGCGGCAAACCGATTCCTGAGGTCTTTGCCCAGCAGTACCCCGGTAAAACTGATTCGTTCATCGAGGCCGAGCTCAACGACCTTCCGCCTTAGGTCAGTATCCAGTTCGCCGGCGCCCACAATCGTCAAGGTAAAATCGACCTTCCGATGCCGGAGGAGCTGTGCGGCTTCGATCATGCGGCCGTACCCCTTCACCGGATGGAGCCTGCCTACCGCAATCAAGCCGGCTGTGTCCGTCCGCCGCTCTTTCTTCGGTTCCGGTCGGAAGAAATCCGTATCCACCGGAGAGGGGATCACCCGGATATTGTCTGTCTCGCCACCGACAAGGGACATAACTCGTGACTTGTTGTATTCGGTAGGGGTGATCAGGAAGGCCGCATCCGTTATTAACTGCCGTGCGTCGGCAGGGGGGAAGAGGAGGAGATCTGAACCGTGGGCGGTAAGGGTGTACGGAATTCCGAGCAGGAGCGAGCAAACCCTAGCTCGTGAGGCCGCGGGTGAGAGGGTGTGGGCATGGATGCGGTCGATACCAACCTTCTTGAGGAAGAGGGCCGCCTCAAGTGACTTGAGGACGAATTTTATCCCCAAAAGCCGCCGGTAATCCGAAAAGATACGCCCCATCCTTACCGGGCTCATCATGGAAAAACGGGTAAGGGCCCACGTCAATCCCGGGGAGATAATGGAAAAACGGGTATAGGTATACTCGGGGTACGCCGTAACTATCCCGGAAAACTCCGTCTTGTCGGCGTCCCAGACGGGTAGGAGGTATACTTCGTGCCCTTGCGTTCTTAAATAGTCAACCTCGTGGTTGATGAAGGTCGTGAGCTTTGAAGGGAGCGATTTGACGAAATAGGCAATCTTCAAAGTCGTCATTGCTCCGAGGCCGGTGTTACGGCCTGTTCAAATTGACGCAGTGCGAAGACGCACGCCATGAAGAACCAGTAGGGCTCCATGATTCTGACGATGATAAACGAGGCGGCCCCGACGCTGTGACCGAGCAGGGCGGCGGTTCCGGCGATCATCCCGAGCGCGAGGCCCTTGATGAGCGGGTCCGGACTTTCGCGGTAGGCGGTATAGAGATACAGACCGATGACGAATATGAGATAGATAAATGCAAAAAGACCCATTAATCCCGTTTCGGCCAGTAATCGAAAATAGGTGCTGTCGATAAGGCCGACGCCGGTTACTCCCCATCCAAAGACCGGGCGCTGCCGCCATTTATCGATGGCGTATTTGAACGAGTGGATACGCTCCGAGGTGGAGCTGTCAAAACTAACATCGCCGATTGCCTCTGTCTGCGCGAAGCCCGGGTCCGGAACAAAGGTTTCGTTGATCCGGCCCTTGACTTTTTCCGGCAGGAGGAACGGGGTCGCGAGGATAAAGACGAGTAAAAGAAACGACAACAGCAGCTTTTTGTCGCTGAAGATGAACAACGTAATGAACATCGGTATTGCGGCCAGATATGAGCTACGTGAAAGCGTAAAGAGAAAGGGGACAAACAACAGGCCGATAAAACAGGGCAGGATGATCTTAAGACGTTCATCCCGGTAGACCGTCCAGATTCCGGCAAGCACGGAGATGATCAGTATCAGATAGCCGCCCAGTGTATTGGGCTCGCCGTTTTGACCCTCGAAGGGGGCGGTAACCCTGGCGCCCAGGGGGATCTGTATAAAGGCGTACAGCGCCGTGAACAGGGCCACGATAAAGGCGGCAAGGACGAACCTTCTGACCTGGTCCCGATCTGTTATATTGTTGGCGAACATGAAAAAGACCAGGAAATACTCCATATATTTAAAGACGTACAGCATTCCGGAGAAAAGATTGACCCTGCCGAACAGCGTCCCCAGAAGCGTCGCGACCAGTGAGATAAGGATGTAGACCTTTATGGGGCGGTTGAGGGGAGTCTTGATGATCAGTCCCACTCCCTGGTAGACGGCTGTTTTGAGGACCCAGGAAAAGAACGTGACGAGTATAATAATGTCTTCCACCCGCAGTACGAGGCTTCTCCCTTCGGAGACACCGCCCCCGAAGGAAAACTCCGGAGAGAAGAGCATGGCGAAGATGATGAGATAGAGCGCCATCTCGGTATTGAAAAAGCAGATGGCCGTGGTGATGATCCCGAGGATCAGGATCACCATTTTGAGCTGCATTCCGCCGGAGACCAGAAACGCCAGGAAAGCGATGAAGAGCATCATGAGGCCGAGAACGACATAAATGAGCAGGTTTGCCGATCCCTTCCCGGTATTGTGTCCGGTAATCCTCATGATGAATATCCACCGCTCACTTTTTCGTTTCGCTCTTCTTGAACGGCCTGGTCAGCGCCGCCAGCACGTCCGCCGCGGTGCGGGGAAGGTTTTGCGGAGACAGGGATTCCTTAACCTTTTCCCAGTCAGAGGCCCGTTTCGGCGGTTTTCCTTCCTCATAGTAGTATTGATAGTGATATTCATAGTATTCGGGTCCGTACTCGGGCCGAACATTATTCAGGATAATCCCCAGGATGTTCGCCTTGACCGAATCAAGGTGCGATTTTGTACGCTTGAGCACGCCCCGCGCGATCTTGCCCACCTCATAGAGGATAATTACTCCATCTACCTTTTGTGAGAGGAGGACCGCATCGGTAACCGGCAGTACCGGGGTTGTATCGAAGATCACGAGGTCATACTCCGCCTTTACCTCCTCGATGAACTTGGCCATTTGACGGGAGCTCAGAAGCTCCGATGGATTGGTTGGAAAGGCTCCGGAGGTGATGATGGTCAGATTAGCCAGCTCCGGGGATTTCATGAGGGTGTCCATCTCCAGGCCGCCCAGGAGGATATCGTTGATGTCCCTGGTAACCTCGCGCCAGGGGACGATTCCGAGGATCACCTCCGAGAGGCCGGGGGAGCGGTCGATTCCGAAGACCTTGGAGATCGTCGCGCGCCGGAGGTCCGCCTCAACCAGCAGCGTTCGATAACCGCCGAGGGCCAGCGTAACGGCGATGTTTATACAGTTTATGGTCTTGCCCTCCTGCAGCGAGGAACTGGTGACCATAAAGGTCTTGATGCCCTTTTCCTGATGAAGGAAGATAAGATTGGTGCGCAGCGATCGGTAGGCTTCGATTACCGGTGACTTGGGGTCCATGGTGATGATCAAGAAGTCCCCTCTGCGGTGCTCGACGGGCGGCTCTTCTCCCTTCAGTTCGGCCTCCACCGCGATTGATGGGATTACGCCGAGGACGGGGACTTCCAGGTAGCTCTCCACATCCTCGATTGTCCCGATGGAGGTGTCGAGGTTTTCCATGACGATGGCAAAGAAGATCCCCAGGAAGACTCCGAGCAGCATGCCGATGAAAAGAGACGAAAATATCTTGGGTGGGTTGATCGGGTTTTCAGGCACGAGGGCCGGCGCCACTATGCCTACTTCCACGACCATACCCGATTCCTGGATAAGGGTTTCCTGATACTTGGAGGAAAGCTCGGCATACAGGTCGCTCTGGAGCTTTACCTCGCGCTCGAACTTCGCAAGGCTCAGGTTATCGGCGGGGTACGCGGCGGTCCGTTCTCTATAGGTGCCGATATCCTTACCGAGGTTGGCCATCCTGACCCCGTTGGAGGAGATTCGCGAGGTGATGTCGTTGTTGATCAGGGAAAGGACATTGTTGACCTTATCATTGAGGTCAACAATCTTCGGATGATTGACCGTATAGACGGTCATCAGTTGGTCACGTTCCAGGAGAAGCTTCTGGAGCTCTTCGTTCAACCTGTAGAGGTTGCTCTGGATGTCCTCTTCCAGGATGGGGAAAATCTCTTTGCCGCTTATGGTCTCGGATGAGACTCTTCTTTTGAACGCCGAAAGGTCGTTGTTCTCGCGGTTGAGTCTCTCGTATTCGGTTTCAAGGTCAGCCAGGTTGTCCAGGTCATTGTTTGTCTGGGCGTCCAGGGCGACAATGTTGCGGTTCTGCTGAAAATCCTTCAGGCTCTCCTCGGCCTCTTTAAGGCGTAACCCGACCAGGTTGAGCTGCTTTTCGATGAAGTTCTTGGTATCGAGCGTCCGCCTATTGATCTGTTCACGGTTATAATCGCGGTAGCTTTCGGCTACCGCATTGGCGATGTCGGAAGCCATCAGAGGATCGATGGAGGTAACCTTTATGTTAATGATGTTGGTGTTCTCTTCGATCTCGCATATGATCTGGCCCTCCAGTCCCGAAATAACGGCCATGTGTTCTTTGGACTTGAGAATTTCCTGAGACGAGAGCTTATTGTTGAGATATCCGAGTTTTTTTGCGGCCTTCTCGAGGACGGGAAAACTCGTGATAATCTTAGTCTGAGAGTTGATGTTATCATACGGGGAATAATAGTAGAGGGGCGATGTTATCCCCGCAAGCGACCTGGTCTGGTCGTAGTTGACTTTTGCGGTCGCCTGATAGAGGAGGCTCGGGGACTGTATCTTGGCGAAGATAATACTCAGTATGCCGAGCACAATCATCGAAAAAAAGATGATATTCTTGCGCCGCTTCAGAATGCGGATGAGGTCCTTTAGTTGTATCTCATACTGGGGCATTTAGCAGTCTCACATACGGTTTAGAAACGTGGGCCCCGTATAACCCGAACTGCCGGGGTGGGGCAAACAACGTATCGGAGGCAGACAATCCGTCCGATAGCCGGTCTAAAGGCCAAGTAACGTATTGAGCATAAAAAAGTCCAGGATCGGCTTGATCTGCAAGATGTAGTAATTGACGTCGGATATAAAGGTGGACGGCACGTAGATGATGTCTCCCGACTGGAGTATGACGTTTTCGGAAAAATCGCCCTTGCGGAATATTCGTGAGGCGTCCGAAACGATAACCGTGGGATTATCGTTATAATCGCCACGGATAACCAGGGTATTGCGGAGCTTTGCGGCCCGTGTCGGCCCACCGGCGGCCGCGAGCACGGAGATCAGCGTCTGGCCCTTCTCAAAGTCGTAAACGCCCGGATTTTTTACCTCGCCGATGAGATAGACGATAGCCGCAAGCGAAACGTTAATCCTCGGCTTCACGTAATAGGTAGACAGTGCCCCCACCAGGTACTCGTGCAATTCATCTTCCGTAAGTCCCGTAACCTTGAGGTCGGTTATGAACATCAAGTCTATCGTGCCGTTGTTTTTAACCTTGACCTTGTGTTCCTTGGGCTGATCCACTTCCCAGATAGTGATATTGATGGTGTCGCCCGGCACGATCCGGTGCTGATAGAGGGCGGCATCCCCGGGCGCCGACGGCATCGTATCGGCGTCCACGCCTCTGCTTGCGGCGCAGGAAAGGATCACCAGCGCCGAAAAGATAAGGATCACGAATTGCAGGTTTCTTCTCATGTCATCCCTTCTAGGTGAGAGTTCGTTCATCAACGGGCTCGGCAATATAGAGGAGGTGCGCTTCCATGAGGTTTATCGTCTTGGGTTTAATGAGACGCTCACCGTTGGGACCGAATAGTATCTGTACCACGTGGCGAAAGTGCGCGCTGCTCATCGCCGCGATAACCCTTCCTACCTCCCGGTTGTTGAGCCGCACGAAACTCCCCACCGGGAACATCGTGACTTCTTCGAGGAAGGCCTTGATAATCCGGGTATCGAATTTTCCCCTCATCTTTTCAACAATTTCCTTGGTGGCCATAAGGGGGAGTGCGCGTTGATGATAGGGCCGTGTGTGCGTCATCGCCTCGTAGGAGTCGGCAAGTCCGATGATTCGGGCGTAGATCGAGATCTCGTTTCCGGACAGCGCCTTCGGGTAGCCCGAGCCGTCAATTCGCTCATGCTCCTGGGAGGCGGCCTCCGAAAGATATCGATACGGCTCCCCGAGGTCAAACAGGATATCCTTTCCGTAGTCGGGATGTTTCTCTATCTGCTTGCGCTCGGAAGTTGAGAACTCCCCCTTCTTACTGAGGATCCCGTTTTCGAGTTCCTGAATGCCGATATCGTGAAAGAGGCCCGCCAGGAAGAGCTCGCTAAGCTCCTGCTTTGAAAATCCCAACCGTCTTCCGATCTTGACGGAGATCAATGCGGTCCAGAGGCAGTTCTTGAGATAATCCGTTTCGCCATAGTCCTTATACTCCTGCAGCATGTAGATGTTGTCGTACTTATCGACCGAGCTGACAAATTTCTCTGCCAGGATCACGAAGGGCTCAATCGAGAAGATCTTTCCCCCCTTGACGATCATAAAAGCGCGATCGAGGGTCTTCAGGGTATTTTCGAGAAAGATCTTGGCTTCCTCTTCTTCCATGGACGTCGGAGCACGCAACCCCGGGGATATGCGCTCTCCCATAATGTCCTCAGCCGTCAGAACCTCGCTGATGGATACCCGATTGCGCGCGCTTGTCCCGGGCTTATTGATGAGCTCTTGATTCTTGATAATGTCTGATATTCTTACCATCTGTGTTCTCGTCGATGAGGTTGGCAATGATCTTGGAATCGATATGAGTGGCCTTCACGCTCCAGCCCACGAGAAGAGCCATATCGCAGATATTATTGATCTTGCGCGGTATTCCCTCAGAATAGTGGTAGATCTTTTCTATCGCCTCGGTGGTGAAGACGTTCTTGGCGAGTCCCGCCCGCTTGAGCCGAAATCCGATATACTTAATGGTCTCCTCAGAGTTGAGACGGGTCAGGTGATAGCGGATGGCAATGCGCTGTTCGAACTGCGGGATCATGCCGACCACGTCTCTGAGTTCCGGCTGACCCATGAGAATAAGGGTCAGAAGGAAGCGGTTGTTCAGCTGGAAATTCAGCAGAAGCCTGAGCTCCTCGAAGGTCGACTTATCCACGATGAGCTGAGCCTCATCGATAATAATGACGGAGTCCTTTTCCTCGGCAAGGTTCTTGAAAAGGATCCGATTCAGAGAATGAAGGAGGTCTACCTTGTTCTTCCCCTCGGCCTGCCCCATAAACTGGTAGATGATCTCCTGGATGAACAGAGAAGGCGAGAGCCGGGGATTTTCAATTATCGCCACCTGATAGTTTTCGGAGGGGAGGCTCTGGAGCAGGGTGCGGGCCAGAGTGGTCTTGCCGCTGCCTACCTCTCCGGAGAGCATGATGCAGCCCTTTCTGCGTGAAATGCCGTAGAGCATCCGCGAGAGCGCCTCCTTGTGCTGGGGCGATTCGTAAAGGAACGAGGGGTCGGGAACATTCTCGAACGGAGCTTCGCTGAGCCCCCAATATTTCTCGTACATCGACTTACCCGTATTGTTATTGTATGAACACGCCGGTTAACCTTTCAGGCGTGATCGATACGATATTAAACAAAAATATACCATAAATATACATAATTCTGCAACTATTTTAGTTCATATTATACAGGTCATTGCCCCAGGGGCAGCGGCCTGTCCTCGCCGGAGATATGGCCGCCATAGGCGCCGATCCCGGCCTACATTCTAGAAGTATATATAAGCAATTTACGTGCCATATAGTGACTGTTGAAAATAGTCAATGATATCAATAGAATAGTAGAGAAAGGGCCGATCCGGACAGTAAATCGCCCAAGTCATGTCTTATTAGTGCAACACTTCGGGGTAAAAAGGGTAAGTTTTCGAGGAATTCGATAACCGACGCGGGATTATAAGAGACCGGATCGTATAACTATATAATACTATTAGTATATTAATAAGCCTTCGATCGCGCCGCGGGGGGACGGTCACGAGTGCCGTTGTGTTCATCTTCGCAACGCTATCGTTGCTATTGACCGTGTGAAATGTAACGTTGGATTGTGCGGATGTCCCTGATGCGAGGGATCGGCGCGCCGCGCTGCGCGCTATTCCTTATCATCCAGCAGGTTATGTTTGAGCATCTTTCGCCAGAGGGTCGTGCGATTGATATTGAGCGCCCGGGCGGCAAGGCCCCGGTTTCCCCTGTATCGAGTTAAGATCTCCTGAATCATTTTCTTCTCCGATCCCTCTATCTCGTCCTTAAACGAGGAATAGTCATCGTCATCGGTATCTTTTCGTATGAAGTCCGGGGGCAAATGCCGCTTGCCGATAACGCCGCCGGAGGAGACAACAAGCATACGTTCGACGATATTCTCGAGCTCCCGGACATTACCGGGAAAATCGTAGCTTATCAGGACATCCATCACTTCATCCGATACGGTTTGCGGCGGTTTTCCCATTTTGAGCGAGAGCTTCTTTAGGAAGTGCGCGGTAAGCAGCGGGATGTCCTCCCGCCGCTCCCTGAGCTCGGGGAGGGTTATATTTATTACGTTGATCCGGTAATACAGGTCCTCGCGAAAATTCCCGAGGCCTACCTCCATGCCGAGGTCCCTGTTGGTGCTGCAAACAATGCGCACGTCCAGATCGCTTGAGACAACCGAGCCCAGCGGCTCGTATCGGCGCTGTTCGAGGACGCGAACCAGCTTTACCTGAAGCGGTTTTGCAAGCTCCCCAATCTCGTCAAGAAGGATCGTCCCTCCGTTGGCAGCGGCAAACCTCCCGATTTTGTCCCGCACCGCATCGGTAAAGGCGCCCTTTACGTACCCGAAGAGCTCCGACTCAATGAGGCTGTCGGGTATTGCCGCGCAGTTCACCGCCACGAACGGGCCGTTCTTTCTGGACGAGAGGTTGTGAATTGCCCGCGCAAAAAGCTCCTTCCCCGTGCCGCTTTTGCCCTCGATGAGCACCGTGCTGTCGCTCTCGGCGATAGCCGGCAGAATATCGAAGATCTCCCGTATCTTTCTGTTCTTGCTTATAATATCGAGGTACGTATATTTTTCGTCGATCTCTTTCTTGAGTTCCAAGAGGGTCGTAAGGTCTCGAAAGGTCACCACTGAGCCGATTCCGTTTCCGGACACATCCGACAGGTGAGAAACGGAAAGCGAGACCGGCACGAGGGTTTTATCCCGTGTGAGAAACTCATCGGTCTGTTCCAGCAGCTCAAGGCCCGTATCGCAGGGCTGGATCAACGACGAGATTTTCCTGCCGGACCCGTATACGATCTCGGTGTAGGGGCGTTTGAGCGTCTGTTCCCGAGGCACGCCGAGAATCCTTTCGGCCGCGGCGTTGA
>Ga0105091_10001574_pt1 | contig 10018 bp, 8 predicted proteins | sample PPLLak1March2015_FD_87022 | JGI IMG/M metagenome (GOLD analysis project Ga0105091, IMG submission 87022) | Freshwater sediment microbial communities from Prairie Pothole Lake near Jamestown, North Dakota, USA - PPLs Lake P7 Core (1) Depth... | ecosystem: Environmental > Aquatic > Freshwater >... | reverse complement strand
ACCTCACCCCCTGCCCCCTCTACTAAAGGCGAGGGGAAAGAAGGATATAATTGACACGCTGGCTCCGACGGGCATTCTTACCCCTCTCCTTCGAGGAGAGGGGGTAGGGGGTGAGGTGGACCGGGAGTGAAATGAAGAGGTAAAGCATAATACAAAATATGAAAACCATCTCCATCCATACCAAACACAACGAATCAAGGATCCTGATCGGGGAGAGCCTTCAGAATCTATCCCGGTACCTTCCCCCTGGCAAGACGATCATCATCACGGATGATAATATTTTGCGGATTTACGGTGCCGCACTGCCCCCCTGCCCCATTATCTCCATCGGTACCGGGGAGCAGCACAAAACCATGGATACGCTGCAGATGATATTTCACAAACTGGTGGAATATGAGGCTGATCGCACCGCCTTTATTGTCGGCATCGGCGGTGGCATTGTTTGCGACGTATGCGGATTCGCCGCATCGGTTTATATGCGCGGGCTGCGATTCGGGTTTGTCTCAACCACCCTGCTTTCACAGGTCGATGCCAGCGTGGGCGGCAAGAACGGGGTTAATTTCGCAGGGTACAAAAACATGATCGGGGTTTTCAATCAGCCGGAATTTGTGATCTGTGATACCGGCATGCTGAAAACACTGGACGGCCGTGAATTCAGGGCGGGATTTTCAGAGATCATCAAAGCTGCGGCCATAAAGGACAAGGATCTCTTTGCCTACCTCGAAAAGAATTATGCAAAAGCGTTGGCATATAACCCGCAGGTGATCGAAAAACTGGTATTTGATTCCGTATCCATTAAATCGCAGGTGGTCGAGGCCGATGAACGGGAAAAAAGCGAACGCAAAAAACTGAATTTTGGTCACACTTTTGCCCATGCCCTGGAACACATAACCGGCATGCTTCACGGCGAGGCTGTCACGATCGGCATGGTCCTCGCCGCATCCCTTTCCGTTAAGCTGGGCTATTTATCCCCTTCGGAGGCAGTGCGTGTATCCGCGATGATTGAGAAATTCGGTCTCCCCGGTCCATCGGGTACTGATTTCAGGGCAATAACTGATGCGATCAGGAAAGACAAGAAACGCGAGGGAAATTCAATACACATGATCCTGCTCAGCAGGATCGGGAATGCAGTGATCCATAAAATACAATTCGAAAAACTTGAAAAACACATTTATGATTTGCGTTAGCCTGGCTGAAAAGGATCCGGCAAAATGCCTGGAGATACTTGAAAAAGTTGAAATGGCTGAAATCAGAATCGATCTTTCCGGGTACAAAGATGAAGATATAAGCCGTATTTTCTCCATCCGGAAAAAAATGATCGCAACCTGCCGCCCTGGAAAATTTACGCCTGAGGAGACCGTGAACAAGTTAAAACTTGCCATTGAAAGCGGCGCCACGTATGTGGACCTGGAATACGAAGCCGCGGATGATTACAGGGCTGTTATGATTGAGTATGCCCATAAACATCAGTGCGATGTCATCATTTCCTACCACAACTATGAATTGACGCCCGAATTAAACGAGCTGGAAAAGATCATGGAAGGATGTTTTAAGAAAGGGGCCGACGTGGCCAAAATTGCCACCATGGTGAATGTCAACCGCGACAATTCCAAGCTGATGTCTTTGTATAAGGCACCAGGCAGACTGGTAACCATCGGCATGGGCGACCTGGGAAAAATAAGCAGGATAGTCGCTCCCTTTCTCGGTGCGGAATTTACCTATGCTTCCCTGACGGACGACAGGGCAACGGCTCCGGGACAGATCAACTATGCGCGGCTAAACCAGTACATTCTCGACATCCAGGAAATATAACAATATGAATTCATTTGGAAAAGCATTCAGGATCAATGTATTCGGCGAATCACACGGATCAAGTGTAGGGGTACTCATCGACGGCTGCCCGGCCGGGCTCCCGCTGGTATTTTCCGATTTTGAATCCGATTTCAGCCGGCGCCGCAGCGGGGCTAAAGGAACAACGCCACGCGTCGAGGCCGACCTTCCCCGGATCATGAGCGGCGTATTCAACGATCACACAACCGGGGCTCCGATCACAATCCTGTTCGAGAACACGAATACGCGGTCGCGCGATTATGCTGCACTGCGCGATACACCAAGGCCCGGGCATGCAGATTTTGTCGCCATGAAAAAGTTCGGCGGATTTGAGGACTACCGGGGAGGAGGTCATTTCTCGGGCCGCCTGACACTCGCTCTTGTAGCCGCCGGCGTAGTCGCAAAAAAACTCATTCAACCCCTGCAGGTACATGCCGGCATATTGGAGGTCGGTGGCAATACCAATATCGAAGAGGCCATTGATAAAGCAGTTGAGAAAGGGGACAGCCTCGGGGGAATCATTTTCTGCACGGCGACAAACATACCCGTCGGACTTGGGGAACCTTTCTTTGATTCGGTGGAATCCGTATTAAGCCATATTGTTTTTGCCATCCCTGCCATTAAAGGAATTGAATTCGGATCGGGATTTGCGGCGGCCAGGATGTGGTGCAGTGAGCACAATGACAAGCTGGTGAGTGTGGACGGAAAAACATCCACCAATTATGCAGGGGGGATCAACGGGGGGATCACGAACGGCAATGACCTGGTTTTCAGGGTCGCCGTAAAGCCCACTTCCAGCACCCACCAGAAGCAGAACACCATAAATGTAAAAACAGGTGAAATGACTGAACTGGAGATCGAAGGCCGTCATGATACCTGCATTGCACTCCGGGTGCCGGTTGTCGTGGAGGCTGTAACCGCCGTGGTGCTGGCTGATTTTATGATGCAGGAGGGAAAGGTGGGAAGAAGAATTTGAAAATGTGACAATTTGAAAATTTGAAAATGGACTGGAAGACGGAAGCACGAAGCTTGAAGAGGTCCTGGACTTGCACGACCGGAAGACTTGCAAGACCTGCAAGACAATCTCAACCTACAACCAATGTTAAATCTTTTTCCAAATAATACTCTAATATGAAGATTCTCATAGTAGGCGCCGGTAAAATGGGATCATGGCTGATTGAATCATTATGTCTTGATTATGAAGTGGCGGCATACGACAATGACCTGACAAGGCTGAAATATTTTTTCAACACGATAAAACTGGTGACCCATGATGAGATCCGGGAATTTGATCCCGATATGGTGATCAATGCTGTAAACCTGGAGATCACCGTCCCCGTGTTCCGCGAGATCCTGCCTTTCCTCCGCAAGGATTGCATACTGGCAGACATCACTTCGGTCAAGAACGGATTGCAGAAGTTCTATCCCGAATCAGACCGCCGGTTTGTCTCCACCCACCCCATGTTCGGCCCTACATTCGCCAACATCCGGGATCTTTCGGGGCAGAGCGCCATTATCATCCGCGAATCGGACGAAGAGGGCAAGGCGTTTTTCAGGACTTTCTTCGAATCGTTCAACCTGAGGATATTTGAGTATTCCTTTACGGAACATGACCAGACCATTGCCTATTCCCTCTCCATACCCTTTGCCTCCACCATGGTATTTGCAGCCTGCATGAAAAAACAGGAAGCCCCGGGCACCACTTTCAAAAAGCACCATGAAATTGCAAAGGGACTTTTTTCAGAAGATGATTTCCTCCTGTCCGAGATCATGTTCAGTCCCTTTACCCTCGAACAGCTCGAAAAGATCAGCAGTGAGCTCGAACACCTCCGCGAAATCGTAAAAGCCCGGGATTCGTTAAAAATGAGGGAGTTTTTGAACGGGTTGAGGAAGAACATAAGATAGTTTCAGGCGCTTCGCGCGTTTCAGGGCTACGCCTGTTTCATAGCCTTCGGCCGTTTCAGAAGCCTGCGGCTGTTTCAGGGCCTTCGGCCGTTTCAGGCTACGCGTTTCAGGGCCTTCGGCCGTTTCAGAAACTACGCCTGTTTCAGGCCTGCCTGCCGGCAGGCAGGTTTCAGGCTTCGCGTTTCAGATTGTTTCAATAAATACTGTAATTTTCGATAATATTATTTATTTTTAATTCAACTTATGTTATTGGAAATAAAGAAAGAAAGATTATGACTATAACCCGATTTGAAGACTTGGAAATATGGCAAAATTCCAGGTTACTTTGCAAAAAAATCAGAACAATCATCGAAACGACTCCTTTAGGAAAGGATTTTGCAACAAGAGATCAAATCATAAGATCCAGCGGATCCGTTATGGATAATATAGCCGAGGGTTTTGAAAGAGATGGTAAAAAGGAGTTCATTAATTTCCTATATATATCAAAAGGATCGCTGGGCGAGACAAGATCTCAGGTACATAGAACTTTCGATGCAAAACATTTTAATGAGGAAGAATATAATGAATTACTGAATGATTGTCTTAATTCTACTTTGACAGATTTCAGATATTTAGTCCCTATGGGACTTTCAGAGCTATATTAGAGATTTCCTTTCTACCGATATTTAGTACCTCCGGCACTTCTAAGTCTCGTAGAGACGAAATATCGGTAGAAAAATGATCACGCTGATAATTCAAAGTCCTGTAGGGACGAAATTGATTTCAAATTATTTAAATCTGTCAAAGTAGATAGAATTAATCTATCCAGAAAGATATCTAATTTCATAAACTATCTCTCTGGCTCTAAATTTGACGGCATAAAGAAAAAGCCTCAAACCCCACCCTCCGCAAACAATCAAATGTACTGAAACGGGCGAAGGCCCTGAAAGGGCGCCATCAAATTTCGATTTATCGGCAATTCTCCACAATAACCCTCACCACCTCCGTACTCCCCAGCTGCCGTGCTTTTTCAAGATCGGAACAGCCGTTTTCCCTGTCTCCTGATAAGATCTTTGCGAGGCCGAAATACATCCAGGTTTCGGCGTCATCGGGGTTGAGATCCAGTGACATGGAGAGGTCGCTGATCGCATACCGGTAGGTGGCTGCCTTAAGGTATGCCTTGCCTCTGCTCTTGTAATACAGGCTGCTGTTCGGGTCTTCCTTCAGGTTACGGTTGAAGTATTTCAGGGCATTGATATAATCTTCCGCGAGGTAATAATATTCGCCGCACAGGTATATGGCATGCTGATCCTGGTTAAAATACTGCAGATAGGTCAGCACATCGCGAACGGATGCATCATATGATTTCAACCCGGCATTGGCCTCTGCACGCGCCAGGTATGCCGGAAAGAAGGCCGGGTTTTCCCTGACTACCCTGTTCAGGTCATTCAGGGCGTCCTTATAGCGGGTGGCTTTCAGATAGGCCTGCCCGCGGAGTGCATACAATCCCCCTTCCGCAAACTCTGCCTGGCCTTTATCAAGTCCCTCCTTCGGCACATATCCTGTTCCGCCCTTTTTATACAGTTCAATTGCAGCGGAATAATCGGAAATAGCGGCAGCATAATTGCCGGTCGTATAATACACTTCGCCCCGCATCGTTAACAATCCCGCTTCCCCGGGCGTTTTGAGGATTTCGGCGTCAAGCACCGTTATCGCCTTGTCCGGTATCCCTTTCCTGATATAATAGGCTACCTCGCCCCCGGCCCGCTCCTGGTCATTGTACCATTCCTTTTCCCACAGTGCGGACCAACCCAGGGAGTTCTGCAAATTGTCAAATGCCGGGTCCTTTTTAATGCTGTCCTCCGGCAAACGGTAGTTCGAAGCCAGATGGCTCGTCAGGAATGACAGTGCCTGGTCCCCATCGCCAGCCAGTGCATACGCCCTGGCCAGCCAGATGTCGGCAATCCCCGGTACTATTTCATTGGCCTCATTGAAGTCACGCAAAGCATTTTCATATTCCTTCAGCCTGAGGTATGCCCGTCCGCGATATATGAACAGCCGCTCATCGGCATTATTACGCGCTATGGCCTGCGTAAAACGGTCCACTGCTCCCCGGAGATCTCCGCTTCTCAAGCTGGCGCTGCCTGCCATGAATGCGGCATCCGGTCCCTGTGCCCTGCACGGAACAGCCAGGACAAGGATAATGGCAAAGAATAAAACGGTAATATTATTTGGTTGGCTCTTCTGCATGACCTTCAGCAAATACATGAATAAAACCTACAAGTGTCCTGATCTCGATGCCGCTTATACGCGGCTCATAAACATCACATATATAATAATAAACCCCGGAAGCCACCCTGGTATCCGAATTCTTGACATTTCCATTCCAGTTGATGGCCGGATCGTGGGTTTCATAAACAATCTGCCCGTAACGATTGAAAATCTTCATATCCACTTTTTCAATCACATTGTTGAGGTTAAGGGATAAGTAAAAGTCATTAACATTGTCATTATTGGGAGTAAATACATTGGGCAGCTCGTACATGATGCATTCATCCACGCAGATCCTGGCTGAGGCCGGGCTTTCGTTTTCAAATGAATCCACGGCAGTCACCGTGTAGCATCCGGCAAGCAGCAGTCCCTCCGTCACCCTGTGATAAAACGAGGTGTCATTGGCCGAAAAGGTGCTGGTCAGCGAATCGGGCTCCGATTCAATAGAAGGTGAGAAATAAATGTTATACCGGATCACATCATTTGAACAGGTGCGGTTGGGATTTGTCCATGTAAGCACATTCATGAAACTGTCGCATCTTGAAACTACGAAAAGATCCGGGGCACAGGGCGCGGTAACATCCAAGGGTGTCCCGCAGTTGATGTGCGATAAATTGGCATTGTTGAAAATAACCCCGTCAATGGGCCTCCACCCGATGCTCTTAACCTGGTAGCAATAGGTCTCCCCGTTCTTCAATCCCATGTCCGTATAGGTATTGACATCAGAGGTTGCAATGGAATCGTACCCAAGCGAGGCATTCTGCCGGTAGATCACATAACTGTCGTTGATCCAGGGTGCTTTTTTCCGGATGTTGAGCAGCAGCTGGTTATCCCCGGGGGTGATATCTATATACAATGAGGAGGCAGTTTCACTCTCGCCCGGTCTCATCTCAAACCGGTTTCCGGGCGTATTGTTGTACATTTTAATGTTATAATAATATGGATACACGGTGGTATTCAAAGGTGAATCCACGTAACTCGTATCATTCAGATCCGCTGTGATTACAGAATCGATCAGGACAAAATTATCCGGTGTGGCGGACTCTGACCGGTAGATCCTGAATACATAGGGTCCGGGAGCCGCCAGGGTGTCAAAATTCCTGGGCTTTGCCCATGCTACATAAATGCTTCCCGAAACTGCGTCAATGTTCGTGACACTCACGTTAAGGATTGATGGGAACCCGGGAATCAGCGAACTGCACGTTTCCGGGGAGGCAAAACTTTCCCCCTCATCGGGGTAAAAGGCAGTCACCCTGTAGCAATACTGGATTCCCTGCACCAGGCCTTCGCCGTTGTTGTCATCCGTATAGGCAATGTTCGATTTTCCCTGGAGCGTGGCGATCCGTACAAAACCCTCATCTGCAGGCACTCCTGTTTCACAGCTGTCAGGGGTGAAATTCGAACTCCCCTCATGGCGGTAAACATAGTATCCTGCAACATCGCCGCAATTGCTCTGATCCCATGTAAGGTCGATCTCGGTGCTTGTAGCGGTTGCCTGCAGGTTTTCAGGTGCCGGTGCCAGGACCCGGATATCAAAATTGTCGATGTCCACAAGCTCGATGTCATCATTCACATCTTCGCTCTTGAGGGTGATCTGGTAAGGCTGCTTCCGGATATGGCTGCAATCGGTCTGCCACGAGAAGTTGTACGTTGAGAATCCCCTGCCGCCGGCAACCTTGGTGAAAGTGGCCGGGTTCGAACCCACCACGAAAGGACCCCCGGTCATGCTCATCCGTACCGAATCGGAATCCGCATCGGTGGCGGTGATCTGGAATTCGATCAGCGAATCGGCTTTCACACAGAAGTTTTTCAGAATGGGATTTACAGGGGGATTGTTCGTCGTATTGAATACCTCTATCTGCATGTCCCGTGTGATATTGCCGATTTTCACCCCCTTGCGCCATTCCTCTATGTTCATGGCTACATTGTACTTGCCGGTGTCTGTCGGTGTATTCCACACAAGGTCACCGACAACTGGTTCAACATAAAATGTATCACTGAATTTGGGAAGCACATAGTTTGAAATGGGCCTGCCATCCTGGCCGGTGCAAATGGTAAGCTTGTACGACAGGCTGTCTCCGTCAGGATCGTATGCGGAGGGATTGTGGATGAAAATATGTCCCCGCGCTGCCTTGTCGATCGGGAAATTAAGAAGGACCGGCGTATTATTGTTTCCCACTTCGGGACTGATGACCATGGTGGTCTTGATGGAAAAAACCACGTTCACAGAATTCGGGATATTGATGATCCCGAAATTCCGGTTTGGATCCTGCATCAGGATCTGGTAAATTCCGGGACCGGGGAATGTGTGGTTCGTGATATATATGTTATGGTAGTAAAAATTGGGCAGCGTTGTCCGGCTTTTCAAAGGTGCAATGGAAGAAGTGTTGTCGCCCCAATCTATTGTAAGCTGTGACCTGTTTGCAGCACTCTGCGTGTAAGTGAACGTGGTTATGGTGACTTCATAGGTAGAACCGGAAATCAGCCTGAAGGTTATTTCTCCTGCCCGGTTGTGGGTAGCCAGGGCACAGGTTGGGGTCAGGGATAGGAGAAATAATATCGGGAGAAATCTTTTCATTATAACAAAGTTAGTAATTCTTTGTGAATGCCGGGATGTCGCAACTTTTTATTGGTCCTGCAAATCGATTTCCGACTTCATGTTCCTGATGTTAAAAGTTATGCCGCGTTCCTTTTTCCCCCGGGTCACAATCACCAGGTTTGTCTGGTCCTCATACAGGTCGAGGAGCAGGGCGTTGGTCAGGATCAGGGTTTTGATTCTGTCAGCGGGTAGTATGCATGTATAGTAAAGCCAGATCGACTGGTCATCCTGCTCCTTGCGGATATACCGCAATGGAAGGAGGCTCTTTCCCGATTCGAGCCTGAAGGCGGCGGTCATGTACCGGTTGACCAGGGTAAGCTCTCCCGCACTGAAATCCCTCGTTGCTTCCGGCTTTACCTCCTTTTCAAATAAATGATAAAAAAGCAGGGAAAAATCATCCGTGAATAGTTTACACGTAACGGCAATCTCCTTTTGCTGCGGATTGATCTCGAGATTAGTAACCGAAACGTGTACGGGGTGTGCTGCAAAAAGCCAGGATAGAAGGATCGGGACCGACAGGATCATGGGACAGCTTCGTAAATTATAACCTCTGCTTACTACAAAAAGCGTACCTTTTTTTGGGGGATTGTATTGCGGTCTTGCAAGTCTTGCGGTCTATTTGTCTTGCGGTCTATTTGTCCCGGTTCGGCTTAGGCTCCCGCCAAATACGGGACAAGTTGTGCCTAAGTCGAATATATATTTCCAGGCTTAGCCTGAATTAATTTCAGCAAAACATATTTCGACAGTAAAACCGAAGTCAATTCGGCAAGACCTGCAAGACCGCACGACAATCTTTCCGCGAAATCTGCGAAATCTGCGAGAAATATATCCAATTTTATGATAATTTTGAATTCTATATAGCAAATCCACCAACCTCCTCATGAAAATTCTTGTCACCGGCACCGCCGGATTCATCGGATATCACCTCGCAAAAAGGCTGCTTCAGGAAGGTCATGAAGTCACCGGAATTGATTCCATCAACGATTATTATGATGTGAAGCTGAAGTATGACCGCCTTGCTGATTCCGGAATAAATCAGGCTGATATTCAAAGCAACAAGCCTGTTGCCAGCAATACGAACAAGAACTACCGGTTTATAAAAATGAAACTGGAGGACCGCGATTTCATGATGTCGCTTTTCCGGGAGGAAAAATTCGACAGGGTCTGCAACCTGGCAGCGCAGGCCGGTGTACGGTACAGCCTTACCAATCCCTATGCTTACATCGATAGCAATATTACCGGATTTATCCACCTGCTCGAGGCTTGTCGGCACAATGCCATCAAGCACCTTGTTTATGCAAGCAGTTCAAGCGTATATGGGATAAACGAAAAAATCCCCTTTTCCGAAAAGGACAATGTGGACCACCCCATCAGCCTGTATGCCGCCACAAAAAAAAGCAACGAGCTGATGGCCCATACATACAGCCATTTGTT
>Ga0105091_10001572_pt1 | contig 10025 bp, 11 predicted proteins | sample PPLLak1March2015_FD_87022 | JGI IMG/M metagenome (GOLD analysis project Ga0105091, IMG submission 87022) | Freshwater sediment microbial communities from Prairie Pothole Lake near Jamestown, North Dakota, USA - PPLs Lake P7 Core (1) Depth... | ecosystem: Environmental > Aquatic > Freshwater >... | reverse complement strand
GCTTACTGAAATCGGATGGGGACCAAAGGACCCGCCGACCCCGATAACAGCGCCGGGAACACCAACTGAACTGGAAGCGGCAAAGGAAGGCGAGGGAACTGTTTCACTTAGATGGACAAAGCCGCCGTTTGATAGTAATAAGCCGGTGAGAAATTTCATAATCGAGCGAAGACAGCAGCTTCCGGATAAGACTTTCGGGCCGTGGCAACTTGCTCAGACGACCTATGAAGCAGAGATGTGGCTTATGGACCAGCCAATGGAAGTGCGGCTTGAATACCGCATTAAAGCGGCAAACGCGGCGGGAGAAAGTATGCCGAGTAATTCCGCTGCGGTTACGTTGCCGTAAGCTTAAAGCAAGATAAATTATAAAACACCACCCTTGCGGATAAAACCGCAAGGGATGCAATCATAAAATAAATGATTCATCGAAACTCGATAAGCTTGCTCCAAATAATGGCCATACAGCTTTTAAGCCATTTGGTATAACTCACACGACAAAACGTCTATTCAAATCAAATAAAATGCTTGAAATACAATATCTTCAAAGGCATAATAATAGCCCCATAGGACAGTTTTTTCGATTGGCAGCCCAAAAAGGTAATTTATGGAATTTGAATTTGAAGATAAACCTAAATCGGCTAACAGGAGAAACCAAATGGATCAGGAACCGTCAAGAATAACCAATCTGGTCGATACAACTGATTGCCTCGAAGCGGTCAGCGTTATAAAATTCTGGAAAAATCTTTTATTCATAATAATTTTGCTGTCACTGGTCCTTGTCCAGGTATCATTTTGGATAATGGAACGCCATTGGGTCCAGCCTGATAATACGGTCATTAATCCACAGACAAATCAGATGTCTTCTGAGCAGGATAAAATCGAAATAGCGGCAAGAAATGCCGTTGATGGCAACGCGGCCGCCGAGCCCAACATGCAGCAGACGCTTCAGGTCGGAGCAGAACCAAATAAGCCGGCCCCTGTGGCAGTCACCTTCCGTTTTGAAATGCATGAAAGACACATTGCCGCTATCGTTCGTTTTCTTGATTTTCTGCTTATACCAACTTCTCTTCTTTACTGCCTGACTATTTTATTTGCGATGAAGATATCGATGATAGGACGGCTTGGAGGAATCAATCACATTGCACGTTCTTTCTTTTTATCTTTGCTTTTTGTGGTCCTGCTGCTTCCATGGCAACTGCTTTTTGCGCCGGTATTCGCCGGGGCCATGTTCACTCCTTCTGAAATGACAGCAGCAGCCAACGCGCAGAAAACCAATATCGCTTACATATCCATGATTTTGCGATTTTCAGTTTACTGGATTCTGGTGGTTTTGCTGCTTATCGGGGCCCACATGCGAAGCATGCGATGGGCAACAGCAACACTGCGACGGCTTGCTGTGATGTAAACATGGCGGCACCGTTATTCGTCAAAAGAAAAAAGCCGAAGAGGCAGCGAAATACCGTTCTTGACTGGTTAGCATATGCCTGCTTAAGAATCATTGTATGCATAATGCAGCTTTTCAGCGTCGAAGCAAATCTGCGATTCGCCCGTTTTCTTGGGCGGCTGCTTTGGAAGCATTACAAAAGAGGAAGAGAAAGAGCCCTCGAAAATTTGCGGGCAAGCTTTCCTGAAAAAGATGAGAAATGGCATCAAGAAGTTGGGGTAAGAAGCTTTGAGCAGCTTGCGATGCTGGCGGTCGATGTAATCTTTACCCCAAAGCTGGTCAGAAAAGATAATTGGCGGCAGTATTCTAGATTTAAAAAGGCAGAACGAATCAAATGGATGTGCAAAGAGGAAAAAGGAATTATTTTAGCCGGAGCACATTACGGCAATTTCGAGCTCATCGGGTATATGATGGGTCTTTTTGGATTTAAAATTTACAGTATCGCAAGACCTCTTGATAATCCCTTTATAAGTAAATACCTTTATGGAGTCAGGGAGGCAAAGGGACAAAAAATTATTGATAAAAAAGGCGCAGCCGAATTATTCGGCAAGGTCGCATCTATAGGCGCCACCGTCGGCTTTATAGCAGATCAGGATGCCGGGCCAAAGGGAATATTTGTTGACTTTTTCGGAAGGAAGGCCAGCACCTACAAAAGTATCGGTTTACTGGCACTAACGGAAAATCTGCCTATTGGTATAGGATATGTCAGAAGGATTGATAACCGGTTTTTCTTCGAAATAGGACTCACCCGTTTAATTATGCCGCAGGAATGGGCTGATAAAAAAGACCCGCTGCTTTGGATTACACAGGAATACACCAAGGCGTTCGAAACATTTATCCGCGAAGACCCGACTCAATACTGGTGGCTTCATCGCCGCTGGAAACACCGGCCGAAAGGCGAAGTCACTCCAACGGCTGGCGGGAATTAATGGCATCCGAAAGCATTCGGGAATTGGCATATTCTATTGTAGTGCCCGTGGCCAGGCCTCTTGCCAGGCGTGTGATTTTTACACCTGTCCCCTTCAATAGAGAGCTGATGTAAAGCGATGTGCCGTCGCCAATCATATTCGGATTTGTCGCCATAATAATTTCTTGAATCCCCCCTGCTTTGACTCGCTCGACAAGCTTATCAATTGTCAGGTCTCTTGGTTCAATGCCATCCAATGGGGCGATATGGCCGCCAAGTACGTGATAGACCCATTTACACTGGCCTGTTTTTTCAAGGAGGATGACGTCCTTCGGCTGTTCGACGACACAAATGTGACTTTTATCCCGGCGGGTATCCGAACATATGGGACACAATTCAGTTTCTGAGAAATTAAAACAGATTTTGCACTGCTTTATTTTAGTTTTGACATCGCTGATTGCATTTGCCAAAGCAAGTGCCTTTTCAGGAGTTGATTTGAGAATATAAAACGCCAGTCTTTCAGCCGTCTTTGGGCCTATCCCTGGAAGCCGGCCTAATTCCTCAATAAGTTTATTAACGGTTTCTGTATAGCCGCTCGTCATAAAACCTCACTAATAAATATCAACGCGGAGATTCTACCACGAAGACATCAGGGTATAAAGTCATTTATGATTGATAGATAATTAAGATTAGGTGATTCACTATGTGAGCTTCAAAAAAACCGTTCTGCTAATTTGTAAGTTATCGCCGCTATTCCCGCGGAAGCCGGAATGGTTAATATCCATGCCCAGACAATCCTGCCGGCCACGCCCCAGCGGACGGCGCTTAGACGCCGAAGCGAACCTACTCCCATAATCGCCCCTGTAATAGTATGTGTAGTACTGACTGGAACACCCAAAAAAGTTGAAATCACTATCGATAATGCCGCACTTGATTCGGCGCAAAAGCCATCGACCGGCTTTAGTTTTGCGACTTTCTGTCCCATAGTTTTGACGATTCGCCAACCCCCGAACATCGTGCCTAAAGCGATAGCTGCATGGCAGGCGAGAACCACCCATAGAGGAACATAAAATTTATTACCATGTAATAAACCTGCGCTGAATAACAGGATTGCGATAATCCCCATCGTCTTTTGTGCATCGTTGCCGCCGTGACCTATACTGTAAAATGCGGCAGACAAAAGCTGGCCTTTGCGAAAGATATTGTCAACTGCCCTTGGTAAGGATTTTCGGCAAACCCAGTAAACTATCATTCCCAAAAACCATGCCAATAAAAGTCCCGCTATCGGCGAAATAAATATAAATAAAACCGTTTTCATAATTCCATGCCAGACCAGGGCCTGCGGTCCTATCTTAACGAGCGCTGCGCCAATCAATCCACCGATAAGGGCGTGGGAGGAGCTGGTCGGCAATCCGAGATACCAGGTAATTACGTCCCAGGCGCAGGCCCCGACAAGCGTTCCGAAAATAAGTCTCTGGTCCACAATTGCAATATCGACAATGCCTTTACCAATAGTATTAGCTACATGGAGTCCAAGAAACAAAAAGGCGATGAAATTAAAAAATGCCGCCCAAAGCACAGCGTATTTCGGCTTTAAAACGCGCGTAGAGACAATCGTGGCGATAGAATTGGCTGAATCGTGAAAGCCGTTGAGGAAATCGAAAACAAGGGCCAGGATAATCAGCAATGCAATAGTCAATGTCATAATCAGGCCTGCTTAACCATAATGGAATCGACAACGTGGGCCACATCTTCGCATACATCCAGCACGGTTTCAGCATCCACATAAATGTCTTTCAGCTTTATAACTGTGATGGGGTCCTTTTCGGTCTCAAAAAGCTCCATAAGCATCCTGTCACGCATTGTATCTCCGACATTTTCAAGCCTGTTGACCTCCACACAGGCATCGAAAACCACCTTGGTGTTTTTAATATGGCGCAATCCGCCGATAGCTCGTGCGACGGCATCCACGGACTGCTCGATTACATTTGCAAATTCCACCAGGTTTTTGTCAATGCCGGTAATATTATAAATTCGCATCCGGCTAAGGATTGTATTTAGCATATCGGTGATGTCATCGAGCTCGGTAGTAAGGGCGTGGATGTCTTCCCGGTCTATAGGCGTGATGAATGTTTTGTTTAGCTGTTCGATTATCGTATGCGCCACTTCGTCGGCCTGGTGCTCGATTGAGCCCATCTTGCTCAATGTATCCTCATTAACGCCGTCGGTGGAAACAACTTGCTTGAAAAATCGCGCCGCATCCACGGCGCAGCTTACCTGCTTTTCAAACAATTCAAAAAAGTTGAAATCTCTTGGGAAAAACTTAGAAAATATTGACATTTTTTCCAGCGATAGAATCGCTCCTCATTATATAGATTGAAGTAACATGACCAATTAAATGCTGCTAATACGAAATATGCAGTAACATTACAAACCTGGTAGAATTGTAACCAGTCGAACATTGCTATGCAATATTTTTAAAAAATTTTAACTCTGCTATTTTAGGCCCATTTCCGCTGACGTCAGATATTAAGTATTATTGACAATCGCCGGTTATTCCGTTAAGAAATATGTGAAACTGACCGGTTTTTTACGAACCCCAAAGAGAAACTTACGGAAATTATAATATACGCGGTCATTTTGGCTAAATTTAGGGAGACAAAAATGCGTGAAAGTTTTGGAGAACATATAAAAGAGCTCAATAATGAGGTAGTCGAAATGGGCGAAATGGTTTCTGCCGCCACGAGTAAAAGCATCGAGGCTCTTAAAAGCCATGATATCGAAAAAGCCAGGCAAATTATCAATGATGACCTGCTTGTCAATAAAAAGAGATGGCAGATTGAGGAAAGATGTATCAATCTCATAGCGCTTCAGCAGCCCGTAGCAACTGATCTGCGCGATATTATAGCTGTCCTCAATATTATTACAGAACTGGAGCGTATGGGCGATTATGCTGAAGGTATAGCAAAAATTGTTATTTTGCTTGGGGATGACCCGATTATCAGGCCTTCGGTAATTTTGCCTAAAATGGCTGAAATTGCAAACAGTATGCTTAAAAGAAGCATGCAGGCGCTTATTAATAAAGATGCCAAACTTGCAAACGCCATCTGCACCGAGGACGATGAAGTAGATAAACTCTATGAGCAGGCATATCATGAGATGCTGATGCAGATGGTTAGGGACCCGGCTATCCTATCGAAGGCGACTCCGCTTATCTGGGCCGCACACAATCTCGAGCGTATCGCTGACCGTGTCACTAATATTTGCGAGAGGATTGTATTCCTGGCGACGGGCTCTATGCCGCAGGTCAATGTCTCTAAATATTAGACAATCACTATATTATTTGGTAATCTTGTGCTATGACCAGACCGCACCTCATAGCAAAGCTGTTACTTGCCGCAGCAGGGATTGATTTCCTTATTGATACAATTACCAATATTAGCTCAATTGCTTTTATACTTAATCTCAATTATTCTCACGAAAATATTACAGCAAGAATAATCTTAGCTATTTTTAAATTTTTAATTTTTCTTTCCTTGTCTTTTATTTTGTTATTTCGTTCTGATGGTATTGCAAGAATAATCATAGGCCGCGATACTGACCAGTTTCCTCAAGTAAACAAAAAATGGATTATCGCAGGCTTTCAAATGGCTGCATGTTTTTGCGGTTTAATAATTATTTATTACAGGATTAATAGTTTGTTTTATTATATCCCAATAATAGTAAATGGTACCAACACTCTATCCTATTTGACAATTCAGGGTCAATCACTTGCATCAACTAGAATGATTGCGGGGGTCATATCGGAAATAATCAAATGGATATTTGGATTATATCTAATTATTGGCGCTCCTCAATATGTTAACTGGCAATGCGAAAAATAGCAGAAGAACAGGAGTCAAAACATGAACCGAATTGAATTGCGGATAATAGCGAGAATAATCCTGATTGGAGTAGGTTTTTATGTCCTGCTTCAAACACTTACGATTTTTCTTGGCAGCATAGCAATGATGCCATTTGTTCAATCGGACAAATCACAATTTCCTATGCTTTTAATCGCAATCACAATACATTTAGTGATATCATTAGCAATAATATACCTTCTGTTTCGGTTTGAAAAATTCTTTTCTGCAAAAATTATCAATATTGATTCAACTGATGAAACACAAGTTTCCTGGCTTCCTGCGGCTTTCAGGCTTGTATGTGTAGGTGCAGGAGTGTTATTCCTTTTTTGGTCAGGACGGGACCTCATGGCTACAATATTCACTTTCATCGTAAATATGAAAAGTACATCCATGGGATCAGGTCAACAAAAAATATACATAGGGAACTCATCGATAATTGCTTTTGCTAAAGATTTAGTTTTGTTGGGAATCAGCATATATCTTGCTTATGGTGCGCCTGGTTTTGTTGAATGGCAGGTGAAAAGAACTTTAAAGCAGTGCAGAAAAATTGAAGAGCGGCAGCAAGCATAGCGTTATACTTTGAAGAATACTTTGTTTCGATAGAGGAATAAAAGTAGCAGCCATTTGATTGCAACTGCGGCAACGGGAAGAATCAAAACCTTAAATATTCCTGTATGATTGGCAAAGCCTCCAATGAAAAACGCTGCTAAATCATCGAAGTTTATAATACCCTGAAGAAAATAAATCGTTATTGGATTGAGTCCAATGACGATAAAGAAAAAGGCCCATTTTCTATAGCCCCTCACATCAATTATCCAATAGAACACCGCAAGCAAAAGCAAAGACCATCCGGCCGCATAGAGAACATAAGAACTTGTCCATATGACCTTGATGATTGGGAATGATAATCCCCATAGATAACCGGTTAAAACGAAGATAATTCCGCCCGCAGCCATTATTAACGTTTTAAGGTTTCCTGAAAAAGGTGAGCGTATCAAATGACCCGTGACAGAGCCGATGAGGACGGTTGAAACGGCAGGTATTGTCGAAAGCAGACCTTCATTATCGCCATAATTAAAGCAGCAGAATTTGCCCGGAATTAAAAGCCTGTCAATATAAGCAGGCAGACATGCTTCGGGAGTCAAGATATTAGCCCCAAATCCGGGGACAGGGACAAACAGCAGCAAAGCCCAATATAAAAGCAAAAGCCACCCTGCCGTTAATAACTGAATCAGCCACCCAGAATGCATTACAATTATTGCCGCGAAAAAATAGCACAGCCCAATCCGTTGAAGGACCCCCGGCCATCGCATTTCCGGCAAATTAAATTGCAGCAGGCCATTTAAAACCAGTCCCAGGAGAATCAGCACGATAGCCCTTTTTATGATATGAAAGTAAAGCGCCTTTGAAGCTATACCCTTATCTCGACGTCGTGAAATGGAGAATGGTAAAACTACTCCGACTATGAAAAGAAAAAGCGGAAATATAAGGTCTTCAAAATGAAATCCATTCCATGAAACGTGCTCCATTTGGATTTTCATTTTTTCTGTAAGAGGATTTTTCCAAACTTTCGGCAGGACCTCGAAAAATGCACCTCCGCCGATTATCCAGAACATATCGAAACCACGCAGAGCATCGATGGAGACTACACGGTCGTGCGGCAAAAGCCGCTGACTGCCATCAGTCATTTTAAATCTCCATCAATTATCTTCAATATTGTTGATTGTGGCATCCAGCCCCATAATGACAGTTTTTACGGCGGGGTCATTGATTATTTCATTTTTCCGCTGGCTTCTGGTCTTCGAATTATTTTGCTGCGTCTTGTCATTTGAAGTGCCCTGTGAAATTCTAAGCTGAATATCCTGAAGTGACTCAATCCTCTTTTTAAGACCTGATTTTATCTGCTCAAGCCTGCCATTGTTTTCGCACATCTCTTTTTTAATGGCTGCTGATGAAGGAAATTCAATGGTTAATATTCCTTTTTCAAAACCAATCGGCTCGGCAGTGCTGAGTAACCCTGCTGTGCCGGGACCCAGTTCTTTTATGATATCGGTCCAATTGCGTTTAAATGACTCTATTTCGTTGGATAGCTGTAAAAGAGCCTGTCCTGGAATGGCAGGTTGCTGGGGCGAGGACTTGCTGTTTTCAATATTTACTTTTTTTTTATCCTGAACAGGATTAGATTGTGATAGCAGCGAATCAAGATTGAGGAAATGCTCGCTCATTGCAAGCCGAATTATCGTTGCTTCGAGCAGCGGCCGTGCCGATTCGCTATTTTTAAGAGACCATCGGAGTTTTTCGAGTGTTGTAATGTTATAAACCAGTCCTGCTACATCAAATTTTTCAGCAAGCTCCTCAGCGCGTTTTTTCTGCTGCTCAGTCAGAATCACAAGCTCACTCTTTGAGCCTGCGGCTTTTATTACCATCATGTCCCGCATATACTCCACAAGCGCATCGGCAATCTGGACTTCGCTAAGTCCTGCGCCAGATAGCTCCTCAACAGCTTTAAGAGCAGCCTGAGCATCTGTATCACCGATTGCCGATATAAGCCCAGTTACTTTTTCGCTATTGGGAACGCCTAAATATTCCTCAAGCAGCTTGGCCGTAAGCGGCTGAATACCTGTGCTGATAAGCCTGTCGAGCAGACTCAATGAATCACGCATTGAGCCATTTGCTAATTTTGCTACAGGAAGAATAAGGTCATCTTCATATTTTATTTTTTCTTCTTTGAGAATAGATTTTAGCTGCTTACCGATGTCTGAGGCCGATATGTTCCTGAAATCAAACCGCTGACAGCGGGATTGAATCGTCGCCAATACCTTTTGGGGCTCGGTTGTGGCAAAGATAAACTTTACGTGGCTGGGCGGCTCTTCGAGGAGTTTCAATAGTGCATTAAATGCCTCAGTTGTCAGCATATGAACTTCATCGATGATGTAGATTTTGAATCTTGCCCTTGCCGGCCTGTAAACCGCATTATTTATAAGGTCACGTATATCGTCTATCCGTCGGTTTGATGCGCCGTCTATTTCAATTACATCGATATCATCACCAAGATTGACTGCAACACAACTATCGCATTTACAGCAAGGTTCTGTGGTCGGGTCATCAGCTTCAAGGCAGTTTAACGATTTAGCCAAGATCCTGGCCATAGTGGTTTTGCCAACACCGCGAGTGCCTGTGAAAAGATAAGCGTGTGCAACCCTGTTGGTCTTAATAGCATTTTTGAGGGTCTGCGCAATCGGCTCCTGGCCGACGACATGGTCGAATGTTTGCGAACGGTATTTACGCGCCAGTACTGTGTAAGCCATAAATAAAAAGATCGGCCGGGTTTGCCACGGCACGGCCAAACACCGCGTATGGCTGCTCGGTTCCCCGCCTGACCAGGTTAACGGGTCGGTCTGCATGGGACCCGGCCGGTAAAATGTATTTACTGCTTTAAAATTGTAATTTACTATTCAGGCGATTGCAGTATAACAGGTTATTCAAAAATTTCCATAATTTTTGCTTGAACAATTTGTGCCGAGAAGCTAATAGGATATTATGAGTCGAATCAATAAAATCGGATATGGGAGACAGCTATGAAGGTAAGAATAGAGGATACCTGCACAGGATGCGGGCTTTGTTGCGATACATGCCCTGAGGTCTTCGAGATGGGTCCGGATATGGCCCAGGTAAAGGTCGAAGATGTGCCGGCAGAGCACGAGGACGCGGTGCAGCAGGCAGCGGACGAATGCCCCGTTGAAGCCATTGTGGTCGAGTGATTTAGCCG
>Ga0105091_10001571_pt1 | contig 10031 bp, 4 predicted proteins | sample PPLLak1March2015_FD_87022 | JGI IMG/M metagenome (GOLD analysis project Ga0105091, IMG submission 87022) | Freshwater sediment microbial communities from Prairie Pothole Lake near Jamestown, North Dakota, USA - PPLs Lake P7 Core (1) Depth... | ecosystem: Environmental > Aquatic > Freshwater >... | reverse complement strand
TCCACGCGGCGGTTGAGTGACTCGCCGTTTTGTGGCGAGTTGTATCGACACCCCGCCAGGCCTCCGGAGCCCCATGGTTGCGTCCGGTTTGAAACTGCGGTGCTCCGGAGGCCTGGCGGGGTTTCGATACAACTCGCCACAAAACGGCGAGTCACTCAACCGCCGCGTGGAAATCGGCCCGCCTGCCAAGGGTTTGCTTTATTAGCACTAATCGTGCTCTTTCTCTTCCTCGCCCCACCTTCAAGCGCGCAGTCGACTGCCACGCTTTCCGGCACCATCACAGGGCCGGACGGCAGCCCGGTGTCGGGCGTTCGGATCCAGCTGGGCTGGGGAGCGGGCGGCGTGCTTCTCACTACAAATGCGGCCGGGTTTTACAGCTACACCGGGATACCGATCGGTGTCAGTCCGAACATGCTGGTTCGCGCTCCGGTGAGCATGAGGCTCGCCCAGCGGAACGTCCGGGTGGCTCCGGTGACCGGGGACATCGTCAAGAACCTCAAGCTCGAGTCAGGCAACGTGCTCCGCGGCCGGGTGGTGCTTCCGGCCGGCGTCGCACCTGTCGGGAGCACTTGGCTGGGCGCCTGGCCGATTTTGCGGCCATTGCCCGCTGATGAATGGAGCGGCGACGGGGTGAACCCTACCACCTGCCTCTTCGAGATGGTTCTGGTTCCCGGCGTCTATGAACTGCGGATCCAGGCGGCGCCGGGATGTTACCTGCCGCGAACCGCGGCTGATCTTCGCGAGGGGGACGCTCTCGATGTGATTGTTCCCTTTGCTACTGACCCCGGGAATCCGTACGATTTCCCTCCGCCTGACCCCAGCAAAATCACGATAGCTCCACCGGACGCGCACGGAGAAGCTGCGATCACCGGCGCCGCCGGTTCCGTGCAGCCTCTAATGCCCGTTCTCGTCGTCAATCTCCACGCTTTTCGCCAGGATTTCACCATTTCTAAAGCGGACGGGAGCTTCGAAGCGAAGGTGTTTGCTCCCCCCGGTTCGTCGGTTTTGATCAAGAACGGTCCCGTCTTCCCGAACGTCTCTGTTTGGTTCGGCATCGAAGACGGGGTGGGCAGCGGCACTCCGGTCATGCCGGGAACAATCATCAACGTGCCGCACCAGCAGGAGATGGCCGGACTTCTCACTCCCTTCGCTGCCGTAGGCGCTGTCGACTATGTGACCGACGACTTCCAGGAAAACCCGAACTACGTCAGCACCAACTGGACGCTCCAGGGCACCATGGGCCCGGTTGTTGTCCCGGGACAGTGGACCCGCTCTATAGCAGGGAAGTACCAGGGCCAGGAGACGCCTGGCCTCTACCGAGGCGGTTTGAACTGGACACACCCGGCGTTCGGCGACCTGGATGGAGACGCTGACCTCGACTTGCTGATTGGCGAGCGAGAAGGGCATATCGTCTTCTTACGCAATTCCGGCACCGCCTTCATGCCGAATTGGCGTTACGAAACCGGTGAATACGCGGGAATCGCGACCTCCCTCTGGGCTTACCCGGCGCTGGGCGATTTGAATCTCGACGGTCTGCTCGATCTGGTCGTCGGCACCGGCGACGGACAGATCGCGATCTACGTCAACAAGGGGACGAAGCAGGCGGCGGCCTGGCCGACCTATCCTAACTTCACCTTGTCCGGTCGTCAGTCCGCCGCGCCCGCCCTGGCAGATCTTGACGGCGACGGTGACCTCGACCTCGTCTCAGGGGGCTGGGGCGAAAGTCTCCTTCTCTTTCGCAACGATCGCTCGGGGACCAGCTGGTCATGGCCCCAGGTCAGTGCCAGCTTCGCGAACATCAAGCTGCCCTCGTCCCAGTCGCTGCAACCCTGCTTCATCGACCTGGACAACGACAAAGACCTGGATCTGTTGCTCGGGGTGTTTACACAGGCGAGGTGGTATCGGAACGGCGGTTCGAAGACGAATCCCTCCTTTACGCTCGTCACCGACGACTTTCTCGGAATGCGGCGCAGTTCGGCGTTGAGTCCCGCAGCCGGGGACTGGGACGGCGACGGGAACCCGGACCTGATCACCGGGGAGCACATGGGTACGTTGCGCTTTCTGCGAAACGATAATTACGCAAACTGGACCGAGCAGACGTACTTCTTCCCCTTTGAGCACGGAGTAGACACAGCGCCGGCGCTCGCGGACTGGGACGGCGACGGCGATTATGATCTGCTGATTGGGCAGGCCTGGGGGCAAGTGATCCGATACAGGAATGCCGGCTCCGCACTCCAGCCCGACTGGAGACCTGAGCCTGATTCCCCGAGCATTCCGGGCAATCACCACACCTATCCGAATTTTGCGGACATTGACGGGGATGGCGATCAGGACCTGTTTATCGGGGAGGGAAGCGGGGAAAGCCCCGGGGCTGCCGGGAACGTCCGATACTATCGCAATGACGGCAGCCCTTACGCTCCCCAGTGGACTCTGGTTACGGAGAATTTCCTGGGTCTCGATGTCGGTGGTTTCGCTACCCCGGTGTTCGTCGATGTGGATGCGGACAATGATCTCGACCTGTTTATCGGCTGCGAGGCCGGAACTCTGACCTTTGTCCCAAACACGGGGTCGAGCAAATCGCCGGCTTGGGGAGCACCCATGGCGGAGTACGGATCAATCGACGTCGGGGAAGATAGCGCTCCGGCTTTCCTGGATCTAGACCAGGACGGCGACCTTGACATGTTGATCGGAAGCCGGAACGGCTCGCTGGCGTTCGTCCGGAACAAAGGCACGGCCAGCCAACCCCAGTGGGAGTTGGTGGCGACCGAGTATCCGGGCATCGATATTGGCGATTACTCGACTCCGGCAGCCGTGGACCTGAACGGCGACGGGAAAAAAGACCTGCTGATCGGAGACGGCGATGGCGGCCTCAACCTGTTCCTGTACCAGGGGCCCGGGACAGCCCCGCCGCCAGGCCGTTACCAGCCGGGCGATGTCTGTCACTTGAAATCGACGTTACGGATTTACAACCCTGGGATCGTTTCTGCGCTCGACCCTAAGACGATTACAGTCACCAGCAATCTGGGGCTGCTGCAGTTGTTTGACCAGGCCGGCCGGCCCCGGGTCGCAGAGGACCACTTTATGTCGGACTGGCTGACGCCGAGCGGGTTTCCGATTCAGCGTCCTGACCAGCCGATCCTCTGGACAAACACGAATATCAGGCCAGGTGCTCTGAAGTATGTTGCTGAAGGATGCCTGGAGGGAACGTTCGAGTTCTCCTTCCGGCTGCCCGACGGTCTCCGACCGGGAACTTATCGTCCCGTGATGTCACTGACATTCAAAGGTCTTCCGATACGCCAGGACTGGGCGGCGGCTTACATTGTTCCCTCGGGCATCCATCCGATGGAAGCCGGCCTGCCGGTTATGAGCGTGGGTGACGTTTCGCCTCCTCACCTGATCTGGCGGCTCTTCACGGAGGACTACAATCTCGGCCTGCGGGGCACCGGAGCGCGGGAAGACGCGCAGGACTTTCAGCTGGCGAGCGACATCGCTACGCAAGGCGCTCCGTATGTCTTGGAGCCCATCGACCCGCGCACCGGGCGCCTGATCGACTATCGCCTGGAGCCGTATCTCCCAACGATTTCGAAGACAGACCGGCGCGTTCCCAACGCGCCTTTGATCCCCTTCGCTCTGCCGGGAGGCGACTTGACGGTGTCCATCCAACTGCCCGACGGTTCAACACGGCAGATCGGACCAGCTTCCTTCCGCCAGTCTTTGGTCCAGAGTCGCACGATTCGGAGCGGCGAGCCGGTCAACCCCGGGACGGTCCAACTGAACGAGGTCTACTCGCTCACAACCAGGGATGACAAATTCTGGTTCAACTTCAGCAAGTACGGGCATCACGCCATAACCATGACCGGAACCGTCAAGGACATCTGGGGCAACAGCTACCAGGGAGGCGGGACCTATGACGTCTGGGTCGCCCATGCCCTGGATATCGATCCGGGGGTTTTGCCCATGACCCCGCTGGCAGTAGGAGATTCGTTTAATCCCACCCTCCGACTGTCTCCCGGAGTCCCGGCTGACATCGAGCTGAAAATCACCCTATATCCCGACTCGAACCCGGCGCAGGCCATTACGCGAAGTTTTAAGGGGAGGGCCAACGCCCTCGGCGAGTTCGCGCCCCCCGATCCGCCGTTCTCCCTGTCACGGGCTGGAGAATATCGGGTAGATCTTTCAGCCTCCTACTGGTCGCCCACTGGCGAACTCTACATGGGAACCGCAACCTGGGGTGGAGTTGTCATGACGCCTCCCGGGCAGGCGCAACTGATTGCCCACGGTCGTCGGGGCCTTAACAGCCTCCAGTACATCCCGAATCACTGGTTTGTATCCAAGCGAGATCTCACCATTCCGCCCGGTGTCGTTTCGCACACCCTGAACCCCTATTACAACGGTGACATCGCCTGGACCCGGTCGGCGGATGAACCTTCGGGCGGGAATGCGCTGATCATGGGGGCAAGCATCCAGGATACAGTCGGCGCGATTGAGGCGACCATCCGGTCACGAGCCAACCGCTACTGGTTACACGTCTCGTTTCCCGGCACCGTCGATGAGCGGTTTGCCAAGGCCGAGATTCCGCTGTTCTCGTGTGCGCGGATCCAGGAGCCGGCTCAGCTCCACCGTGACAACATGGAGCAAATTGCCTACAGCTACCGGTCTTCGCAACGCCCTGGCCTGCGGATTCGGGAGGTGGTCGCAGAAGACGGAGACGACGGCGGCTACTGGCGCCTCGACACCCTTTACGATGATCAGCCCGGAGTTGGCATCCTGGGCGACCTGCCAAATGATTTCAAGTTCCAGTTCGTCGGAGTTGTCTATAGGGACCTGATCAACGGACACCAGGAGTATCTGGGTCAGGGAACAGCATGGGTCTTCATCCCTGACGATGATCCCCTGGGCAACCGGGTGATGCCGCCGTTTGCCGGACCGGGCAACGGGGGGTGGACGACCGAGGGCGGCCCACTCTTCAAGTTCGAGGGCAAAGAGATTCACATCTTCATCCTCCCCACCGGCATCCATCCGGGGGCGGTGCTCGAGGTGGGCGACACGTTTCGTTTTGCGGGCCATATCATGCCGACGCTGGACAGCCAGGTGGAATTCACGGCAACTGCGCCGTCTGGCGCCCGTTATCCGGGCGGCGGCAAGGCCAACAGCGTTGGGTATTACTACCGCCCCGAGCACGACTTCATAGTTAACGAGCCGGGCCTCTGGAGCGTGGATGTCCGAGTCTGGCATGACGGCATGTGTTCCGGCGGAAAGACCGTACCACCTTTCCCCTCCGGCGACGTACTCGGCAGCGAGGCAGGTCGCTTCTGGTTCTACGTCACCCCGGCCGGGAGCCGGCGATTGAATGTATCCGCGCCGGCGCGCGGGATGCTGCAGATTCGTGAAACCGGGTCCCAGGTGGTGCCTCCTGTCCTGGTGGGCGGCAGTCTTCCGTCGGGAACGGAGGACGCCGTTGTCGATTACACGATCTCGATGCCCGGTTTCGTTCTCGAGCACGGGAAGGCAAAGGTGTCGCCCGTTGGCTATTCGATCGTCTTCGATCCCGCGCGCCTGGCCAAGGACCACCCGAACCTGGATCTGGTGGGCAGGGACATCCCGAATGCGCCCGGCCTTTCCGACACCTTTACGATCAGTCTGCTGCTGACCGGGAGACGAGGCCAGGAGCAGGTCTTTCGAGCTAACACCGTCACAATTCAGGGGGAAGAGGTGCTGTACGAGAATGACCCGCCGCCTCGTCCCCGCGGCCGGGGATCGGCAAAATGAACCACCGAGGGTTTCGTTTCGCGGTTTTGTGCAGCCTGCTCGCGACGGGTTTGAACCTTGCTCAAGGCGCCGCTTCCGTGCAAGGGACGGTCCGAGGGCCGGCAGGTCCACTGGCGGGCGCGATCGTCCGCCAACAGACCACGGCCAACTTCGTGCTGTCCGACGACGCCGGCAATTTCGTCCTGTCCGGGCTGACCGAGGGGAAAGAAGTTGTGGTCACCGCGTGGAAAGAAGGCTTTCACCCGGCCGGGCTGACGGTCACGCCGCCGCAGACCGGAGTCTCCTTCAACCTCACACCCCATCCCGATCAGGACAATCCCGACTACAAATGGCTCCCGTCATATGCGGACGGGAAAGAGCCGTTGGCGTGCGAGCATTGCATGGTTGAATTCCCGCAGTGGCGGGAGGACGCCCACAGCCAGTCGGCCGTGAACCGGCGCTTCTTGAGCCTCTACAACGGCACGAACCTGACCGGCAGCCCACTCGGTGGAGGCTTCGTCGACGACTTTCCCGGCACGTCGGGCAGCTGCGCGAACTGCCACGCGCCCGGTGCTGCGGTTCATCAGCCCTTCGCCACGTATTTCGATCAGCTGTCGGTGATCGAGCGCGAGGGAGTGCTGTGCGATTATTGCCACAAGATCGCGGACGTCTACATTGAACGCGGAACCGGGCTCCCCTACCCAAACATGCCCGGGATTCAGTCCTTCAGGCTGAACCGTCCGCCGGAGGGTACGCACATGTTCTACGGAACCTTCGACGATGTCCCGCGGCGGGTCGCCCGGCTGGACCTCGAGAAGAAGAGTCAATTCTGCGCGCCTTGCCATCAGTTCAGTTTCTGGGGAACGCCCATCTATGAATCTTTTCGGGAATGGCTCGAAAGCTCCTACCCGAAACGCGGAATCGAGTGCCAGGGCTGCCACATGGTCCCTCCGGGCGTCACCCCGTATTTTGTCTTCCTGGACCAGGGTGGCAAGGTCCGTGACCCGAAGCTGATTTCCTCGCATCTCATGCCCGGTGCGGTCGATATCCCGCTGCTGAAAAACACAGTGGACATGCAGGTGCAGACCGAGTGGAGAAGGGGCGAGATTGCGGTCAGTGTCACGCTGGCGAACATTGGTGCCGGGCATCATGTTCCGACCGACTTCCCAGGGCGTCAGATGCTCCTGGTCGTCAGCGCCGAAGACGCTGCTCACAATCCACTCCCGTTGCGGGTCGGGTCAACCATCCCCGCGTGGGGTGGCGCCCAGACAGGGCAGGCCGGCAAGGTCTTCGCCAAAATCCTGAAAGACGTCCAGACTGGAGAGAAACCGGTCGTGACTTACTGGAAGCAGACGTTGATCGACAGCGATACCCGCCTGGCTGCCGAGGCGATCGATCGGTCGGAGTACCGATTTGCAGCTCCGATAGCGGGCCACTCGGCACAGGTCACGATCCAGCTTCTATACCGGCGGGTGTTTGACAACGTTCGGGCAGAGCGTAAATGGGATATCGCAGATATCGTGATGGAAGAGTCCCGAGAGCCGGTCTCCCCGCCGTCCCGGACACGCCGTCCTCGCGTGCCTTGAGTCCCTGTCTCAAATGAACGATGTGCTACTATTCCGCATCTCATCAGCTAGCAGGCTGGGGAGTGGCTAATGGCACAATGCCGAGGGGAGGCATATGGGCAAGCGCATCTGTCTTTTGGCTTTTCTCCTTCTGGTTCTTCTCGCTATTGTCGTTCAGACTTCGTTTTCTCAGCGCCCGGTTCCGGGCACGATCCGGGTCGACGTCACGGCGATTCCAGTTGATGTGATAGTCACGGATTCGCAAGGCCGGCCGGTACCCGGGCTTACTCCAGCCGATTTCATCGTGATGGAGAACGGCATACGGCAGGAAATCACCCATTTTTCGGTGAGCGGTTTCGGGCCAGGTGCGTTCTCACGCCAAATGACGTCTCAGCCGGCGGCGCCAGGGATAAAGCCGATCCCGGTGCTCGACTACCGGAACTTCGTTATCGTCCTGGGCCGCGGACGGCACGCTCAGAACTTCGATACGATGAAGCAGCTGACGGCCTTCGTAGATCAACTGGCGCCGGAAGATCGGGTTGCGGTTCTGGCCTACGGCCGCGCGACCGCCTTTACGACCGACCACCGCGCAGTCCTGGCACTCCTCGAGCGGTTTACGAAAGAGAACCCTTACATCGAGACAACACTCGAGAACAGCGTCAGAGGCCTGGCCGCAATCTACGGAACTCCTAAAGCACCGCCCAAGACCCAGGAACGAGTGGACAGGATCTTCGATGTTGCGGGACTGAACGCCAAGCAGGCGCTCAACGCGAATCTCGCGCAATTGGAGGGGCAGAAGGAAAAGGACCGCCAGGCGTTCGAGATTGACCAGCAGGCGGAGCTAAGACGGCGTGCCATGACCCGCGACCAAGGCGCGATCGAGACGACCGTGCGCCAAACAGCGCCCTCGACTCTCCCGCGGCATGGAATCAGCGATTTTGATCTGCTGAAGCTCAGCCACATCACGGACCTTCCTTTCGAGGAATACCTGGAGAAAAGAGGAAACACGTCCCAGGATCTCGAGAACATCTTTTCAGCTATCGAATATTTGAGGTTCATGGAGGGAGAGAAACACCTTGTTTTTCTCACCGGCGAAGGGCTGTTTCTCCCCAACCTGGAGGATGATGACAGCCTGGCGAGCACGGCCAGCGATGCACGAGTCCGAATCCACGTCGTGCAGACGGGAGGGATGGACATCAAGGATCAGCTTCAGAAATCCAACCCCTTCGACCCCGTCGCCCTGCAGGAACGGCCGGGCTACGGTTTAGGCGCCGGCCGAGCTGGAAGCTTCACGATGTTCTTTGCGATTACCTCGCTTCACAAAATCGCGGAGTTGACCGGCGGCCAGGCGTTCACGCGCAGCGATATTGGGGAGGCGTTTCGGTCCATCAGTTCGGCCACTGGCCTCGTCTACTCGCTCGCCTACCGGCCGACGAATATGAACCTGGACGGCAAGTTCCGGCACATCGACGTCGGCGTTCGGCCGACTGGACTCCGGGTCTACGCGAGGCGCGGCTACTACGCCCGCCCCACACTTGAGCCTTACGATCGCCAAAAGTTCATGATCTACGCTCGAACCGTCGCAGCTGCCCAGTATCCGGGAAACGTGAAGGACATCCCTCTGGATGCGGATATCGAGAAGAAGAGAATCGGTAACGGCATGCTGGAAGTCACGGTCAAGGCGAAGATCAAGGTCACAGAAACGATCTTCGACAAGAAGAACGATGCGATGACCGGCTTGCTGGCCGTTAATTACTTCATCGTGAACGATGACGGCCAGATGAAAGCCGAAGCCTGGGACACTCTGGACATGAACCTCACCGAAGCCAGCTACCAGGAAGCGCTTCAGAAGGGAGTCTTCGCGCAGGAGACTTTTCAAGTGGATCCCGGCGCTCTTCACGCCCGCCTGAAGCTCATCGTCTATAACCCCAAGACGGACACTCTCGGTTGCATCATCAGGCCGGCCTGGTAGGCTCGGACGCCGGGGGCGTGCTTGACCGGTTTATCGTTTGCTGCTAGGGTGCCACGCAATATGAAAAGACATCTCATGTTCCTCTGCTCGTTGGTGATGTTGTTGCCGTTCTCAGTGGTTTTCGGTCAGGACAAAAGCCAGCCTGCCCCAGATCGCGCCAAGATCATTGCCGCGGCTCGCGAGTTGATGGCCGCACAGACGTACTGTGCGCTGATCACGGTTGATGACACGGGCCGTCCTCAAGTGAGAACGATGAATCCGTTTCCGCCCGAGGAGGACATGACAGTCTGGGTTGCAACTAACACCAGGAGCCGAAAGGTGCAGGAGATTCGCAAGGATCCGAGAGTCTGTCTTTACTACGCGGACCACGGCAAAGCAACCGGATATGTTGCCCTCTCGGGACGAGCGGTTCTGGTGGACGACATGGCGGAGATCCAGAAGCGCAAACGGGCTTACTGGGACCAGGCTTTCCCGGAGCTCAAGAACCTGGTTCTCATCAAAGTGGTGCCGGAACGGCTGGATGTCTTGAACTACAAGCAAGGCGTGGTTGCCGACACTGTGACCTGGCGGACCCCCTCGATCGAGATCGGGAAGAAGTGACGGGGTGACAAGGTGACAGGGTGACAGGGTGACAAGGTGACAGGGTGACAAGGTGACAGGGTGACAGGGTGACAAGGTGACAGGGTGACAAGGTGACAGGGTGAGCGCGGCACCCAGCTCAGCGGCGGTTGAGTGACCCGCCGGTT
>Ga0105091_10001570_pt1 | contig 10032 bp, 8 predicted proteins | sample PPLLak1March2015_FD_87022 | JGI IMG/M metagenome (GOLD analysis project Ga0105091, IMG submission 87022) | Freshwater sediment microbial communities from Prairie Pothole Lake near Jamestown, North Dakota, USA - PPLs Lake P7 Core (1) Depth... | ecosystem: Environmental > Aquatic > Freshwater >... | reverse complement strand
CCGACCGGCGCCTCCTACAAGCGCAAGGAAGACGGCATCGTACTGGTTGACTACGACAAGTGTATCGGCTGCAAGTACTGCTCCTGGGCGTGCCCATACGGTGTGCGCGAGATCGACGAGAAGCAGAAGGTGATGAAGAAGTGCACCCTGTGCGTGGACCGCATCTACGATATGGGACTGCCGGAAAAGGAACGCAAACCCGCCTGCGTGCTGGCCTGCCCGACCAGCGCTCGCCTCTATGGCGACGTGCATGATCCGGAATCGGAAGTTTCGGTGGCGATCCGCGAAAACAGCGGCTATCAGCTCATGCCTGAATGGGGCACCAAGCCGTCCAACCACTATCTGCCACGACGCAAGACACAGCTACGCATCCACGATGACGAACTGGTTCGCGCCGACAACCCGCTCAAGAAAGAGCGTCTGCTACCCAAGCCCGACAAGAGCGAGCCTTCGCTGGACGATGTGACGTCTTGGTAAAGCTAATGTTTGGTGTTTAATTTTTAATGCTTAATTTCGGAAGTGTCGCAAGGAAATAAATGGCGGGCACGAATCAAATCAAGGAAAAAAGTTACACGTTCGCCCTGAGCATTGTTAGGGCGGCCAGAGCATTGCAGGTAGATAGGGAATTTGTTCTCAGCAAACAATTGCTACGCGCTGGAACAAGCATCGGGGCTAATGTCGAGGAGGCGGGTGCAGCGCAAAGCAAAAGGGATTTTATCGCGAAGATGTCGATTGCGTCCAAGGAGGCCCGCGAAACCCATTATTGGTTAAGAATTTTGGCGGATACCGAGTATCTCGATAACATAACATCCAAGCAGCTCCTAGACGATTGTCTGGAATTAATCAAGTTATTGACCGCAATAGTCAAAACCGCCCAGTCCAACAATTAACAATTTAACATTCAGCATTAAACATTGAGGTACCCATGCATCCTGCTTTTTCCGTAATTTTTCTCACCACCCTGATCGGCGTCGGCCAGGGATTGTTCCTGGCGCTATACACCGGCCAGGTTTACGCCCTGTTCAACGTGCTTTCCGAACAGGGAGACCATCAGTTTTATGCCGTGGGTAGCCTGATCGCGCTGGCATTCCTGGTCGCCGGACTGGTCGCGTCATTTTTCCATCTCGGCCATCCCGAACGAGCCTGGCGCTCCGCCACCCAGTGGCGCACTTCCTGGCTGTCGCGCGAAGTGATCGTGCTGCCGGCATTCATGGCCTGCGTATTTATGTACGGCGTGGCACATTATTTCAGCTGGGATATCCCACTATTCACGCTGGGCGAAGCCCTACGGGTTGATTTCATCATGCTGGTTGGCGCCGTCGGCACGCTGCTGTGCTTCGCGCTGTTCGTCAGCACCGGCATGATCTACGCCTGCCTGCGTTTCCTGCAGGAGTGGCACACCCCACTCACGGTAAGCAACTTCATCCTGCTTGGCGGCGCATCCGGCTTCGCCCTTGCCACCGCTTTCGCCGCGTTCTCTGCGCCGGGATTGAGCGGCTTTTACGGCAAGTGGGCGCTCATCATCACGGTGCTCGCCTTTACCTCGCGCTTGGCATCGCTGGTGAGAAACCACAAGCTCAAGCCAAAATCCACGCTGCAAAGCGCAATTGGCGTACGCCACGCCAATATTGCACAACAATCGCAGGGCTTCATGGGCGGCTCATTCAATACGCGCGAGTTTTTCCACGGTAAATCTGCCCGCGTCCTGCGCTCGGTGAAATGGCTGTTTATTGCCCTGACCTTCGCGCTGCCATTCGTGTTTCTTGCCTGGGGCTTGTCGGTTAATTCCGCCAGTCTGCTGTTGATGGCCTTTGCCGTGCAATACGTGGGGCTGATTGCCGAACGGTGGTTCTTCTTCGCCCAGGCCAATCATCCGCAAAATCTCTACTACCAGACGATTTCCTGACCAGCACCTGGAACTGTTGCCCGACACGCGTGCCGGGAAGAGACGTTTTTTAGTGGCTTGCATAATGAGCGAAATTTGGTATATTAGCGTTCTCTAAAGTTCTACCCGGTTAAATGCGAGGAGTAATCATGTTCGGTATCCAGGAAATTGACATTAGCGGTCTGGAAAAAATGCAGTCGGAAGGCACGATCAAGCTGATCGACGTTCGTTCAGAAGGTGAAGTGGCACGAGGCTACATCGAAGGTGCCGAGCACATTCCAATGCATCTCATCCCTTTGAAAGTAAATGAATTGTGCGCCCAGACGCCAACCGTTTTTTACTGCCAGAGCGGTGCGCGCTCAGGCCAGGTCACGGCTTTCCTCGCCCAGCAAGGCTTCCGCAACGTGATGAACCTGCAGGGCGGCATCATGGCCTGGATGCGTTCCGGCCAGATGCTGGCGACACCCGCCTAAATTTAAGGTTGCAATAATCCCGCAACTCAACTATAAATAATGCCTTTTTCGTTGGCAACAATTAACCTGTTTAGGAGACATACATGAATGCTGATAAAGAACTGGATGCACGCGGCTTGAACTGCCCCCTGCCGATTTTGCGCGCCAAGAAAGCCCTGGCAGAAATCGGCTCCGGTCAAGTACTGAAGATCCTCTCTACCGATCCAGGCTCTGTCAAAGACTTCCAGGCTTTTGCCAAACAAACCGGCAATGAACTGATGTCTTCCGCCGAAGCCGGTGGCGAATACATCTTCTTCATGAAGAAGAAATAATAAAAACATAATTGAACAGAAACAAACGTCCGCTGATACTCATAAAATAGACAGCAACGAGGGACTTAGAGATGGATGACCAAAAGAAACTAACGATTATCGCCACCAAGGGGACACTGGATTGGGCCTACCCGCCCTTCATCCTGGCTTCCACCGCATCGGCGTTGGGCTACGAGGCGACGATATTCTTCACTTTCTACGGCTTGCAATGTTTGCGCAAAGATCTGTCCTGCCTCAAGGTCAGTCCGCTCGGCAATCCTGGCATGCCCATGAAGATGCCGTTCGGCCCGAAATGGTTCAAGAGCATCAACTGGAACATTCCCAATTTCATTCAGGCCAACATTCCCTGGTATGAAGATGTTGCCACGGCGCTGATGAAGAAAACCATCGGCAATAACGGCGTGGCGACCATCGCGGAGTTGCGCGAACTGTGCCAGGAAGCCGAGGTCAAGTTTCTGGCCTGCCAGATGACGGTCGAACTGTTCGGCTTCGATCATACCGACTTCATCGACGGCATCGAATACGTTGGCGCAGCCACCTACTTCGAATATGGCGGCGAAGCTGATATCAGCCTGTTCATTTAAGCAATTGAATGGCGAAAAAACCGGCCTTGCGCCGGTTTTTTTTCGCCCCTACAATGGGCCAGAACATATCCCCCATGCCCACTCCCCCACCTCTATCCCATTAGCACAGAACAAACTGGAACCAAGATGACATCACCCACCCTCTTTCGTTTCGCCGCATTGGGCCTGTGCGCCGCACTCACACTGCCCGGCTGCACAAAGAAACCCGAAGCGCAAAAGAAGGGCCCGTTGGCGGCCGTCATCACCGTCACCCAGGCCCAGTCACGCACCATGCAGATCATGGAACAATCGGTCGGCGAAGCGGACAGTGCAACCGCCCCCAAAGTCGGAGCCGAAGTGGCCGGCCGTATCATCAAGGTGAATGTGGATATCGGAGATCCAGTGAAGAAAGGCCAAATACTGGCCGAGATTGATCCCGCCGATTATTCCGCCGATGCCAAGCGACTCCAAGCCCAGGCCGTCAGCCAGCAAAAGCTGACTGAACGCTATCGTGAACTAGCAAAAAAAGGCTTCGTCTCCTCCTCCGCACTCGAAAACTATGACGCTCAAAATATTGCCGCACGCGAGTTGCATACCCGCGCCACGAAAAATTTGTCTCGCACCCATATCGTCTCGCCGGTAGACGGCAGGGTCGACAGCCGTTTTGTCTCCGTCGGCGACTGGATTGATCTGGGCAAACCGGCATTCCAACTTTCCACCGGCGAAAATCTGCGCATTCGCCTACCCTTCCCGGAAAGCGTCGCGCAGCGCATCAAGGTAGGTCAGGCGGTAACCCTGTCCACGCCCACCGCACCCGGCACCAGCGTAAGCGGGAAAATCGAACAAGTGCGGCAAACGGTAGGAAGCACCAACCGCGCCTTCGATGCCGTGGTGGAAGTGAAGAACCCGGGGGGCTGGAAGCCAGGCGCTTCGGTCAACGGCTCAGTCATTGTCGAGGAACATGAACAGGCCGTCGTGGTGCCCGAGGTTAGCGTGGTACTGCGCCCGGCAGGCAAGGTGGTCTACGTGATCGACAATGGCAAGGCTATTCAGCACGTCGTCGCCACCGGCGTCACTCAGAACGGTCAGGTGGAAATCCTGCAAGGACTGAAGGGTGGCGAGACGGTGGCCATGGACGGCGCAGGCTTCCTCACTGACAAGGCCGCAGTCAGCGTGAAAGTAGCGAACGGCCAACAAGGCGCACAGAAATGACCCTGCCAGAACTTTCCATCAAGCGCCACGTGCTGGCGTTCATGCTCTCGGCCGTGCTGGTGCTGTTCGGCTACATCAGCTACCAGCGCATCGGCATGGATCGCTTTCCCCTGATCGAGTTTCCCATCGTCTCGATTTCCACCACGCTGAAAGGCGCCAACCCAGACATCGTCGACGCCAGCGTCACCAACGTGATCGAGACATCCATCAACAGCGTGCCCGGCATCGAACACATCCAGTCCACCTCCTCGCCCGGCGTGTCGGTGATCAACATCACCTTCAGTCTGGACAAGAAAGTCGATGTAGCCTTCAACGAGGTGCAGGCCAAGGTCAACCAGATCCTGCGCCGCCTGCCCAAGGACGCCGATCCGCCCGTCGTGGCCAAGGTCGAGACCAACGCCATGCCGATCATGTGGCTGGCACTGCGTGGCGACCGCACCCAGCAACAGCTCAACCAGTACGCCATCAACATCATCAAGAAGCGTCTGGAAACCATCAACGGCGTGGGCGAGGTACGCCTGGGCGGACGGCGCGACCGCACCATCCGGGTCAACCTGCTGCCTGCCAGAATGACTGCTTTCAAGGTCACCGCCCAGGATATCAACGTCGCCTTTGCCAACGAGCACGTCCAGCTTGCCGGTGGGTTTCTGGTGGGGCAGAAGACCGAAAACCTGATCAAGCTCGACCTGGAGTTTCACCGTCTCGACGAACTGGCCAAAATGATTGTCGCCTACCGCGACGGTTCGCCAGTGCGCCTTAAAGACGTCGCCGAGATCGAGGATGGCTTGGCCGATTACCGGCAGCTCGCGCGTTTCATGGGCAAGACCACCATCGGACTGGGCATCGTCAAGGTCACCAATACCAACACCGTTGCCATTGTCGACGCGATCAAGAAACGCCTGGAAACCGAGATCATCCCGCAACTGCCGCCGGGCATGACGCTGGAAGTCGTCTCCAACGATGCAATCTTCATCCAGGAAATCGTCAATTCCCTCAAGGAACACCTGATCGAAGGCACCCTGCTGGCATCGCTGATCGTCTGGCTGTTCCTGCGCAGCATGCGCTCCACCCTGATCATCGCCACGGCCATCCCGGTGTCGCTGATGGGCGCGGTGGCCGTGATCTATTTTTTCGGCTACACGCTCAATTCGCTCACCATGCTCGCCCTGCTGCTGCTGATAGGCGTGGTGGTGGACGACGCCATCGTGGTACTGGAAAACATCTATCGCCACCGCGAGGAAATCGACGCCGACCCGATTACCGCCGCGATCAACGGCAGCCACGAAGTGATGTTCGCGGTGATTGCCGCCACGCTGTCGCTGGTGTCGATTTTCGCGCCAGTGATGTTTCTCGGCGGCATCATCGGCCAGTTCTTCAAATCCTTCGCAGTGGTGGTGACCTTCGGCGTGCTGGTATCGCTGTTCGTGTCGCTCACGCTGACGCCGATGCTGTGTTCGCGCTACCTCAAGGTAGAAAAGCAGCACGGGCGCCTGTATTACATCCTTGATCGCTTCTTTCACGGCATGGACAAGTTCTACCGTTACCTGCTCGACAAGGCACTGAATCACCGCTGGAAGGTGGTCGTGCTGACGCTGGCGACGGTGGTGGCAAGCAGCTATTTTTTCGCCAACGTGGGCAAAACCTTCGTACCCGAGGAGGACGAAGGGCGCTTCATGGTGAACCTGCGTACCCCGCTCGGTTCCAGCATCGAATATACCGACACCCGTTTGCGCCTAGTCGAGGAACTGCTGTTCCGCCACAAGGAAATCGTCACCGAGTTTGCCCTGATCGGCCTCGGCAACGCCGGCCAGGTCAATCAGGCGATGGTGGTGGTACGCATGGCGCCACGCGGCGAGCGGAAAATCAGGCAACAGGACGTCATTCCCGTGATCCGCCAGGAACTGGCGCAAATCCCCGGCGCGCGTGCATTCGCCGCACCCTATCCGATGGTCGGCGGCCAGCGCGGCGAGCCCCTGCAGTTCGTGATCAACGGCCCCAATCTTGAGGAAGTGGGCCGCCTGGCCAGAACCTTGCAGCAAACACTTTCGGCCGAACAAGGCCTGGGCCGCATGGATCTCGATTTGCAGCTTGACCTGCCGCAACTCGTCCTCGGACCAGACCGCACACGCATTGCCTCAGCCGGCCTCACGACCCAGGATGTAGCGCTAGCGCTCAACATGCTCTCCGGCGGCGTGGACATCGCAAAATTCAACGATGAGCCTGGCGACGGCCAGCGTTACGATATCCGGGTCAAGGCCAGGGACGGCGAATTCAGGCAGCCCTCTGACCTGAATAAAATCTACCTGCGTTCGCGCGATGGTTCGCTCGTGCGCCTGGACACCGTGGCAAGCGTAAAGCAGACGCTGGGCCCCGCCGTGATCGGCCGCTTCGACCTGCAATATGCGGCCACCTTCTACGGCACACCCACGATCCCGCTCAGCGACGCGGTGAACAAGGTGAAGGCCGCCGCCGCGGAAATAATGCCGATAGGCTATAACGTGAAAATGATCGGCCAGGCGGAGGAGTTCGGCAAGACCGTGCAGTACATGATCTTCGCCTTCACCCTGGCGATGGTGCTGTTGTACATGGTGCTGGCGAGCCAGTTCAACTCCTTCATCCAGCCCTTCATCATCATGCTGGCGCAGCCGCTCGCCATCATCGGCGGGGTGATGGCCTTGTGGCTGTTCAACCACACTCTCAACATCTACTCGATGATCGGCCTGGTGCTGCTGATCGGCCTGGTGGCAAAGAACTCCATCCTGCTGGTAGACCTTACCAATCAACGGCGCAAGGAAGGAAAAGGCATCGACGAGGCGCTTTCCAATGCCTGCCCGATCCGCATGCGGCCGGTGCTGATGACCTCGATGACGGTGATCCTGGCGCTGTTACCAGCAGCGCTAGGCCTGGGAGCCGGCGCGGAAACCAACGGCCCGCTGGCGGTTGCAGTGATCGGCGGCATGATCACTTCCACCCTGCTCACTCTGGTGGTAGTACCGGCGGTCTATTCCCTGGTGGAAGGCGGCCTGGATCGCTGGCGCACGCGGCATCCGCAATTGGAAGATTAACCATTCACCGCGGAGAACAACGGATTGTTTCTCCGTGGTTAAAATGGCGTTATCAAGTCAGGACGCCCCCATCAGCTCAAAACACACCCGCCCGGGCTGGTTGCTGGTCAAGGCCAACTGATATCCGGCTTGGCGCGCCAGACGCTCGGCCTGATAAAGGCCGATGCCCAAACCGTTGTCCGATGGCACGGGGGCGCTTAATAGCTGGGCCGCCAAAGCCGCATCCAGTTCACCGCCATCGTCACAGACGGTCAAACGTCCTCCACCCTCGCAGGAAAACCCCACACGAATCACCAGATCGCGTTCCACCTTGCGCTTTTCCAGGGCATTCTGGAGCAGGTTGTCCGCTGCACTGTCGAACAATTCGCCGGGGATATGAATATGTTTCCCGCTGGACATGTCGTAAGCAGCGAACTCGACACGCTCCTGCGCATAGCGTTGCTGCACCGACGCCCACCAGGAGCGCGCGGAAATGCGTTCCACCGCTTCAGCCGCATTCACCTTGGGTGCCTTGAGCTTGTCCAGCGTCAGTTGCAGACGTTGCACGATCTGCGGCAATTGCCGCTGCATCAGCGCCTGCAGCGCCTGCGCCTGGGCAGGATCGCTGCTTTCCACTGCGGCGCACAGGGTTTTCAGGGATTGCAGCAGGTTTTTCACATCATGGGTAAGGCGCGCACCGGTTTCATGGATAGCCTGCGTATAGGCGCGGTATTTCTGCTCCTGTTCGCGCTGTTTGGCCTCGTAGAAATATCCCAGCAACTGGGTCAGCAACTTGATATGGAGGATCAGCGCCGGACTCAATGACCAAGGAGTGTAAAGCACCAGATTGACGCGGTGAAAAGTGAATTCGACCGAATATTTCGAAACCGCACCGAATTCTCCGCTACTAGCCGGCGCCTGCCATTTCCCACCAGCTACCCAGGGCAGGGCCGCGATGTCGTCGAGCGCCAGACGCAGAAAATCTTGTGCGTCGTGTTCCTGCTCCGCCAGCGTCGCGAGATTGCGCAGCCAGCGTTCAAACGGCAGCCCAACGCTCAACAGGTAGCGCGACATCAACTGCCCGCCGCCGGCAAACCCGCCATGTGGATTCCACAACCAGCTTAGGACAAACAAGGCGCCGGCAATCCCCATCAGGGTCTGCGCCAGCGCCATGGGGTAATTGCTCTGGCTGATCATTTTCACCGCGAAGCTGCCCAACACCAGCACCACCACCAGCAGAAACAACATCAGGCTGTAAAAGAAATCCACGACATAAAAGGGTTTGGCCTGCTGCCTGCCCCACGGCGACAAGGCAACCAGCACAGGCACGAAAAGCAGGCCATAACGCACCATCAGGCTCAAGGCCGGATTGCCCGGCACATCAGCAAACAGATGCGGCACCACCCACAACAGCAGTATGGACAGCAGATACAGCAAGGCGAACAGGTGCCCCAGACGCTGGCGTCGCTCCGTTATACCCACCACGTCGCCACCGACCAGGCCGACCAGCACTCCCAGCCACAAGGTGGCCGCCCACCAGCTATTCCACAGCAGGATCAGGGCGGCTCCACCCAGCAACACCAACCCCAGATGCCTGAAGGTAAGCTCGCGCTCGCCACGCCACAGCGGCTGCCACAGGAGAAAAACACCAAAATGCACCAGCAGGGCAGCACTTGACCACCAGGCATTCACTCCCCAGGCGAGTGCAGCGTGGAGAGACAACAACATGCTGGCCAACAGCCAGTGCGGGCGACTAACGATAAGCTGTCGCGCACTAATGGAAAATTTGCCGTTCATGGGCTACTCTTTTGCGGGATGGTTTGGATGCGCTGCAGGCGCTGGTGGAGGCATTCTATCATTCGATCCATTTTGTTCGCACACCGCACCCAAAGTTGCCGCCAATGACGACATCTCGACATTACTGTCAAAATCACGGCACTGAAATGTCTGGATACGCCGTGATACTGTCGCATCTGAGCTGCAATAAACATGGCACGGAAAATGCATATAAAATATGCAACAACTCGCTAACCAAGGAAGTAAAACAAAATGAAAAATCAACAAGGCGGCTTTACCCTGATCGAAATCGCCATCGTGCTGGTCATTATCGGGCTGATTCTGGGTGGTGTTCTGAAAGGGCAGGAACTGATCACGTCAGCGAAAATTCGCAACGTGGCGAATGATTTTAATGGCATTTCGGCCGCATACTATTCTTATCTTGATCGCTACCGCGCTATGCCCGGCGACGACATCAATGCGGTAAGCCGATGGACCGGCAGCGCAAATGGCAATGGCAACTCTATCATCTTGGGAGATTACGATACTACTCCCGCCAGTACAGTCGCCACAATGGGAGAAACAAACTTGTTTTGGGTGCATCTGCGCCTTGCTGGCCTCGTTGCAGGGCCGACTACCGCGACTGAGAGTGGCCGCCAGCCGCAAAATGCTGTGGGTGGCGTCACTGGTGTGCAAAGTGCAGCCACAGGTGGCACACTAGGACTAAACGGTTTGATCGTTTGTTCCTCGAACCTGCCGGGCAAGGTG
>Ga0105091_10001568_pt1 | contig 10034 bp, 5 predicted proteins | sample PPLLak1March2015_FD_87022 | JGI IMG/M metagenome (GOLD analysis project Ga0105091, IMG submission 87022) | Freshwater sediment microbial communities from Prairie Pothole Lake near Jamestown, North Dakota, USA - PPLs Lake P7 Core (1) Depth... | ecosystem: Environmental > Aquatic > Freshwater >... | reverse complement strand
TTGCCCGTCCCTGCTAATATTATTTGCTTTCTTAGACAATTCGTTCAAATCAATCCGCATCTCTTCCATTAACTTCATATTACCCAATGCAATTGATTTCCCATCGACTTTGCCTGTTATCCCTTTCCCTGTAATTGATTTGAACTCCTTTGTTTCGGCGAGTTTTATTCCTCTTTCCTCCGCCGCATTCAGTATCGCCGCCGCCAGTGGATGCTCGCTTCCGCGCTCCAGGCTTGCCGCCAACCTCAAGATTTCGTCTTCATTAATGTTTCCTCCGGTAATTACCGAAATCAGTTTCGGTTTTCCCTCCGTCAATGTCCCCGTCTTGTCAACGACAATAGTATTGACCTTCTCCATTATCTCCAGTGACTCGGCGTTTTTTACAAGCACTCCGTCTCTGGCTCCGCGTCCCACACCAACCATTATCGACATCGGCGTCGCCAGTCCCAATGCGCACGGACAGGCGATAATTAAAACTGATACCGCGTTGACTATCGCGTATGCAATGGACGGGCTTGGCCCGAAAATCGCCCATATAATAAATGTTAATACTGCAATTAAAACGACTGCCGGAACAAAATATGCTGCGACTTTATCGGCCAGCCTCTGAATCGGTGCCCGGCTTCGCTGTGCCTCGCTCACCATCTCCACAATCTGCGCCAAAAGCGTCTCTGAGCCGATGCGCTGTGCCTCCATTATAAATGTCCCCGTCTGATTGACGGTTGCCCCTGTGACCTTATCTCCCTTTCCCTTTTCAATGGGCATCGGTTCTCCGGTTATCATCGATTCATCAATGCTGCTTTGCCCATCTACAATTACTCCATCCACGGGCACCTTCTCTCCCGGCCGGACGCGCAGACGCTCTCCTTTTTTAATATCCTCTAATGACACATCCTCTTCCCTGCCATCCTCTCTTACAATTCTCGCCGTCTTTGGCGCAAGTCCCAGCAGTGCCTTTATCGCCCCGCCCGTCCTTTTTCTCGCCCGCAATTCCAGCACCTGCCCCATTAAAACCAGAACCGTAATTACCGCCGCCGCCTCGAAGTAAACTCCCACTTGCCCGTTTGCGTCTCTGAATGATGAGGGAAAAATCCCCGGGGCAATAACGGCAACTGCGCTGTAAATATAAGCCACTATGATGCCTATCGAAATCAGCGTGAACATATTCAGCCGCCATGTCACTATCGAAATCCATCCCCGCTGCAAAAACGGCCATCCGCACCACAAAACAACAGGGGTCGTCAAAATCAATTGAATCCATTGAGATATATGCGGGGATATGATTCGTTCAATTTTAAAAATATGTCCCCCCATCGCGATTATCAAAACAGGTATCGTAAGTGCAAGACCAATCCAAAACCTCCTGCTCATGTCAGCCAGTTCGCCGCCTTCCTCTTGCTCATCCATCGCACCTGACTTTGGCTCGAGCGCCATCCCGCAAATCGGGCATACCCCCGGCCCTTGTTTTTCTATCTCCGGGTGCATCGGGCATGTATAAATTCCCGCCTTTTGAACAGCAGTTTCGCTTTTCTCTTTCTTTAAAAAAGCTTCAGGATTTGCCTTAAATCTTTCGAGGCATTTCTTGCTGCAGAAAAAATAATTGATACCTTTGTATTCGAATGTCCCCGCCGCATTCTCCGGCTGGACATCCATCCCGCAAACAGGGTCTTTATATGTCTCGCTCATATCTGTAATTTTCCACTGCAGCTAATTTAATTCAAGCATTTTCTAAAATAAAAAAAGGCGGACTGTTTCGAATCCGCCTTGAAAATTTTTCTAAAATTGACTTTATCTTCCTAATTGCTCTTTTGCCGCCTTCACCACCGCATCCGCCGTAATTCCGAATTTCTCGAAGCATACCTTGCCCGGCGCCGATGCCCCGTAAGTATGCATCCCGATAAATGCCCCGTTTTCGCCCAGCCATTTTTCCCATCCGAATTTCACCGCCGCCTCAACAGCAACTCTGGCCTTCACATGCGGCAGTATCACCGAATCGCGGTATTGCTGCGACTGCTGCTCGAAAAGTTTCCAGCACGGCATACTCACAACCCGCGCCTTTATCCCCTCTGCTGCAAGTTTATCATAAGCGGCAACTGCAATCGAAACCTCCGACCCCGTCGCCAGAATCTGCACATCAACTTTTTCCGCGCTTATTAATGTATAAGCACCTTTGACCAGATTCCCCGCCGAGGCATATTTTGCCTGGTCTATGACCGGTAGCGTCTGTCTTGTCAAAAGAAGTCCCACCGGCCCTTTATGGTAATTCAAAATAAATTTCCACGCCTGGGCCGTCTCGTTTGCATCTGCCGGCCGAATGATTAGCAAATTCGGCATCGCCCGCAGTGCCGGTAAATGCTCAACCGGCTGATGTGTCGGCCCGTCCTCGCCAAGCCCGATACTGTCGTGCGTCCATACGAAAATCGATGGATAGCTCGATACCGCCGCCAGCCGGACCGCCCCGCGCATATAGTCGCTGAAAGTCAAAAATGTCCCGCCGTACCCGCGCGTCAGCCCGGTTACAGATATTCCGTTCAATATCGCCCCCATCCCATGCTCGCGGACCCCGAAGCGCAGATATCTTCCATCGTATGCGCCTTTTTCAAAATCCTTTGCTTCTTTCCATCTGGTATTATTCGAAGGCGTCAAATCCGCGCTTCCGCCGAACATAAACGGCAGATGCGGCATAAGTGCATCGAGTGTCTTGCCTGAAGCCGACCGCGTCGCGACCGCATTTGGCTTGCCATCTTTAATCAGGTCGAATTTCGGCAATAGCGAATCTATATCGAAATTAATCTTGCTTTCCAGTGCATCCGAAAATTGCTGTGCCAAATCAGGATATGCCTCCTGATATTTTTTAAATAATTTGTTCCATTTCTTTTCGGCCTTCTGTCCCTTATCAACCGCCGAAAGCATATGCGCCTTCACTTCTTCAGGGACATATAAAATCTTCTCCGGGTCCCATCCGAACGCCTTCTTTGTCGCCTTAATCTCATCCTCGCCCAGTGGCGAGCCGTGCGCCTCGGCCGTATCGTGCTTTGTCGGGGCTCCAAAAGCGATATGAGTCCGTAATTTAATTATCGTTGGCCTGCCTTTGAATCTGATTGCCTTCTTGAGCGCCTTATCGTATGCCTCCATATCGTTGCCATCGCCCGGCACCTCGATAACATTCCAACCGTATGCCTTAAAGCGCTTTGCCACATCCTCGCTGAAAGACAAATCCGTGCTGCCATCGATTGAAATATGATTGTCATCGTATGTCACCACAAGGTTATCCAAGCCCAGATGTCCGGCCAGTGAGCATGCCTCTGAAGACACTCCTTCTTCGAGGTCACCATCCCCGCAGAATACGAAAATCTTGTTATCGATAATCGCAAATCCCTCACGGTTGAAATATTGCGCCAGGTATTTTTCCGCAATCGCTATACCGACTGAATTCGATATCCCCTGCCCCAATGGCCCTGTTGTCACTTCGATTCCGTAATCAGGATTGTATTCAGGATGTCCCTGTGTATGGCTTGCGTACTGCCTGAAATTTTCCAAATCCTCCAGCTTCATCTTGCCGCCGGTCAAATGCAGCATCGCGTAAAGCAGCATGCAGGCATGGCCGTTCGAGAGAATAAACCTGTCGCGGTTTGGCCACCTGGTATTTTGCGGATTGAATTTCATATGCTTCATCCACAGCGTATAAGCCGCCGGCGCCAGTCCCATCGGAGCGCCCGGGTGCCCTGCCTTTGCCTTCTGCACCGCGTCTGCCGCCAGAAATCTTATCGTATCGATACAAAGCTCATCGAGCCCTGTTACGCCTTTTACCCTTATTGATTCACTCATTTTTCACCCTGCAAAAAAATTATTAAATCTATTTATTCCCGCTCTTGAAGCAAATTACGATAACCCAAAAAATAACCTTCTGCAAGCTTTTTATGCATAAGTATTTGACTTGAAAACGTCTCCTTTAAACGTTATACTTAGTTCCTTAAGGCGATTTGAATATTTTTTATCTCTGTGTTCTCTGTGCCCTCTGTGGCAAAAGAACTCTGTGGCAAAAGGAGTAAAAAAATGAAACGTATCGGACGTCGTGAATTTCTCGCTGGTTCCCTCGCGGGCGCATCAGGATTATTGCTGTCTTCCAAACTGGCCCTTGCCGCCGAAGCTATTAAAGATGCAAATGCACCAAAAGCCGCCGTCAAGATGTTTGACCCGTGGGAAGTCGTTACCCTGGGTAAATCCGGCATCAAGGTCTCACGCGTGGGATTTGGCACTGGCATGAGCGGCGGCCGTCACGCCTCAAACCAGACCCGCCTCGGCAAGGAGAAATTCGAGACGCTTTTAAAGGAGGCCTACGACAAGGGCTGCCGTCTCTTCGATTGTGCCGATATGTACGGCTCGCACCCTTATATCATTCCGGCGTTAAAAGGCATACCTCGCGATAAATTCACAATCGTTACAAAGCTTATGGTTTGGGACCCGCCCGCCGAGGAAAAGGAAAAGCCGCTTGTCACCATCGACCGCTTTCTCAAAGAAATGAATACCGATTATATCGACCTCCTGCTTTTGCATTGCATGATGGCCCCGGATTGGAACAAAACCTTAAAGCCGTATATGGATGGAATGGAAGAAGCCAAGAAACAAGGCAAAATCCGCGCTCACGGCGTATCATGCCATTCGATTGGCGCACTTGTTGCTGCGGCCGCTGACCCATGGGTCGACTCCGTTCACGCCCGAATCAATTCCGAGGGCTCTGAAATGGATGGCTCGCCGGAAGAGGTTGTCCCCATCCTCAAGAAGATTCACGATGCCGGCAAGGGTGTTGTCGGTATGAAGCTTATCGGCCAGGGCGATTTCCGCGATGATAGAAAACTCCGCGAAAAGTCCGCCGATTTCGTCTTCAATCTCGGCTGTGTCGATGCCGTCGTCATCGGCTTCGAATCCATTAACGAAGTCTCCGATTACGAAGACATCGTCAAACATACAGTGCGTAAGGCATAACGTGTCGCGGGCGTCTCGCCCGCGCTTTCCTTGACCGAGCCCGTCCTGAGCTTGTCGAAGGGAACATTTCCAACCCTTCTGTCTGTATCCACGTACTCTTTTAGTAACATAGACAGGCACATCCCGGCCGTATATAATAAGCGGCATTGGAGCTATCGATGAAATTTACAAAAATGCATGGTATCGGTAATGATTATGTCTTTGTGGATTGCTTCCGTGAAAGAGTAACCAATCCCGCTAAAGTCGCCCGCGCGATAAGCGACAGGCATTTCGGCGTCGGCTCTGATGGTCTGATTTTAATTTGCCCATCCAAAAAAGCAGATGCAAAAATGCGAATCTTCAATGCCGACGGCTCAGAGGCCGAGATGTGCGGCAATGGAATCCGCTGCGTCGCCAAATATGTTTACGAGCATAAACTTGCAAAATCAGCAGGCCCAATTGTAATGGGCAGCAAAATATATCCTGCATCGTTTAAAATTGAAACAGGTGCCGGAATCCTTACAATTGGCCTAAAACTCAGCGGCAAAGCTGTTCAAAGCGTTTGCGTCAATATGGGCCCGCCGCGATTTACGCCAAAAGAAATACCTGTAAATCTTTCAGGTGAAGCCGTTATCGAACACCCAATCGAAATCGATGGCAGCCAATTGCAGATGACCTGCGTCTCAATGGGAAATCCGCATGCGGTATTTTTCTGCGATGATGTTGCGGCCATCCAGCTCGAATCAATCGGTCCAAAAATCGAAAACCACGAATTGTTCCCCAAAAGAACAAACGTCCATTTCGTCCAAATCGAATCCAAAAATCGCTTCAAAATGCGGACATGGGAGCGAGGCAGCGGCATAACTTTGGCCTGCGGAACCGGCGCCTGCGCCTGTGCCGTAGCTGCGGCGTTAACCGGCCGGACGCAGCGCTCTGTAACCGCCCAATTACCCGGCGGCCAGCTTCAATTAGACTGGTCAACCGCTGACAACTGCGTATATATGACCGGGCCGGCAGTTGAGGTTTTTACGGGCATTTGGCAATAATTTTGTCCTGAAAAAACCAGCTTTTTAACCTCAAAAATGCACCTATGTTGATTTTTATCAACATCAATGCTTGACAAAATCAACATAACGGCTATTATAAAGATAAGAAATACACCCGTTAGGGAAGGGAGGCCCTTTATAAGGACAAAAAAATGCCTGAAAAAGCAATTCTCGTTGTTGATGATGACAAAATAATACGCGACTGTCTTACTGATTTTTTGAAAAATGAAGGCTTCAAAACCGGATTCGCCGCAAGCGTCAAAGAGGCAGCCGGCGAACTTGAAAAGCAGGACTACGCACTGGTTATTACCGAGATTAATCTGCCCGGTGGCGACGGCTTTCAATTGCTGGATTTAGTTAGAGATAATTATCCGCAAACGGTTGTTGTAGTCATCACAGGCTATGGCACAATCGAATCGGCTGTGCGTGCGATAAAGACCGGCGCTTACGATTATCTTACAAAGCCGATAAATGATGATGAGCTACGCCTTGCCGTTGCTCGTGCGATAAAACAGCAGACGCTTATGAGTGAAAACATCAATCTTCGCTCGCAGCTCGAGCAGCGATACAGTCTTGATAGTATTCTAAGTCAGGATTACAAGATGGCGCGGGTTTTCGAGCTTGTCGAGGCCGTGGCCGACAGCAAGACTACAATTTTAATGACCGGCCCTTCGGGGACGGGTAAGACGATGGTGGCACGCGCAATTCATCATCACTCCAGCAGGCGCAGGGAAGCATTTGTCGAGGTAAGCTGCGGGGCACTTCCAGAAACGCTTCTTGAAAGCGAATTGTTCGGCCACGTAAAAGGGGCTTTTACGGGTGCAGTAGCCAATAAGAAGGGCAAATTCCTTATTGCAGACGGCGGCACGATTTTTCTCGATGAGATAGGAAATGCGTCGCCCGCATTGCAGGTGAAGCTGCTTCGGGTAATTGAAGACAGGCAGTTCGAGCCGGTAGGCAGCAATAAAACAATAACAGTAGATGCACGGATTATACTTGCCACAAACAGGAATTTGATCGAGGAGGTCAAGCAGGGCAGGTTCCGCGAGGATTTGTATTACAGGATAAATGTGGTAAGTGTGAATCTGCCGGGATTATCGGAAAGGGTTGGAGATATTTCTTTACTGGCAAAGCATTTTCTAAAGACATACAGTCTGCAGCATAATAAAAAGAAAATTGATTTTACCGATGAAGCATTAGGCTATCTTGAACGTTATCCGTGGCCCGGCAATGTCCGCGAGCTTGAAAATGTAATCGAAAGAGCGGTCCTGCTGGGTAAATCCAGCTTCATCACACCTGATGATTTGCCGACTGTTGTCACGCAGGAGCAGCCGGTTCAAGAGCCCGCTTACAATGTGGTCAGTCTTAAAAAAGCGATTGGCGACCCGGAGAAAAATATTATACGGCAGGCACTTGAAACGCATAAATGGAACCGCCAGGACACGGCCGGTGCATTAGGCATTAACCGCACGACACTTTTCAAGAAGATGAAGCGTTACGGCCTTTATGAAGAGGCCCAGCGCCTCGGCCTTGCTTGATTTTTTCAGCGTGTTCTTCTTACCCAAATTAACAAAACGCATCAAAAACGTTGCAAAAAATCAACGTGCCGTAAGGTGCTTTACAGGTGCTTTGAACAAGTAAAAACATGCAAAAACCACACCCTAAACGTTTAGAAAGTGTACGAAATGACTCCCTAACGTACCCGAATCGTACCCTAAATGATACTAAATGGCCCCCCAACGATACCTCTGTGACCCCCGGCTTTCACTGCTCATCGTGAGGACTGAGGAGGAAAAGTTTTTAATTTTTAGTTTTTAGTTTTTAACCGCAGATTTCACAGAAATCTTTACCGCGGAGGACGCGAAGAGCGCTGAGATTTTTTTTGACGCGGATTACGCTGATGACACTGATTAAATTTTGCCACAAAAAGGCACAAAAAAAACAAAAGATTTTAGCCATAGAGCACGCAGAGGTCACTGAGAATTTCAGACACGGATTCCTTCGGCAAGCTCAGGACAGGTAAGGATGAGCACTTCAAAAATTTTCCTTATTTATGATTGATGATTTATGTTTTCAATTATTCTAGATTTAAAATTTTATTTATTGGGTGTAAAGAAGGGCAACTTCTTGGGGGGACAAGGCGCGGTTGTAGATTTTGACTTCATCGATCTTGCCATTAAACCAGCCTTGACCGCTGGTTTTATTCCATCTTTTTCCTATATATAGAGGGACACTACTGCTGATATCTGCATTAGAGGTAAATTGCTGGTCGGGGACACCATCTATATAAATCGAATGATTAGTTCCATTTTTTGTGTAAACAACATGATGCCAGAAGCCATTGAGAGCATTTTGACTGAAATTAAGACTCCTGTAGCCGCCCTGAGTGTTATCACCTATTTCAATATTGTTAGATGAGAAGGTATACCATGTGCCATAACCGCTTGCATCATAACGATTGGAAACTATAACACCAGATATTGATGTCTGTATCCATGCATTTACGGTTATATTATCGAAATTACTTGGACCGCTTCCGCAATCAATATAATCGTTTGTGTCGTCAAAATTCAATGCTCCATTATATTTTCCTATTGACCATGTTGGTCCATAAAGAGTTCCATTATTCGAATCTTTAGAATCGTGTGCTGTTTTTCCTTATTTTTCATCCAGCGACCACCGAGAAACAAAATTCGGCTCAGGCAAAGTTGTGAAATTCCAAACATATCCTTTTGATATACCGCAATTATTCCTTTCATCAACGCGCCAAAAATATGTCCTTTCATAAGCCAAACCATTTGAATCATAATTATTAGTATCCCAGAAATTTACTAACTGATTTCCCATGTAGATGACGGAATTTGAGATATCGGCATTATTAACCTCATTAAAATTTGTTCCAAAGTAAACATCATGTGAATCGCAATCCGGGCCAGCGGACCAGGTAAGAATCGGATGTAAATTTATATTAGTTTGACCATTTATTGGCAGTGGATTGGCAGATTTTCCTGATTCTGTAGTAAATGACCAAACGTTACCTTTTGCCTTACAAGATGCTCCTATTTCATCGATACGCCAATAATATGTTGTATCGAAATTGAGGCCATTTGAATCTAAATTATCGGAGTTCCAATACGCATATTGTTGATTCCCAATATAAAAACTCTCACTAGAGACATCAGCATTATAGATTTCATTAAAGTCGGTTCCAAAGAAAATATCGTGAGATATGCTTCTTTCTGAAGGCAGCCATCGTAAAACAAGATGTTTTTTTACTTCAGTAGCATTATTGTTCGGACCTGGAACAGTAGCTTGAGTTACTATACAATTTAGCCAATTATTAGATAATTCAATGAAATCAGTTAGATCAATTTTTGCATCATCTGTTATATCGCCGTTTTCGAGATTGTAAAGATCAGGTTTTTTCTGCCAGTCTTTTGCAAAGATTGAGAAATCAGCAAAGTCAATAAATGAATCGGCATTCAAATCAATAAAAGGATAATTATAAAGAACAAGTGACTGGCCATAATTAGCTGCTATCGCAGAAAAGCCATGATTCGGTATTATTTTATCACACGTTGCATAAGAATTATCTCCCCAGACAATAACTGAACCATTCTTCTTTAATCCCATGCTGTATCCGCCATAAAAAGCAGCTCCAGCATCAATGGATACAAAATCAGTGTTTGGATAAGGAATATTACATTCACCATAAGAATTACTACCCCAAGTAATAATTGAACCATCATTTTTCAATCCGATAGAGTGTCTTTTGCCCGCAGCTATTTTTAAAAAACCAGAATTTGGTTCGGGGACATTACATTGTCCATCAGAATTATTTCCCCAACATACAATTGATGTATCTGATTTAAGACCAAGAAAATGAGAATCACCAGCAGCAATAGACAGAAATTCTGTATTTGGTAAGGGTAAGATTGGATTTTTTCCCCATGCTACAACAGAATTATCACTCTTTAGTCCGATAGAACTATTTACTCCTGCTGCAATCGCTATGAAATCTGT
>Ga0105091_10001567_pt1 | contig 10039 bp, 6 predicted proteins | sample PPLLak1March2015_FD_87022 | JGI IMG/M metagenome (GOLD analysis project Ga0105091, IMG submission 87022) | Freshwater sediment microbial communities from Prairie Pothole Lake near Jamestown, North Dakota, USA - PPLs Lake P7 Core (1) Depth... | ecosystem: Environmental > Aquatic > Freshwater >... | reverse complement strand
TGGTCTGTGTCCTGTCTGAGCGGCGCTTCAACCGAATGACCAACCCGGCATTAAGCTCCGGGCTGCCTCCCTTCCTTACAAAGGGAGCAGGTATGTTTTCCGGCATGATGCTGAGCCAGTACACTGCCGATATGCGGATCGTGGTGCAGCGCTTTGTGTCCGCGCCCGCCAGTAGCCAATCCATCCCGGCCGCGGCAGACCAGGAAGATTTTGTCTCGATGTGTATGAATACCGCCATCAAGAACAGTCAGATCCTGGATAACGCTTATGGTGTGCTGGGCATTGAATTCATGGGAGCAGCGCAGGCTTTGGACTTCCGCGAATTTACACCGGGCAAGGGCGTCCTTGCAGCCAGGGAAGTGATCCGCAAATATATCGCGCACCTCGACGTAGATCGGCCTCTACACATCGACCACAACAGGATGAAAGACTTGGTCAAATCCGGTGAGATTTTGGAAGCCGTGGAAAATGTCGTTGGTAGCCTGGAATGACGATTATTGGAGACAGGATGACAACTCGAACGATAAAAGCTCCGCGTGGCACGGAATTAACCTGTAAGAACTGGCTGATCGAGGCTCCCTACCGCATGATCCAGAACAACCTGGACCCTGAAGTTGCCAGCACACCCGACAAACTAATTGTCTACGGGGGACGAGGCCGGGCTGCTAGGAACTGGGACTGTTTCGACGCGATTTTGGAGTCGTTGCGCAACCTGGAACCCGACGAAACCTTGCTCGTCCAGAGCGGCAAACCGGTCGGCGTGTTTCAATCGCACGAAGACGCTCCGCGTGTGATCATCGCCAATACGAATATCGTGCCCGCCTGGGCTACCCAGGAAAATTTCGACCGTTGGGAGGCCGAGGGCCTGATCATGTTCGGTCAGATGACGGCTGGGAGTTGGATTTACATCGGGACGCAGGGTATCCTGCAAGGGACGTATGAAACCCTGGCGGCCGCGGCGCGCAAACATTATGGTCCTAATGCCAGCCTCAAGGGCAAGTTCGTGCTCACGGCTGGCCTGGGAGAGATGGGTGGGGCCCAGCCTTTGGCTGTCACCATGAATGAAGGCGTGACGCTGGTGGTCGAGATCGATCCCTGGCGCGCCAAACGCCGTTTACAGCATCGCTATATCAATGTTGTGGTGGATACGCTCGAAGAGGCGATGACCTTGGTTGAAGAGGCGGTCCGGGAAGAATGGCCGCTCAGCGTCGGCCTGATTGGAAATGCAGCCGATATATTCCCCGAGCTGCTGGAGCGCGGCGTTATGCCTGATATGGTCACCGACCAGACCTGCGCCCACGACCCGCTCATGTACCTGCCAACTGGTATGCCGCTGGAAACGGCCGAAAAGCTGCGTTCCGAGGATCCGAAAGAATACCAACGGCTTTCGATGCAGGCCATGGCGAAACATTGCCAGGCCATGGTGGAGATGCAGAAAAAAGGCTCGATTGTCTTCGATTACGGCAATAACCTGCGGCAAATGGCCTTCAACGCCGGATATACCGAAGTCAAGACCGGAGATGGCGAGTGGGTTTATCCCGGCTTTGTTCCGGCTTACATCCGCCCGCTGTTCTGTGCGGGGCAGGGGCCATTCCGTTGGGTGGCGCTCTCCGGCGATCCCAAGGATATTTACGAGACCGACAGGATCATCATGGATCTGTTTCCCGAAAAGGAACACCTGGTACGCTGGTTGAAGATGGCTCAGGAACAGGTTGCTTTCCAGGGGTTGCCCAGCCGTATCTGCTGGCTGGGATATGGCGAACGAGACAAGGCTGGACTGGCCTTCAATGAGGCAGTTGCCAGCGGACGGGTCAGCGCCCCAATCGTGATCGGGCGCGACCACCTGGACTGCGGGTCTGTTGCCAGCCCAAACAGGGAGACCGAGGCGATGTTGGATGGTTCGGATGCCATCGCGGATTGGCCCCTGCTCAACTTTGCCCTGAACAGCATCGGCGGCGCGACCTGGGTCAGCTACCATCACGGCGGCGGTGTGGGCATCGGTTACAGCCTGCATGCAGGCCAAGTCATCGTTGCAGATGGCACGGAAGCGGCTGCCCGGCGGCTGAAACGGGTGCTGACCTTCGACCCGGGCATGGGCGTCATCCGCCATGCAGATGCGGGTTACCCTGAAGCCATCCAGTTTGCCGGGTCGCACGGTGTCAAGATCCCGATGCCGCGCAAATAACCCGTCCGAGTGGTCATGAAGAAAACGAAAGTGAGCGGAACCATGAAAGTGCTCATAGCGAACCAGAACGAAGTCACCCAACTGCTCCCGATGAGCGAGTGCATCGAAGTGATTGCCGATGCGCTCAAGATGCTGGCTGGCGGCGATGGTATCCTGCCGTTACGTACGATGCTGGTGCTGCCGGATGGGCGGAATTTAATGGGGCTGATGCCGTCTTACATGGGAGGCTTCCAATCGGTGGGGGTGAAAGTAATTACCGCTTTCCCGAGCAACTACGGCACTGAATATGACACCCACCAGGGCGTGGTACTCCTTTTCGATACACAATACGGATTGTTGCGCGCTATCCTGGACGCTACATCGATCACAGCTATTCGGACGGCAGCGGTTAGTGGCGTGGCGACCAGGTTGTTGTCCAGGGAGGAGGCGGGCGATCTGGCCATTATCGGCGCCGGGACACAAGCGCACACCCACCTGGAAGCCATGCTGAACGTCCGCAAAATCCGGCGCGTGAGAGTCTACAGTCTTCCCCTCGAAGGGGCTTATCAATTCGCAGAGCGAGAGAGCAAACGCCACGGGATTGAAATCGAAGTCAAGGAAACAGCCCGGGAGGCGGTAGAAGGAGCCGATATTATCTGTACGACGACCACTGCGAAAGAGCCGGTGGTCGCAGGCGCGTGGGTTGCTCCAGGAGCGCACATCAATGCGGTGGGTGCTTTTACCCCCACATCACGGGAACTGGATTCGGCGCTTGTCGCAAATGCGCGGCTGTATGTTGACCGTCGAGAGTCTACGCTGAACGAAGCCGGAGAATTCTTGATCCCCAAAGCTGAAGGTTTGTTCGGCGATGACCATATTGTCGGAGAACTGGGCGAAGTGCTCCTGGGCAAAGCCCCGGCGCGTCGATCGCACGATGAAGTCACCCTGTTCAAATCCCTGGGGATCGCCATCGAAGACCTGGCAGCCGCGCATTACATCCTGCAAAAAGCTGGTGAAACGGATGCTGGCACCTGGTTGGAAATTGGCGGCCAGCATTTTGGCAGTTCATAGAGAGAATAATGAATTCAATCGACCTGGCAGCACAGTTCGTCTCCACCATAACCTGGGACCAGCTACCGGAACCCGTCCGGCGCAAAGCCTGGATGTGCCTGGCTGACAACCTGGGGGCTGCCCTGGCTGGCACTTTGACACGCGTCAGCCAGATAGGGACGGATTATGCAGTCAATACCTGGCCGGGCGATGAGGCGACCATCCTGTTGCACGGGAAAAACGCTTCTGTCATTGGCGCAGCTTTCGCCAATGCTTGTGCCTCTAATGGAATCGATGTCGACGATAGCGCCCGCTACGCCTACGGTCATGCCGGGGCGCAGATTTTCCCCACCGCGCTGGCTATGGCTGAAGCGCGCAATTTAAGCGGCGCGCAAATGTTATGCGCTATGGTCGTTGGATACGAAGTGGCTCACCGGGTTGGGCGCTGCTGGCACGCTTCGCGCCAGGTCTACCAATCGTGCGGCTCCTGGGGATCAGTCGCTTGTGCTGCGGTTGCCGCTCATCTGATGGGCTTACCTGCGGAGCAGGTCAAACATGCGCTCGGCATCGCTGAATACTACGCGCCCAACCTGCCCATGATGCGTGATATAGACCATCCGAGTATGGTCAAGCATGGCATCGAATGGGCAGTCGTGACGGGGATTACAGCGGCAGAACTGGCCTTGCGCGGTTTTACCGGCATTCCCAGCATTTTGTCGCTTGAAGAATACCAGGAGTGGGGGCAGGACATCGGTCAAAACTACCTGATGGTGGAGGGTGTGGCCTGGAAGTCGGCGCGGTACGCCTGCTGCGGCTGGGCGCACGGTGGGGTGGAAGGCGCGCGCCGGTTAGTGGAAGATCACCGGATAGCTTTAGATGCTATTACAAACATCCGTGTCGAGGGCAGTCACGGCACCATGCGTTTAGGAACAAGATTACCAACGACTACCGAAGAGGCTCAATTCAACCAGGCCTGGCCCCTGGCTGCTATGCTGGTAGATGGAGAGATCGGCCCGGCTCAGATGTTGGAAGGCCGTTTGTCAGATCCTCGGATCAGGGAAATCGCCCAAAAAGTGCAGGTTTTCGAGACTGAGGAAATGGAAGAACTCTGTCGTTTGTTCGAGCAAGGGGACCCGAAGGGGCGATTTGCCAGTGTGGTGACCATCACCTTAAAAAACGGTCAAACCTTCAATTCGGGCATCGTGGATGGCGGGCTGCGGTTCCCGCCCTCCGCTTGGGACGAGGCACGAATGGCAGACAAGTTTCGTTGGTTAGCCAATTATGTTTTAGATGAGCGAACAGTTGAGGAAACAATAGATTTGCTGTTCCACTTCGAGGAATTGTCAAACGTCCGGCAGTTGACACACAAACTATTTGGGACGCAGAAACGAGGAGGTGCCATAGAACAATCACATGACCGTGATCGCTCAATCTTTCCTACTAATACCTTTTAAGGAGGAACAATGAAAGTGCAGAAAAACCTTACTATCCTGTTGGCTCTCGTGATCGTAGCTTCCGTGCTACTCGCAGCCTGTGGAGGCGCCGCCCCTACAGAACCAAGCCAACCGGAACCCGCCGCTACCGAAGAACCGGCTCCCGCTCCAGAAGAGCCAACCCAGGCCCCTGAAGCCACCGCAGCCCCAGCGATGAGCGACAAGTATGGCGGCACCTTACGCCATGCCACCCAGCCTGTGACCAATTTGGATCCGGCGTTCCTGACCTCTGTCCCGGATGACGAAGCCGCCCGACAGTGGCACGACTTCCTGATCTTCATTGGGGAAGACAACGAGCCAGACCCGGCTCGTGGTGTGGCGGAAAGCTGGGAATCCAGCGAGGATGGCCTGACCTGGACATTTACGCTACGCCAGGGTATCAAGTTCCACGACGGCAAAGAGATGACATCCGAGGATGTCAAGTTCACCTTTGACCGCTTGCGCGATCCAGAAGTTGGCGCCGCAACCGTTGCCCTGTATTCGAACATCACCGCCATCGACGCGCCCGATGCGAGCACCGTTGTATTTACCCTGACAAGCCCTAACCCGGACTTCCTCAAAGACCTGGGCGACTACCATGCCCTGATCATGGATGCTGCCGGTACGGATTTCGCCACACAGTGGAACGGCACCGGCCCCTTCATTCTTAAGAGCTATAGCCCGGAAGACCGTATGGTCTTCGAGCGCAATCCCGATTACTGGCTCATGGATGATGAAGGCAACCAGTTGCCTTACCTGGATGGGATGGAATTTATTTTCATCCCGGATAGCACCGCCCAGGTCGAGGCGCTACGCGGCGGACAGGTCGATTACATTATCTATCTGCCATCCGAATATGTGCCAGTACTGGAAGGCGAAAATATACCGGTGTATCAAAGCCCATCGAACACATCTTATGTGCTTCACATGCGCTCCGACCGCGCTCCCGCTGATGATAACAATGTGCGCCAGGCGCTCAAACTGGCGACCGACACGGAAGCCATTCTGCAGGGCGCGTTCCAGGGATTGGGCACCGCCGGGAGCGGTACCCCCTTTGGACCGGTATACGGTGATTTCTACCTGGATGAGCCCACTCCAGCGCGCGATGTTGAAGCAGCCAAGGCGTTGTTGGCAGAAGCTGGTTTCGCTGACGGGCTTGAAATTGAGATCACCTGTCAGGACCGCTCCCCAGTCCCGGCCATCTGCACGATCTGGAAAGAACAATTGGCGGAAGCTGGCGTCACAGTGAACATCAACCTGGTCCCGACCGATGTGTATTACGGCGCGGACAACCTGTGGCTGGAAGCTGATTTTGCGGTTACCGACTGGGGTTCCCGCCCCTATCCGCAGCCCTACCTTGATCTGGCCTACACGTGCAATGCCCAATGGAATGAAAGCCACTGGTGCGATGAGGAACTCGACGAGTTAGCAGCACAGGCTGCCAAGGAACTGGACCCGGCCAAGCGCGTCGAGCAATACCAACAGATCCAGCGCATTTTCAAAGAGCGCGGTCCTATCATCCTGGTCTTCTTCATCAACAACCTGTGGGCTGCCAGCCCGAACCTCAAAGGTGTCGAACCGACTATGGGCTTGGGCACAGCTCTTGACCTGCGTTACGTATATTTCGAACAGTAAAAGATAGCTACACCCGGTGAACCGTCCAAGATGGTTCATCTCTAAAGCCTGGCCTCTGGGGAATGTTTCCCCGGGGGCCAGGAACCTGATTACCTGTGCAAATTCAGTAAATCACAGAATTGCTAAGGGAAGCCCGAAAACAGGGGTGCGGGCGTACGCCCGCACCCCTGTTTTCGGGTACTCCTTCAACTTTCGTGATTTACTGAACTTGGTAAGAAGGAAGCCAAGGAGACAAAAATCTCATGGAAAACATACAGTCTGCCAGGCCTCTCCCCACTTCAAGGGCCGCGCGATCGCTCAAACGCATGCGGCGCTACCCGGCAACAATGATCGGGTTTGCTATTGTTGGCATATTTATCCTGATGGCCCTCATTGGCCCATTGATTGCTCCGTATAAGTTTTCTGATCAAGACCTCGTGAACAAATTGCAGCCGGCTTCCTCCGAACATTGGTTCGGGACAGATCAATTTGGACGGGACATTTTCAGCCGCATCCTGACGGGCAGCCGCGATGTGTTTACCATCGCCGGTTCCGGCACGCTTCTGGCGGTTTTGATGGGTCTTACACTGGGAATGTTGTCCGGCTACCTTGGCGGAGCAGTCGATGAAACAATCATGCGGTTCATGGATGTGCTCTTATCGATCCCGCCGTTGTTGTTAGCGATGATCATTCTAGGAACCGTGGGACCGTCTCGTCTTAACATCGTGCTCGTGGTGAGTTTTCTTTACATCCCTATGGTGTCGCGGGTTGTGCGCAGCGTGGTCCTGGATCTCAAAACACGAGAATTTATCGAGGCCGCCAAAATGCGGGGGGAAAATAACGGTTATATTTTATTTCGCGAAATCCTGCCAAACGTATTACCGCCCCTGGCTGTCGAGGCATCCATGCGTTTTTCCTACTCCATTTTTTTAGTGGCATCCCTGGGATTTCTCGGCCTGGGTGTGCAACCTCCATCTCCCGATTGGGGCATGATGGTGAGCGAAGCGCGTACCTGGTTCAATCTGGCTCCCTGGATTTTACTTTATCCTGCTGGCACCATCGCTTTCCTGGTCGTTGGCGTCGCTTTTATGAGTGATGGCTTGCGCCGTATGTTGCTGCCCGGTGGCGTGAGCGGTTGATCGGAGGCATCCATGACCACAGAAAATAAACCGACTGTCCTGGAAGTTAAAAACCTGTGGGTGACCTATGCCACAGAAAACGGACCGCTGGATACCGTTCGCAACATTTCGATGAAAATCCGGCGTGGCGAGATCTATGGTTTGGTCGGCGAATCCGGTTCCGGGAAAACAACGCTGGCGCGCGCGTTGGTGCGGTACCTGCCCAGCAATGGAAGCATCACCAAAGGCACGATTACTTTGGGTGAAACCGACCTGCTTGCCCTCTCCCCACGAGAGATGCGCAAAGTATGGGGTGCAAGAGTCACCATGGTGCACCAGGACCCTTCCAAGGCCATCAATCCCTCCATTCCGGTCGGCGAGCAGATTGCCGAAGTGGCGCGCGTGCACCTGGGCATGTCGCGCGCACAGGCCCGGCATAAAGCGCTGGAAATGCTCGAAAAGGTACAATTGCCCGATCCGGAGTCCGTGGCGGGGCGCTACGCACACCAGTTAAGCGGTGGCATGTTGCAGCGTATCCTGATCGCTACCGCTCTAACCACCAATCCTCAGTTCCTGATCATGGACGAACCCACTACAGCGCTAGATGTGACCACTGAGGCGGTCATCCTGGACCTGGTGAGGGACCTGCTGCATGAATATCAGACGGCGGTGCTATACATCACGCATAACCTGGGCGTGGTGGCGCGTATCTGTGACCGTGTGGGCGTGATGTATGCCGGGGAGATGATGGAAGAAGGCAGCATCCAACAGGTATTCAAGCAAGAGTTGCACCCCTACACGCTGGGCTTGCTGGGATGTGTCCCGCGCATCGACATGTGCAAGCTGGACATCGACCTGCATACCATCCCCGGCTTTATCCCGCGGCCAAACGCACTCCCCCACGGTTGTATCTTTGCCCCACGTTGCGCCATTGCGGAAGAAGCCTGCCGGCAGGAACGCCCGCCATTGGTAGAGGTCGCCGAGGGGCATCTTTCCGCCTGCCGTCGTTGGGCGGAAGTAGCAGACAACATGCAGAAAATTGTGCCCCTGGAAAAAGACCGAGAGGAAGTTGACCAGCAGGATGTCCCATTGCTGCTGGATGCGCGTAATATCGAAAAACAGTTCAAATTGAGGCGGCAGGGCCTGTCCAACCTGTTTTCCTGGAAGCCTGATGTCGTACGAGCTGTAGATAATATGTCTATTCGTGTGCGCAAGGGCGCGACGATGGGCATCGTGGGCGAAAGTGGCTGTGGTAAGACCACGTTCGCGCGCTGCATTGCGGGTTTTGAAGAAGCGACCAGCGGCGATATCTTCCTGGAAGGCGAAGCCCTACCCCGCTCCATCGCGCAGCGCTCGAAATCAACCCTGAAGAAAATTCAACTCGTCTTCCAAAACCCTGATGCTTCCCTGAATCCCCAGCACCCTGTTGGGGTAAGCGTTGGCCGCCCCCTGGCATTGTTGGGTAACGTGCTCCAGAGCGAAATAGACCAGCGCGTCCGTGAACTGTTCGAAGCGGTCAACCTCCCCGCCGATTATGTCAACCGCCTGCCGCACGAACTGAGTGGCGGCGAGAAACAACGCGTGGCAATTGCCCGCGCCTTCGCCGCCAATCCCGACCTGATGATCCTGGATGAGCCAATCTCGTCGCTGGATGTGTCAGTGCAGGCTTCGCTGATGAACCTGCTGGCCGAATTGCAAAAAGCCAAGGGTACCTCCTATTTGTTTATCTCACACGATCTGGCCGCCGTGCGCCACCTCTCGGACTGGATCGCGGTTGTTTACCTGGGGCGCGTTTGGGAGATTGGCTCGGCGGAAGATGTGTTCGCCCCTCCCTATCATCCTTACACAGAAGCGCTGCTCTCTGCCATCCCCCTCCCGGACCCGGCCATTCACCAGGAACGCATCCGCCTGCACGGCAGTGTGCCCAGCGCAGTGAATATCCCGTCCGGCTGCCGTTTCCATACCCGTTGCCCGCGCAAGATCGGCACGATCTGCGAGACCGAAGACCCGCCCTGGCAGAATGTAAACCGCTTCCACAGCATCTGCTGCCACATCCCGCTAGAACAACTGACTGCCATGCAAGTTCCGGTCGCTAGTGAGACTGGAAAGGAGCAACCATGATCTTTTACCTCCTGCGCCGCCTGGGGATGATCCTGCTTACCCTGCTGCTGGCCTCGGTCATCATTTTCAGCGTGACCCAGCTCCTTCCGGGAGATGTCGCTCACGTCATCCTGGGACAGTTTGCCACGCCGCAAGCGGTCGAAAATTTACGCGAGGAACTGGGACTCAACCGCCCCGTCGTCGTCCAGTACTGGGACTGGCTGACCAACTTCATCCGTGGCGATTGGGGTATTTCGATGGTATCGCGCCTGGAGGTGCGCCCCATGATCATGGGACGCCTGCGCAACTCGCTCATGCTTGCTGCCGTTTCACTGGTTTTATACGTCCCCCTAGGCATCTTCCTGGGAGTGATCGCCGCCCTCAAGGAGGATCGTCTGGCAGACCAGGCCATCTCGGGGATTTCCATGGCATTTGCAGGCTTGCCCGAGTTTGTCACTGGCTTGATCCTGATCGGCATCCTGGCCATCTCGTTGGATATCCTGCCCGCCAACTCGTCCATC
>Ga0105091_10001566_pt1 | contig 10041 bp, 9 predicted proteins | sample PPLLak1March2015_FD_87022 | JGI IMG/M metagenome (GOLD analysis project Ga0105091, IMG submission 87022) | Freshwater sediment microbial communities from Prairie Pothole Lake near Jamestown, North Dakota, USA - PPLs Lake P7 Core (1) Depth... | ecosystem: Environmental > Aquatic > Freshwater >... | reverse complement strand
GCGAATACCTGCCGAGGCCGGTATTGGCATGTTTCCGGCAATGAACTGTTTTGGGGATTTGCACATTAACGGTTGAAAGGAGCAAAATTCAATATTTGAATGTTGACACGGAACTCCGCAACAGGTATAATACCGTCCGCTTCTGCCCTGGCAGCGAGATCAGCCGGGGCGGTCGTTTGTAACCCGGCTTCCCCGCACATCTGCGAAGGACGTAAGAATCCCGCGGTCAGTGTGGCGAAGTGAAATGCCAGGAGAAAAAAATGAGATACGCGATTGTTGAGAGCGGCGGCAAGCAATACAAAGCCGTCGAAGGCGAGGCCCTCGAGGTCGATCGCTTGCCGGTCAACGCCGGCGACAAAGTTGGTCTGGAACGTGTGTTGATACTGGTAGATGGTGAAGAGATCACCGTCGGAACGCCAATCATTGGCGACCTGCTTGTCAATACCACTGTGATGGACCATTTCAAGGGTCCCAAAATCACCGTTTTCAAATACAGCCCGAAAAAGCGCATCCGCGTCAAGGGCGGTCATCGCCAGCAATACACCCGCCTGATGGTAGATGTCATTGGAAAATCCGGTGAGACCCGTAAAGCCCCTAAGGCTGAAAAAGCAGAAGCTCCCGCTGTGGAGAAAGTTGAGAAGAAGGTCAAAAAGAAAGAATCGACCGCCACATCGTCCCCGAAGGGGAAGGGATCGGCTGCAAAAGAAAAGAAGGCTGAAAAAGCTCCGGCTACATCGTCCCCGAAGGGAAAGAAGACGGAAAAGGCCCCGGCAACATCCTCCCCTAAAGGGAAGAAAACGACAACCACGAAGAAGACAACCACGAAAAAGACTTCTTCGACCAAGACAAATAAGAAGTAGTGTGAGGTAGAAATGGCACACAAAAAAGGTGGCGGCTCAAGCCGCAACGGACGAGATAGCAATTCCCAGCGACTGGGTGTAAAACGATATGCCGGGCAGTTTGTCCTCTCGGGGAACATCCTGGTCCGCCAGCATGGTACGAGCATCAAGCCCGGCCTCAACGTAGGCAAGGGCAGAGATGATACCCTGTTTGCTACCACAGACGGGGAAGTAAAGTTTGATGTGATTCACGGCCGCAAGCGTGTTAACGTTATTCCGGCTGAGGAACAATAGGATACCGGTATGAAAACAGATATTCATCCAAAATATTACCTGGATGCCACGGTCACCTGCGCCTGCGGGAACACCTGGAAAACCGGCTCGACCAGGAAAGAGATCCGTGTGGAAATCTGCTCCAATTGTCACCCGTACTTCTCCGGTGAGCAGGCTCGCATCGTGGACATCGAAGGTCAGGTAGACCGCTTCTACAAGAAGCTTCAGGCACGCCAGGATTACGTGGCCGATAAGAAAGCCCGCGAAACCGAGCGAGTTTCTCCCGAGCGCCCCGTTGCCGATCTGGATCTGGGCAAACGCCCGACCGACGCCCTTGCCAAGGCGGGCATCAAAAAAGTCGGACAGTTCATGAACAAACTGGCTGAGGGCGAAGAGGCTGTGCTGGCAATTACCGGCTTTGGCCAGAAGTCCCTGATCGACGCCAAAAAGAAGTTGCGCGCGCTAGGGTACGAGTTCGCGGAAGCAGAACAAGCATCCTAAGGATTGCGCCTTTAGCAAACTCAGGTAAACTTAACAGGCAGATGCAGTGCATCTGCCTGTTTTGCTAGTACCCGAAAAATAAGAATATGATTGATGTTTTTCTTGTTGAAAGGTAAATTTTCCAATCAACTATAGAATGTTCGGGTGCTAAATTCAGTTAATCACGAAATGGCTGGTGGAAGCCCTCTCAACCTTCGTGAGTGCTAAAATCAATTGAAAGGAAGCTATGAAGCATCACACCGGTTCCATCGAAGTTGTCTGCGGCTCCATGTTCAGTGGCAAGACGGACGAGCTTATCCGCCGTCTCATCCGCGCCACCATTGCAAAACAAAAGGTGCAAGTCTTTAAGCCTGCCATTGATGTTCGCTATGCAGCAGAAAAAGTGACCTCGCACGCAGGTTCGAACTATAGCGCCATCCCTGTAGCAAAAGCAGCGAATATCCGTGAACGGATTGATGAAGATACAACCGTGGTTGCCATAGACGAGGCCCAGTTCTTCGACCCTGAAGTCGTGGATGTAGCGCAGGAACTGGCCGAGCGCGGCGTACGCGTCATTGTGGCCGGTCTCGACATGGACTTCCGCGGTGAGCCGTTTGGTCCCATGCCAACCTTGATGTCGAAAGCCGAGAAAGTGGACAAGCTGCACGCTATTTGCATGACCTGTGGCAACGAAGCTTCGCGCACACAACGCCTGGTCAACGGCAAACCGGCGCGTTATGATGACCCGGTAGTGATCGTCGGCGCTTCCGAACTGTACGAAGCCCGCTGCCGCGAACACCACGAAGTACCCCGCTAGTGTAGCCTGTTGTGCCAGCAGTTGAACTGCTGGCAGGCGGCAGCGCGACTGGCTTGCGTCCGGGAGTGGTCACATCGAAAGTGGAAGCGCTATAATTTTTAGGAGCAAGCATGCAAGATTATCGTGAATTTCTGGCTGAAATTCTGATCGACGAGCATACTCTGCAACGCCGCATTGCCGAAATCGGGGAAGAAATCAGTCGCGACTACGCAGACACAGACGACCTGCTCCTGATCTGCATTTTACGCGGCGGCATGGTATTTCTCGTGGACCTGATGCGCCGCATTACTGTCCCGCACCAGGTTGATTTCATGGCGATATCATCCTACGGAAGGGGAGCGCGCGAATCGGAAGGCAACGTCCGGGTGACGCTCGACCTGCAGACCAACATCCGTGACAAGGATGTGCTGCTGGTGGAAGACATCATCGATAGCGGGCACACCATCTCGCACGTGCTCGAATTGCTCTCTACCCGCCAGCCGCGCAGCCTGAAAGTCTGCTCACTACTCGACAAGGCGGAGCGGCGCGAAGTAGTCGTCCCCATCCATTATCGCGGTTTCGAAATCCCCAACAAGTTCGTCTTCGGCTACGGGCTCGACCTGGACGAGTACTATCGCAACCTGCCCTTCATCGGAGTCGTGGATCTCGAGAAATTCCAGGCAGACTGATCATGGACGAGACAGGGCGGTCGGAATGACAGACAAAAAAGGGCAGCCGGAGCCCCAATCCGCTTCTCCCTACGCCGGACGCTGGGTGGCACGTCTACGTGGAAAAGTCATTGCCCAGGGCAACACCCCCGAAGAAGCGCGTCGTGCCGCGCAGACCCATCGCCACAAAGAATCCCCTGAAATCGTATTTATGCCTGCTCCTTTTTCTTTCTCTCCTTTGTTGGCTTCTGTTCAAGAAGCGCTGCCCCTCGGCCAGGAAATCTACCTGGTCGGCGGCGCGGTGCGGGATGCCCTTCTGGGACGCGAATCACACGACCTGGACTTTGCCGTACCTGCCGGCGCCATTAGACTGGCGCGGCTGATTGCCAACAAGCTGAAAGGCGCATTTTACCCCCTTGATGATGAACGCGATACCGGGCGCGTTGTCTTAATGCGTGAAGATCAAGCCCGCATCATCCTGGACTTTGCCATGTACCGTGGTGCGGACATCGAAGCCGACCTGCGCGACCGCGATTTCACAATTAACGCCATTGCATACAATCTGAACACGGAAGCCATCTTCGACCCCTCGAATGGCGGGAACGATCTGCGGGCGAAACTTATTCGGGCTTGCACACCAGAGTCTTTGACCAATGACCCAGTCCGGGTATTGCGCGCGGTGCGGCTGGCGGCAGGGTTGAGATTCCAGATCGATGTGGAAACCCGTCAGAAAATGAAACAGGCCGCAGGGCAGTTGCGAAGCGTCTCTCCCGAACGTCTGAGGGATGAACTGTTCCGCATTCTGGACGGCCCGCAGCCGGGAACAGCGATCCGCGCTTTAGAAATATTGGGTGCACTGACGCCCATCCTGCCTGAACTGCCCGCGCTCAAGGGCGTGGAACAACCGGCACCGCACGTCTACGACGTCTGGAACCACACGCTGGCTACGCTGAACCAGCTCGAAGACATCCTGGCCGCCTTGGTCCCCGGCTACGATCCCGAATCCACGGGCGATCTGCTCACCGGCCTGCTGGTCTTGCGGCTGGGGCGTTACCGTGAGCAGTTTGCCGCGCACTTCGCCAACTCGCTTAACAGTGACCGCTCCGTGCGCGCTCTGTTGTTTTTCGCTGCGTTGTATCACGATGTAGCCAAGCCGCCCTGCAAATCGACCGGAGACGATGGCCGCATCCGTTTCTGGGGACACGATGAGCAGGGCGCCGAAATGGCCGCCACGCGCGCAAATGCGCTGCATCTAAGCAACGATGAAATCCACCGCTTGCGCCTCATCATCCGCAATCATATGCGCATCCATTTCCATAGCAACCACCTGGAAGTTGAGCACAAAACGCCATCGCGCAAAGCTATTTACCGTTTCTTCCGAGATGCCGGTGAGGCGGGTGTAGATTTGGTGCTGTTAGCGCTGGCAGACACACGCGCCACGCGCGGACACACGCTCATGCAGGAAACCTGGGCTGCGGAACTGGATATTTGTCGTATCTTCCTCGAAAATTACTGGGAAAAGCCCGCGGAAACCATCTCGCCTCCTCGCCTGCTGGACGGCAACGAAGTGATGGCCGAGTTGGATCTCAAACCGGGTCCGCGGGTTGGCGAAATCCTGGAGGCCATCCGCGAAGCGCAGGCCACGGGAAAAGTCAATTCGCGTGATGACGCCCTTGCTTTCGCACGGGAGCGGTTTGCCAGGCCGGACTCCAACGTCTCCCCTGGCCCGACCGGCAGGATGGGCTGAAGTTGGAATTAGGGAGTATTTCCTATGAACCTTGTATTCTTTGATCTCGAATCGCAAAACCTGTTCCATGAAGTGGGCGGGCGAACGGGGATTGAGAAGCTGCGCATGTCTTGTGGCGTGACTTTTTCCACCGAACGGAACGACTTTGCCGTCTACTGGGAGAAGAATGCCCCTGCCTTGATCGAAGAACTCAAGTCCGCCGACCGTGTGATCGGTTTCAACCTGATCGGATTCGACTACCAGGTGCTGCGTCCGTACGCCCCTGGGTTCAACTTCGCATCTCTCCGCACCCTCGATCTGCTTCAGGACATCCACCGGACTCTGGGCTTCAGGCTAAGCCTGGACGCGATTGCCGGAGCCTCTCTTGGAGAGACCAAAATCGCAGACGGGCTCAAAGCCGTGGAATGGTTCCGGGCGGGCGAGATGGATAAGGTAGCCGAGTATTGTAAAATAGATGTAGACATTACCCGCCGTGTTTATGAGTTTGGGCGGACGAATGGTTTTGTGCAATACCGTTCCAAACTCGGTAGTAAATTAAAGGTAGCAGTGAATTGGAGGTAAAAAATGGATAAGCTTAATGTGAATGGAATTCAGATTGCATACGACCGCCATGGCAGTGGCACGCCGCTCGTCTTGTTACACGGCTACCCACTCGACCACACGATCTGGGATGAAGTCGTCCCGTTGTTGGAAGATGGCTTTGACCTGATCATCCCAGACCTGCGCGGCTTTGGTCAAAGCGACCTGGTTGAAGAGCAATATACGATGGCAGACATGGCTGCCGATGTCGCAGCTTTACTCGACGAGCTTGGCATTGGAAATGCATACATCGCAGGCCATTCGATGGGCGGGTACGTTGCGCTGGCCTTTGTGCGCAATTACCCAGAGCGCGTGTTGGGATTGGGTCTGGTCTCTTCCCAAGCTTTGGGTGATTCACCGGAACGCAAAGATGGACGTTACGCTACGGCTGACGAGATCATGCGGACAGGAGTCGAGCCGGTAGTGGAAAGCATGTCCCCCAAGCTGACGCCCGATGAGCGGGTGCAGACCTTTGTCCGTGGTTTGATCGCGGCGCAGCGGCCTGCCGGGCTTGCCAACGCGCTCAAAGCAATGGCAGAGCGCTTTGACTCAACATTGGTTCTCCCTTCGTTTATGTTCCCGGTTGTGCTTGTTCACGGCTCGGCAGACGAGTTGATACCGGTCGAGCGGGCGCGGGAAGTAAAAGCAGCAATCAAACATGCGTATCTGACGGAGCTGCCGGGAACCGGGCACATGTCAATGATGGAAAGCCCACAGGCGACAGCGGCTACCCTTAAAAAATTACAATAGTCGTATCTTTTCATAAATCGGGGTGTGAGGTGTTGTGGACGGGCTGCGCCCATCCACAACATCTCACTTCCCCCTTCCTTTTGAGAAGTTACTTATAGTCAATAGATTTTCGTGAAGCACCGATAGGAGGTAAAAGAGCGACCGGGTGGTCGCTCTTTTGCGTTATGGGTAGATATCGTTCAGCACCGGGATATAAAAACACCGGCAACCATTTGTGTGTGAACAGCCCTTATGGGGAAGGGACGGCACTTTGTCAGGCGGATACGTACCCAATTGTTCATAGCAATAGGAACAGGCATTGTATGAGGATGCAACTGTTACAGCCTTGACGCGCGGATTCGCTTGAAAGCGCTTGAGCGCATGAACTGTGGTGGAGTTCTCTGCAAGGTCAGCATTACAATTTACACAATGGCTGGCCTGATCCGGTGATGAAGCATTGCAAAGCGAACAGGTTTGCAATGTGCGCCTCCTGAAAAAGTTTATATATATTATTTTACCTTAGTCAGGGAGTTTGAGGCTGAACTCTCGAGGGTTGAATCGTCGTTCCGTTGGGCGTTTCCAGTGTGCCCGTCCGGCGAATTAATCTGTTCAGGTGTGCTACCAGGATGCTGCTCGAAACCGGTTTAACCAGATAGTCATCGGCGCCAGCATCCAGTGCGCTGGCAATCATGGCAGGATCATCTAGGGCTGAGAGGATTACAATCGGCACATTGCTAAATTCACGCACATTTTTACATACCTGCCATCCGTCCATGCCAGGCATCATCAAATCAAGAATCACGACATGCGGATTCATTTTTTTTATAGCATCGACACCTTCTTCACCGCTATTTACAGTTTTCACTTCGTACCCATGGGTACGAAGCAGCATAGCCAACAACTCGGTGATGGCGGTATCGTCGTCTATAGTAAGAACTGTTTTCGGCATAATAATAAAGTTCCTCGTTGCTTTATTATGACCTATTTTTTACCTCAAAGACTTTGCAGATGGTTAACAACTAAAACTTTGACAAATCTGTTAAGTAACGGTTCACATCTGCTCATTCTGATCGTTCTTCAGACTTTGCCGCCGTAGGCCCGGCTGCACTTTGACGGAGTCGCTCCGCCGCTGTTTGGCGGGGTGAAAGAGGGTAGGATTTGTCCCGCCGCCTTTCGGCGGGACAAATCCAGGTATCTATTCTGGAAATTCCCAAAGAGACATATCCCTTTGTGGTAAACTTTGCTGGATTTGCCGCTATCATAACCTTTTTATCCAGGAGTTCAACTATGTCAAAAAAATGGGTTTACCTTTTCGAAGAGGTCGCCGAGGCTGAGAAATATGCCGGCGATTGGGAAGGCGTTCGCTCTCTGCTGGGCGGAAAAGGCGCAGGCCTAGCAGATATGACTCGCGCCGGCGTGCCAGTCCCGCCCGGGTTTACGGTCACGACCGAGGCCTGCAACGAGTATCGCAAAACCGGTGAGTTCCCCCCCGGACAGTGGGAGCAGGAATTAGAAGCGATGAAAGTCGTGGAAGAGAAAACCGGCAAGAAGTTTGGCGATGCCGGCAATCCGCTGCTCGTGTCCTGCCGCTCGGGGGCCAAGTTCTCCATGCCGGGCATGATGAACACCGTTCTCAATATTGGCCTGAACGATGTCACTGCCGAGGGGATGGGGAAATTGACCGATAATCCGCGCTTCGTTTATGACTCCTACCGCCGCCTGGTCGAAATGTTCGGCACGGTGGTCATGGATATCGAAGATGAAGCATTCGAGCATCCGATGGGCGAGTACAAAGCCAAAAAGGGATACAAGCTCGATACGGAAATGATTGCCGAGGATTGGAAGCAGCTTGTTGCTACTTTCAAGGATGTGTTCAAAAAGGAAACGGGCCAGGATTTCCCTCAGGATGTTTACAAACAACTTGAGTTGGCGACCGAAGCGGTCTTCAAGTCCTGGAACGGGAAACGCGCCGTGGACTATCGTCGCGCGACAAATATCTCCGATGATCTGGGAACAGCCGTCAATATCGTGACCATGGTGTTCGGCAACATGGGCGATGACTCCGGTACCGGCGTGGCTTTCACCCGCGACCCGTCCACGGGCGAGAAGAAGATGATGGGCGACTACTTGCTTAATGCGCAGGGCGAAGATGTGGTGGCCGGTATCCGCAATGCGGACCCAATCGAGAAGTTGAAGGGCCAGATGCCTGAAGTCTATGACCAGTTCATGGACATCACCGACAAGCTCGAACAGCACTACAAAGAAATGCAGGATGTCGAGTTCACTATCGAACGTGGCAAACTTTGGATGCTCCAGACTCGCAACGGCAAACGGACCGCCAAGGCCATCGTCAAGATCGCGGTGGATATGGCCAACGAAGGCCTGATCGGCAAGGACGAGGCTGTGTTGCGCGTTGGTCCCGAACAGGTGGATGCGCTGTTGCACCCGCAGTTCGACGACAAAGCCAAGAAGGCAGCAGAAGGAGCCGGTGCATTCTTCGCCAAAGGCGTCAATGCATCCCCTGGCGCGGCTGTCGGCCAGGTTTATTTCGATGCGAATATGGCCGAGAAAATGGCCAAGGAGAGCAAGCAGGATGTCATCATGGTGCGACCGTTCACCAAACCCGATGACGTGCATGGCATGATCGCAGCCCAGGGCGTGCTCACCAGCGAGGGCGGCGCTACGTCGCATGCAGCGGTGGTCGCCCGCCAGTTCGGTATCCCCTGTGTCGTCGGCGCATCTGCCATAAAGATCGATCTCGAAAAACGCCAGATGGTCGTGGATGGCAAGATTATCAAGGAGGGCGACTGGACTTCAGTGGATGGTACGACCGGCGAGGTGTTCGTCGGCAAAATCCCGACCAGCGCGCCCTCGCTCGAAGAACAGACCGAACTGCTAACGCTGCTCAACTGGGCCGACGAAATCTGCGCCCGTGACGGCATGCGCAAGGGACCGGAAGGCTATCCCACCCGCGGCCTGCAGGTGTGGACCAACGCGGACTATCCCAAGGACGCGCAGCGCGCCCGCTCTTATGGCGCGGTCGGCATCGGTCTGTGCCGGACCGAGCACATGTTCTTCGAACCCGAGCGCTTGCCCGTCGTCCAGAAGATGATCCTGGCCGAAACCAGCGAAGAGCGCACAAAGCAGCTCAACCTGCTGCTTCCCAGCCAGCGTTCCGATTTCGACGGTTTGTTCGCAGCCATGGATGGCTACCCCGTCATCATCCGCCTGATCGACCCGCCGCTGCACGAGTTCATGCCCGATGAAGAAGCCCTGCTCGAAGAAGTCATCACCATGCGCGTCAAGGGCGAGACCGCTGGGTTGGAAGAAAAAGAACACCTGCTGAACGCCATCAGGGGCCTGCACGAATCCAACCCGATGATGGGTATGCGTGGCGTACGTCTGAGTATTTCCATGCCTGAGATCGTCGAGATGCAAGTGCGCGCCATTTTCGAAGCCGCTGCGGACTGCACCAAGCGCGGTATTGCGGTTCACCCTGAAGTCATGATCCCGTTGACCGGCACGGTCAAGGAACTGGAATGGATCCAGCCGCGCCTGGAGCGCATCGCCTCGACCGTGATGAATGAGAAAGGCGTGCAGTTCTCGTACAAGTTCGGCACGATGATCGAAATCCCGCGCGCCGCTGTGACGGCCGCTGAAGTCGCGAAACTGGCGCAGTTCTTCTCCTTCGGGACCAACGACCTGACCCAGATGACCTTCGGCTACTCGCGCGACGATGCCGAGCGCAACTTCCTGGTCACCTACGTGGAGCAGAAAATCCTGCCGGTGAACCCCTTCCAGACGCTCGACCGCGAAGGCGTGGGGAGGCTGATGGATATGGCGATTGCTGAAGGCCGCAAGACCCGCCCCGACCTGGAAGTGGGCATCTGCGGCGAACATGGCGGCGACCCCGAGTCTATCGAATGGTGC
>Ga0105091_10001563_pt1 | contig 10053 bp, 11 predicted proteins | sample PPLLak1March2015_FD_87022 | JGI IMG/M metagenome (GOLD analysis project Ga0105091, IMG submission 87022) | Freshwater sediment microbial communities from Prairie Pothole Lake near Jamestown, North Dakota, USA - PPLs Lake P7 Core (1) Depth... | ecosystem: Environmental > Aquatic > Freshwater >... | reverse complement strand
GTTCAAGCGGGTCGCTGCGGGACCCCCCGGGCTGCTCGCCGGTATAGCGGGCGCCCTCCCGTCCGACGGGGCCGTCCGGATATCCAGGTCGGTGTCTTCGGTTGCAATGCGACGGTCCGCGATTCGCTGGCGCGAGTTGCCTGAGAACACCACCTGCGGGGCATAGCCTTCCGGCGGCAGAACCATCTGGCGTGTCTCGTCGGACAATTTTCCAACCGACCCCTGCAGCGCAGCCGCCATCTCCGTTGCGCTCTGGTAGCGGTCTTCGGGGGCTTTGGCCAGCGCTTTGAGCACGACCTGCTCGAGAGACGAAGGCAGGTCCGGGTCCAGTTGGCTCGGCAGCGGCAGGGGATCGTTGAGGTGCTTCATCAGGATCGCCAGCGGGGTGTCGGCATCGAAGGGTGTATATCCGGTCAGCATTTCGTACAATACGATGCCCAGCGAGTAGATGTCGCTGCGGGCGTCACAGCGACCTTCCAGTCCCTGCTCGGGGGCCATGTAATTGAGCGTGCCCATCAGCGCGCCCGAAGCCGTGACCTGCGTGCTGCCCAGGATCTGGGCGATGCCGAAATCGGTCAATACGGCCTGGCCTTTTTTGGTCAGCATGATGTTGGCCGGTTTGATGTCGCGATGGATGACGCCTTCGCTGTGCGCATACTCCAGCCCGCTCAACACATCCGTCAAGATGCGCACGATGTCTTGTAATGGCATACGCTGCTTTTTGAGGCGGTACTCGTTCAGGCGGGCACGCAAGGTGTCGCCCTCCAGCAGTTCCATCACCATGTAATAGTAATCATCCTGCACGTCGAAGTCGAAGACTTGCACGATGTTGGCATGCCGCAGCCCGGAGACCGCATGCGCTTCATGGCGAAAACGCTTCAAAAATTTCTCATCGTCCACCAGGTCGGCGCGCAAAACTTTGATGGCCACGTAACGGTCGAGCTGCGGGTGATAGCCGCGATAGACCTGCGCCATGCCGCCGCGCCCGAGCGCTTCCAGCACGCGATATTTTCCGAGAGTTTGGCCTTCAAGAATAAACGGTGACACAGACTTTCTCCATGCAGTCTTCATCGAACTGTGCAAATCATACCACCCCGATTAATTCTTTACCTATCCGTTAGCTAACAGTGTACTACCATAATTCTATAGGTTTCATGAAATATGTCACCCTGAGCAACACTTGCACCGCACTGCACCGAACGCAGCGCGGTGAGCGAAGGATCTCCCGCGCGAATCGCGCGGAGATTCTTCGCCTTATCGGGCTCAGAATGACAAAATGGTTTTTACCCCACCAGCTTATACCCCAACCCGCGCATGGTGACCAGCAGTTGCGGCGTGTTTGGGTCATTTTCGATCTTGGTACGCAGGCGGCGCACCAGGTTTTCGATCTGGTAATCGAAAATGCCCTGCTGGTATTCGCTCCAAACTACCTGCCCGATGTCATCTTTAGAGCAGACCTTGCCCCGGTTCTCATAAAGATACGCCAGCAAGGCAAACTCTTTAGACGAGAGCTGCACCAGGCGCCGGTCCACGCGAATTTCGCCGGCTTCCAGGTTAACGTCCAATTCCGGGAAGGGCGTCTCGACCGAGGTCATTTCGGGGTCATGGAATGTGAAGGCGACATCTCCGACCCTGACCTCGTCGCCGTCTCGCAACTGGACCGCGTGCTGCAACCGCTCCCCGTTGAGATAGGTCCCGTTGGTGCTGCCCTGGTCTTCCAGGATCGACCTGCGCCCCTCCCGCCGGATCACTGCATGCTCGCGTGAAGAGCGCTTGTCCAGGATCACGATCTCGTTCTCGACCGCCCGCCCCATGCGGGTGACGGCGTTTTGCAACGGATGTTCCTGGCCGGATGGGTCGCTCAGATAGGGTCCGGGGTCTTTGGGCATGAATGTTTTCTCCTGGGAAAAGTCTGTACAAGTATAAAGCAAAACAGCCCCGCAAAGGGATTATGTGAGAGCAGAGAAATTAGCGAATCAATCGACTAAAGTGCTTAAATTGATTTTCATTGTTGAAAATTAAAACGTATAAATACTATTATGGCGAGTACTATGAAACCAGATAAGATTATTGAATACAAACAAATTGAAATTTTTCCGCTTACAGACATCTCTGTAACGGCTTACAGGCGGCATTCGATTAAGAGTTTAGCATATTTAGCTTGACAGTTTCGTTACAACCCCTGCAACACCAGGAATAAGGCCATCCCCACGGGGATCGTCCAGAGGGGTGCGCGTTTCCCAGGCGACCAGCGCGCCGCCGATGCCGGGCACAAAGCGCTGCCCTACAAAGCGGCTTCCAACAGGGCTGCGAGTTCGGGGGGATCCGACTGGCGGACGAGCAGTTCGGGCGTCCCGTGCCAGGCTGCCAGGCGCTGCAAGACGGCAGCCAGGTCAGCGACCAGCGCTTCGCTGACGGGCACGCCCGGTTCCAGGTGCAGTGCTTTGATCTCGAAAACCCCTTTCGCCCGGTGGGCCTTGGGGTCCAGCCGGCCGACGAGCTGGCCGCGGTGCAGGATGGGCAGCGTGAAATAGCCGTAGCGACGCTTTGCAGCAGGCGTATAACATTCGATTTTATAGTCGAAATCGAACAGCTCGCTCGCCCGCTGCCGGTCCCACACCAGGGGGTCGAAAGGCGAGAGCAGTGTGGTCAGCGTAGGTTCCAGGCCCCCGGAGGCAGCCTTTTCGACCAGGTCGACGCGCTCGGTATGTACGTAAGCAGGCCCTTCCATTCCCTCCACATCCACCTGCAGGAGCAATCCCTCGCGGGCCAATCCATCCAATCGTGCGGGCATACCTTTTTTCGGCTGGCGGAAGTAATCCGGAACCCAGGCCGGAAAGGCAATCCCAAGGGCGCGCACCGACCGCAGGGCAAGTGTGCGACGGAGCTCTTCGCTGGAGGGGAGGTCGGTATCCTCCCAGCCCGGCAGGACGCGCTCGCGCAGGTCGTATACGCGCTGGAAATTCTGGCGGCGGGCGATCATGACTTCACCACTTAAGAACATTGTCTCCAGGGCATCCTTTTCTTCTTTCCAGTTCCACCAGCCGCCGGGCGGGCGGTTCTTATTCTCGAACTCGGCTGAGCGCACCGCCCCGTTCTCCCGCAGGTGAGAGCGCACCCGTTCCATGACCTCAGAGTGTTCCTGGGACCATTTCGTGGCCCATTTATACGGCCAGACCTTGTCCCGGATGGCGTCCAACATGCGGCGGCGGTAGAGGGGGTAATCCTCGATGGGCAGGAAGCACATGGCATGCGCCCAGTATTCGAACAAAGCCCCTTCGGCCAGCAGCTCGTCCAGCCATTCGGGCTGGTAATCACCCAACCGGCTCCACAGCACCAGGTAAGGGCTGCGCGCCACCACATGGATGGTATCGATCTGCAGAAGGCACATGCGCCGTATCGCTTCGAGCACGTCGGCTTTGACCGCCGGCCGTTCCGGCGGTCCGTCGAGGTCCTGCGCCGCCAGCATCACATTGCGGGCCATCTGGATAGAGATCTTGTCTGTCATAGCTTAGAAATCCTTCATCACCCGATATTGTATCAAGGCAATTGGCTTCAACCAGGGTGAGAGGCGCTTGGCACCGCCATACGGGGTGGGAATGCTGTCCAATAACGACTCGATATCCATAAGACCTCATCGTGAATATATGCGGGGACCTTTCGCTAAAACGCCTGCAACAGCCAAAACAAGGCCATCCCCACGGCAATCGTCCACAGGACACTGCGCGTTTTCCAGGCTACCAACGCGCCGCCGATGCCGGCCAGCAAACGGACGTTGCCCAGCGAGAGATCGAATGTCCCGTTGGGATAGGTCAGCGCGGGGAGAACCAGCGCCGCCAAAACGGAGGCAGGCACAAAACGCAGCGCGCGGCGCAGCCAGTCCGGCATGTCCACTTTGCCAAACAGGTAAATGAAAGACAGGCGCAGCGCAAAAGTGCCGATTGCCAGCAGGATGAAGAGCAGCCAGGGGGATATCGTGTTCATTCGACGGCTCCCTGCATTTGTTTCCCGGAAACGGTTTCGGCAAAAAGGCCCACGCCGATTCCCAGAAGTGCCGCCAGCACCAGGCCCAGGTTGTAAGGCAACCCTTTGGCTAGGACCGCGACCAGCCCGGCGACGGCGGCCGCCAGCACAGTCGGGCGATCCTTCAACGCGGTGAACATCAACGCCATGAAGCTGAGCGGGAAGGCGAAGTCCAGGCCCCAGCTTGCAGGGACGAGCGTACCCAGCAAGGCCCCGATGATCGAGCTGACCTGCCATGCCGCCCAGATAGCCGCAGCCGAGCCGTAAAAGTACCAGGCCGGGTTGGCGGGCAATCTGTTGGCGAAACGGCTCATGGTCACGCCGAAGGCCTGGTCCGAGAGGGCGTAAGCAAATGGGGCTTTGCGGAATAAGGGTTCTTTTTGTAAGTAAGGCGCCAGCGTCGCACTATACATGGTGAAGCGCAGGTTGATCGTCCAGGCCGTCAGCACCATCACCAGCCAGACAGCACCATCTCCCATCAGTTGCAACACGGCTAGTTGGGATGCTCCGGCAAATACAATGAATGACATGCCCATCGCCTCGAAAGGCGTCAAGCCCACGCTGACAGCGGCCACGCTGCAGATCATAGCAAACGGCACGACGCCCAGCAAGATTGGCAAAGTGTCACGGGCGCCCGTGATGAAATCGCGGTGTGTACTTTTCATGAATGATTCAATTTCTCCCTTCATAACGGGAAAACTGCCGAATTTTGGGGTGTGCCCGTACGCGTACACCCCAAAATTCGGGCCTCATTCCTATTATGAGAGGACCTTTCACTCTTTTAGTTCCTCGATGAGACGATAGATTTCCCTTTTGTTCCAACCGGATTCCTCTGCCAGGCGTTTCGACAAACGACTGGCTGTTTCCCCCGCTTCCAACCCGGACTGGATGGCTGCCACCGTTTGGGATTCGGACCATTCTCCCTGAGTCTTTTCCGCTCCCGCCACCACAAGCGTAAATTCCCCGCGTGCAGGCTGGACCCTGAAATGCTCCAGCGCCCCGCTGACGGTTCCCCGCCAGTATTCTTCGAACATCTTGGTCATCTCGCGCGCCACGCAGATACGGCGGTCGCCGAGTTCGGAGAGGATGTCTTCGAGCGCTTCGACGATGCGATAAGGGGATTCAAGGAAAATAAGAGTGTAGGTCAGGTTTGAAACCTGACCTACGAACTTGCGGCGCTCGCTTCCTTTGTGAGGCAGATAACCAAGATACAGGAAACTATCGGTGGGCAGTCCCGAAACGGTCAGGGCGGTGAGCGGCGCCGAGGGCCCGGGGACAGGCCGCACGTCAAAGCCCGAAGCGAGCGCTGCTATGACCAGTTCGTAGCCGGGATCATTAATGGCAGGAGTGCCCGCATCCGAGACGACCGCCACGTCCCCATCCGCAAGCCTGGACAGGATGTAGTCGATCTTTTGCAGCTTGTTGTGCTCGAAGTAGCTAGTGAGCGGCGTGGGGATCTCGAAATGCTTGAGCAGTTTGCCAGTATGGCGGGTATCCTCGGCGGCGATCAGCATCGCCTCACGCAGGATACGCACCGCCCGCGGCGACATGTCTTCGAGGTTGCCGATGGGTGTAGCGACGAGGTAGAGCGTTCCCATGTGGGTTATTTTATCATTCCCGGCCTCACCCGTCCTCCCGCAAATACGACGATGAAAACTCGGAATGCGGATTCAGCGATTAAATTGTCGTATTTGGGGAGGTGCCCGGAGGGCGGAGGGGGTCGGTGGCGGTATAATCTTCCAAACTTTGGAGGTAATATGATCGTCGTTTCGGATTTAATGGGTACCTTGACGACCGGCTCCCCAGTGTTGGGATTGGTGGACTGGGTGCGGCACAACCAGAGCAAATGGCAAGCACGCTGGTACATGATGTCCATCCTGCCGAGTTACCTGCTCGCCAAGCGCGGACTGATCAACTGGCAGCGCTGGGGGCAGAAATTGATGGTCACCAGCCTGTTCATGATCAAGGATGCCACGCCGCAGAAATTCAATGAGGTTGCCGAGTGGATGGTGGAAGCCGACTTGTGGAAAAAGCGCCGTGAAGACGTGATCGAGCGGCTGAGCGAGCACGCCCGGAACGGCGCGCAGGTTTATATCGCCAGCAGCGTCCACGAACCGGGTGTGGCAGCTTTCGCCAGGCGCATCGGCGCGCAGGCCATCGGTTCGCCGGTCGAGTTCGTGGATGGACGAGTGCGCTTCGCCGGTGAACTGGTCGCAGACGAAAAGAAGATCGAACAGGTGCTCTCCCGTCTGGGCGTGGAGCGTGTCGATTTCGCCTACGGCGATACCGTCCTCGACATACCGTTGCTCGAGCATGCCGATCACCCGGTGGCAGTCTATCCCGATTTAATGCTGCGAGCCGCGGCCAAGGAACGCCGTTGGGAGATCATCGGCGAGACAGCCAGCTACCCATAATCAGATTTCTAAACCGATGGATACCATTACAGTAAAAGGGATTGTCATCGAAGGGCATCGCGTTGCCTCGGGACCTTCCAGCGACTATCCCTATGGAACCCTCGAGAAGCAGAAACCGTTTTTCAAAGCGCTTGGGCTGGACCTGGAAAATGTTTATAACGGCACGCTGAATGTTTCGATTTATCCACATACATTCAAAATGAAAAACCCGGAATTCACCTTCGAGCGCGTGGAATGGACCGATCTGCACCCGCCGGAGACGTTTTCCTTTTCAAGATGTGCAGTGATATTCAAGGGAAGCCGCTATGCCGGCTGGGTCTATTATCCGCACCCGGGAACGAAGGTACGACATTTCCAGCAGACGTCGATGATAGAAATCCTGGCCAAATTTATCCCCGGCATTGAGTATGGGGTCGAGATCGAAATAGAATTGAACGGCGAGGAAGTTCAGCTCATTTCTGGCTGAGCGTGCTGAGATCGTAAAGATACGCGTTTGCGCCGGAACCATCGAAGCTATCGATGATGACGCCGTACTGGTCGATGTACTCGAGATAAAAAGGCTGTGTCTCTTCCCCGTCACACTCCACGCAATCGATGATCTCAGAAAACAGGAACCAGACTCTTTGTCTGCCAACCAGGCTGTCTACATCGGTGGTGAAGTTTTGTAGCATGGCCCTCTTCCGGGGGCTGTCCACGCCAATCAGGACGGTGCCTGAATCCAAACCGTAAAAGGGGGCGTAATAGTGGAATACAGGATCCGTCCTGGGGAAGACATAAACGATGTCATCCGGCAGCCTGTTCTCCGCTATATATGCAAGGACAGGGCGGATGTCTTCTTTCGCTCCTGAAACCGCCTTTTCATAAGTTACCGGCGCGATCTGCCAGACCACTGCCAGGGCTAATATTCCACTAAAAATCGCGGCAAACTCGGGCTTCCATTTCGCCGCCAGCCAGTAAATACCGCGAAACCCTTCCGCCATGAGCAACATTGCAAAAGGGATCAGGAATAACATGAACCGGTCTTTGAGAGGGTACCTGTGCAACGCTGATGCAATCACAGTCACGACAAAAGGAGAAATCATCAGCAAGGCTATCTTGCGATCTCTCATGAGGAGCGATAACGAACCAATCGATGTCAGAACCAGGGTAACCAGAGCCATCAAGTCATCCGCTCTGTGGAAGGCGAAGAACAGGAATGAATAGTACATATCGCGAAACCAGCCCCTATCGCTCCAGGGCGGTAGAGGCACATAGGCTCTACTCCAGTATTCAATGAGATATTCGTCCGCGACGATATGGCGCAAAGAAACCAGATACTCCAGTCCAAAGCTGAGCAGCCAACCGAGGCCGATGCCGATGATCCAGGCCCAGGGTACATAAGCTTTGCGGGTGATTTTTTCGAGGGCAAGCGCCAGTCCAATCCCCACCATGATAAACACGGACGGGTGCGAGATCCAGATCCCGACTGCCCCCACAAGGCCCAGAAGCAGGAAATCTTTAGCTTGCGCATCTTCCCTGAAGCAGTTGATCGCCAGATAGACCAGGGACAAAGCGACCATCACATCGCTGCCATATTGTTTGAGTTCGGAGGAGTAGTGGACCAGCCACCAGCTGATGGAAAACACCGAAACGGCGAACAGGCCGATCGTCCCGAAAGAGGCTCGGGAAATTCTATAGATCAGGTAGATTGCAAGAATGCCCGCAAACAATGGGAAAAGTCGCATAACGAAGTCACGGTTTCCCAAAATAAGGATGGAAAGCTTTTCAATGAACAAAAACCCGATCGGCGCTGCCTGGTGGTAGTCCAGTAAGCGGGTCAGTTCCCCAAAGTTGCGGTTGACCAGATTGACGGCCAGGCTGGCTTCATCGGCCCAAAAGGAACGGTTGAGCAGGTATTGGCGCAGGCGCAGCACAATCCCAAGCAAAACAATTCCCCACCACAAATAATTTGACTTGAAAATAGATTGCACACGCTGCCATGTTGCTTGCATGATTTTCCTTCGTTTCGACCGGTGGTAGCATTATACTTTGTCGACAAATCGACATCCTCACCCTCTGAAAGCCTTACCGCCACCGATCGCAGCGGGACCAAACAGAATGCTATAATTTCTACATCAATTCATTGCGCAGATTGAGGAGGAGGCAGCATGTCGTTTTCAGATTACTGAATAGTTTGGAAACTAAATTTAGATGTACTTTAGGTAAGGAGAAACTCTATGAAAATTAAAGGTATCGTCTGGCTTGGTACACGCACGAATCAGTTCGACCAAATGACTAATTTCTGCCGCGAGATGTTGGGGTTATCACAAAGGTTGCTCGAACCCGGGTTTGCTGTTTTTGAGATGCCAAATGGGGACCTCTTTGAAGTGTTTGGTCCTCAGCAATCCGTAAATACATTCATGAACCATCCTGTTGCAGGTTTTCTAGTGGATGATATTATGGCTGCTCGCGCTGAGATGGAAGCCAACGGTATCGAATTCATTGGCGCAATTCATGAGGATTCTGATGACTACAAATGGACACACTTCCGCGCACCGGACGGGTTTGTATATGAATTGACGTATTCCACAGCACATCCATCCATTGCAGAGTAGATCGCTCCCAGCTTAATAAATTCATCCCCGTTCCTTTGAAAAATGGGGATGAATTGTCCGTTATTTTTCGGCTTTCAAAAATGTTACAACTTGTGCATGAACCTCTTTCGATTGTAAAGGGCCTCTGTGACCTAACCCTTCGGTCTCGATCAGACGGGCACTTTTCCAGGCTCGTGCAATCGCGCGGCTATCCTCAACCGGCGTGACGTTGTCTGTCTTGTCATGGAACATCAAAGCGGGAATATCGATTTTTTGTGTCATCGTCTCATTGACAATCGCATCGAGCACATCCTTGCCAAAGTTCTCGTAGATCATGTGGCGTAGCCCATCTATAAGGACATCTGGCAGACCGGCCAATACCTGAAAACGAGGCAGGGAGTCCAAAAGCCGGTTAAACGAGCCCAAATATACTAGTCGGGAAGGAGGCGGGAAGTTCCGGTTTACTAAAGCGTATGAAGTTACTAATGTTCCAAAGGAGTGGGCAATGATAACATCAAAATTTCCTTCACGCTCCTTGATCAAGTCCATTGTGGGAGCTATCTCAAGGAGATTGGTCATCCCTCCGTCCGATTCTCCGTGCGCGGGCTGGTCATAAGCAACCACGCGATATCCCGCCGCCAGCAGGGGTTCCACGAAACCCGTCATCTGGGCGCGGGCTCCACCCCAGCCATGCATCAGCAAAACGGCAGGATCTCTTTTGCCCCAGGTTGTCACTGCTAGTTCTCCGCCATCAAATGGGACCCGGTAATTGTTTCCGCGCGCGATGATCTCGCGATCCCGTGGCTTCACTTCATATTGCGAAGGGCTGAAAAAAGCCTGGTAAGCCTTTGTCACGAATTTCTGATTTTTGAGTGCCGTAGTTTCTAAAGTCGTCATCACATCTCCTTTTTTACCAATAAGTATGTTGGTTCTTCCGTTTTTAGCGGGATAGAGCCCCGAAAATTTGGTTGTGAGCGTGCGTACGCACGCTCACAACCAAATTTTCGGTATTTTTCCCGCCATTAACGGTAGAGCCATTATGT
>Ga0105091_10001562_pt1 | contig 10054 bp, 8 predicted proteins | sample PPLLak1March2015_FD_87022 | JGI IMG/M metagenome (GOLD analysis project Ga0105091, IMG submission 87022) | Freshwater sediment microbial communities from Prairie Pothole Lake near Jamestown, North Dakota, USA - PPLs Lake P7 Core (1) Depth... | ecosystem: Environmental > Aquatic > Freshwater >... | reverse complement strand
CAAGGCCATGTCGGTGCCTTTCGACAGGGCGTATGTTTTCCCAGTCGAATCGGGTCGCGGCTGCCCCTATGGGTGCGAGTTCTGTACCGTAACGGGTTTCTTCGGGGACGAGATCCGCTTTCGCTCCAACGAGAGTGTCATCAGGGAACTGCTCCTGCTTAAATCGATTGCCAAACGAGACAAAGCGCTCGTCATGGTTTTCTTCATCGATGATAACTTCGCGATCAACCGCAAGCGGATCAAGTCGTTGCTGCGGGAAATGATCGACCGGGACGCCTGCCTGCCGTGGGTGGCTCAGATCAGCATCAACCTCCTGCGCGATGAAGAACTCGTCGAATTGATCGCCGCCAGCGGCGGATGGTGGATCTTTGCGGGCCTGGAATCGACGGAACCCGAAAGCCTGAAAGCCGCGAAGAAGCAATTCAACAAGCCCGCCGAGTACCGGAACACCTTGGAGCTTCTGGCTCGGAACAACGTTTACGCGATTACTTCGTTCATCATCGGGATGGAGGGTGATCGACCCGGCATGGCCAACCGGCTTGCTGCCGAGTTGGAGACCTGGCCTCCCGGCCTTCCGGTCTTCGGGCTGCTCACGCCTTTTCCGGCGACTCCCCTGTACGACCGGCTGAAAAAGAGCGAACGACTGACACGGCCCGAACACTGGCTGGATTTCCGCGCCTTCGAAAGCACTTTTGAGCCCGCACACCTGTCCGCGGAGGAAGCTCAGAAAGAAATTCGCAGGTCCTGGCAGGCTGCCTATGGAGCGTCCGTGTTTTCGAGGACCCAGAAGTGGATGCTCGCCAACCAGAAACCGTTCGCACAACAGCTCACGCTCTTTATCTCGCGGCTGCTGTTCCGCGGCATTTACTTTCCCCAAATGACCCGTTGGAGCTGGGCTCGGTTGCTTGCTCGCAATATTTTCACGATGGTCAGCCTCGTGCGATCAGGGCTTCATTCCCGACCTAAGCGCGCCTCCCGTGCCGGCATTGCGCCGACGGCCGATGACCGGGCTTGAACTTGACGTGTTATACTCGGATCACGCTTGACTGGCACGCCCACCTCCTCAGGTCAAGTCGCATCCGCATTGGGCAAAGACCGCCGTCAAATTGAAGCGCACCTCGCCTTTGGCCGCGGCAGCCGGAGACTATTAAGGAGAATCAAATGACGGGAAGGATCGAAATGCTGGCGACAGCGATCAGTGCGGGGAGAATTACGACGACCACCGGTGTGAACACCTTTCACTACGCGTACCGAGTTCCGCTGGGCAACACGGAGGGACTATCCGTCGGTGGACTGGTCACTTTCCAACTGGAAAGGGGCAACCCTAACATGGCGATCAGTGTATGTGCAGATCAGGTACCCGCCGAAGCGGTTCCGAGCGGCCGCGCCGAGGTCCGCTACCAGGGTTTCGAGCAGACTCACACCATCCGCTCGTTCAAATTCCAAACCTGGCGAACGGGGGAAGAGAACCAAGAGGCCGTCGTCACGGCCGACCTCGCCCTGTTCCGGAAGCACGGCGTTACGATTCAGGAAGGACCGGGGCTCTGCTTGCGGCTGGTTGAGTCGGAGCTACAGCAGGCGAATCCCTCCGGCCCTCACGGAGTCTGGAAACGTGCGCTCACAGACAAAGAACTGATGGAGCACGTTGCTTGCCGCCGCACGTCGGGAAGAAGGCACTAGGGCCGCCCGGTCACCCCAGAGTCCCCCCACCATACCAGGCTACCAGGTCCAGAGTTGACCTGCGCCTGTCCTCCGGTTAGGATTCCCGCTGGAGTTTCGCCCGAGCCAAGGTCGTCGTGCAGGCGCTTGTAACCAAGCACTTCGCTTGACTAACCTTGAGGGCCAACTTGGAGGCAACCGCCTCGGGTTTTTTTCGACACCCTCGGGACGGCCGCGCTCCAAGGAAAGGGGGCTGGATGCGGTCCACTCGCAGGAGTTTCATCAAGGTTGCCGCCGCCTTGCCGGCAGCCGGACTGTTCCGGCCGGACCCGTCGGCTGCGCGAATGCAAATGCGACAATATCGAGCCTGCATCATCGGGGCAACCGGCCAGGGAGACTACGGCCACACGTTGCACCTTGTTTTCGGCCTCAGGCCGGATGTCGAAGTGGTCGGCTTGGCGGATCCTGATGAAGCAGGACGCCGTTCCCACGCCCTCGAGGCCAAAGCCGCCCGGACCTATGCCGATTACCGCGAAATGCTCAGCAAAGAGCGGCCCGACCTGGTTGTAATCGCCCCCCGGCATACCGTCCGGCACCGCGACTACCTGCTCGCCTGTGCCGAGCTCGGCGCCCACGGCCTGATCGAGAAGCCGATTGCGGACACCTTGACCGACGCCGACGAGATGGTTAAGGCCGCCGCGGCCAAGGGCCTCAAATGGGCCGTTGCGTACAACTTCAGGGCGATGCCAATTCTTCAACACGCACGCCGCCTGGTCGTCGAGGAAAAGCTGATTGGTGACATCCTTGAATTGCGCGGCCGGGGGAAGGAGGACCGCCGCGCGGGCGGCGAGGACATGCTCGTGCTCGGATGCCACATCACCGATCTGATGCGCTTCTTCGCGGGGAACCCGGTCTGGTGTGAGGCCGACATCACGGTTGGCGGCCGGCCGGCCGTGAAGGCGGATGTCCACGAGGCAACCGAGGCACTGGGGCCGGTCGTCGGTGACCGAATCCAGGCTACTTTTGCATTCAGGGATGGAGTCAAGGGGTACTTCGCCTCGACAAGAAACAGCGATGGCAACGGGGGAAGATGGGGACTGGACATACTGGGTTCCCGCGGGGTCGTCAGCATCCGTCCCGACATGCAGCCGATGGTCGGGTTACTCGGCGAGCCCTCCTGGGCGCCTTTGGGCCGTGCGGCGACTTGGAAGCCCCTGCCCGGCGCCCCGGCCGAGCTCGAGAGTCCCAACCCCAGGGCTGCCCGGTACGCACCGATTGTGGACGACCTGCTCGTGGCCATCCAGGAGAATCGCGAGCCGAAGGTCAGTCTTCGCGACGGGCTCGCCTCGCTGGAAATGCTCCAGGCGGTCTATGAGTCCCACGTGCGCGGCGCACGGGTGCGGTTTCCCCTTCAGAACCGGAGCCACCCGCTGCGAAATTGGAATTGAATTTCGGGGACATAATACTTAAATTCCCCTCCCGTCAGCGTGATCACGGCAATGCAAAGGAATTAAGTTTTGTGTCCCCGAAATTCCGCGACGCTCCGCCGGCCCGCCAGGTCAATCATTATTCGGCAGGCTGCCGTCCGGCTCAGGAGTGCGCACCCGGACGCCAGGTCAGCATGTGAAGGGTCCTGAGGGCGGATTTCACGTACATCTTTACGAAATTCGGGCTGCCAACCTGACCCAGCAGCCTAAAGATCCGACGCGGAGTGCTGTAGAAGGCGAGCGATGCCGTCAGCCTCCACCACTTGAGTGACCTATACCCTGTCCGCCCGGACCAGACGTGAGGCACATAGTAGTCGAGGGAACCGACTCCCAACTCAATCTTCAAGCCTTGCCGTAGCGCCTGATTCGCCAACTCGGTGCCGGGGTACGGGGTTGCAAACGAAAAGAAGGCATAGTCCAAACTGCTCAGACGCCTCGCGTATCGCACAGTCATGGCGATTTCCTCGGGCTTCTCCCCGGGAAAACCAATCATGAAGAACGCTTGCGTGCGCATCCGGTAACGCTTGGCCAATAAGAGGAATTCTTCGACCTGGCGGAGGTCCAGCCTCCTCTGGATCATCTCCCGGACCCGCTCGCTGGCGCTTTCGATTCCAACAGTGACAGTATGGACCCCCGCCCTCGCCATCAAGGACATAAGCTCCTCGTCCATCGGCACGGCCCGCAAACCGTTTGGAAATGAAAAGCCCGCTTTGACGCCTGCATCAAGGACCAGACGGAAGGTCCGCTTGGCCCGCCGAATATCCAGGTTGAAGATGTCATCGTAGATGAGGAATTCATTGATCCGATGTTCCCGGTTCAGATACTCAATTTCGGCCACGACGCTCTCGGCTGACCGTGCGCGGAACTCCCGTCCGAAGAGCCGGTGACAATACGTGCACCCGAAGACGCACCCCCGGCTGGTCACGATTTGCATGGGTCGGGCATTAGGCCGGACGTATTCGGACATCGGCAGTCGCAGGTACGGTCCCAGATCAACCAGGCTGTAGTCGGGAAACCCCAGGCTGTCGGCGGTGGGGCGTATCTCTGGCTGAGGGTTCGACCGAATCCCCTCCCCGCCCGCTTCTCGAAAAACCAGCCCGGGGACGTCGCACAGGCCTTCTCCTGTTTCCAGGGCGTCGGCGAGTCTGACGAGGGCCACTTCCCCTTCTCCCCGCACGACAAAATCTGCGCCGGATTCCCGAAGGGATTCGGCGGGCAACGCCGTTGGGTGCGGGCCGCCAAGTACGAGCCGGACCGCGGGCACCAGCCGGCGCACAGCCTTCGCCACCTGAATTGCACCGGGATACTGGACGGTGAGGGCACTGATTCCCACCAACGGGTAGAAATCGTGTGCGAGGACTGTCTTCAGCTCACCCCAGGGGTCTGCCTTGATCGGGAGATCGAGAATCTCCGGCCGATGCCCCGCACGCCGCAATGCCGTCGCCAGATAGGCGAGGCCGATCGGAAAGTTGGGCGATATCGCTTTTCGCTCGTAAAGAGGCCTGATCAGCAGTACTCGCATCAGTTTGCCTTTCGAGCGACGACTACCCAGCCGAGGGTGGACCGTTTGTGTCTGTCGAGTCGGTCCAGAAAGAAACAGGCCATCGGAAGCGCAAGTCCGAGAAAAGGCGCCCCAAGCACGAACAGGATTCTGGAACGGATCAGGAGGCGGCCAAACAGCAGGTCCTGCAAGCGGCGGGAGCGGACCCACCATCTGCCTCCTACCGCCCGGCACTCCTTGATCTCCCAGCAGCTGGCCCGGAGCATCTCGCTGATTTCCGATCGACTGAAACGCCACCGATCGTCGGGCTGTTCGGTTTCCGGATATTGGTCGGGGAGAGACAGGAAGAGACTGCCTCCCGGGCAGGTGACCCTGGCAAACTCCGCGAGGGCTGTCTGCGGTGACACGAAATGATGCAACGCGGCCGCGCAGCAGACCGCGTGAAAGGACTCGGAGGTGAGCGGCAGGTGATGGACGTCGGCACAAACCCGGATACCTTCCCGGTTTATCAGAGCGACATGATCCCGGTCCAGCCCAACCGCCCCGGGGGCATACCGGGACGAACCTCCGGCGGCGTCCAGTAAATGTCCGGGAGACCATTGGGAGCAAAACCGAGCCGCGGCGCAAGCCAATTCCCATTCAAACGGGACCAAGACCCGCTTGAGCCAGTCGGGCGTGAGATCGCGAACCCGGTCTTTCAACCTGCTATCGTGATTGCGGACCTGATCCATAGCTGTTCTGAAAAGCCGTGATTCCCCAGAATAGGTGCGCTCGCTCCACCAGGGGCAAAAGCCGAGATATCAGCAGGGGACCCGCCAGGAAGCTGCTGATGACGAAAGCGAGCGTGGGATGGGGCACGGTGCAATCCATGCACATCGGCCAGCCGTTCAGCGCGCCAGTGGCGTGGGCACGGCGCAGATCCTGCATAGGCCCCGAATTCCAGAATTCCTGGAAAGAGAAGCGTTCGAGATCGCCGAGCACGCGTTTCCCCGGAAAACGACAACAGGGAATCACGGTCCCGTCATGGCGAACAAACAGGGGACCCCGCCACAGCAGGAAACAAGGCAGTCGCCGCCGGCTGGTTTCCCGACGATAGATCGAAGCTCTCAAATTATCGTACTTGAGCTGATCTTCCTTCAGACGAATGCCGTCGACGCCGGGAATCCTCCAGAGGCTGCGAAACCGGCCCACCTCGTCCTCGTTCTCCTTCAGGAGGACCATCTGGAGGATAACCTGCAATGGGAATTTGGAGGCCTTTTTCAGCTCCAAAAGCCGCTGAATCCTCGCCCGCACCCCGGCGAAGTCGGCGCCAGGCCGGCACTTCTCATAGGTCTCCTTCGTGGCGCCGTCAAAGCCTATCACCAGTCGATCCAGGCCGGACGCGAGGAGTTTCTCGATGCGGCCATCGGATAGCAGGGTTGCGTTCGTCGACAACTCGACGGCTATTCCCTTCTGCTTTGCGTACGAGATCATTTCGTAAATCTCGTCATTGAGCAGCGGTTCGCCTTCGCCGTACGGCCAGAGGAACTCCAGACGCCCCGCTGTCTGATCGATTATCCGTTTGAACCGGCCCATGGGCATGTTTCCGTGTGGCATGGGATCCCGGTGACGGTTGCACATCGGGCATTGAAGATTGCAGTGGTTGGTCGATTCAATCGTAAGGTGAAAGGGGAGGCCCGACACGACCGGCCGTCGAGCCAGGTAGTCCTTGAGAAGTCTGAGCCGATTCCCCAGGTTGTACACTTAAGATCTCCCTCGGCCACTGCTCAGGTAGATCGGGAATCTCCAGAAGAGGTACAGCCGTTCCGCAAATGGGAGCAGCCGGCTGATGGTCAGGGGACTGAGCAGCATGCTGAGAACAGTGAACGGGAGATTGGGCCGCGAGATGGTGCAGTCCCGGCACGGATAGGCCTCGACTTCCCCGCGGACGTGAGCGCTGCGCAAAGCGCGCATCTTCTCGGAGTTCCACAATTCCGAGAATGAAGCCTCTTTGAGATCACCCAGCGGTTCAGATCCCGCAAAACAGACGCATGGAACGACCGTGCCGTCATGGCGTATGAATAGAGGACCGCGCCACAGGAGAAAGCACGGGAGGGCCTTTCTCGCCTTTGTCCGGTAGATTGCTGCCTGAAGGCCGGCGTACTTCAATTGGTCTTCCTTGAAACGAAACACGTCGACGCCCGGTCGATTCCAAAGCCGCTTGTACTCCGCGACCTCCCGCTCGTTATCCTTCAGGAGCACGGTCTGAAGCATCACGACAATCTTCGATTTCCGCTGGATCTTCAGGTCAAGAAACCGCGCGATGTTGCTCTTCACGCGGTCAAACCTGGCGCCAAGGCAGTATTTTTCGTACGTCTCGGGATGGGCCCCGAGAAAGGCGAAGACGACATGATCTACGCCACTTTCCAGAAGGCGCAGGCTCATCTCTTCGTCCAGTGCCGTGGCGTTTGTTGAAAGGGCCACCCGGACTCCGCGCTGTTTGGCATAACGGATCATGTCGAAAATGCCCGGATGCAGCAGCGGCTCGCCTTCGCCATACGGCCAGACAAACTCGAGGGTCCCTTGGTTCTGGTCCAGAATCGAACGGAATCTTTCAAATGGCATATCCCCACGCGGCAGCGGGTCCTTGTCACGGTTGCACATCGGGCAGCGCAGGTTACACCGGTTGGTCGATTCAACGGTGAGGTGGACGGGCCTCCCCTTCACGCAGTCGCGACCCAGCAGATAGTCAGTGAGCACCTGGAGTCGGTTCCTGATCTTCAACATTCACGCGCCTCGCACCGCCATCCGCGCGGCTCTGAGATACATGTGACGGTAGCTTCGGATTTCCTGGTCGGAGTTGTAAATGCGATGATGCTCAAGGAGCAGACGGCGGATCGAGCCGGGCAGCAGATATGAGAACCCGGCTTTTGCTATCAGACCCATCAGCAGGCAGAGCCGCACGAGCTGCCATGACACACCCAGGTGGCTGCGGCAATACCTGAGCACTCCGCGGTAGAAGTCCACGTAGTGCGCCTCGATCAGCCTGTGCCGGGTCGTCTCGCGGCCGAGATGCCGGGCAAGCGCCCGATGGCAGAACCGCGTCGTATAGCCGGCAGCCTTCAGGCGCTGCCCAAGTTCCACGTCTTCCATCCATGCGGGAATGAAGTGCTCATCGTAGCCGCCCACCTGTAAGAGCATGTCCCTTCTGACGAGCGCCACGGCGCCACAGGCGTGATCGACGTCCGCGTCCTGCCTGTGATCGAAGTCGGTCATGCGGTAATGACGAGTCCAGGGGTCCGTCCCCATGAAACTACCCAGGAGCTTGTGTAACACAAGGTATTCGACACACAGGGCCGCAGGTGTCGGAAAACGCCGGATATTGTGCCCTTTTTGCTCGGCGCCATCCTCGTCGAGGAAGAGAGGCACCGCGATCGCCCGGTTCGAATCCGCCTCGGTTGCTGACTGCAGCAACGTGAGGCTAGCCGGATCCAGGGTCCAGTCGGCTTCCATGAAGAGGACAAAACCCGAATCCGTGCTCCGAAGGGCGAGGTTCCTTGCCTCGGCCAGGCTGGGAACGCTCGATCGCGTCCGCATCACCCTGATCGGGGCCATACTCGCGGCGGCGGCGTGGGGAGTCCCGTCGGTTGACCCACAGTCGATCAACAGTATTTCCCGGACATCCAGGCAACGGACCGAGTCAAGACAACGGGAAATCGTAGAGGAGTTGTTCCAGGTTGTGAGGGAGAGAGAGATCGACGAGCTCATTTTCCCTGCCTCCCCCAAGGCATGTCGATATTATATTGATTCGTGCCCAGTCTCAAGGCGATTTCCGGCCTGCTGCTTGTCAGCGTCGCGCTGCAGGTGATGTTCCTCGACCAGGCGTTCCATATTGACGACGACCTCTTCCTGATGATTGCCCGGAACAGGTCAGCCCATCCGTGGTTCCCACAGGACCTCTCCACGTACTTCGAAGGTCTGCGGGTTGACGGCTTTGTCTCGCATGAGCACCCGCTCTTGCTGTCGAGTCTTCTGCTCGATGTTGCATTGCGGTGTCCTGTTCGTTACCAGGAAATCGCGGCCCACAGCATTTTCCTCTTCTTCTACCTGCTCTTAGTTTTGGCAGCCTACTCCCTGGCTGCCAGGTTCCTGCGCCATCCTGCGCTGGCTGCCCTTCTGATCGCGGTTTCGCCCATTGTCTTCGTCTCCAGCCACACGGTCATGCTCGATTTGCCGTTCGTGGCCTTGCTTTACGCAGCTCTGGCCGCTGCCGTTTTCTCGCGGGAGCGACCCGAGCTCGGCTACCTTGCCTACCTTGCCGCCGTCCTTTCAGCCGCCGCAGTCATGCTTGCCTACCAGGCTTTGCTCTTTGTACCGCTTTTGTGGGTTGCGGCCGGGAACCGCCGTCGCAGTAACCTGATCCTCTCCCTGCCTCTCGTTGCGCTGTTGGGCTACGGACTTCTCAATTCCTTGTATTTTGGACGATTCATTTGGTCGGATACGGTGCTCTTCTGGCTTCAACAACCGCCCTCCGGGGGTGGTTTTCTCGGCAAGCTGGCCTCTTCTTCGCTGGCCTTCCTCGGCGTCGTTGTCTTTCCGGTGTCGTGGGTGATCGTCGGTTTCGGCAAGAGAGTTAGCGTCGATACCGGACTGGCAGTCAATCAGAGCAGGCAGGAAGGCCAACTATCGTCAAATCCCGTCGCCACTTACCTGGTGGCGATGCTGATACTCAATGTTGTCATGATCGTGTTCGCCTGCCAGGTCGGCGCTGCCCGTTACTTGCTGCCCGGCGCGCCTGCCGCCTGTCTTTTGTTCGCCCGCCTGGCCGAGTCGAGATTCTCCCATCGAGCAGGCACCGCACTGCTGCTCTTGACTATAGGCCTCGGTGGCTATTTGTCGTGGAAGCTCGCCAGGGCTGATTATGAATGGGCTGGCTTCTATCGGCAAAGCTCTGTTCTGATGACGGAATATCGCCGCGCGGGCACAAGGGTCTGGATCACCGGCGAATGGGGGTTTCGGTGGTACTTCACACAAGCAGGGGCGGAGGTTCTGGGGCGAGCGGACGGGCGGGCCAAGCCGGGGGATATCCTGATCCGACCCCGGATCGCCAGTCCCTACAGGACGCTGTATGACGTCAGCCCAATGGCGCTCGAGCTGCTGGAAACCGTGACTTTTCGACCGGACACAGCCGTGCGTCTTCTGGATTTCGACTCTCACGCCGGGTTCTACAGTTCCGGCTGGGGCCTGCTTCCCTACTCGCTGGATTTCCAGGGGAAGCCCCTCGAACTGATAGCCGTCTATCGCGTGGCCGAACCGGCGCCGCCCCCAGGCCGCCAGCCGACCTACTGGGATTGGAACAAACGGTGACGAGGGCTCGGAGCTATAGCGGCTCCGGCGTGGGTCCGACTTCCAAGTCGGACAGTGGAGT
>Ga0105091_10001561_pt1 | contig 10055 bp, 8 predicted proteins | sample PPLLak1March2015_FD_87022 | JGI IMG/M metagenome (GOLD analysis project Ga0105091, IMG submission 87022) | Freshwater sediment microbial communities from Prairie Pothole Lake near Jamestown, North Dakota, USA - PPLs Lake P7 Core (1) Depth... | ecosystem: Environmental > Aquatic > Freshwater >... | reverse complement strand
GTGCCTGGTAGTATACTTGCGCCGCAAAGCAAAGGCACAAATAAGTTGATCCAAAACGGGGCACTACCCTTGTTGAGTGTTGATGATATTATGCAGGCTTTGGATTTCACACGCATCGGCGAACATAAGGCTGCGCGCAAAGTATTGCCAACCGATGAGACCGAAGCGCGTCTGCTGAATGTGCTTGGCGCCGAACCTCTGCACGTGGACGAAATCCGCAACCAGGCTGATTTGCCGATTGAGAGAGTTTCTGCTACACTCGCGCTGATGGAACTGAAAGGCATGGTGCGTCAGGTGGGCGGCATGAATTATGTCGCGGTAAGAGAATCGGCCGGTGAATATTGGGTAGACACCTAAACTCATCGATATGAAAACCGATGCACATTTTGTTTATATACTTACCACAAGGAATAAAACCATAAATGTCAGAACATACTTATGCAGTCATCATGGCAGGCGGTGGCGGGACACGTCTCTGGCCTGTTTCGCGAAAAGAAAAACCGAAGCAATTGCTTCCCCTGCTTGGGCAGGCTACTTTATTTCAGGACACAATTCAACGTTTGGAGAATTTGTTTCCGCCCGAACGCATTCTGGTTGTGACCGTCGAAGAACAGGCGCGCGAGATGCGCTTGCAGGCTCCCGAAATCGCAGAAGAAAATTACCTGATCGAGTCATCGCCGCGTGGAACTGCGTCTGTGGTGGGTTTGGCTGCTGCCGTGCTGCATAAGCGCGACAAGGATGCATCCATGGCCGTTTTGCCGGCGGACCATTTCATTCGTAACCGAGACCTGTTCCATTATTTGCTCAATGCCGCGTTTGATGTGGCTGAAAATGGATATCTGGTTACACTGGGAATTACCCCGACCCAGCCTTCAATAGCATATGGCTATATTCAGCAGGGCGAGCCGTTGACTGGCAATTATAAATATCCCACCTACAAGGTAAAGAGTTTCAAGGAAAAACCCAACGAGAAGACCGCCCAAAAATTGTTGCACACTGGCGATCATTCGTGGAACAGCGGCATGTTCATCTGGCGCGCCGATGCAATCTTGAAAGAGATTGACAGGCAATTGCCCGAACTTGGCAGTACGTTGAAAAAAATCTCTGCGGCTTGGGGAACCGCCGAGCAAGCCAGCGTGTTAAACGAAAACTGGAACAAACTCAAGAATGTAACTGTGGATTACGGCATAATGGAAAATGCGGAGCGCGTGGCTGTGCTTCCTGCGGGCGGATTAGGGTGGAGTGACGTGGGGATGTGGTCTTCCCTGTTTGAAGTGCTTTTACCTGATATGGATGGTAATATTGCAACGAACAGCGGTATGCATTTGGCGCACGAAACACATAACACCCTTGTCTACGGTGGGAATAATGAACGTTTGATCGTGACCATCGGTGTGGACGATATGGTTATTGTCGACGGCGGCGATGTTTTGATGGTCTGCAAGACCGACCAGTCGCAAAAAGTGAAGGATGTGGTTGAGCATTTGAAGAAACATCGTCAGGAAAAATATCTGTGAATCTGGAGTGCAGGAGCCCGCTCCTGCACTATACTACTTGGCAGCAAATCATCGAAATACGGGAGCAAACTCCCCGACTCCAAAAATTGCATTTGTAAAATTTGGGAATATTGCGTAGAATGCGTGTCCAGTGTGACAGGAAATTCTGGCATTAATTGAAAAGCGCATTTTGCGCGGAGGATAGATGGAAGCTTATTGCATGAAGTGTAAGGAAAAAAGGGAGATGAAAGATCCCGTGGCAGGGTTTAATGCCAAAAGTTCCGCGGTGACGACGGGGATCTGCCCCGTTTGCGGGACAAAGCTTTACCGCATGGGGAAGACGGAAGCCCACGCAGATCTTGTCCCGCCTCCAAAGCCTGAAAAGGTTGTGGTGCGCCATGGCAAATTGGTGATTGTGGAATCACCCGCCAAGGCAAAGACAGTTGGTCGTTTTCTCGGAAAAGGCTATACGGTCCGCGCTTCAGTGGGGCATGTGCGTGACCTGCTCAAGTCACAATTATCGGTGGATGTGGAAAACAACTTCGAGCCGAAATATCGTGTGCCAAATGAAAAGAAGGAAGTGGTCAAGGAAATCAAGAAACTCGCGCAAACTGCGGATGAGATCTTTCTCGCAACCGATCCTGACCGGGAAGGTGAATCAATCTCCTGGCATTTGGTGGAAGCCGCGCAGATTGATCTGGAACGCACCAAGCGCGTGGTCTTCCATGAAATTACCGCGCCTGCTGTAGCGGAAGCGTTTGCACATCCGCGAAACATCAACATGGACCTGGTCAATGCGCAACAGGCGCGCCGCGTGTTGGATCGTCTGGTGGGCTACAGCATCAGCCCCATTTTGTGGGAGAAGGTGCGCGGGCGGCTGTCAGCGGGACGCGTGCAATCGGTGGCACTCAGGCTCATCGTCGACCGTGAACGTGAGATTGATGAGTTCAAGCCCGTTGAGTATTGGTCGATCCATGCCGAGCTCAAATATAAGGTTGCCAAGTCATCGTTCCTTGCCAAACTGGTGCGCATTGACGATAAGGACCCCGAACTCACGAACGAAGAGGTGGTCAAGCCCGTTCTCGTGGATATGGAGACTGCCGCATATACCGTGACAAAGGTCAAGCGCGGGGAACGAAGACGCAAGCCCGCTGGTCCTTTCACAACATCCACTTTACAGCAGGAAGCCTCGCGTAAACTTGGGTTCACAGCCAAGCGTACGATGGGTCTGGCGCAGGGATTATATGAAGGACAGGATGTGGGTGAGGGCGGTGCAACGGGTTTGATCACCTACATGCGAACCGACTCGATGAATGTCTCCACGATCGCGCAAGGCGAAGCGCGTGATTACGTGATGGGCAAATACGGCGCTGATTATTTGCCTGCTGAAGCTCCAATTTATAAAACCAAGTCCGCGGGTGCGCAGGAAGCGCATGAAGCCATTCGCCCAACTTCCGCAATGCGCGACCCCGAAAGAGTGAAGGAATTCCTTGATCCTGCCATGTTCAAACTTTACCGTTTGATCTGGCAGCGCTTCGTAGCTTCACAAATGGAATCGGCTGTGTTCGATACCCTGCAGGTGGAAGTGATAGGTAAAACGAATGCGCATGAATATCTTTTGCGCGCCTCTGGTTCTGCGGTTAAATTCCCAGGCTTTTTGGTTGTCTATGAAGAAGCCAAAAATGAGGATATCAAAACAGAGGAAGACGAAGAGAATGTCAAAATCCCTGCGGGAATTGCTGAAGGACAAAGCCAGGAATTGGTGCGGCTTATTCCCGAACAGCATTTCACCCAGCCGCCACCGCGTTTTTCAGAAGCCTTACTCGTGCAAACACTCGAAGAAAATGGCATTGGGCGTCCTTCCACGTATGCGCCGACCATTTCCACCATTCAGCAGCGCGGTTATGTGGAGCGTGTGGATAAACGCCTCATTCCAACGGATACCGGTTTGCAAGTCAACGATCTGATGGTGCAATACTTCCCCGAAGTGGTGGACTATAATTTCACCGCGCATATGGAGGAAGACCTCGATAAGATCGCCGAAGGTGAAATGCTATGGACTGACGCCATGCGCGAATTCTATACCCCGTTCGCAGAAGACGTGAAAAAAGCGCAAGCCGAAATGCCCGTCACCAAGAGCGGACCCGAACCGATTGGGCGCGACTGCCCGACCTGCGGCAAGGAATTGGTCATTCGCTTTGGACGCTTTGGCAAGTTTATTTCATGCAGTGGATTCCCCGAATGCCGCTACACCGAGCCGTGGCTTTTGAAGATCGGTGTGAACTGTCCAAAAGATGGCGGCGAATTGGTGGAACGCAAGACTCGTAAGGGGCGCACCTTCTTCGGCTGTGTCAATTACCCGAATTGTGATTTCACCTCGTGGAAGAAACCACTTGCAGTTCCCTGCCCCAAATGCAATGGCATGTTGGTCATTGCCAATAAACGTGAGGCGCAATGCACCAACTGTCAGGAATCATTCCTGTTGGAAGAGATCGTACCCGAAACTGTAGAATAAAAATCGCAGTTCACGCTGGGTCTCGATACGCCTTTGGCTACTCGACCACCAAAGCGTGACCTGCTGGAGAAATAAAATGCACTATACACCGCTTCCATATCTAGACCCCGGCTCAGGGAGTTTTATCATCCAAATCGCAATCGCCGCCCTGTTGGGATTGGGTGTTGCCCTCCGCGCTTCGTGGAGCAGCATTAAAAAGTATTTTGGAATGAAACCAAAATCAGAGGATGAGGACACCGATTCTGACAATGTCCAGGACTGAGCAACTCTCCGCTTCCTTTCGTGACCCAAGCGGATTCCTGTTTACTGACAATGGAATCCTGTACCGACAGATCAACCGCGCGTATTCAAACGATTATGCGCGGTTGATGGACTCTGGGCTTTACGCTAAACTGGTCAAAGCCAGCCTGCTGATTCCACATGTTGAGTCAGACCAGCTGCCAGCGGAGTCAGAATCGGCATTCAAAGTTATCCAACCTGAACGAGTGCCGTTTATCTCCTATCCATACGAGTGGTCATTCAGCCAGTTGAAGGATGCCGCGCTTGCGACGTTGTCCATTCAAAAACGCGCCTTGAAGTTGGATATGTCATTGAAGGATGCCAGCGCCTACAACATCCAATTTGTGCGCGGCAAGGCAATGTTGATCGATACGCTTTCCTTCGAGATTTACAAGGAAGGCGAGCCCTGGGTGGCATATAAACAGTTTTGCCAGCACTTTCTTGCGCCGCTGGCATTGATGGCATATCGTGATGTGCGTTTGTGCCAACTCCTGCGTGTGTATATTGACGGCGTTCCGCTTGACCTGGCGAGTGGGTTGCTGCCTGCAAGCACAAAATTCAATTTTGGCCTGCTGACTCATATTCACATCCATGCGGGCGCGCAAAAACGATATTCAGATAAAGTTGTCGCGCCGCGCAAAGGCGGCATGAGTAAGCAGGCATTGACTGGTTTGATCGAAAGCCTTGAAGCCACCGTCAAAAAGTTGACGTGGAAACCCGCAGGCACGGAATGGGGCGATTATTACGAAAACACTAACTACACCGATTCCGCATTCGAGCATAAAAAGCAGCTGGTCAGGGAATGGTCTATTGAAAAAAAGCCCGCGCTGGTTTGGGATTTGGGCGGCAACACGGGTGTGTTCAGCCGCGAAGCCGCATCATTGGGTGCGTTCACCGTCTCATTTGACATTGACCCCGCCGCAGTGGAACAAAATTATCGCACTGTAAAAAACCAAAAAGAGCAAAACATCCTGTCGCTGGTTTTGGACTTGACTAATCCAAGCCCGGCTATTGGCTGGGATAATAACGAACGCGATTCATTTGGCGCACGCGGTCCCGTGGATATGGCGCTGGCGCTGGCGGTGATTCATCACCTCGCGATCTCCAATAATGTGCCTTTGCCGCAACTGGCAAACTTCTTTGCGGCACACTGCAAATGGCTGGTGATCGAGTTTGTGCCGAAGTCTGATTCGCAGGTCCAAAAACTATTAACTTCACGCGAAGATATTTTCCCTGATTATACGCGCGAGGGGTTTGAAGCGGCATTCTCTTCGTGCTTTACCATCCATAAAAGTGAGCTTGTGCGCGATTCAGAACGCGCGCTGTATTTGATGGAAGTAAAATAAATATGAAATTGAGAGCAAGATACCATCTCCCTCTGCGCTGGTTCGGGTTATAATCAGTCTTAACAAACGTCACACTCAAGGAGCGCGGTATGCAATTCGTTGTCGCTTTTCTAAAAAAATTACCCTGGGTTCAAATTGGCCTGTTCGTTCTCGGCCTGGCTGTTGGGCTGGTCTGGGGTTATTGGGTTGACCCTGTTGATTTTGTGGATGCAACCCCATCTTATTTGCGCGCGGATTTACAGGAAGATTATCTGCGCATGGCGATTGATTCCTACCGCCTCGATCCCGACCCTGCTTCAGCAGTGGATCGGTGGAAGGCTCTCGGCCCAGGCGCACAACAAGCATTTAGCAATATCCAGACGAATCCCAAAAAGGCGGACCCAGCCGTTGTAAAAAATTATGGCGAGTTGATTACCAATGTGCTTTCCAGCGAGCCTGCGCCCGTTGAAGGCACAGGTTTGTCAACCATCCAGATGGTTATCTTGGGATTTGGCATTGTTGTGGTGCTTGGTTTGGTCGGTTATGGCGGTTTGTATCTCTATCGTTTATTGGGCAGGCGTGGCAGCGGCGAAGTGACACCCACCATGCATGCGGTTGAGATCAGCCGCAAGGCGGAAAAGACCAATTTTGAACAAATGGGACTTGCGCCGCCGATCACACAGACCATGACCACCTATGTGCTTGGTGATGATCTGTACGATGAATCGTTCAGCATTGACACCCAGGCGGGCGAGTTCATGGGTGAGTACGGCGTGGGCGTTTCCGAAGCGATTGGAGTTGGCGAACCGAAGAAGGTCACCGCGCTGGAAATCTGGTTGTTCGATAAGAATGACATCAAGACAGCCACAAAGGTGTTGATGTCCAAACACGCCTTCGATGACGCCGCCATCCGCGCCAGACTCGAACCCAAGGGCGAACTGGTGGTCGTGGAACAGCAGGCTCAGGTCTTGCTGGAGACCGCAACCCTGCAATTGCTGGTAACAATTGTTGACCTGGAATATGGACGTGGCGCCCTGCCTGCCGATAGTTACTTTGAACGCATCACGCTTGAACTTGCAATTTGGCCCCGACAGGGTTAGGAAAATTCATGGATATAAAGAGGACGCCTCGCAAAAATGAGGCGTCCTCTTTCTTATTTGGAAGTGGGATTTCCAAACTCCAAAATATTATTCGATGTTTAGTATCTTGAATTTGATCCTGCCGCCAGGCGTCTCGGCTTCGGCAATGTCACCAACTTTTTTGTCCATCAACGCGCGCCCAATGGGTGACTCATGGGAGATTCTGCCCTTGCGCGGGTCTGCTTCGGTGGGACCGACGAGGTGATAGGTTTCAGGGTCAAGATTGCCTTCTTGAATGGTCACATGTGCACCAATAAACACATAGTCCTGTCCTGTGGCTTTTTCAATGATAACTGCGTTGCGAAGAATATTTTCAAGTTCCTGGATGCGCCCTTCAAGAAAACCCTGATCTTCCTTGGCTTTGTGATAATCCGCATTCTCCGAAAGGTCGCCCATTTGGATTGCAGAGCGCAGGCGACGGGAAAGTTCCTCTCGTTTTGGACCTTTTAATTCCTGCAGTTCGGCTTTGAGCTTTTCTTCACCTTCGGGTGTGAGGTAATTGGGTTGGGCCATGTAAAATTCTCCTCTCGTATATTATTTTTGATTGATGGATGAAAGGGGAAGGATTTTGTTCCCCCTCAATTGAAAAACTGGATTACGGCTTTTCAAAGGGATTGAATAACTTTTGATGTTCTTCGATGGCATAACGGTCGGTCATGCCTGCAATATAGTCACAGATCGTGCGTTCTAGTCCGCGTTTTTCAATGAAGAACTGGACATGATCTGGCAGGATGGCTGGTTCGGAGCGGTAGGCATTGAACAGGTCTGAAATGACGCGCTCCGCCTTGACCTGCATCCGCACCACGCGGTAGTGACGATAAAGTTTTCGGTAAAGCAGGTCTTTCAATTCGCGGTTGCGGCGCTGCATTTCTTCGCTGTAGCCGATGATGTTGTGCTTGAGTTTTTGAATATCCAGCGCGCTTTTCACTTTGCTTTCCTTGATGCGTGCTTCGGTTGCCTGCAGCATATCTGTCACCATCAAACCGACCAACTGACGGATCATGCGGTGGCGTTCCATGTCGCTGAGAATTGCGCCGCGCCAGTTGTAGGTCTCACGCAGGATTTCCCACAGGGCAACACCGTCCAGTGTCTGCGGAGTAATCATGCCTGAGCGCAGTCCATCGTCAAGGTCATGTGTCGTGTAAGCCAGTTCATCCGCCACGTTTGCGATCTGCGTTTCAAGGTTGCCACGCAGTTCGGGGCTGAATTCACGTGCATCGGAGATATCGTATTCTGATTCGTGCTTGACCATTCCCTCGCGCACTTCCCAGGTGAGATTCAAGCCAGGGAATTCAGGATACCGCTGTTCGAGTTCGGTTACGATGCGCAGGGATTGTTTGTTGTGGTCAAATCCGCCAAGGTCCTTCATCAGGCGGGCGAGTGCAACTTCGCCAGAGTGACCAAACGGCGAATGGCCAAGGTCATGTGCCAGACAGATGGATTCAACGAGATCTTCGTTCCCGCCCAAAGCGCGGGCCAGCGTTCGTCCGATCTGGGCAACTTCCAGTGTGTGGGTGAGGCGGGTGCGGAAGTAGTCGCCTTCGAGATTGAGAAAAACCTGGGTCTTGTATTCCAGCCTGCGGAATGCAGTAGTGTGAAGGATGCGGTCACGGTCACGTTGAAAGGACGTGCGGTAATCGGGTTCGCCATCCAGATAGGCGCGTCCCTTCGAGTCCTTGCTTCGCATTCCATAATTTGCAAGGCTTTTATCTTCAATGTCTTCGAGTTGCTGTCGGGTAAAAAACATAACTTAGCCTTTCACGGAGTACCGCATAAATTTCCAAACCAAAACTCGGTTTCTGTCCATATTTTCACGCCTTAGGTTTGGAAGTTTATGCGGCGGGCAACAGACGAAACTGCCACTGCGCCCTTTGAAACATCTCAGGTTTTACGCAATGGCATTGTGTGGGGCGAGAGGGGGTCGAACCCTCACGGTATCACTACCGACGGATTTTAAGTCCGTTGCGTCTGCCGATTCCGCCATCGCCCCGGTGGGACATATTTTACCTTAATTTCAGATGGATATTTATTTTTTGATTATTGATCCTGTTTGACCTTCAAGCCTTCAACACCATAATAACGAGTGCTGCAGTTCTGTGAAAATTGAGTCCAGCCTTTGCCTGTGGAGCCGAATATGTCACGAGTGTGGATTTCGGCAGTGTCTATTACAGGGACTTCGATGAGCATAATACCCTGCGCTTTGGCCTCTTCGATGATGGCATCGCGTTCATCCCAAACCTGGGCGCGGTAGATGAATCCATCGAGTTCACCGTAAATAGTCTTGATGTTGCGGGCGGTGTAGGCAAAGCCAGCCAGCATCACGACTACAGATGCAATCATCAGCCACTTGCCTGATATGTTTTCGGCAAGCCACATCCCTGCGATCCATGCCATGACTGCCAGACCGAGGAGCAGGGTGAAACGCGCAAGGGACTGTCCGCGTGGGTCTGGGGGGGCGCTGTAGAAATAGGCGCTGGGGGCTTGAATAGCGACAATAAGCAGATAGGTTATCAGCGTGGAAAATGCCAGGAGAACAGCAACCCGCTTCAAGGTCAAATTGGTTTTTTGCTCATTGACCGAGAGAATTCCAAGGCTTGTCATCATCCCGATAAAGATCAGATGTGGCAAGGGTAATCCCTTCAAAGAAAAAAAGATGAAGTCGAATGCATGTTGCATGGAAGTGAAAGGAACGGACAACAGGCTGCTCTGTTTGACATTCATGGTTTCGACGCGCACGTTGGATGGCGAGATGATGAGCGCAATCATGCCGAGCAATAGGAAGAGCCAGGCAATGAAAAGTGTTCGGATGGATTTTTCTGCCCAGGCTTGTTTTTCCCTGGCACCGCCCGCCAGGGCAGTTGTGTTTTTTGCGATCCATGTGCCGATGAGCAAAAGAGTTGCGCCGCTAAACAGAAAAACGCAGCTGATCTCACCCAAGCCTGCGGCGATGAATGCCAGCGGCGCGACGACGTAGTTGACCCAGCGTGCAGGTGTTTGGCGAATCATCTGTTGGCTGATGAAGCCGAGAAGCAAAAGCCCAAAGATGATGGCGGTGCTGTAGGGAAGCACGCCCGAACGCCAATATAAAATTTGGAAACGCTGCGGCGAAAGATAAAGGTTATAGAAAAGTAAAATCCCTGCGGCGAGGAGAATCACACTGACGGGGATGGGGTTGAGCAGGCGCGAGAGATTCCAGCCGACCCAGAATAAACCGCCAAGCCAGAGAAGGATAGTCAACGTGGCAACGAGTTGATTGCCAAACATGCCGAGCGTGTTTTGTGTCAGAGCGGAGAAGAAGGTC
>Ga0105091_10001555_pt1 | contig 10071 bp, 8 predicted proteins | sample PPLLak1March2015_FD_87022 | JGI IMG/M metagenome (GOLD analysis project Ga0105091, IMG submission 87022) | Freshwater sediment microbial communities from Prairie Pothole Lake near Jamestown, North Dakota, USA - PPLs Lake P7 Core (1) Depth... | ecosystem: Environmental > Aquatic > Freshwater >... | reverse complement strand
TCGCAGCTCTTCAGAGAACTCTTTCACTGCTTCACCCGCCTGACCCAGCTTCCACAGGATCCGGCCCTTGTAAAAGTGAGCGAGCCGCATGTCGGGCTTCTCGTTTAACGCCTTCTCCAGCTCCCGGATGGCTTCTTCGTGAGGGCCGGTACCCTCCAAAGCCTCGCCAATCAATACACGCAACTCCGGTTTCTCGGTCCGAAAGAGCTCTTCCAACAGCTTCTCCGCCTGGGATGACTGCCCGGAATTCGCATAAGCAGCCGAAAGCAGGTAGAGGACGCCTGCATCGTTAGGGAGCTGCTTTCGCGCCCGCTCAAGATGGGTCAAAGCATTGGGAAAATCTCGTAGTCCCAGGTATGCGGCACCGAGCAGGTATTCGGCATGGGCATCCGGACGGGCGTGCGCGAGATAGGCCTTGAGGTGGTCGACCGCAAGGCCGAACTTGGCAGTCTGCACATAGACCAACCCCAGGTTCTTCCGGACCTCCCAGACTTCGGGCAACTGCGAAGCGGCCCGCTCGAAGTACTCGGCCGCATCCGCATTCCGCCCCTGTCTGAGAAGCACCGATCCGAGATTATTCAGCGAAGGACCGTGCCTGGGGTTCAGCTCGAGCGCCCTGCGGTATTCGTCCTCGGCCTGAAGCCACTTCTCGGCCTTCTGAAGCTCGACGCCACGCAGATAATGTCCCGCGAGGTCCGCTTCGGGACTTTGCAGCAAGAGGCTCAGTAAAGTTGCGATCAACCACATGGCTATTCAACCGAAAAATCGACCCAGGCGGACGTTTCAGCGGAATTGACGCCGTCCCGGGCAACCACCTGCAGGCGATACGCACCCACTCCCAGCCGCGCCGAAGGCAATCGGCCCACCAGGACGACGCGATCGCCGAGAAGCTCGACGGAGGCCGGGTACTCCCTGACCAGCTCCTCGGCAAGCGGCCACGGCTTGCCGTTTTGTAATATCCGCACTTCGGTGCTCAGGGCAGGCTGGTGGGTCGATTGATCAAGTGTCGCACCGTACAGTTCCAGATAGTAGTGCAGCTGTTGCGGCTGGCGAACGCTCCGGCCTGAATTTGGAAGAAGCTTGTATTTTCCCCCGAGGACCAACGATCCCGGTGCCTCTTTACCCGAGGCCGGCCGAATGTCGTGTGCCAGGATCAGGGAACTGGAGCTGAGCCGATCCCCCGACTGCGGCACGACAACAGCCTTCTCATGTGTGCCGATCTTTCCGCTGGCGACGTCCCGGACCACGAGCGAAAGCTTGTAGCGCCCGGGTTCCAGCAAGAGGGTCTTGTGAGCGGCGGACTTCCCGCTTGAAGCAAGTGCGCTTTCCTTCTCACGCACCAGCATGTCCGAAAACTCATACAACACGCGATTCCCGAGCGAGGTGACGGCTCCATAGAGTTCTATGGTCGCCCTCTGGACGCCGCTTTGAACCGGCTGGAAAGTCAGGTCCGAGTCTCTGATCCAAACGGACACCGGGACGAGAGCGCGGTTCTCGGCGTACTGCAAAATGGAGTAATCCGACTCGAAGCCGAGGTTGCTGTACTGAACCCGAGTCGTGACGATTTTCTTTAGATCGTCGAACTTGAAGGAGGGCGCGGCCTCCAGCTCTCCCTGCCTGATCAGCCGCTCCATCGGCGCGTCCTTGGAGCGGGAAGTATGTCCACTGAGCTGATCCGTAACTTCGTCGACGTCGCCCAGCTGCCGGGTGATGATTCTCTCCGACTTGTTACCGCCGATTAACTTTTCTGCTGTTGTGAATCCGAGAGGAAGGTGAAGGAGCGAGTCCTTTTCCTGCGCGTCGCGGGCGAAGCGGTACAGGTTTCCGCCGCGAGGGTCGACGAACTCGATCTCGATGTTCGAGCCCACCCCTTCGATGTGATTGTAGGTCCAGACCTGAAAAGGATGGACGAGTGTAGTGCCACCTCCCTCGTGCTGAGGCCTGACATACGTGGATCCGGCCGGGTGGTCTTCGATATCGTCCGGGGGACCGAACCTGATATAGACAAGTCCGCGGTCGGTCTTCCACCCGGCCATACCGGCGGCGAAGCGCTCATTCGCATACTGGATCCGCCGATAGTGCTCTTCCTTATACTCGTTAAAAGCCGTGGCGGGATCCGGATCGCGCCGGCGCCAGAACTGTTCGATGAACTGGTCCTTTTCCTCGTCTGCCTGGAGCTTCAGGAAGATGTCTCTTTCCTCCGCCGCAACGATGTAGACGACATCTTCCTCCAGCCACTTCTTGTAGTAATCAATGCTTTCTTCCTGGTTGGCTTGGGGAGCTGCAACGGCTGATGCTGCCTTGTCCCCCAAGATCCCGACCAGCAAGCAAAGCCAGAAAGCTAACGCGGAAGATTTGTGAATCATAGCCATACCAACTCATTCGCGGGGCGACGCCCGAAGCGAGCTTGTCGGAGCCGCGCACGCAGCGTTTTTCAGCTGCGTGCGCGGCTCTGACCGGAACAGCTTACCCCGCTGCTCAAAAAGCGTGGTCAGTTTCGGGGGCACGAGACCTGATTCCTTTGCTTGCTGAGAGTTGACGGAAAGCACTTGGGAATAAAGTCTCATGTCCCCGACTCCAAATTGCGCGCTAGAACTCGAGCTTCAGTCCTAACTGGAGAATTCGCGCTGCACGGGCGCTTGTCACCTGTCCGAAATTCCCGGCGCCCAAATTCGTGGACACAGCGGAGAAGTTCGCGCGGTTCAGGAAGTTGAACGCCTCCAGGCGCACCTGAAAGCGACTCGCTTCCCCGAGGTGCGGAATTCCGAAGTTCTTCATCAGGGAAAAATCCCACCGCCGCAAGTTCGGTCCGCGCACCAGGTTTCGCCCCGCGTTGCCGAAGAACCCGTGTGCAGGCTGGGTAAAAGCCTCTGTCGTGAACCAGCGCTCAATCGTTTCCACTTCCTCGACTTCGCCGACGAGATCCGGGCGCGTCGCGATTCCAGTGTTCGGGAGTGACATGCCGACATTCCTCATGTCGCCCGACTGAATGATCGCAATACCGGCCAGTTGCCATCCACCCAGTACAGCCGCGGCGACTCCCCCCTGGTTCCTCAGGAAGGGGAGTTCGTAGATGTAGTTGAGTGTCAGGTTGTTGGTGACATCCCAATTGGCCAGGCCGTAGTCGATCTCCGGGTTGTAGCTATCCTGTGCGGTGGAGTCAAACTGGCTCAGCGTGTTGAGAGCTTTGGAGAAAGTGTAGGCCAGGCCGAATTTGAGACCCTGGGAGAAGCGCTTGTCGTAGCTGACCTGGAGGGAGTTGTAGTTCCCCCGCCCGGAGGTTTCCCGCTGGAAGATGTTGGCAAAGCCACGATACGGGCGGAAATAGTGGGTGGAGAGGGTGCCGACATTGATCTGCGGATCAAAGTCGAACCCGGGGACCGGAAGCGGCTGGTTAATGTTCCTGGTGAGCGCCAGACGGTCGACGTGCGACCCGACGTAGGCAACTTCCAGCACGCTGTCCTTTAACAGCAGGCCGGTGGTGTCGATTTGAACGCCGAAGCTCCACTGGTGAACTCTCGGCGGATCAAATTCCGCCTCGAAGAGCCCCAACTCCGGAGGAAACAGAGGCGCCGCGCTCCCGGCCGCTGGATCGTCCATAGGCGGGTTGTTGATCGTGACCGTCTGCGCGAACGGCGGGTAGTTGATGAAGTTGTAGAGGATGTTCCCTTCCTCCCGGTAAAAGCCGATCCCGTAGCCGCCTCGGATAAGCAATCGACCGCCCCAGTTCGGGTCCCAGGAAAAGCCCAACCGCGGAGCGAAATCGTCCTTGCTGTCCTTGGTCATGTGAACCGGGAGTCCTCTTTCTCCCGCCTGGACGACTCCATTCAGAGTGTCCCCGGTACCGGGAATAATCGCGCCGCTTTCAGGAACGAGCTCTGGGGCGAGGTTCGGATCCCACAGCGACGGCACGAATGACGTGACGGCTCTGTTCCTCTCATACAGGGCGGGGATGTAGAAGTAGCGCAGGCCCAGGTTCAGGACCAGATTCTGCGTCACCTTCCAGTCGTCCTGGAAGAACACTTCGGTCTGCCAATAGCGATACTCGCCCCTCCTCTGGATATCCAGTTCCGTGTAACTTGCAGGCGCGCCGAGCACGAAATCGGCCACGGCGTGACCCGTGAACCTCCCGTTGTAGTTGAAGTCCCCGTGCGTCGCGCCGAAGGCGTCCTGATCCTTCAGCTGATACTGCAACATGCCGCCGAATTTCAGATTGTGGTTCCCGCGCACCCACGTCAACTTGTCATCAAAGGTGTGGACGCTGTTGAAGTTCGTCCACGGCCAGCTGCCGAGACTCACGCTGCCCCAACCTTGCCCCATTGTGACGTTCGGGATCCGGTCAGCCCGGTTCTCCGGGAACAGCGGATCAACGGTAAAGCTGCTTGGCTGCTCAAACGGACCTGTCAATCCCAGTGCGAGGTCATTTCCGGCAAAGCTGTAGTTGGCCTCGTTGATCAGTGCGGGACTGAGCACGTGGGTCAACTTGGTGACGAAATTATCCGCGGGTGAGCTGATGTCCGAGCTGATGTTGGGAAAAGCCGAGGTATTCCAGAGAGTCGTCGCCTGCTTCTCGTAGAACGAATCGCTGATGTAACGAACCATCAGTTTCACGTCGTCCGTGAAGTTGTGATCCCAACGGATCAGCTCTTGCCGAAAGTCTTGAGGCGTGTTTCCTGACTGGTTGAAGTTGATGAACTCTCCTGTCGTTACGTTGGGCAACGGGAAACCCAAGTCGAGAAGGATCTGGGAGTTGGGATTGAGCCGTGCCTGGGGGATGATGTTCCCCGCAAACGGACTTCCTGTCACAGGGTCCATAATCGGAGTGGTGACCGCGCTGAAATCTCCCTGGCGCATCGCCGCAGTCGGAGTCGCAGCCCTGAGCACCAAGCCCTGACGTCGCTTCTTCCACTCCTGCGACCAGAAGAAGAAGTCCTTCGTCTTATCCTCGTTGTACAACCCCGGGATAAAGATGGGTCCGCCGATCGTATACCCGAAATTGTTCCATTTCAGGGGCGGCTTGTTCTTCTCGCCATCCGGACCGATACTCGCGAAGAAGTTGGCGGCATCTGCCGCATCGTTGCGGTGCAGGTAATAGAGACTGCCATGAAAATCCTGCCCTCCGCTCTTGGTGACCACCGCCACGACTCCTGACCCGGCCGTTCCGTTCTCGGCGCTGTAGTTGCTCGTCATGATGCGGAACTCGCCCAGCGCTTCCATGGCAGGGTAGTTCATGAGCGAGGCCTGGTTGCCCACGTCTTCGTTCTGACCACCGTCGACCGTCCAGTTTGAGTAGTTGCCGCGGACGCCGCTGACGACCAGACCTCCGGTTCCCCCGGTGACGCCGACGCCAACTTCGTCCGGAAGGAGGTTGGCGACACCAGGAACGAGGGCCGCCAGAGAAACGAAATTCCGGCCCTGAACGCCCAGTTCCTTAAGCTGCGCCGTTTCTATGTGCTTACTCACCTCCCCGGTTTCCGTCTGAACCAGTGGCGTGCCGCCGCTCACCGTGATTGTTTCCGTGATTTCGCCGACTTGCATGACCAGGTCGATCCGAACATGAGCGCCGGCATCGAGCCGTACACCAGTTCGTTCGACCCGTTTGAAACCCGGCACTTCAGTCGTGATTTGGTAGGTCCCGGCGGGAAGAGCGGTGGCGTAATATCGGCCCTCGTCGTTCGTGAGGGTCTTGCGGCTGACGCCGCGTTCCACGTGCACGAGGATCACCTCGGCGCCTGGCATAAGCGCCCCGCTGGCATCCTGCACTCGCCCGGAGATGGTGCCCTCCAGAATCTGACCGAGTAGTGTGCCCCCGACTAAAAACAAGGCTAGCAAACATCCAACAAAAAACGTGGAGACTTTCATTTGCCCCCCTGTCAAGGCGGATTGTCGGTTTTGGAACGACAATCCGGTTAGCGAACTCAGTTTTCGCGGGCTGAACCCGAACGACGATTGGAGGATCCGGATGGCTGTTTGACTGACCTCAGCTTCTCCTGCCGCGCGCGGCGTCAACAGGCGGTCACACTGGAAGTGTACGGTTACAGGAATCGACGTTACAGGAAGTGTACAGCTCCAGATGGTATTCGACGGCCAGGAGCAAATGAGTCTGGAACAGCAAACGGGTCCCGTGATTCCTGCCCGTTCGGTCAGTACCCCGACTCTGAACTATGCGTCCGTTCTCCCCCAAAGCGCGTATCGGCCCTCCCTTCTCGACGGTCGTCGGAAATAGTTCTAATCGACAACTAATTAGTCAAACCTCACAAACCACATGAGAAGAAGGCGGATGAGAGTTGGAAAATAGAGAGCAATTTTTGGACCGCGACCGGCAACAAGTTGCGTTCTAGTCTCATAAGAACTGGGATATTAATAACTTGTGCAATGACCGGGATGCCGAGCGCTGCAGCTTCCTTCAGCCGACTGGAATCCAAACTCTTGAACCTCAGTCCAAAAACTTGTGCGAGCGAGCGACTCGCGGATGAGGACTTCACGTTCCCAAAGGAGCCGCTCACGACAGCGAGCATAGCGAGCCAGAGTGAGGCGGCAACTATTGCAATCGTGCATGGGAAACTGCCACCATCTTCGTAAAGGCGACGCGACCGGTTGTTCATTGCGTCGCAGGGCGCGGAGGGAGAACCTATGAACTCAAGAATAACGCGGACGATCGTTTTGACCCTGCTGCTTCAACTTGCCGGAGTTTCGGCTTCCGCTCAGCTGCTTACGAAAAAAGCACTGTCGCTGGACGCTGCAAAGAAAATCGCCGCGGCGGCCGAGGAGTTCGCCCGGAAGAAGGACTGGAGCGTGGCCGTCGCCATCGTGGATGAGGGGTCCAACCTGCTCTATTTTCAGCGCATGGACGGTGTCCAGATCGGCAGCATCGAGGTTTCGATGCGTAAAGCCGAGAGCGCGATCAAATTCAAGCGACCCAGCAAGGCATTTTCTGACAGCGTCGCCACCCGGCCGCAGGTCATGGCGTTGCCAGGTGCCCTGGCGTTCGAAGGTGGCCTTCCGATCGTCCATCAGGGAGAACTAATCGGAGCCATAGGGATCAGCGGAATGACGTCCGAGCAAGACGGAGTGATTGCCCAGGCGGCTCTGGAAGCGTGGGCGAAGTCGGCTGCGCAGTGAGGTTCCGCTCGCCACCGGCTACATCCGGCCCGGGGCGATTCGGCTGTCCCTACCAGACCGACATGAGTGCCGCCAGCAACCAATCGGAGATGCGCGCTCGCTCGATTCCGCTCTTGTCCGAAGCAAACGTACCAGTCAAACGACCGGTCGAGGCCGCCTGGTTGAATTGGACCGTGGAGCCGCGAGAGTACTTCGAGTGCCGGACGCCTTTGTCTTTGATCGCCCGCAGCCCGCCAGCTTCACTGAAAGCGAGGGTCATGGACGGTTCGCCTGCCTGCAGCCATCGCAGAGTCCGAGAAAGGCGCGGCTTTGACTTTCGAGCTCGCTGAGCAAGTCGTCGGATGGCCGGGCGACATTCTGAGTAATCTCGCGCGGCGGCAAAGGCCGTTGTTCTGTTTCAGGAAGGAGTGAGTTCATCAGCGCCATGGAGCCGGTCATTGGCGCAACAGCGACCAATCCGGCGCGGGCGCCGTCTACTGCATCGCTAATGGCATCGATTGTTTCCTAGACTTCCATCTTAGCGGACCGGAAAGCCGAGGAAGAACAATCGGCCGGGAATCGCGCCGAGTCCGGCGTTGGTCCGACTTCCAAGTCGGACACTTCATAGCGCCTACAATATCGAGCCAGCTGGCCGCATGCCAATGTCCGGCGTTGGTCCGACTTCCAAGTCGGACACTTCGTGACGCCTGCAATATCGAGCCAGCTGGCCGCATGCCAATGTCCGGCGTTGGTCCGACTTCCAAGTCGGACATTTCGTAACACCTGCAACCTTGAGCCAGCCAACCGCGTGCCGATGTCCGACTTGGAAGTCGGACCAACGGTCGAAGCGCCGGCGGGCACTGTCATCGAGCTTCTGGTTCATGAGGCACATGAGCATGGCGGCCCGGTTCTCCTCAATTACCACTTCTCCTGGACACGGTTTATCTGCAAGGAAGGGGTCAATCGATTCGAGACTTTCGACTTCGAAAGCCTTCGCTGGCTGCAGCTTTCAGGTGTGCGCATGCTGTGCGAATGCCCGGAGGTGATGGGATTTTCCTATCCGGCGAACGCCGGGTGGCGACTTTGGGCCCTGGCCAAGGCGGGACGGGCGGACGTGGTCGCGGAGGACTGGCGCCGGCGCTGGGCAACGCTTCCATCGGTTCTTCTGAACAACACCCTGCTGGAAGCCTGGACGAGCCCGCCCGACTCCAGTGCCCAGTGGAGCCACTGCGCGGTGGTGCCACTTTACGTGCTTTTCATGAGTCTCGCCGGGATTCGCCCGTTGGAGCCCGGTTTCAAGCGCCTGGAGATCTCTGTTAGTCCTTTGTGCCAGATCAATACTTCCTCGGGAACCACATAGGGAGGCGGTAAGTCCGGCTGAGCATGGGTGTCAGTATCACACCGATCCCAGACCGTACAAAGGTTTGGGAGGAGCAGGGGACAGTCCCTTTCCAACCCAGAGGCGACTTCCGTCGTGTCGTCCCAATTTCTGTCGCTATGGATGATTTGACGATATGACGCGGTGGTCCCTCGGTGCCCGGATCGGAGTTCATCCGCCTCATTAACATCGTCGTTGGTTGCCGGCTTGCCTGCTTCGGGAACCTCTGTTACGCTCCCTCCGACTCGGAGGTCGAGATATGGACAACGGAGAGAAGGCAGTCGGGTGCTCAGTCCGACCGGCCGATTGGACTCACCTCGAATCCAGAGACGCGGGTATCTTCCGGCGGGGCCCGCATTTCTCCGCTTTCACAGCTCGATCCGATCGGTCAGAGACTCCGCGGCTGATTCATGAGATCCAGCACTACTGAGGACAGGCCGCTCCTGAAACTCGGGGGGAATATGAAGCTCCTTTTCTCGTTTGTCGCCTGCATCGGCATTTCCACTGGCTTGGCTCTTGCCGAAGTGCCGGAATACCTCGGATCCGGCTTGATGCCGTCATTGTCCCAGGATGGTCGGTACGTGGCGTTTCAGTCGAATTCAAGTATCTTGGTGCCCGATGATACCAACCAGGTGACAGATGTATTCGTGCTTGACAGGACCAGCGGGCAGACAAATCGAGTCAGTGTCGCGGCAGACGGGACCCAGGGGAATTCGGAATCGTACTATCCGGTCATATCTTCGGACGGCCGCTTCGTTGCTTTTGCCTCGGCTGCCTCCAATCTTGTGGCGGGTGACACGAACGGGAGGATAGATGTTTTCGTCTATAGCCTGGCCGCCAAAGAGATCCGGCGAGTCAGCGTACGCAGCGACGGGACTGAAGGGAATGGCGGCGGGCCACCGCGCATTTCCGGCGACGGCAGGTATATCGCGTTTGCTGCCTCCGACAGCAACCTCCTTGGCGGAGCTTCGAGCACCCCCGTGAGCGGGATCTTCGTTCACGATCGTGAGACGGGTAAAACGGAGTTGGCGAGTCTCAGGAGCGACGGGGAACCAGCCGGGGGTGTAACCGGGTTCGACGGATTCAGCGTCAGGTGCGATTTCGCGATCTCCGGCGACGGCAGGTTTGTGGCTTTTGTTTCCACTTCGCCCGACGTGGTCGGAGGCGACACCAATACCCACGCGGATGTCTTCCTCTACGACAGACAAGAGAAATCAACCACGCGTGTGAGTGTCGCAACTGGTGGGGGCGAGGCCATCGGTCCGAGCCAGGAACCGGCCCTCTCTGCAGATGGCCGTTTTGTAGCGTTTACTTCCTTGGCATCGAATCTAGCGGATGACGACGACAACAATAGTTTTGACGTCTTCCTTCATGACCGAGAGACTAAACTGACTCGCCTCGTCAGCCGGTCAACAAACGGGACCGTTGGCAACGGTTCAAGCCGTTACCCTTCTATTTCACAGGACGGTCGCCTGGTGGCATTTGCATCAGCTGCCACCGATCTCGACTCTCCCTGGACGTACTCGCTTGGCGTTCCCAATCAACTCTACGTCCGTGACCTGGTACTTGAGCGGACCATTTTAGCGAGCACC
>Ga0105091_10001554_pt1 | contig 10072 bp, 9 predicted proteins | sample PPLLak1March2015_FD_87022 | JGI IMG/M metagenome (GOLD analysis project Ga0105091, IMG submission 87022) | Freshwater sediment microbial communities from Prairie Pothole Lake near Jamestown, North Dakota, USA - PPLs Lake P7 Core (1) Depth... | ecosystem: Environmental > Aquatic > Freshwater >... | reverse complement strand
TACATGCCGCTCTCGCGGATCTGCTGCAGCTCCGACTTGAGCCAGGAAGTGAATCTATCAGTGGTAGCCATAAGAGCAGATGCTACCACCGTAAAGGATGAAGGATGAAGGATGAAGGATGAAGAAGAATCGTGGTGCACCTTCATCCTTCATCCTTCATCCTTCATCCTTTCTTCTGTGGGACCTGCTCTCAAAATGAGTATTTGACCGCCACCTCAATCTCCCGCGCGCGGCCGGCGCCGAAGATTTTGCCGAAAGTAGAATTACCCAGGACCGCTTCGGGCTGATCAAAATTCACATGGTTGAAGGCGTTAAAAAGCTCGACACGCAGTTCGACCTGCTTGCCATCCGTAAAGCGTGTCTGCTTGATGATGCTGACGTCCCAGTTCGCATAGGCCGGACCCGGCAGGATACTTCGGCCGGAATTCCCAAAGGAGTACGAGTCCGGGTCGACAAAGTCCCCGGTCGCAAACCATCGATCAATGGACTGTTCATCAGCAGGCAGGCGTCCGGACCCGATTCGATCAGGCCTCTCGCCGCTCAAACCGTCATTGTTGAGATCCCCAGCGGTGTAGACAGTAAAGGGAGTTCCATCCTGAATGCTGGTGATCCCGGTCAAGCGCCAACCGGAGATAAAAGCCTGCATCCACGTATTCCGGATCTCGCCTCCCAGCAGACGCCCGGGGCCAAACGGCAAATCAAGGATGTATCGCAGCGAGAAGCGGCGATTCGGTTGATAGCCGGCTGGGCCTCGTTCGGCTCTCAGATTCCGTAAGTTGTTGGGATTCCCGGGAAACGAGTCATTAAAAGTCCGGTTCCAGGAGAAGCCCGTTTCAACCGAGAAGCCGCCCGAGAATCGTCGTTCCCCCTCGAGATAGAGAGCATTGCTGGAATAGGAACCGCTGTTGGTCACGAGCGTGAAGCGGCCGAAGTCCGGGTTGGGACGCCGCGATTGCAGATCCTCGGGTCCCGGGAGGGGCACATTGGCGGGCAGGACGCGAATGAGCCTGGTTCCCTTCTCTCCCCGATACGTGGCCTGCAGCCTCCAGTGTTTGAGCAGCTCTCCTTCAACCCCGAGCTGCCAGTCCTGGTAGTAGGGGTTTTGAAGCCGCGGATCGATGCCTCTGATGTTCAACTCCACGGGGGCCGCGGCACTGAAGGGATCAGCGAAGTCGATACTGGGGGCGGAAATTGACGACTGAACACTCTCGACATAGTAAAAAGGAAAGTTGTGGCCGAGGTAGCTGAGAAAGTAACCCGGTCCCATGCTTTCGAAACCGAGGCCGTAGGCGGAACGAATCACCAGCCGGCTGGAGCCGAGCGGATTGAAAGCAAAGCCGAACCGGGGCGCAAAATTGTTCTTGTCGCCGTGCACCATGCTCCGGCTGGAGTCGGGAAGCCCGAAGCTCCGCGCCGAATCGCTGCCGGCAACTACCAACTGGCCGGATGTCGGGGGTTCGAGGAGCAACGGATAGAATCCCGAGATATTGGCGCGCATCGACCGGTAAGGGGGAAAGTAGTTGTAAGTCAGGCTCGGAGAGAGCGTCAGCCGTGGGGACAATTTCCAGGTGTCGCGGACAAAGAATTGCCAGTTCGACCCCCGGAGGTCACTGCGGTCGTCCCCGGCCGCGCGCGAGGCAGTTTCAGGGAGACCGAAGAGAAAATCGGCAAACGCATCTCCGGTGTAAAGACCGTTGAAGGCGAACCGGCCCCGGTGTGAGCCGCCAAAGCGGTAATTGTTATACTCCCGAAGATCAAACTCTGTCCCTACGCGGACGGTGTGATTGTCCAGTGCGTACGTGAGAGTGAAATCGGTAAAGAACCCGTTGAAGACCGAGGTGACCGGCGAAGACTGATCGCCGAACGAGGTGTAGCCGGAGAGCAGGAATTCCGGGTAGCCTTCGTCAAGCGGGTCCGTCACCCTCAAACCGGCGATTCCGATCGATTCAAGAAGACCTTCACGACCGGCGTTCTCCGAGTAGCGATCGGCCAGGTTCCGAATGAAGCTGAATCGAAGATCGAGAAGCAGCCGACGCGTAAAACTGTAGGTCAGGCCCAGGCGCATGTCCTGCGCTCGGGCGTTCTCCGTGCTACCGAAGGAGGGAAGAGGATGCGGCCGGAAGGCCTGGCTGTCCCGGAGATGGTAGTCAGACGAGATCTTGGCTGCCCCGTACTGGTAGTCCAGCTTCAGAGTGACGCTGTCCTGATTGTGAACCAGGGGCTGATTGTTGACAAAGTTCCGGTCCGGGTCAGCGCGATTGGGATCGGGCATCAGGCCGAGAAGCTTGGCTGAGATTGGATTTATCCTTCCAGGCGGAATCCGGTTCTCGGGCCACGGTTCCCCGGTGAGCGGGTCTTTCAGGATGATCGATTCCGCCGCCTGCAGCAATTCCCCGAAGTTCCCCTGCTTCATGGCCTGCGTCGGGACGTGAGAGAGCAGCGTCGACCCCTGAACGATGCGAAGGCCATCATAGCTGCCCATCAGCTGAAGCTGCGAAGTCAGGGCAGCGGAAAGGCTGACTCCAAACTGGTTCCTTTTGAACTCGGGTAGGGGTTCGCCAACAGGATCGAAAAAATTGCGGGCATCCAGATTGTCGTTGCGGTGGAATTCGTAGAGAGAGCCGTGAAAAGCACCCCGACGAGAGGCGGCAAAAGGGTTGATCAAATCCTCGAGTGGTGCTTTCCCGCCGGAACCGCCGCCCGGCGCCTGGGTCAGAATTGCATCATAGTCGCGGACTACCGCGAGGGCCGCGTCTGGCCCCCCTTGACTTCCGCCCGAAACCGCCGCCTCAGCCGGTTGCCTGACCGCCAGCCGGCTCCAGCCACGGGCCAGATCCTTGATCAGTTCAACGCTTAGATCCTGGTCGACATCCGGCTTCATCACCAGGTGGAGGGCGTGGTCCTTCTCCGAGACCGCCGCACCTTCAGGCTCGAGCGAGAAGTCGCCGCCCGGCAGTTCGATCTGAAAGCCGCCGTTCGGGTCAGTGACTACCGCGTATTTCTCGCCGGTGTCGAGGTTCGTGATGTCAACGGCGAGAGCGGCAGCCGGAGAACCGTCCGAGTTGTGGATCCGAACGACCAGCCGCCCGGCATAGAGGCTCGAGGACAGGGAGAGGACCGCAAGCAGCAGGAGGACCCTGGCCATTCTGGAGGGCTGAAGTGTCACAGGACCAGCTCTCCGTTGATCTTCATTGGAGCAAGCGAAAAATCAACGATCAGGTCCGAATCCATTCCGACGGGGTCGAGTTGGAAGCTCACGGTCCTGTCTTCATCCGTCAACACCGGCACCGAGTCGACTTGGCGAGGAAACACGAACTTCGCGCCGATGGCATCTCCCTGAGGAGGATAGTAAGCGGAGATCTCGAGTTGTGGGAATCGGACGGTCGAAAGGTGCACCCGATTCTTGATCGTCTCAAAGCTCTGGCTCTGAAAGAACTGCTTGACGCTTCGTTCCGTGTCCGGGTCATTTGAGCGAAAGTTCACCGTGAGAACAATCCAACGGCCCAGATCCGGATCAAGCAGCCGCTCAGTAAGGCCGTCGAACTCGCTTCTCGCCGTCGTATCCATCCGGTCGTACCCCTGCTGGATCTGCTGAAGCCTGACAAGAGCTTGGCGGATCGGACGGGCCGAGAGGAACCGGACAAAAAAGGTACTATAGATCTCCTTCTCGCCAAAGACGCCACTGCCGATGCCGCCGACGACCCGGGTGAAAGTCATCTGCCGCGCCCAGGGAGATTTGTTGAGCACAGACACCGCCTCGTCCACGCTCCATTGACTGAACTCCTTTTGTGGGAGTCCATCCGGATAGGCGCAGGGAATGAAAAGGGAGAGGAGGAAAAAGACGAAAACAAACCTCTGCACTCTGTCAAACCTCACCCGGTAATTTACAATCAGCGTCAACCTGGAAGCAAGACAAAGCGGGCAAGGGATCAGTGATTTTCAGAGCCGGGAGCGGCCGGCGCCGAAGGCGCAAGCGACCGGTCATTCCGTGCCGGTACCGACCCATCGTAATTCGTATTAGTGGGCGCGGAATGACCGGTCGCTTGCGCCTTCGGCGCCGGCCGCTCCCGGCTCTGTTCGGAAATGGGCAAACCTTTAGATCTGAATATTGCTGACGATGCGGGCGGGATTGTCCTGGAGCCAGGCCTGGACTACCTGAGGTGAGTACTTCTGCTGGAGCTTCTGAGAAGCAGCCCCCAGGATCGGAGGCCTGCGGGCAGGGCGGTGCCCGTCGGAAGCGATCACGTGAACGAAGCCTTCCTTTGCGAGGGTTAGACTGGTCTTGCGCAAACGGGGATTGGCAGAATCGAGGAAACTGTCCGCATTGACCTGAAAGAAACAACCCATGGCGGCGAGATCCTGAAGTCTCGCGGGCTTCTCCTGCACGGCAGTGACCCTTTCCGTGTGGGCGACCACCGGAAAGTAACCAGACTGAAGCACCCGCTGCAGGATCATCTCGATCTTGGCGAGAGGCAAAAAAGGCGAGAACTCCACCAGCAGATAGCGGCCACCATTGATCGGGACCACGCAACCGCGCGCGAGAGCGTCAATAAACTCGATTGAGGCGTAGTTTTCAGAGCCGAGCGACAGGCGCATGTCCCGGATGAAGGCATATTCGGGCTGCTCGCTGTATTCCTTCAACGCGGCGATCGTGTCCGCAAATCGATCGTTGACCAGCAGGATATCGTTTTTCTCGTAGCCATCCAGGAACATGTGTGGAGTTGCAACCATGCCCCGGGTTCCGGCCTGGTAAGCAATCCGAAGCATCTCTATGGTCTCTTGTATCGAAGTCGCCCCGTCATCAATGGCCGGGATGATGTGCGTGTGGATGTCGGTAAACTGCATGAAGGCTACTGTTCCTCTACTTCCCGGACACTGCCGGAATCCAAATCAATGACCGGTCCTTTCCGTTTATCCGGGACGATCTCGACGCCTTGCTCGAGGAGTTCCTCACGCTTTTTCAGATCGTTCAGAAAAGCGGCCGTCTTTTCCGGGCTGTGGGCCCGCTCCAGCAGTTCGGAATCGGCGAGCAACGCCGGCGAACGTGAAAAGGCAGCCGGTTTCAACTTACGGGACAGCCATAAAACGACGATCAGAAGAGTGCCGCCAAGGAGGAAAGGCCAAATCGGAACGCCGATCCCGGTGCTTTCCGGCGCCGGGCGAGAAGCGGCGGGCCAGACAGGGAGGGGACCCTGCTTGGGTTCCGACTTGAGCAGTTCGTTGAGCCGATTGTCCTGGTCGGAGCGGGGCGGTTCGGCTCGCTTACGCGGCGCCGTGGCTTTGGTTGGTGGGCTGGTTTTTATTGACGGCGGTGGGCCGGCAGGCTGGAGTGCGGCCTCGAGAGAAGTTGTGTCGCCACCGGTGATGGTGACCGACTTCTGGAACTCGCGAAAGCCTGCCTTCCGGAGAGCAAGAGTGAAGGTCCCCGGAGGAATTTCAGAGACAGTCAACAATCCCCCCGCGTCGGTACTCCCCAAGGACACTCCTTCCCACACGACTTCCGTGCCAGGCTGCGAATGTATCCGGAGAGTGCCGGTCTCTCCATCGATTATTCCCAGGAGAGCCAGTATGAGGAGGAGGGACATTTTTATCTCGGTCGAGAGACTCTGATATTAGCTTCGGAGCTCTCTTTGCGCAACTCCCTTATTGTCCAATCTCCTCTCTGCATCGCGCAGGTTCTTGATAAGCTGTTGGAAACTCACGCCGTCCTGCGACTCAATAAACGTGACCGGCTGCGCTGGGCCTTGCGGACCCGGTGCTGTTACCGAGTTCTTGCCAGGGCTGTAGCGGTAGAACCGACGACCACAGGAGGAACACAGGAAAGGCGCCAGTTTCAGGAGCGGTAAAATCCGCTGTTCCATAAAACCCCTGGCATCGCTTCGCTTCAGACTTTTGTTGACACAATGCGGGCAAGAAATCATACGCATTTTTCGTCGAGACGATAGTTAACCCGGGGGCAAAAAGAGAATCGGCGTCTTAAGTCGATTCTAGGCGGGGCCGGTGTTCAAGTCAATCGAGACTCGCGCGCAGGAGCAAGGGTGTTGAGAAGGGCCCCTTAGGATATAAAGTGCCGCAACCTGCGCCGCTTTGGGACTTTTAAAATAGCATCATGCCGGCTGACTATTCCGTGGTCGCACCCATGCCGGCAAGATCCATTATGGTTTCCCACTCAGCCTCGGAGATGGGTAGCACCGACAGCCGAGGCAAACGGACAAGCGGCGACTCGGAGAATGCAGCGTTGCTTTTGATTTCAGAGAGCGTGACAGGCGTCGGAAGGGACTGCTCTGCCTGCAGGTCGACAACGACGAGCGACCCGCCCTTCGCTTGCTTCGGGTCCGGGTATGCGGCTGACAGCGCCCGCGCCGTTCCGACGACTTGTTTTTCGTCGCCGGTGTGGTAGACCAGTATCCGGTCCCCGGGCTTGATGCTGCGCAGATGTTTCTGAGCAAGATTGTTCGTCACGCCATCCCAGACCGTTTGGCCCTCTCGCTGGAGATCTGCAAACGAGTAGACTGACGGTTCCGTCTTGACCAACCAAAACTGTGACATACGCGGCTCCTTGCTTCAAGGCAGATGCGCCGGGCAGACGCCATTGTGAAGGTTGTTGGTTCATATTATCATTTGTATCCACTGAGAAACGCTATGGTGGTGGATTTCCACGTTCATTGCTTTCCCGATTCGCTGGCAGCGAAAGCTCTTGCCGTGCTTTCAGAGGGCAGCGGAATTCCTCCGTCTAGCGACGGAACGATTGCCGGACTCAAGCAGTCTATGGAGCGCGCGGAAATCGCCTTCTCCATAATTCAGCCCATCGCGACGAAACCCTCGCAGACCCAAAGCGCCAACAACTGGGCGGCCGGCGTTCAGGACGATCGAATCCTGGCCTTTGGGACCCTGCATCCCAAGCTGGAAGACTGGGAAGGAGAAGCCGAACGGATCAAGTCGCTGGGTTTGCAAGGAGTCAAGTTTCACCCCGACTACCAGGATTTCTTCGTCGACGACGAGTCAATGATGCCGATCTACGAGCGGCTGGCCGGACTTGGTCTGATCATTCTCTTCCACGCCGGAATAGACATTGGGCTTCCACCCCCCTGCCACTGCCCGCCCGACCGTCTCGCCAAGGTCGTGAAAAGACTCGGAGGAGCGCGCCTGGTTGCTGCCCATATGGGAGGCTTCAGGTGCTGGGACGAGGTGGAGAAGCATCTCGTCGGTCTGGATCTTTTCTTTGACACCTCCTACGGTCTTGGTCACATGCAGCCCGGCCAGTTTCTTCGGATTCTCAGGAACCATGGTATAGAGCGGTGCCTTTTCGGGAGTGATTCCCCGTGGGCGGACCAGCAGACTGAGATTGCCAAGATAGATCTGCTTAAGCTCACCCCCGGAGACCGGCAAGCTGTAATGGAAGGAAACGCCAAACGTATCTTAAAGCTGTAACAGTGTGGGGGCCCACTATGTCGATGAAGATCAAGGGTGCGGTACTGACGGCACGCAGAGCCTTTGTTGAAAAACACTTCGGTCCGGACGCGTGGAGCACACTTCTTAGCTCTCTTTCGCCTGAGGACAAGAGATTCCACGGCGGCTTGCTGCTCGCGGCCGGCTGGTACCCGTTCGAGTACGGTGAACGACTTGACGAGGCGATAGTCGAAGTCCTGGGGAAGGGGAATCCTTCTGTCTTTGAGGCTATTGGAGCCCAATCAGCCAAGGAGAATCTGACCAAGCTGCACCATAATTTCCTGGCTCCCGGGGACCCTCAGGCCTTCCTCTCCAAAACGAGCGTCATCTACAGCTTCTACTACAACTCGGGGCGGCGCGAGTATCAGCCGACAGGCCCTTGTTCGGGAGTCATTACGACCTACGAGGCCGATACCTTCTCAGAGGCCGACTGCTACACGATCATCGGTTGGCATAAAGAGGCCCTATCCATGTGCGGCGCGCATGACGTCTCGATTCGTCATGATGTCTGCAGGGCCAAGGCCGGCCCCTACTGCCGCTACCTCCTGAGCTGGAAGATCTAGCTGGGCCAAGCCTACGTAACGCGACAGGGCCCGGCAGTCTGACTGCCGGGCCCTGGAAGCCCTTTTCATCACCCCCGACCTCCTCTAATTGCCCGCAAATTGGAAGTCCGCCAAGGAGTATGAAAGACTGTTAAGCGACTCTTCGACACATTCCTGTCGAGAACAACACAAGTGCTCAACACGACTGAATGAGCCCGCGGGGGGACTGAGGTATGAGGCCGTTCAAGCGCAGTAAGTACCCGAAGGCCATGCTCATCTACATTTCGGCCATTCTGGTACTGACAGTGGTGCTCTTATCGATGGGCATTGGGTCGATTGCCCGTGAGCGGAAACGCTTGGAGTCGCTGTCAAACATCGAGCTTCTCGGTCAGGCCTTATCGACGGAACTGACCGGCCGGGCGTGGGAGTCGGCGAAAACCTGCCTCACCGACCCGGTGGTCCGTCTCGCGGTCAGCGAGTACGGGACAGAGGGGATATCCGCCGATGAAGTGACTCCGCTGCGTTGGGTCGACTATCTGCGCGAGAAGCATCCGATCGCACGCCACTTCTTTATCGCTCGAAACGGACGTCTTGTTTTTCCTGCGCCGGATCAGGCCGGGGATCAGGCGAGCATCGAGTCGCTCATAGTTGAATCGATCGCCGGGCCCCGTGTTGTCCGGTTTCCGGTTAACAATATCGCTGCTGATACTCTTCGCATAGCGGACGATTTTCACCAGGTCTTCTATACCGGTCTTAACACCGGAGGAGACAACACCATCTACGGTTTTTCCGCGGACGCAAGCTGGGTCCGCGAGACCCTCTTGCCCGAATCGACGAAAGCCACCCTCCAGGACTTGGTCTTACCCAATCTGCGAATACAGGGCCGGGAATCCCAGTGGCGCTCCGACGAGTTGGAGATCCCTCTTCAGAAGCTTTTCCCCTTCCTGCAGCTGACGATCTCTCCGACACACGTGGCGGCCAAGATCCAACAGGCGAAGCGGGACATCCTGTACCTGACGTTCGCTAATCTCCTCTTCCTCGCCGTCATCGCGGTTGGAACGATATTGGTCGGCCGGGTCGCGCGCGAATTGCACCTGCGTGAGATGAAGAGCGAGTTTTTCAGCGCTTTCTCGCATGACTTGAAAACGCCGTTGACGATCATTCAGCTCTACAGCGAGACGCTGCTGAGGAATGAGAACTTGTCCAAACGCAGCCGTGCCACCTACTACCGGATTATCAACAGAGAGAGCGATAACCTCGGCCAGATGCTGGAGCGGGTCCTGACCATGAACCGCTATGAGCGTGGCCGCGCTCATTACCGGCTGACCGAAGGGGACCTGCTGAAGGACGTCGGGAAACGGATCCGGGGCTATCTGCAGCACCTCCGCCTCCGGGGTTTTCGCGTCGTCGTTTCCTTGCCGGAACAGTTGCCGCCTGTCCGCTTCGATGTGGAAGCAGCCAGCCAGGCAGTTCTAAACCTCATGGACAACGCTCGCAAATATTCGGGCGACGCGAAGTACATCCGTGTCGCCGTGTTCCAGAGGGACAAGGAAGTCGTGATTGAGGTGCAGGACCGCGGCCCTGGTATTCCGAAGGAAGAGCACTCTCAGCTGTTTGATGGATTCTATCGCGGGAAGGACGCGGCTTCGAGGAAGGGCTTCGGCATGGGGCTTTACCTCGTAAAACAAGTCATGCTTGCCCATCGCGGACGAGTTGAGCTGGAGAGCAAGGAGGGTAAGGGAAGCACCTTCCGCCTGGTCTTCCCGCTGGCAACTCATCGCGCCCGCTCCCTGGCCGGAGCTTGGTCTGCCCTGTTGAGACTCAGCAAGCCCCGCCGAGCGAATATCCTGGGCGCAATTCCCCGGCCGTTTCGGCCGACGCATCCGAGTCAAAAGGCGACATAGCCCCTCGAGTCAAAGTAACCGAGCCTTGAGCGCAGCGTTTTTTGCGGACCGTCAGCGGCCGGGGAGCGACCCGGCCGCTGACGGTCCGCAAAAAACGCTGCGCTCAAGGCTCGGTTACTTTGCTTGAACCACCTAAGCAGCGAGTACCCTGCCGGCTATCGCCAGGATTGCAGCGGC
>Ga0105091_10001553_pt1 | contig 10073 bp, 8 predicted proteins | sample PPLLak1March2015_FD_87022 | JGI IMG/M metagenome (GOLD analysis project Ga0105091, IMG submission 87022) | Freshwater sediment microbial communities from Prairie Pothole Lake near Jamestown, North Dakota, USA - PPLs Lake P7 Core (1) Depth... | ecosystem: Environmental > Aquatic > Freshwater >... | reverse complement strand
CCTGAGCTCCTTCCTTATTTGCGGATTCGTTTACCACTGCTATGGGGTAAGTTATAGACTCGTTAACAGGGACTGTATATACTATTTCATAAAGGTCTTTCTTCCCACTTTCAGCGTCCGTCACGTAGACGAAACCTGCATCTACTTCTCCGGTTTCCACGTAAGTCAGTACCTGTTTCACGTTTTCTGCAAGGATAACTTTACTTTCAACTTCATCCCAGAGTCCCTCTGTTTCAAGTGCCTGTTTTGTATACTTACCTGCAGGAGCAGTCTCAGGGTTTCCAATTGCGATTTTTTCTACACTGCCTGAAGTCAGGTCTTCCAGTGTCTTTGAGCTTTCGGAGCCGTTTTTCTCAGGCACAACCATTACGAGGGTATTTGCTGCAAAATCCTTTCTTGAATCATCTTCAATCAGGTTTTTCTCAGAGAGGAGGTCCATGTCGCTCTCGGAAGCGGACGCGAAGACGTCAACAGGTGCCCCGGATTCGATCTGCATCCGAAGCGTGCCCGAGCCTGCAAGATTCAGTTCAACATGTGTGCCTGGATGAGCGACTTCAAACTCTTTTGCAATATCAGTAAATGCCCCGGTCAGGCTTGAAGCCGCCGAAACCGTGATTGTTGTCGGCTTTTCTTCTGTTCCAGGGGCTGCCGATAGGAAGGAAACTATTCCAAGGCAGAGAACTGCTGCAAGGATCGGGATTATTAGTTTTCTCCCGTTCATCGTATTCCTTCCCTGAATTCTTCTTCAGTTCCTTTACTGGCGTGTGCTGCCGGGTCTACCTGCACGGGTGCGGTGAAAGTATCAGTAGCTTCAAGGATGGTGTTGGTGACCCTGTCCAGCAATTCAAGTGCTCCCCTGTATCCGACAGTAAGGATGCGCTGTGCACCTACTCTGTCGTGGATTGGCAGGCCGACCCTTACAAGGGGAATATTACGGGCTTTTGCAATGTATCTCCCGTTAGAATTCCCTATCAGGATTTCGGGGCTGCATTCGCTGACCGCATCATTAAGGCTGTCAAAATCAATCCCGTCCAGAACCACAGGTTCCAGCTCCGGCCTGATCTCTTCGAAGATTTGCTTTATTCTCTTCCCGAAGTCCCGACTTTTGCTTCCGGTTGCTATCAGCACGGGGTTCATCCCGAGTTCCAGCATGAAGGTCGTCAGGCTAAATACCGTATCCGGGTCTCCGTAGACCGCTGCCTTTACTCCGTAAAGGTACTTGTGCACGTCCACCATGGCATCGAGGAGCCTGCCCCTTTCTTTCTGGTATTTTTCAGGTATAGGGCAGCCAAGAATGTTTACCAGTTCAGTAAAGAAACTGTCCGTGTTTGAAAGCCCGATTGGGATCGGAACATTGTGTCCGGAGACACCGTGCGATTCCTTCAGGTATTCCAGTGCCAGGTTTGCACTGACAATACCCAGGCCAAGGCTTGCCCGGCTGTTTGGCATATCAGCTATTTCGGAAAGTGGGGTGCCTCCAGAGGCAATTTTCGGAAGATTATCTCGAAGTGGGGCGTCAAAGGTCTCGGAGATATCAGGCAGGAAGATGTAATCTCCTGCAGTCTCTGCAAGGATTTCTTTGAGTTCACGCACATCGGCTGGGGAGAGACTCTCGACCGGGATAAGGTTGAGTTTGCCATTTGTGGCTTCTTTCATATCAGGACTTTTTGCTTCCTGGGAGTTTTCCTTTGCCTTTTCTTTTTCCAGGATTTCCGTATATTCCAGAATTTCCATATTTTCCATGTAATCCATGATCTCGATGTCTTCCGGGATTTTTGGTTTTTCCGGACCTTCCGGACTTTCCGCAAATTTCCTGACAACTACATGAAGAGCTTTTATGTACCCGCTTACATGACTCTCCCCATAGCTGGGGGTGGAAACGGAAATAATTATGATATCTTTCTCGGGGTCTTCTCCGATCCCTTCCTCTTCTTTGAATTCCCTTATAATTGCAGGGACATCGTCCCCTATTGTTTCGGCAAGGCAGGTGGTTGCAACGCCTATTACCTTCGGGTTGTACCTGTTGATGACATTTCTCAGTCCTTTTTTCAGGTTTTCCCTGCCCCCGTAGACAGCTCCCTTTTCGCTCAAGGAACTTGATGCAATGTCCACAGGTTCCCTGAAGTGGTGGGCAAGGTGCAGGCGCATGTAGGTGCTGCAGCCCTGGGAGCCGTGGTAGAGGACCATGGTATTTTCAATTCCCTTGAAAGCAAGGGCACTTCCCATGGGCTGGCACATGACACAGGGGTTCACAGTAGCATAGTTTCTTTTCGTCATCTCACTACCTCCTCATACCTGACTCTCAATTAGAGATTCCGAATTCTGGAGTAAAAACTCCGGTTCGAGAACCACATCTTCACATTTTTGCCTGCACGGTTCTCCGGAAATCTCTTCCTTTTCTGCCTTTTCTATTTCCTCTGCACTTTCAGTTCTCTCTACTTCCACTGCTCCGGGTTTCAGAATCCGTTGCCTGACAGCTTTCCAGATAGGGCTGTTGATAGAGGCGTCCACCTCCTTCGCGAAGTTTACAAAGCCGTCAAAGCCTTCGAACTCCACCACCCTATCGTGGTTGAAGTCGCAAAAAGCAACACCAAGCTTGTATGCGATAAATCTCTCTTTTACGCCTGCAACCATGAGGTCGGCTTTCTGTTTCACGAGCAATTCGGCAAGCTCAAGAGGATTTGCATCGTCTACAATAACTGTGCCGTCCCTTACCGAATAACTGATCTGCTCGTAATCCTCTTTTTTCCCAGTCTGGGTCCCGATAATGACTACTTCCATTCCCAGTTCCGAAAAGCCTTTGATAAGCGTGAGAGCTTTTGCAGGCCCTCCCATGTAGATGGCGGCTTTTTTTCCCCTGACCCTTTCCCGAACCCCGACGATTTCAGGCATTATGCGGTTTGTTTCGGTTTCCAGGATTTTTTCGGCTTTTTCTCTCATAGCTTCGGAGCCAAAGTAATCCGCAGTTTTCCGCAGGGCCAGAGAGATATCTTCGATTCCGAAGAAACTTACGTTTAAATACGGGACCTCAAACTCTTCCTGCATCCATTTTGCAAGATACATCATGGACCCGCTGCACTGGACGAGATTAAGGTCGGCTTCGGCGGCTCTTGAGATGGATTTAGCAGTTGAATCTCCGGTCATCGAGACTATGACTTCTATTCCCATCTGCTCAAAGAGAGGTTTTATGAGCCATACATCCCCTGCAACATTGAAGTCCCCAAGGATGTTGATCCCTGGTTTTTTAAATTCAGGATTTACTCCAGGTTTCTTTTCTGCAGCCTTATCTTCCTGCGGTCTTTTGATTAGTTGTTTTAAGGCATCGCAGGCAGCCTTGTACCCGTCGGACTTGTTTCCTTTGAAACCTTCGGACTTTACGGGGAGTACCGGGATATTGTGCTTCTTGCTTGCTGTTTTGCATACGGAATCAAGATCGTCTCCGATAATTCCTACAATGCATGTGGAATACACGAAGACCACCGGGGGGTGGTAAATGCCCACCAGTTCGTCGATTGCGTTTGAGAGTTTTTTCTCTCCTCCGAATACGACATCGATCTCTTTCATGTCCGTGCTGAAACTGCTGCGGTTCGTTTCAAGCCCGCTGGATTTTGCACCCCGAATATCCCAGGTATAGCCTGCACAGCCGATAGGGCCGTGGACCAGATGGACGGCATCTGTTACGGGGTTTAAGACAACCCGGGCTCCCGAATAGACACATGCCCGCTGGCTGATGGCTCCTGCAAGGGAGTTGTTGTCGCAGGCAAGAGGAATTACCTGCCCCTTTTCCTGCTTTCTGGTGATGTATGGTTGCCTTTCTTCGAGAGTATCCACTATCCCGGTTTTCTCAATCATCTCTTTCACTCCCCTCTGCTTCTGTTTCCAGGTTTGCAGCGGCGGTTTTCCATTTCTCCCGTTTTTAAGTTCTCGGTTTTAACTTCCCGGTTTTGCTTTTAGGTTAAAAACTCCGTATTTTTCAAACTCTTTATTTTTTCCGGGAATCAGTTATCTTAAGGCCAGGCTCCTTACTGAATGGTCTCGAGCAGCCAGTCTGGCGCATCTCTGTCTTTCCTGTCAAGCAGGGTATTTCCTATGCGCTCCACCAGTCGTGCAGCTCCGGCGTACCCCATGATCGGGAAATAATGCAGGTTTGCCCGGTCCATGATCGGGAAGCCTACCCTGACCAGGGGCACATCCTCTGCCCTTGATATGAATTTCCCATATGTGTTGCCGATTAGGAGGTCCACGGGCTTTCGCTTGATGATCTGGTGGAGCATGAAGAGGTCCCCTCCCGAAATAATATCGGCGTCCGGGTACTCGGAACCTATTAGTCCTTCTACTTCTTTTTCAAACTCTGAGTTCTGGGTTCCGGTGAGGACAACACCCGGTTCCATGCCCATTTCCAGCACAAGGCTCGTAAGCCCTGAGATTATGTCCGGGTCCCCGTAAATGGCTACCTTTTTTCCATGGTAGTGGGGGTGGGCGTCAGTCATCATGTCAACAAGCCTTCCCCTCTCATCTTCAAGTTCGGGGGGAATCGCCACACTGGCAAGTTTTGCTGCATTCATGATAAAACGGTCAGTGTTTCTGATCCCTATGGGGGTAGGCCCTATTTTTGCCGGGACTTTATAGCGGCTTTCCAGGATCTTTGCGGCAGACCCTCCTGCCATCCTGCAGGGAGCGATTATTCCCACGGAGTTTGCGGAATCTTCTATATCCCCTATCGGAGTTCCACCTTTCGGGTACATGCCCTGTTCTCCGGTGAGAGGAGCGTCAAAGACATCAGTCGTGTCCGGGAAGACGATGCTTGAGATTCCCATTATTGAGAGTATGCGTTTCATTTCCCGAATATCGGCAGGTTCCACGAAGCCAGGGATGATGTTGAGTTTTCCGTTTGGCTTGCTTTTTCTGGCAAAGGTGGTCACGAAGGATTTTACCATATTGTCATAGCCGGTAATGTGGGTGCCCACATAACTTGGAGTGGAGGCTGCACAGATCTTTACGGATGGGTCTATAAGCTCTTCCATCCGGACGTCTTCTACGATAGTATTTACGTCGTCTCCTATGGTCTCGGCTACGCAGGTAGTGTGAATGGCGATCACGTCGGGCCTGTAGGTTGTGGTAAGGTTTTCGAGGGCTTCCTTGAGGTTTGCTGCACCTCCGAAGACGGCGGTTCCTTCAGAGAAACTGCTGGTCGTTCCAATGGGGTTTTCACGGTAGTGCCTGCTCAGGCACATGCGCAGGTATGAGAGGCAGCCCTGTGATCCGTGGCTGTGTGGCATGCAGTTGTGCACACCAAGGGCAGCATAGACTGCGCCTATTGGCTGGCAGATTTTTGCAGGGTTGATAGTTACTGCTTCTCTGGTTACTTCTTCACATGGGGTATAGTCTAACATTTTTTGTCCCTCCTTACTCTGCTCCTTCTCCTTTCCATGGAGGGCGTATGAATCTCCAGGTGGGGCTGTACATAGCCATATCTATGTCCCGTGCGAAATTCAGAACCCCGGAAAAGCCAGTGTAGCGACCGCTGTAGTCATACGAGTGGATCTGCCTTGAGGGGATCCCGAGTTTCTGGGCCCAGTACTTGTCCTTGATCCCCGAACAGAAGATGTCGGGTTTAAGGGTCCTTAAGAGGACTTCGGTTTCGTGGTGGTTGAGGTCGTCAATGACAATGGTTCCGTCTTGCATTTCAGGGAAAAGTCCCTCATATTCCATGAGTCCGATTTTCGTTTTCAGCTCTTCAATCCGCTCCTTGCTGACTGCGGGTTTGACGTTTTCATCTCTTTCGTAGTGCACATCCTCCAGAATTGATCCAAGAGCGTTTCCCTTCATCTGGGGGATGATCTGCCTGCCTTCGTAGTCGTCCCTGTGGGCGAACTGGTAGCCTGCAACAACTACTTTCATGCCAAGCTCTTCGAAGAGGTTCGTATAGTGATGACTCCTGGAACCTCCGGAGTAGATGAAGGCGGTTTTTCCCTGGAGCTTCTTTCTGTACCTCTGGATTTCATCCGCGTACTTTGCAGTTTCTTTGGCAATTATTTCTTCAGTCTTCCGGGTAAGTTCCGGGTTCTCAAAGAACTGTGCCATTTTCCTGAGGGATTTGGCTGTCATCTTCGTGCCTACATAATTGACCTTCAACCAGGGAATCCCGTATTTTTCTTCCATCATCTGGTTTGTGTAGTTGATGGAACGGTGGCAGAGCAGGATACTGAGCTCTGCCCTGTGGGCCTGTGCAATTTTGTGGAACGAGCCGTCTCCGGTCAGGCTTGAAACTATCCTGTACCCGATTTTTTCAAAGATCGGCTGGATTTCCCAGAGGTCCCCTCCTATGTTGTATTCTCCGAAGATATTAATGTCAAAGGGGGTGGGGTTTTCCAGTTCCTCAGTTCCTATCAGGTTTTCCATCAGGGCGTTGCTGGCAATGTGGTGGCCTGCCGACTGGCTGACTCCTCTGTATCCTTCGCAGCGGGCGGGGATTATCTTTATCCCATGCTCTTTTTCAGCTTCCCTGGAAACGGCTTCAATGTCGTCTCCGATAAGCCCTACGGGGCAGGTTGCGCAGATAGTGATAGCTCCGGGGTTGAAGATTTTCACAATCTCGTCAATAGCTTTTTTGAGCTTCTTCTCTCCCCCAAAAACGATATCTGTTTCCTTCATGTCAGTGCATACGCAGTAATTCGTGAAGTTGTCTCCGCCTTCCTCTGCCTTTGCAAGGTTTCGCCTGGTTCCCCAGGTGAAGTAAGCACAGCCTATGGGGCCGTGAACCAGGTGGACCATGTCCTTGATCGGCCCGAAGACCACACCCTTGGTACCTGCAAAGGCACAACCGCGATTTGTGAGGATGCCGGGAATTACCTTATCGTCAGCTTCTATGTGCTGTTCGGTGGAACAGTCCCTGACAACTATGTGTTTTCTCCTGTTCCTTGCAGCTTTTTCCGGGAGCACCTTCAGCATGTCATCGACAAGTTTTTGTTTGTCTTCAATTCCCGAACCAATTTCCGCTCCCATTTATACCAGCTCCCTGTTAACGGTTGATTCTCCGCTCTCTCCAGTCCGGATGCGGAGCGCTTCGCTAATATTTGACACGAAAATCTTTCCGTCTCCAAGATGCCCTGTCTGGTTTACCTCGATAATTTTTCGGACTATCTCGTCCACACTGGCATCGTCCACTACAACCGTGAACATCCTTTTCGGGATGAAATGGATACAGGTTTCAGCTTCCTTCTCCGGGTCAGGAAGGGGGGGATTAAATTCAAAGCAGAGCCCTTTTTGTTTTCCACGGCCCATTACCCTTCTTACAGTAAATGAGGGAAAGCCGCATTCCAACAGGGCTTCCTTGGTTTTCTGGACTTTGTTCATCCTGATTATCGCAGTAATCTCTTTCATGGGGATTTTCCTCCGAAAAACCGGGTTTAAAGTCCGGCTTTTCCCGTTCTTATGGTGTAAGCCTCTTCCACGGGGTTTACGAAGATTCTTCCGTCCCCATACTTTCCGGTTCTGGCAGATTCCATTATAGTTTGTATAACTTTGTCCTTGTGTTCGTCTTCGACTACCATCAGGAGCATGGTTTTCTGGAGTTCGTCGTAGTGTATGTCTGCTATATGGATTCCTTTCTGCTTCCCTCTTCCAAAAACTTCCATTTTTGTAAGGGAAATACAGCCCTCTTTTTCAAGGCTCTCGATAACCATTGACTCCATACCTGGCCTGATGATTGCGCGTATCATTTGCATCGTTTTCATCTCCTCTGCATCTCACATCTCAACAATTCCGAATTCTACCATCATGGCTTCTAACTCTTCCATGGGAAGCGGAGTCGGGACAACGAGGTTGGTGTTGTTCTGGACGTTGTTGGCAAGGGTCAGGTACTCCTTGGCCTGGTTGCATTCGGGGTCAAAGTGAATTACGGTCTTTCTGTTAATCTCTGCCCTCTGGACAATGTTATCTCTGGGCACGAAGTGGATCAGCTGGCTTCCCAGTTTCTTTGCGAAAGCCTCAAGGAGTTCACGTTCCCCATCGACATTCCTGCTGTTACAGATAATGCCTCCCAGACGGGCTCCACCTTTGGCAAACTTGGCAAGCCCTTTACAGATGTTGTTTGCTGCATAGATAGCCATCAGTTCTCCACTGGCCACTATGTAAATTTCCTTGGCTTTTCCTTCGCGGATAGGCATGGCAAACCCTCCGCATACGACATCGCCGAGTACGTCGTAGAACACATAATCAAGGTCATCGGTGTATGCCCCAAGGTTTTCGAGCAGCCCGATGGAAGTTATAATTCCTCTGCCTGCGCATCCGACTCCGGGTTCAGGCCCTCCGGATTCCACACATTTGATATTTCCAAAACCCGGCTGCACAACAGTGTCAAGGTCGACTCCTTCGTCTCCTTCACTTCTCAGAGTATCAAGCACGGTCTTCTGGTTCAGGCCTCCAAGCAACATTCTGGTAGAGTCTGCTTTCGGGTCGCACCCTACAAGAAGAATTTTGTTCCCCATAGTCGAAAGGGCAGCAGTCAGATTTTGCGTGGTAGTGGATTTTCCAATCCCGCCCTTTCCATAGATTGCTATCTGTCTCATATTTTTCTTTGCTCCTTTAGTTCCTTTCTTCGGCGCAGGAAGCCGGTAACCGTTGTACCATTTAATCATATTTATAACTTTTCATACCTTTAAAAACTTACTATAATTGATTACCCTTATTTTTCTGGCTTCGGGAAAGGATTAATAAATAGTTCCTGTAAATTGCAAAGCTAAAATGAATAACAGGAAGACCCTTTCATGATCCCCGAAGCCTCTTATGATGTAATCGTTGTGGGTGCAGGTCCTGCAGGTTCTACATCCGCCCTGTATGCCGCAAAAAGCGGCGCCTCGGTGCTTCTTCTTGACAAAAAAAGAGAAATAGGAAGCCCCATTCAGTGTGCCGGTTTTCTTCCCGATGCTTCTGAAGTCCAGGCCCTGCTCCGTGACGCCAGGCTCCCGGATACGCTGAAAAATTATCCTGATTCCTGCGTACTGCAGCGCATTGATACGCAGCGCATTGTCCCTCCAAACTGCAGTGTTAAAGAGTTCGCTGTCAGGGGCGCAGTCCTTGACCGGCGCAGGTATGACCAGTTCCTTGCCGAGCAGGCAGCAAGAGCAGGGGCAGAACTGATGGTCAAAACCCGTGTAACGAAAATTGAGGGCACGACTGTTGAGACTTCAGGAGTCTTTGGGAAACATAGAATCAAAGCAAAGGCTATCATAGGAGCCGACGGTCCCAATTCCCTGGTCGCAAAATCAAAAGGGCTTGCGTTTAAGCCTGAATCAAGGGAAATCTCGGTTGCTATTGAATACCAGATCAGGAATGTGGATATCGATCCTTCTGCTCTGGAGATGTATTTCGGAAAAGATTTCGTGCCCGGCGGCTATGCCTGGATTTTTCCCGAAGGCAGGGACCGGGCAAACGTGGGAATCGGAATCCAGAGCGGAATGGCTGAGAAAAAGATCTCTGCAAAAGAATACCTCCACCGCTTTATTCGGGATCATCCTCTTGCAGGGCCGAAATTGAAACACGGCATAATCATGAATGTGATTGCAGGCATTATCCCTGTAAACGGCGCTCCGGAAAAAACCGCAACCGAAAACGCGCTGATTGTAGGGGATGCAGCCGGCCAGATTTTTGCAACAAACGGAGGTGGAATCCCTCCTGCAATGATCGCCGGAAAGGTAGCAGGAGAAACTGCAGCCGAATTTGCAGCCGGGAAGTGCAGGCTTGAAGAGTATGACCGCCGCTGGCGAGCTCAATTCGGATCTGCACTTGAAACCTCAGTGCAGGCAAGGCAGCTCATGGATGGGGTTATGAAATCCGATACTCTCATGAATGCAGCTTTCAAACTTATTTCCCCTGGGCAGATGAAAGTCATGCAATGCGGGAAACTCCCGGCCCCCGTAAAACTCGGGCTCCAGGCCCTGAACCGGGGAAAGAAATAGTCGGTATGGAAGACCGGAAAGAAGAATAACCTGTGTCTGGAAGTAAAGGATAGAAGTTAATTTTATCTAATAAAAGGCAAGGGAGAAAGGAAAAAAAATCGAGGATTCGGATTT
>Ga0105091_10001552_pt1 | contig 10074 bp, 10 predicted proteins | sample PPLLak1March2015_FD_87022 | JGI IMG/M metagenome (GOLD analysis project Ga0105091, IMG submission 87022) | Freshwater sediment microbial communities from Prairie Pothole Lake near Jamestown, North Dakota, USA - PPLs Lake P7 Core (1) Depth... | ecosystem: Environmental > Aquatic > Freshwater >... | reverse complement strand
GGAAGTACGCACAGTACATATACAAACTGAAGTAACTTTTGATGTGAATAATAACCCTGTTCGAATGAGGGGGACGCTCCAGGATATTACTGAGCATCAAAAAGCAGAAGAAGCTCTGGCAAATATTGAGACTGCCCGTAAAAAGGAAATTCACCACAGGATCAAGAATAATTTGCAAGTTATCTCATCGCTTCTTGACCTTCAGGCTGAACAATTCAAAAACAAAGAAGATATTAAGGACTCAGAAGTCCTGGAGGCTTTCAGGGAAAGCCAGAGTAGGGTTCTATCTATGGCTCTTATTCACGAGGAACTGCATATAGGTGGAGAGCCCGAGACACTGAACTTTTCGCAGTATCTTGAGAAATTAGTTGAAAACCTTTTCCAGACATACAGGCTCGGAAATAACCAGATCAACCTAAATATGGATCTGGAAGAGAACCTTTTCTTTGATATGGATACCGCAGTTCCGTTAGGAATAATTGTTAATGAACTTGTTTCCAATTCCCTCAAACATGCATTTCCCGAAGATGAAGAAGGGGAAATCCAAATCAAACTCCGTAGAGACAAAAGTGAAAAATATATAAATCTAATAGAAGAAAGCAAACATGAAGGGTGTAAGAGTACCAGTTTCATTCTGACAGTTTCGGATAATGGGATAGGTATATCTGAAAGTCTCGATTTGGAAAATCTCGACAGTCTTGGTATACAGCTGGTAATCACCCTTGTAGATCAGTTAGATGGGGAACTTGAACTGAAAAGGAACAGTGGAGCGGAATTAACTATAAGGTTCTCAATAACAGAAATAAATAAATAAATAAATATATAAATTGAGCCAAATAAGTAATTCTGTTGCAAAAATCAAGCCAAAAACTGTTTCTGCGACAAACCAACTGTTTCTGCGACAAACCAACTGTTTTTGCAGCAAACCAACTGTTTTTGTAACAAACTTATATTTCCAAAACAATTTGGCTTCCAAAATAATTGGAAATGTCGCAAATCAGTAAGATAATTAAGGATGTAATAATATATTTATTCTGTAAAATAAAGTAGAATGGATTCCGAAAGCATGAGTTTTCGCAATCAAACAATCGTAAAGCAAATAAAGGCAAGTTTGCACTGTATAATTTAATAAGCAACTTAATATACATGATTTACACTAATATTTTCGATTATCGTGTCAGAACAAAGAAGTGTACCTTTAAAGGAGCACCTGTTAGCCCTGAAACCCTGCAGGCATGGGGGGCTAATTCAGGAAACGTCTGAGACTCACGGGATTCCTGAAAACGAAATTCTTGATTTCAGTGCTAACTTTAATCCTCTGGGAAGTCCTTTTGAGTATCCCGAAAGCGGATTAGACTTTGATATTATACTCAAAAAGAGTCTGAGAAAACTTGCGGAATATCCTGACAATAGATATCCGGAATTTCGGGAAGCTGCTGCAAGGTTCGTAGGGCTCGGAATAGCTCCGCAAAATATTATTCCGGGTAACGGTTCAACCGAAATCATCCGGCTTGTAGTTGAATGCGTGGTAGAAAAAGGAGATACTGTCCTTCTCCCCTGGCCCACCTTCGGGGAATATGAGATGCAGTGCCGGGTAATGGGAGCAAAACCGGAATATCCCAGTCAGGAGGAGGTAGAAACACTTCCTGATGAGGTTCTGGAAAAAGCAAAAATCCTTTTTATTTGCAACCCGAACAACCCGACAGGAAAGCTCCGTAGCAGAGAGGAAATCAAAACTCTTGCAGAGCGCTGCAAAAAACATAAAACTCTTCTTTTCGTGGATGAAGCTTTCATAGAACTCTCTGACCCTGCTCAGAGTGTTGCAGATCTCACAGCAAGTAACAATTATATTTTTGTTATGCGCTCCCTCACAAAGGCCTTCACAATCCCCGGAATCAGGATGGGTTTCGGGATAGCTTCCTCTGAAATGGCTGAAATCTTAAATACAGCCAGGCTTTCCTGGAACCTCGGAACCATAGCAAATGCTACAGGAGCAGCACTTCTCAACATCGAGGGCGGTATAGACAGTCCATATCTGAAGAAAGCAAGAGCCATAATCCGGGAAGAAGGTGAAAAGTTCAAATCAAAACTGGACAGGATCAGGGGATTCAAAGCAGGGGAAGTGAATGTAAACTTTATTTTTATCGATATCAGCAAATTCATACTTGACTCAAGCGAATTGAGTGCTCGCCTCGCAGCTCGTGGAGTCCTTATTAGAGATTGCGCCTCTTTTCACGGCCTTGGAAAACACTACATAAGAGTTGCAGTCAGGACCGCAGAAGAAAACGACAGGCTAATTGCTGCAATCGGGGATGTGATCACCCATTGGGGCAAAGAACAGGCAAAGAATGAACTGCAGAATGTAATTGAAAATGCATCAGAAGAGGGTATAGGAAGCAGGAAGACCTGTGAATACTACCCCTGTCACTTTGAAGGTCAGAACTGTACCTTCTGCTTCTGCCCATTTTATCCCTGTGAGAATGAAAAAACAGGAGGAAAATGGATCCAGAGCTCAAGAGGCGGCAAGGTATGGAGCTGCGTTGACTGCCATCTTGTTCATAATACGGAAATAGCCCGGAAAATCCTTGACTGCCTTATGCAGGAAGGCGATACTGGCGAACTTGTGAAAGTAGCCTGGAAAAAAGTGATGGAGCCTATCTTATGATTGTGCCGGACATCGCAATTGTGCCGGACAGTGGGCACCTTGCTCTGGTACTTCTGCTTGCAGCAGCTATAGACGTAATTTTTGGGGAGCCTCCGGCTGCCGTGCATCCTGTTGTCTGGATAGGAAAATTAATTAATTTTTTTAAAAACGCAGCTCCAGAAACCCACAGGAAACTTTATGGAGCTTTAATGGCTCTCTGCTGTGTTTTTTTTGCAGCTTTACTGGGTTATTCCGTTCTCTATATTTCTGCCCTTCCCGGAATTCCAGGGATTCTTGGACTCCTTATTGAAGCTTATTTCCTGAAGGCTACCTTTGCTATTAACTGTCTGCTGAGTCCGGCCAGGGAAATTTACAGGCACCTTGAAGAAAACAGGCTTGAGAAAGTTAGGGAACTGCTCCCGATATATGTAAGCCGGAATACTTCCAAACTGACCAGGACTCAGATGTCTTCTGCAGTTATCGAATCAGTATCCGAAAATTACGTAGATGGCATCCTGAGTCCCATTTTCTATTACGCCCTTTTCGGGGAATTCGGGCTTGTGGCTGCATATGCATTCAAAGCTATAAGTACCCTGGATTCTATGGTTGGATATAAAACCGAACCGTATAAGGAACTGGGATACTTTTCAGCAAAATCCGATGATGTATTAAACTGGATCCCTGCCCGAATTTCTGTTATATTTATCCTTGCCGCAGCTTTTATAGTGGCTTTGTTTTCAAAAAAAAAGGGGAGAATCAATCCCCTTAATAGCATAAAGAGCGCCATCGAAGACGGTATGAAGACCCCATCCCCCAATTCCGGCTTCCCCATGGCAGCGACTGCAGGAGCCCTGGGAGTTAAACTCGAAAAACCTGATTATTACGTACTTGGAGCCTCATACCCTCCTACGGAAATAAATGATATAAAAAGAGTATCCCAATTAATAGCAATTGCTTCAGGATTCTCACTTGCTGCCTTTGCGGCAGTGATCCGGATAGCAGGAATTTACCTGTATCCATGACAATACTTAATCCGCGCAGCCAGGTTTTTACCCCTTGCCGAGTTTTATTCGGAATAAAGTTTGAGAAAACCGGAATAAGCCCTAAGAATAAAATCTCTACCGGAAGCGATGATATCCATTTATTAATCGGTAAGAAAATCTAAGACCGATTTGAGAGTTTAAAATGATTTAAGAATTAAAATGATTTAGAATTTAATTCAATTTAATAATTTAAACCCTATTTAAAAACTTAAACTCCATTAAAAACTTAAACTCATTTAAAAAACTTAATCTTATTTAAAATTTTAGTCTCATTTAAAAATCTAATCTCATTTAAAAACCTAACCTCACTTAAAAATTTAAATCCGGCTTGAGAGTCAGTAATTTCGAAAGCTAACATAACCGTTTTGATAATCCCGAAGTGATCTTATGAAGTTATCCGATATTGAGGAAAGGGACCTGAAAAAAGGGCAGCCTGAAAAAGCAGAAGGAAAAGCGACCGTTGACATCCTCGATGTCCTTGCTGAAGAAGGCATTACTATCCAGGATCTTGCAGATACGGCTCTTGAAATGTATGTCCCGCATCCCGGGCTTGAGACAAGGGAAAAGGCAGACGCTTTATTTAAAAGGGAACTCAAGTACGCTCTTTCGGACCCAAACCTCTGCCTTCTGATTTATTCCGGGATCCTTCTCGAAAGGGAAGGCAGGGCAGGGACCCTTCCGAACCTTAGCAAAAGTTCCTATGAAAAGGACCTGAGTTTCATAATTGCAGATGAGGTGCTTGGCACAAGTATTGCAACCTATATCAGCGGCTCCAAAGGCGCATTCGAGTTTGTCAGATATGATAAACAAAAGCCAGGAATCCTTGCAAACCTGGGGCCGTTTATGGATGACGTCATAGGAGGCCTTATAGGAGGAGTATCCTCGAGTATGTATTCAAGAGGCATGGCAGAGTTTCAAGGAAAGGATTGAAAAACAGGCGGTATACAATGAATTCATTTTTACTTGCTTTTAAATCGGGCTTTGGCTTCCTGTCCACTATCCCTGTGGGAATCAGCATGGAAGGGATCGATGAGCTTATGAAAAAAATATATTTTTACCCCATTGTGGGAGCCGTACTCGGACTTCTCATAGGGGCGGTTACATATATAGGGCAGGTGATATTTCCAGAGCCTATCCTTGCAGCCCTTATCATGGGGTTCATCTATTATATTACAGGTTTTAATCATCTTGACGGGGTCACCGATATGGGTGACGGTTTTATGGCTCACGGGTCGCGTGAAAAAAAGCTAAAAGCTCTCAAAGACATGAACCTCGGGACAGGCGGGGTGTCCTTCTGCATTCTGCTGTTACTTACCCTGTACGGTTCCATAAGGGCAGTCCAGGAAGGAGGCTTGGGTGCCGGGGCTAGCCTTCCAGTGCTGATGTTTGCGTCGATGTTTATTGCAGAGGTCAGCGCAAAGCAATCCATGCTGACCATTGCTGCTTTTGGAAAGCCCATACCTCCTCAGGGAGATCAGGCTTACCCGGGTCTTGGAACAATGACTATAAACGGAGCAACCCCTAAAAATTTCCTTATAGGATTTTTATTCGGGGCTGTCGTATGTTCTCTGCCTTTTGGGTTGATAGGGCTGCTGCCATATCTTGGAGCCTGCGCCTCGGCTCTCGTGATCCTTAACAGAAGCTATACTCACTTTGGAGGCTTAAATGGCGACGGGATCGGTACTGCTAACGAAATAGGTCGGGTGACTGCCCTGATAATTATTGCAGTTATCCTGAAACTTTCATTAAACGGATACATGGGAGGTTTAGAATGGACGCTATTGTGATGGCAGGGGGATTCGGACAAAGGCTTGGAATGGGGGAAAAGCCATGTGTTGAACTGCTTGGAAAGCCGCTCATATGTTATGTGATAGACACCCTTAGAGCCGCAGAAAATATAGATAGGGTCTTTGTAGCAGTTTCGCCTGTAACCCCTAAAACCGAAATTATGCTTCAGGAACGCTATAAAGGGGAAATCCGGGTAATCAGGACCTTTGGAGGTAACTACGTAGGGGACATGATTCATGCAGTAGAGGCTGCACAAACGACTGGCCCTGTAATGATTATTATGTCAGACCTTCCCCTGATAGATCCTGAGCTTATAGATTCTGTAATCGAGAAGTACAGGGAAGCAGGAACACCGGCACTTTCCGTATACGTCCCGATCAATGTCTGCAAAGGAATCGGGATCAGGCCGGACACAGTCTTCAACAAAGACGGGAAACTTATCGTGCCTGCTGGGATTAACATTCTTGACAGTTCTCAGATTAGAAAAGAACAGGAAGACTTTAATCTGATACTTGATAATCCCAAGCTAGCAATTAACGTAAATACCGTAGAGGACTTGCAGCGCTGCAGGGATCTGCTGCAGTGTACAAACTAAAATTTCCCAGAGGTGTCATAGATTCTATCCTTAAAAAACCTGGTATTGAGCCGTGATGGAAAAAAAATTCTGCGTGGGATTAACCTTGAGGTCGGAGACCGGGAAATCCACAGCATCATAGGTGCAAACGGCGCAGGAAAGAGTACACTTGCCTACACCCTGATGGGGATTCAGGGCTATGAACACGAAGAAGGCAGTCTCACTTTTGATAATGAAGATATTTCGAAACTTTCGATAACAGAACGTGCTAAAAAAGGAATTACTCTTGCCTGGCAGGAACCTGCCCGTTTTGAGGGGCTGAAGGTCAGAGATTATCTGGCAATAGGGGCAAAAAGCAATGGAGGCATCACGAAAGAAGAACTAAGAGACGCCCTGATAAAAGTCGACCTTAAACCCGACAAATACCTGGACAGGGAAGTTGGTGAGGCACTTAGCGGAGGCGAAAGGAAACGTATAGAACTTGCCTCCATAATTACAATGAAACCGAAACTTGCAATTCTTGATGAACCTGATTCAGGGATTGATGTTGTTTCCTTAAAAGAAATCATAAATTTTATTCAGGCTCTCAAAGAGAATGGGTCATCGGTACTTGTAATTACACATAGAGAGGAAATTGCGGCTGCTTCCGATAAAGCGTCCCTTATGTGTGAGGGGGCTGTCCTGAGGAGCGGAGACCCCATAGAAATCAGCGAATTTTTCAAAAACAGGTGTATCCCCTGTGACAGCAGGGTATCCCCCCCAAAGGCGGTCTGACAATGAGCCAAATTACTCTCAATACGCTTTCCACAGAAATGGACGAAATATCCGCAGCCTATACGGCAGCAGGGGGAGATGCTGCAGTCCTCCACAAACATGAGCTCGCAAGTCTTGTAGTAAGCGGGAATAAAGTGCTCAATGCAAACGGGACGGAAGGCATTGTGCTCGAGAAGCATGAGACTGAATACGGAGTGGATATTAAAATGACCATTAAGAAAGGGTATAAAATTCCACTTCCTGTTCACCTTTGCTTCGGACTGGTCCCGAAAGACGGACTCCAGGAAATTAAAATGGATTTCATTGCCGAAGAAGACTCTGCTGTCGAACTCATAGCTCACTGTACTTTCCCTAATGCGGTAAACATAATCCATAAAATGGACGCTCAAATGCTTATAGGTAAGAACGCTTCGTTAAGATACACGGAAACCCACTTTCACGGATCTCATGGAGGAATTCGGGTTATTCCGAAGGCCCATATAAAAATCGAGGAGGGAGGCAGCTACTACACTAATTTTTCGCTTATCTCAGGCAGGGTGGGGTATCTGGAATTTGATTATAGTGTTGATGCCGAAAAAGATTCTATATGTGAGATGGTTACGAAGGTATACGGAAAGAAAAATGACAAAATAAAAATACTCGAAAAAATATCCCTTAATGGGGAAAATGCCCGAAGCGTAATTAAAAGTCGATTAGCTATTACCGATGATGCGGAATCGGAGTTCAGGGGGATTACTGAGGGTCACGCTCCCAGAGCCAGGGGGCACGTGGACTGCATGGAAGTCATCCAGGGAAACGCAAAAGCAGAAGCTATCCCTATTGTGCGTGTTGATAACCCTCTGGCTAAAGTAACCCATGAAGCTTCAATCGGCTGTGTGGATAAAAAAGAACTTGAAACTCTTATGGCCCGCGGCCTTGAAGAAGACGAAGCCATTGACATTATTGTAAAGGGAATGCTGGCCTGAAGCCTGTATCCATTCTCCTTTCCCCGGGCGCGTATCACTCAGGTAGCTCGCCCGAGAATACGTGAAAGCCCATCCGTATACCCTAAATTTACGTACATGAGGTGGAAGCATAGTTGGCGAGATTACTATTCTTGAAAGAAAGTATTCCGAAAAAAACCTGCAACTTATTACAGGAAAGAAGGATCTCTCTGCATATCGTCATGATATACCCGAAGAGATGCTGCTTTTAAGTGAAGTCATAGAAGATCCCCTCAAACTCCCTTACCTGCTGGATATCTTCTACACTGCAAATATAAAAAATGAAAAAGCTTTTCATTTTGCTCTCCTGCGAGTCCAGGTAGATTCCGACCTCAGGATGCATGAGGATATCCAGAAATACCAGCAAAGGAAATATGTAGCCGAAACCTTGGAAAAGTTACTCTATGGAGAACTTATGCTTTCGGTAGGGGAAACCGTAAGCATGGATGCGGATTGATTTGCCTGTTTTCTTACAGCAGGCTCTTTTCCTAATTTTTACTGATATTTAAAAAGTACTTATTTAAGAAAAGGGCGTTTGAAATATTTTCTTTCCGGCAAATTCTCTTTCCGGCAAATTTTCTTTCCGGCAATCTTAAAGGACATACCAGTCAGTATCATCTACCGATAAATCTTCCCTGAGGCCGACTTTTCTCCTGGGAAGCTTTAGAGCTTCGGTAATTGCATCGGAAAGGTCCTGAAGGTACTCTTTAGATGATAGGCTATTATAGATGAAGGGTTTCTCGGGCTGGAGCATACTCTGAATTGTGGATTCCCTGGGGACAATGTCCACTTTTATATCGACCATTTCCACGGCTTTTTCCATTGCAGTCCGGAAATCTCCTATACAGTAAGCTATTCTGTGTTTGTAGTTATCCCTGGTTTTCTCAAGATAAGCGGCAAGCCTTTCGCTTTCCATTTTTATGAAATCTCTTTTGATCTTTGTCACATTACATTTTCCCATCATGAAACTGTAGTGCATGAAAGGGTATTCCGTGTCAAGTTCCCTGGGAGTTATCCCGCAGGTTCCAAAGGTCACTATGTGTACATCTTCAGGCTTTACGATCCCGAAAATAACCCGATCGAACTTTTTATGGGAAGGGCTTTCATGATAGGGTTTTCTTTTGGAGCAGGGAACGAATATGCAGAGCTCACGGAAGGGAGCTTCATACTCGCTCAGGACCCATTCATTGGCCCTTATCATATCAGGGTGATAAATTATCCTGTCAGTATCAAGAGATTCTTTAGAACGTTCATCTTCAGGAATAATGGGCTTCATAAGCGTCAAAGCAATTGAGTCTGGAGATTGTATATATAGTTAACTAGATTCAGCTAGCCTCAGGGTTTGGAAGTTTTTGTAAAAATAGCGCAGAGCAAATAAAAAAGTGCAGTATATAACAATAATATAAATAATAGAAATGAGAATTATATTAAATATTATTAGATAGTAAAGATTAAAAAATAATGAAAATTCAGGTGGAGCTTCCTTCTATCCAGAAAACCTAACCCCTTTTTATCATAAAAATATCTGAATATGTAGTCGGTGTTCTCAAAGTTGAGTAAAAAATAATAATGAAGCAGGTAGCCAAAATAATGGAAATAGTTAAGCAAATAGCCCAGTAGTGGTCTTATGACAAACTCTATTCACGAGATGATCAGAGCAAACTTCAGATGCGAAGATATGGTAAAACATGTACTCGGATTGAAGTCTCTTGATATCGAAGCATACAAGGCCCTGATCTTGTATGGGCCATTGACGGCCGAAAAATTAGGAGAAATTCTTAACAGAGAAAGGAGTACTGCATACCGCTCTCTACAGAACCTACTAACATGCGGAATTGTTTTTAGGGAAATAAGGTCCATCGAGAGCGGAGGATATTACTATGAATATGTAGCCATCGAACCCCAGGAAACGAAACGAATGGTAAAGGAAACTGTTGATGAATGGTACAACAGGATGAACGAGCTGATTGAAAAAATGTATTCCAAATGAAGTGCCCTTCATCCTTAGAAGGAGCGCCCTTCATCTAGGACAGATAAGTAAAAATAAACGAATGTAGAGACGAAAGGGAGGAAAAGCAGCCCAAAAAGCAGCCCAAAAATCAGGCTGAATTCATTGTTTTAATCCGTCTACAAAATCTCCCATTCTATCTATTGCTTTTTTAAGGTCATCCATGGACGCTGCATATGCACATCGGAGGAAACCTTCACCTGCTTCTCCAAAGACATCTCCCGGGATTGTGACAACCTTCTTTTCATCCAGAAGACGCT
>Ga0105091_10001551_pt1 | contig 10076 bp, 17 predicted proteins | sample PPLLak1March2015_FD_87022 | JGI IMG/M metagenome (GOLD analysis project Ga0105091, IMG submission 87022) | Freshwater sediment microbial communities from Prairie Pothole Lake near Jamestown, North Dakota, USA - PPLs Lake P7 Core (1) Depth... | ecosystem: Environmental > Aquatic > Freshwater >... | reverse complement strand
CTCGCTGCGCAAGGGGCGGATCACCGCTACCGGTGATGGCACCCACACCATGCGCCAAGACCTGATCGACCGGGTAACCGCGTGGGACGGCGAGAGCTATGTCTCGGAAGCCTTCTGCTCGGACCGGCACGCGGTCTGGTTTGCCTATGCGGTATTGCATCACCAGCCAGAACTCGGCCTGACGGAGTATCACGAGGCGGTGGCCCGGGCGGCGAAATGAACACGGGAGAACAACGATGGTCTGGAATTATCGCATCATCGCGCACACCGAAGCGGCGCCGGGCGAGAACTGGCTCGGCATCCACGAGGTCTACTACAGCGACCAAGAGACCACGATCCCGTCGAGCTACACCGTCGATGCGGCGGACGTGATCTCGACCGAGGGGCTGGTCGGACTGCACTGGGTGCTCGACCACATGGCCGAAGCGCTCATGAGGCCGATCCTCACCGACGCCGATTTCCCCAACGCGGAGAAGCCCGATGCAACCTGATGATGACAGCCCGATCCACGTCTCGCTGTGGACCGAAGTCCTGCACCACGTGCGCCTTGCCGAACCCACGGAAGGCACGCCCGAGCACATCCACTGGCAGATCGCGATGGAGCTTCTGACCACCGGCAAGATGCCGCCGCCGATCCCCACCGCCGACGATTTGTCGGAGGCGGACTGAATGACCGACTATGGCGGCATGGGCGGGATCACGGGCGGGCGCCCGCTCGATCCGACCGACATGTTCGAGGCGGATATGAACGCCGTCCTCGGCGAGCGCATGCGGGCGAGCGATGCTCTGTGCGTGCGGGTGTGGAGTTCGCTCGCCAACTGCGAGTGGAGCAACGCCGACACCGGCGACACCGCCTCCTACAGCTTCCGGGCGGCGGGCGATCTCATCGCCGCGATCATCGGCCGGGGCGACTACATGGACTTCTACTGCTCGGGGCCATACGCCACCCCGGATGATGAAGTCGAGAGCGCGATGGCGACGCGCGGGTGGACCTGCGAAGCGGATCACCCAGTGGGTGGAGAATTGCCCGGCGTGTAAACTACGGTTGACATGGCTGGGTGTGTCCACTATAGTTTTCACATGATGTTCAGCGTTCTCACCACCGACATATTCACCGACTGGCTAGACGGGCTCAAAGACGAAACCGCGAAGGCGGCTATCACGGCCCGGCTGGCTCGATTGAGGCAGGGTCACTTCGGTGATGTGAAGCGGTTCGATGGCCTTGTGGAAATGCGCGTCCACTATGGTCCCGGCTACCGCCTGTACGTGGTCGAACGGGAGCGCATCGTCATCGTCGTGCTGTGCGGCGGAACGAAGCGCTCGCAGGATCGCGACATCAAGCGCGCCAGACAACTTGCAAAGGAACTACCATGACCCTCACCCTCACCGCATTCGATCCCGCCGACCATCTCAGAAGCCCCGAAGCGCAGAGCGCCTTTCTCGCCTTCGCATTCGAGAGCGATGACGTTGCCCATATCACCGACGCCCTCGGCATTGTGGCGCGCGCCCGGGGCATGACCAGCCTCGCCGACGCCACCGGGCTCACCCGCGCCGGGCTCTACAAGGCACTCGGCAAGGATGGCGATCCTCGCCTTTCCACCCTGCTCGGCGTGCTCAAGGCGCTCGGCATCCACCTGTCAGTTAAGACGGACGCCGAGGCGAGTGCGACGGCAGCATGATCAAGCCCACCCTTAATGCAACCTGAAAGGAATGACCCCATGAAACTCACCATCACCAATTTCGAGAAGTGTGAGGACAAGACCCTCACCGAACTGCCAGCGACCGTTCCGAACTATCGCGGCCCCATGCATCTGGTGGTCCATAGCAAGCTCAAATCCGGCAGCTTGGTCGGCCATAATACAACCATTTCCATACAGGCCGAGACCCCGCAGGAGGCCCTGCGGTTGGGGCTCCATTACCTCCACCGATACGAACGCCTCCTGCTCGACCCAGAGGCCGTCGCCAAGGGCGCGGCCGACGAAGTTGAACGCGCCGAGAAGGCCGCATACGACGCGGAGATCGACGCAATGATGGCGGCAGACGAGGCGCGGTATGCAAGCTACCGGGCGCTGAGTTTGGACGAGGTGCTCGATGCATTCGACAGCGCCGAGATCAGGACGCGCGGCGACGAACGGGCCTACGACGCCGATAGTCTCGATGTGAACACGCTGCTCGATATTGTCGGCGAGAAGTATCGGGGTTTGCTGGAAGCCGAAACCCCGATACCGGTCCCGACACTGGCCCGGATCAAGGCGGCGCGGATTGCCTCGCGACAGCCGGGCCACGAGCACCGCATCAACATGGGCCACGGGTACCCGAATATTGTGCGGATCAAGATGGCGGCGAACGCATGAACCCGCGTGACGTGCCGATCCCGGCCCTGATGAAACACCTGCCGCTCGACAAGCGCGGCTACCCGATCATCCCGATGGTGATCAAGGATGAGAACGGCCCGAAGTTCGCCCTCAACGATGAAGGGGCGCGTGCCCGCTTTCTCGCCGAGGATCGCTGCGGCGTCTGCGGCAACAAGCTCTACCGCGCCCGCTGGCTGGTGGGCGGGCCGGGCTCGGCCTTCCTCGACAACGGCGCCTACCTCGATCCGCCGATGCATGGCGACTGCCTGCACTACGCCATGAAGGTCTGCCCCTACCTCGCGGCGCCGCGCTGGTCCGGACCCATCGGGCAGAAGCAGGCGGCGAGCGCCAAGCTGCCGGACGGCGGCGCACTGGTGCTGCTCAACGAAGGCGCCGACCGGCTGTTTCCCGACCGCCCGCCGATCTTCGTCGCCGTCCAGTACACCGGCAAGGCAGAGGTCTTTGGCGGGCCTGATGGCCTGCCGGTGATCGTCCCGCCGCGCCCCTACCGGCAGACCGAATACTGGGTCGGCGGCACCCAGCTATCGAGCACCGAGGGCGAGGCGGCGGTGAAGCCGCTGCTCGGGCCGATGTCGGCCAAGTACGCCGAGGCCCACGGCAAATGAAGCTGCCCCGGCTGGTCCATCATTCGCTTGAGCCGCTGCGCCAGCCGATCCAGTCGGTCGGCCAGTTCGAGCCGGGCAAGCTCCACGGCTTTGCCGGATACGGCAAGCCCGAGGGGCTGTGGATGGCGACCGATGGTGGCTGGGCGGAATACTGCACGAGCATCAACCGGCCGCTGGGCGAGTACCACTACGAGATCGTCGTGGCGCCCGGCGCCAACATCCTGCGCATCAGTACCGCCGACGAACTCGATCAGTTCAGCATCGAGTATGGCGCTGGCAACCCGCTCGACGGTTACGCCGTAAAGGGCGTGCCGGACGAGGTGCGGGCGATATTGGACCACACCATCTGCGACTGGCCTGCCGTCGCCAAGCGCTATCAGGGCATCGTCATCCACCCCCACATCCGGTCGCGGCACATGCACCTCACTTCGCGCTGGTACTACGCATGGGATGTCGCCTCGGGCTGCATCTGGGACGCCACGGCCATCGCCGAAGTCTGTCAGCTTGCCCCCAAGGTGGAGACGGCCGATGCCTCGTGAGTGCGGCGGCTGCACGCTCTGCTGTCGGCTGCTGCCGGTCGCCGAGATCGGCAAGCTGGCGAACCAGCGCTGCCAGCACCAGCGCCACATGAAGGGCTGCGCCATCCACGCCTTCGCCCCGGTGTCGTGCAAGAAGTGGTCCTGCGCGTGGCTCTCCGATGAGGATGCCGGTGGCCTGTCGCGGCCCGACCGCGCCCACTACGTGATCGACATCACGCCCGACTTCGTGACGATGCAGTGGCAGGATGGGCGCGAGGACAAGATGGCGGTGCTACAGGTCTGGTGCGATCCGGCCTATCCCGACGCCCACCGCGATCCGGCACTGCGCGCCTACCTGTCGGCCGGACCCATAGGCGCGCTGGTCCGCTACAACAGCAAGGACGCCACCATCATCGTGCCGCCAGAGATCACTGGCGAAGGCTGGTTCGAGAGCGCTACGATGATGGCAGGGCATCAGCACACCAGCGCCGAGATCATGGAAGTCACCGGGACCATGAACATCACCAAGGCCCCGGCCTAAGAGAAACATCACCCCGAGGATCGACCTCCGACATAGGGGTGATGGGCGCGGCACCCAGCGATAGGTGCCGCGCTACCGCCTGTCGCAGTAACGCCACAGTCCAGACAAATATCGGGCGAGTCCCCGGCGTGCCCCTGTTCGCCACCGCAGCACTCAGCCAGTATCCTTCCCATCTTGGGGGCCTTAACCGAGAAAACGGATAGAGGTCCAGAATGAAGAAGCTATCGCTACTGCTGACTGCCGCCGCGCTGCTTGCCAGCCCGGCCTACGCTGCCGATCTCATCGTGCTGCCCGAACAGGAGCAGTACGAGGTGGTCGATGAACAGGTGTTCGACTGGACGGGCGCCTATATCGGCGTCAACGCCGGTGTGGCATGGGGGCTGTTCCAGCACCCGTTCGCTATCAACTACGACTGCAACTCCGACATGAAGGATGGCCGCTGCTACGAGCAGGAAGATGGCGTCATCGAACTGCTCACCGGCTCCGGCGACGTGACCGCTGGCGGCTTCATCGCTGGCGTGCAGGCTGGCTACAACGTGCAGATGGACAACATCGTGGTCGGCATCGAGGGCGACATTCAGGGCTCCACCGTCGACGGCCGGGTGGCCATCGATGTGGCGACTGATCTGTTCGGCGGCGCCGACACCTTCCATGTCGACGCCGGGACGCACCTCGACTGGTTCGCTACCCTGCGGCTGCGGGCGGGCATGCTGCTGACCGAGCAGGCCCTGCTCTACATCACGGCAGGCCCGGCAGCGGGGCAGACCACCTCGTCGCTCAACGCCGACATCAACGGCTCTTCGCTGATCGATGAGAGCAAGACCCTCGACCGCTACGGCTACGCCATCGGCGCCGGTATTGAATACGCGCTCACCGATGACCTGACGTTCAAGACCGAATACCTGTATACCGATCTGGGAACGCCCAACCTGTTCGATGGCCCGATCTTTGGACCTATCGGCGCCACCGTCGACAGCACGGTTGCTTTCCATACGGTGCGTGCTGGTCTGAACTTCCAGTTCTGACCACACCCCGAGCCCCACTCGCGAAAGGCGCGTACCGTTACACCCCCGGCCACCCAATGGGCCGGGGGTGTTTCATTTCACCAGCGCCAGCCGCCGCAGAAACCTGTGGATAACTTTCTGGCGGCACCGGTTTTCGGCAATTACGGCAGGGCGTCGGCGACCGCAACCCGGAGACGCCCGTGTTCCGGGGCTCTCGGATGGGGCGAGCAGACCATTTGTCTCCACCATGTTTTGGCATCAGCCATTGCAACATCTTGCATCCAACTGCGCAAAAACCTGACCAATTCCTGACCAATTTCCCAAAAAGCAAAAACCCCACCAACTTGGCGGGGTCTTTTTATTAAGTGTTTTCAGTGGGTTAGGTTGGTCGGGATGGCAAGACTCGAACTTGCGACCCTTTGTCCCCCAGAAAATTCCGGGTTCGATTGCACGTGATTACAGATCGTTGCAATAGCCTGCGTTTCCGGGCGTCTCAGCCCTTTCCGGTCATTGCGCAGGATTGCATCGGATCGCATCCCATTGCATAAAAACCTGACCAAAACCTGACCAAGACCTCTGCGGAGACAAATGGTCGGAAGGAATGACCCGGAAGGAATGACCTATGCCCTCGCTCAATATGGACAACAACTTCGTCAAGACCCTCAAGCCGAAAAAGGGCCAGATCAAAGCCATCGACTACAGTGACAAGGGCCACTTTGGCCTGTCGCTGCGACTCTCCCCGGCCGGTACCAAGACGTGGAGCGTGCGCTACACTCCTGTCAATGCCGTCAAGCAGGAGCGGGTCGGCATCGGCCACTATGACGAAGCCGCCGCCGACCACCTCAGTCTCGCTGATGCCCGTCTCAAGGCGGCGTCGATGCAGAGCGACAAGTGGAGCGGCAAGGAGATCGACAACCCGCGCAAGCAGGCGCACGAGCGCGCGGCCGAACGGGCCAAGGCGGTGACCGTCGCCGAGACCGTGAAGGCGTACCTCGCCTACAAGCTCCCGACACTCAAGAACGACAAGGCGCGCTACAACTACGAGCACGGCTTCGAGGCGTTGGTCGACGCGCTGGGCGAGAACACCCCGGTGACCGATGTGATGCGCGCCGATCTCGTCACCATCCTCAAGCAGAAGGTCTCGACCTCGCCGACCAGCGCCAACCGGCTGCGCAATAAGATACAGGGTCTGTTCAAATGGGCCTCGGATGAGGAAGGGGTGCTGATCGATCCTACCGGACCCGTGATGGTGCTGCTGGCGAATGATCCCAGTGCGGGGATCAAGAAGCCGCACAAGGAGAAGAAGCGCGGCGTCGAGGAAATGCGCGTGCTGACCGACGCCGAGCAGCGCGTGCTGCTGCGGGCGATCCAGCGCACCAACACGATGTCGCCCGAGATCAAGTGCATCCTGCAACTGATCGCGCTGACCTCGCGTCGTCCGAACGAAGTGTGCAACATCGAGATCGAGCACATCGAGCGCTGGGCGCATCCGGAATACACCATCATCAATCTGCCGCCGCCCGTAATGAAGGCCGGGTTGCGCTACCTCGTGCCGGTCTGCCCGATGGCCCGCGAGGTCATTACGGCTGCGCTGTTCGAGCACAAGCGCAATGCCCAGATGGGCCGCGAGAGCAAGTACCTGTTCCCCTCGGTGTTCAGCAACGAGCGGGAGGACCAGCCAATCTCGCCGACCAGCGTGGCGCAGGCGATGCAGCGGCTGATCGAAAACCTGAACCCGGAGGCCGAGGAGGACGCCCGGGTGGTGGTGAAGCTGAAACAGGACCGGCCGACGCCATACGCCTTCCGTCGCAGCGTCTCCAACGGGCTGGCGCAGTTGGGGGTAACCCGCGAGAACCGCAAGGCGGTGATGGCACATGCCGAGGACGATGTGCTGGCCGGACACTACGAGCCGTATGACCGGCTGAAAGAGACGCGCGCCGCTCTGCTGATCTGGGAGGACCACCTGACGAGTGTCACGATCAAGCCGCGCTGCGAGCAAGGCGAACTGCTCCCGGCGCGCTAGTAGATGGTGTGTGGCCGGGAAGCGATCCAGTCCACGATGTCGCTCTCGATCCAGCCGATGGAATTGCCACCGAGTTTAACGGGGCGGGGAAACTTCCCCGCCTTGCGCAGACGCCAGACCGTCACGGCGTGTAGGCCGACGAGCCGGTAGACCTCATCGCCCCGCAGGATGCGTTGCTGGATCGGCGGGTCTGGAAACATCTTCTTGAGGTCGGTGGTCATTTTTTATTCCTCTGGTTCTAAAGCGGCGCCGCCGCGCAGTGGGCCTTGCAACGGTTTGCGCGGCAGCGCCTGACCCCGGAAAATGACGGTGTGCATGTGGGAGTGGGTCCACGTACCGTCCTCGGGGGTTGGTGATCCTTACGCCTCTTCGTCTCGATAACTCGAAGCGCGGCGCTTCGGTCCCGGCCTGCGAATTTGCCGGGTCTTGGAAAGTTCGATCTGCTCGACATCAAAGCGGTCGAGATCGTCCACCGACCAGTACGGGACGTTCCCCATCACCAGACTGGGCGGCGGCATGCGCCGGGTGATGTCTCGGTGGTTCAGTAGATAGGTGATGCCGTTGACGGTCCTCGAATAGCGCGTCGCCACTTCCTGCTTGCTCAGGTAGCGCTGCCGTTCGGTGAACAGGTTCGGGGGCTGGGTCATTTGAACGATCCTTCCCTGTCCTTGATCTTGCGCAGCCGCCGCTCTTCACGCGCTTGGGCTGCTTTGGTTTTCTTGGCGGCGGCGCGCTTCTTGCGGTTGCGCTCGCGCTGCTCTTCTTCACGGCGCTGGCCTGCCTCCCATGCGGTGAGCACATCCTCGCTCCATAGCGGCGTGTCGCCGAGGATCAGGGTCGGGTGCGGAAATCGCTTGATGGGGTTAACGAGATGGCGCAGCCGGTAGAACTGCGACCGCGACAGGTGGTAGCGCTCCTGAATGGCGGTGGCGCGCAGGTACTGGGTCTGGGGTCTGGCGAACTGTTCTGGCGTCGTATTCATCGTCACTTTGCCGCATCTCTCCAAGGTCGCGCAGAGCCCACAATATCGTGTCGCCCGTGCGTTGAAAAACGACTGACACTTCGTTTTCAAAGCACTGGTGCCGCTGAGTCTTTTGATGTATCAGCAGCGGTGCCCCGATCTTTTCGAGCGGCTTTCCGGCTTGGTTTTTGGTCATTCCTTCCCGGTCGTCGCTTACGTAGGTCGGGGCACCTTCACGTAATTGCCCGCTCGGTTATCTCGATGCAGCGCCACGCCACCTCGGCGCCGGTATGCAGCCGGGTGCGAACCAGTGCCTGCACGATCTCGGCCACCTGCTCGCAGCGTGGCCCGCTCTCGAAGTCGTGGACTACCGTGGTCACCTGCGGGTTGGGGCCAGCCAAGTAAATCACCATCACCAGCAGGAACTTCATTCCGCCTCCTTTGGCGCAACAGAATAAGCTCCCCAGACCAAGGGAGCATCTTTATGGATAGCTTCAAGCATATCGGCTACGTGGTCGCGCTGACCATGATCTTCGTAGTCTCTTGCTATCTTGTAGTGTTCACCTAAGCGGCGGCTGAGATCAACGGGATCAGCGCCAACACGATCAGTACCAGCACCACCGCACCCACCGCAAACAGCGCATACTGCTTGAGCGGCTGAACGATGAACGGCGCGTACTGGATGATGCCGCCGACGACAGCGCCGACGAGCACGATGATCAGGATGTTCACGAGTGCAGCGGACATTTTGGCTTCTCCGGACTGACTAACGGATCGTAGTTTTAACCCGTGCGACGTTCGCCCGGTCGAACCGCACATCGCCAATACTGCCCGCGCGCTCAAGCGGGGAGACCGTGCGATGATGCCTGCAAACCTGCCACTGGAAATCTATCGTGGCGACACAGCGCGGTGGCAGTTCAAGCTCTGGGCCGACGCCGAAAAGACCGATCCGGTCGATCTGACTACCGCCGCGCCGAAGGCGGAAATCCGCGACAAGCCAGCGGGCGTCAAGGTCAGCGAACTCCTATGCGAAGTGGAGTTGCCAAACATCGTCAACATGACGCTGGACGTGGCGACCTCCCGCACGCTGCCCGCCAAGGGCTATTGGGATTTGCAGATCACCTACAACAACGGCGACGTGCAGACGGTTCTGGCCGGGGCGGTGTCGGTCACCCCTAACATCACGGACAGCACCCAGCCATGAACGAAGTGCTCGACGTTGTGCTGGTCGAGAGCATCGGCACCGTCATCGATGTAGACGCGGCTCCGGCCACGATCATCGACGTGGCGGTGATCGAGAGCATCGGCACGGTTGTCGATGTGCACACCCCTTCCCAAGCCGGGATCGCCGTCGACATCTTCCCGGCCTCCGACCAGACCATCATCGACGTGCTGACACCGGCCGATCCGCCAATGGTGGTGGAGTGGACCGATGAGCGCGGCCCTCCCGGTCCAGAGGGTCCGTCTGGCCCACCGGGTCCGCAGGGACCGAAGGGCGATCAGGGCTCCGGCGCGGGTGATCCCGGCCCTCCCGGTCCGGAAGGTCCGATGGGTCCGGAAGGTCCGGCTGGCGCTGACGGCGCCGTGGGTCCGGCTGGCCCCAAGGGTGACACCGGCGCACAGGGCATGCCGGGTGAGCCCGGCGATGAAGGCCCCAAGGGCGACATCGGCGACCCCGGCCCGCAGGGTATTCAGGGCATCCCCGGCCCGCAGGGTGATATCGGCCCGCAGGGCATTCCCGGCGCCGTAGGTCCGGAAGGTCCGGAAGGCCCGGAGGGCGTACCGGGTGTCGACGGTGCCGAAGGCCCACCGGGCTCGCAGGGTCCGCGTGGGCCGGAAGGTCCGATGGGGCCGGAAGGTCCGGCAGGCGCCGATGGCACCAGCGTCGTGATCAAGGGCTCGGTGCCCGGCGCCGGTGATCTGCCGCCGACCGGCAATGCGCCCGGCGACGGCTACATCACCGAGGACGATGGGCACCTCTGGGTATGGGACGGCACCGCGTGGGTCGACGCCGGTGAAATCCAAGGTCCGGCAGGCCCGGCAGGTCCG
>Ga0105091_10001550_pt1 | contig 10080 bp, 10 predicted proteins | sample PPLLak1March2015_FD_87022 | JGI IMG/M metagenome (GOLD analysis project Ga0105091, IMG submission 87022) | Freshwater sediment microbial communities from Prairie Pothole Lake near Jamestown, North Dakota, USA - PPLs Lake P7 Core (1) Depth... | ecosystem: Environmental > Aquatic > Freshwater >... | reverse complement strand
TATTCATATCTAGAAAAAGAGAAGATCTTATCCAGAAAAAGAGATTCAACACTTTACCATATCATTTCGCCTACTCTCTTTCAGTCCTGGACGCTTCTCGCGCATTATTTATTGATCAGTTATTAATATATACTTAATTGGTATTAGAATGTACTAAATGTATCGAAATTGTTCTGAAAGTTATAATACAAGCCTTAAAAATGAAGTAAAATGACTCAAAATATGAAAGAGAAATGGAGTGAAGGGAAAAAAGTATGAAAGACGGAAGTGAGAAAATGGAAAAATATCCTGAGAGCCCGATAATATCTGAAGATCAGGAGATGGCGGAAATAAGGGCTATCAAGGAAAAGCTTTCCGAAATGCACAATGATATAAAAAAAGTTATGGAATACTCCAGCAGGTTTCGTTTAGAAACTATTCTTGAAAACTCAAGACGCGAGTACTCAAACGCTCTTCTCAATCACCTCTTCGAAGATATCGATACCGGCCTTGAGCGAAATATGATAAAAAAGTGCCCTGAAAAGAAAAACTGCACTTCGGCATTTACAGATCTCCTGCAGCAGAATGCAGGACTTATAAAACACAGCAAAGTAGAAGATAAGCTAATTTCGAACAATAGAAAAAAGCTAGATGAATTGAAATGCGGAGCCCCCTACAGTAAGTGTGAGCAGTGCTTTTCCGAAGTTTCGAGCCTCTTCATTAAACAGGTCAACCTTATGCGTTCTATGAGGATTTACGCAGATAATCAGGAATGTAAACCCGATATATCAGCTATTAAAACCGGTGTAATTATAACCGAGATCTTAGAGCCGATCTCAAATAATCAGCGTCTGGAAATCCTAAGAGCAGTAGCCTTCGAAACGAAAAGTTTCTCTGCTTTTTCCGAACTTACGGGTCTTAGAGGAGGTAACTTGCTTTTTCATCTCCAGAAGCTCATGGAAAGCGGTTTGATCCTGCAGCAGCACGAGAGAGGAGATTATATGATTACAGAAAAAGGGTTTAAAATTCTTCAGGGTTTGAACGAAATCTATTCTTCACTCCAGGATTCTCTAATGCAGAATCCTGCAGAAGATACTCTCCAGGAGAGAGAAGAGGGGCAAGATTTAACTTTTTAATTTTACTCCTAAAGATATTTTCCCAAATATTTTTTTCCAAATATTTTACCCCCTAAAGATATTTTTCCAAATATTTTTTTCCAAAGATATTTTCCAAAATATTTCAAAAAGATTTTCTCTACAATATTTTCCAAAGATCTTTTATATTACCTCAATGAGCAGGCCACTTTCAACGTTCTGTATGTTCTATTAACTGTCTTCGACCTTTTGTATATTTGGCCCTTCTTTTGTATCCTTCACAACATAACCAAAGGACCTTATTTTCTCCCTGAGTGCATCTGAAATTGCCCATTCCTTCTTTTTTCGAGCGTTTTCACGTTCCTCGACAAGTTTCAATACCTCTTTCGGAATTTCTTTTTTTCCGACTTCTGTAAAAAGGCCCAGAACATCTGAAAGTTGCCGATAAAGAGAGTGGATCCTTATCAAAACCTGCTTGTTTTTCCCTGTCTCAAGGTACCTGTTAGCTGTGTAAGAAAGGCTTCTGAGAACAGTTATCGCCTTCGGGGTATTGAAATCAGCTTCAAGTGCCTCTCTGAACTGAGTTTCAATTTCAGGAAGGGTGTTAATAACCTCTTCGTCTCCGGGATAGGGGTTGTTTTCTGAACTTTCCAGGGTAAACTCCAGGTTGTCGAGCGTTTCTTTAAGCCGCAAATAGTTATTTTTTGCATTTTCTGCAAAAGCATCGGAGTAATCCAGTTTTTTCCGATAGTGAACTGAAAGAAACATGAAACGTACAACTTCCCCTCCATATTTCCCGACAATTTCGGGCAGTGTGAAGATGTTTCCCTTGGACTTGCTCATCTTTTCCCCTTCAACTATCAGGTGCTCCCCGTGAAGCCAGTTGCATACAAAAGGTTTTCCTGTTGCGCCTTCTGACTGAGCTATCTCGTTTTCGTGATGAGGGAAAATAAGGTCTACTCCTCCTGTATGTATATCCAGGGTGGGCCCGAAGCTTTTCATAGCCATGACTGAGCATTCGATATGCCAGCCCGGACGGATTTTCCCCCATGGGCTCTCATAATAAATCCCCCTTTCGATCTCTTCAGGTGTCGAGGCTTTCAGGAGAGCAAAGTCGCGGGGGTTGTCTTTATCATATTCGTCCACATCAACCGACGCGCCAATTATAATATTATTAAAGTCGATCTTTGAAAGTTTGCCATAGCCCGGAAATTCCGAAATCCTGAAGTAAACAGACCCGCCTTTTTCGTAAGCCAGCCCTTTTTCCATTAGCTTTTGTGTAAGTTCGATCATGCCGTCAATATTTTCAGTAGCTTTAGGATATTCTGAGGCCCTCTTTATATTCAACATATCAAGGCCCTTAAAGAATTCAGCTGTGTACTTCTCCGTAAAGTCCTTAAGAGACATACCCGCAGTTTTTGAATCTCTGATAGTCTTATCATCAATGTCAGTAATATTCATTGAAAGTTTTACCCTGTATCCAAGGTATTCTAGAGTTCTTACTATATTATCCGTCATCAAAAAGGTGCGATAATTACCTATATGCGGCATATTGTAGACCGTAGGCCCGCAGGCATAAATCGAAACCTCACCTTCCTTTAAGGGTTTGAAAATCCCTTTTTCTCGTGTCAGGGTATTGTAGATTTGTAGCATCCTTAACGCCTCTGATTATTAAAATGCCTGAAAGAATTTAGAGAAAGTATAGTTGAATACACTGCTTCCTGTTAATCGGTCAAAAATTTTGTTTGCTATTAAGCAGCAAAATTGCTTTATTACCCCTAAATGCCCTAAGTCTTATTGTCTCTAATTGCATTATTACTTTTGTAGCTCCCGACAAATACCCTGAATAAAAGGCCTGAAGACTCAAGAATTAAAGAAGAAAAATCAGGAAAAGCTCGAAGGAGAATCAGGAAAAGCTCTCTTCAAATATCGATACTCCAAACCTCTCCATGATTTTTCCCAGCCTAAATAGAGGAAGTCCGACCACATTAAAGAAATCTCCCTCAATTCTTTCTATGAACACTGCCCCTTTACCTTGAGCAGCAAAGGCTCCGGCTTTGTCGAGAGGCTCTCCTGTCCTGACGTAAGCTGAAATTTGTTCTTTGCTAATTTTAGCCATCCAGACAGTCGTGGATTCGGATTCGCTAATCTCGTCCCCTGTATCAAGATCAAGAACTGTAAGCCCGGTTATGACTCTAAACTTCTGCCCGTTTAGCTTCTTGAGCATCTCTTCTGCCTTTTCAGGAGATTTTGGCTTTCCCAGAATTTCGCCATCGCAGATGACCGATGTATCAGCAGAAATTACAATCCCGGAGTCGAAGTATTTAGCCACGTACATGGCTTTTTCAACAGAATGTTTGAGGAGGAGCTCTTCAGGACTTAAACAAGGATACGGAGACTCTTCATAAGAACTGGGATATACCAGAAAGTTATCTCCTATCAACTGCCTGAGCAGTTCTTTTCGCCTTGGAGATGCAGAAGCGAGGATAATCTGACGCATAGGGGAAAGTCAGAATAGGTGGATATATTTGTATTGAGTGGACAGCAAGAATAGAAGGAAAATTGCAGAGAAAGTGACGCTTATGCGTGAACACCTTCAAAGAATTTTCTTACATTAAAAAGATCATCAGGTTTTCCTAAAAGAATACAGGCGTCTTTTGCCTGCAGTTTAAAGCTTCCTTCGGGAGTGTAGATTAGATTAGAGCCCCTTCGAACCGAAAGCACTGTCACGCCATGTTTTCTCCTGAATTGCAGGTCTGCAAGAGTTTTTCCGTCAAAATTTGAGCTTCTGCCTACTTTAATAACCTGAATATCAATTCCCGGAAGCCCGTCCTTTATACTGAATCTACTGTCAATACCTGTATCAACGGACAGCTTTCGCAACATCCTGTAGCCGTCGGCCCGCACATCATTTACTAGTTTTTCTATATTCTCCTGAGGGACAAGATATTTCTCCAGAAGCCGGACAAAGATCTCTACTGACGTTTCGTATTCTTCAGGGATGATTTCATCCGCACCCAGGGCATTTAGATGTTTCATTTCCTGCAAATCCCGCACCTTCGCAATGATGCAGACGTTAGGGTTTAACTCCTTTGCAGTCTGTACTATTTTTCTTGTAGCAGCAGCGTCAGATATTCCGGTTATGAGGACTCTTGCATTCTTGATGCCTGCATGTTCCAGTACAGCCCCAAGCGTTGCATCTCCATAGTAAATTCTTTCCCCTTTGATTTTTTCTTCCTTAACAATATCAGGATTTGTTTCTATAACAACATACTGAATACCTGCAACCTTGGCGGCCTTTGTAATTGTCTTTCCGGAAAAACCAAACCCTACGACTATAACATGATCCTTAATTTCAGACTCGATATTTTCTTCAAGGGACTCCGAGTGTAAGCCCTTAACAAGATTCATGCCTAAAGCCGTACCTGAGGCCTTTTTGACAATAAAATCAGCAGGCTTGTAAGAAGCGTTAATCACAAAGGGCGTAACTCCCATAGTGATAATAGAGACTGCCAGAAATGTTTGATAAGTCTCCTCTGTAAGAAGAGAATAATCCATCCCCAATCTGGAAAGAACAAAAGAGAATTCTCCGACCTGTGAGAGTGCAAGCCCTGTCAGCACAGTTGTACGGAGTGGACATCCGAGAAGGAATGTTGTAGTTGCACATGCTATCGATTTTACGATTATCAGGACAATTGCTGCAAGGATAATAATAGGGAGATGCTCCCGCAAATACCCGATATCCAGAAGCATGCCTATGGACACAAAAAAGAAACTCATGAACATGTCCCTCAAAGGTACGATGTTACCCATTGCTTGCTGGCTGTATTGAGATCCGGATATAACGATCCCGGCTAAAAAGGCTCCGAGAGCCAGAGAGAGCCCAATACTTGAAGTAAAAACAGCTGCGGATAGGCAGATAAAAACGACACTGACCAGGAACAATTCTTTGTTACCAGTTCGACCTACATAGTAGAATATCCTGGGAACTAGAAATTTAGCACTCAGAATAAAAACCAGGATAATAAGAGAACCTTTAAGAAACACAGTTGATAATGAGCCCTCAAAACTCACAGAACTTCCTGCAAGCAGTGGAGTAATCAGGATGAGAGGTACGATAGCCAGGTCTTGGAATATCAGGATTGCAAGTGAGGTTTTCCCATGGGAAGTGTAGACTTCATTTCTTTCCTGAAGGACTTTGAGTATTATTGCAGTACTGCTAAGCGAAACCAAGAAACCGAGAAACGTGGAGGTGGCAGGACTAAAACCTAAAGCTGAGCACACAGTGAAAACAAGTGCTGTTGTTACGACAATCTGGAAAACTCCACCTAATATTAGATCCTTCTTCATTTTCCAAAGTTCTTTTAAAGAAAGGTCAATTCCTATAGTAAAAAGCAGAAAGATTACGCCGAGATCGGCATTCAGTCCTACATTCTGCCCTTGATCCAAAATTCCGAGCCCGTAAGGCCCTATCAGAATTCCGGTTACAAGAAAGCCGAGTACGGGAGGGACTTGAAACCTGTAGAATATAGTGAGAATGAATATGGCAAAGCCGAGAATTACGTCAACATTTGCCAGTAAAGAGTCTTCCATTTATTTTTGCTCCTCCGAAATAGGAATAGAAATTCTTAAGCTCTTTGAAATTCTAAATTGACCACGGAAGCCTGAGCATAATTAACACTTATACTCACACGCTCTAAACGAGTTAATTAACCTCAAGTGTACAAATATTTTCCAAGAGATATAGTATTTTCGGTGGAAGCTTGATCTATATGAATTTGCTCACAACGCTTAGAGCTAAGTGAGAATAATGGAAAATTTATATGAAGATTAAAATGATTAAAACGAAGATTAAAATGATTAAAATGATTAAAAAGAAGATTAAAATGATTAAAATGATTAAAATGGAGACTAAAATGAATAATAAATACTTAAATCAAAAACAAAAAGTCGGTAATAGACTTAAGGCGCAGAATATAAAAATAAATTAAAATTCCGAATGAGCCAGATGTGCTATTTTTAAGCTTACTCTTTTCGTATTATATTCCGGAGTGCCTTGCCTTTGATTACCATGTTTTCGGAATTAGTCTGTAAGTTCTTTTCACGTAATCACTGTATCCCTTCACTTCCCGGATTAGGATCTCTTCTTCGAACTTTATTCTGTACAGAAAAATGATAATTACCATTACTGATATGCTAAGGGATAAGTAGGCATTCAGAATGAGAGGAATACCTAGAGCCTGCATTATATTTCCCGCATAAGCAGGGTGCCTTATGAATTTATAGGGGCCACTTTCGACCAGATTATGGTCGTCTTTAATCTCAATATGGGCAGAGAAATATTCACGCAGTGACCATATGCCCCAGGCCCGAAGTCCTGTGCCGAATACTGCGAGAGCTGCTCCTGTGGTTGTGACAGTAAAAATAAAATTGTAACGCGGGTAAAGAATGTATTCAAGAACCGGGACAATTAATAGGGGCCACCAGAAAAATAAAAGCAAAGAGCGGGTCCATTTCTTAGATTGTTTACCTTTAATGCCCGAACCCCTATATGCAATTCTTTCTGCCAGTAGATAGAAAAACAGAAATCCTGCATAAATATAAACTGGCCAATGGTTCAAAGAATTCCACTTTTCATCCAGGATTCTCCAGGTTTCAACAGCCAGCAAAAGCATGACGAGATTTATAACCCAGATTATATACTCTTCACTTCTGCTTTCTCCAGTTTGATTCTCAGTCCCTATCATTTACTTATTTAATTAAAGTAATTGTTTTTCTATTTTTTCCGGCTTCTCTACAAGCTGCAGGGAAATGAGTGCAAACTTTCGGGACCTTAAAAAGCCATTGAATAAACCGCCAGGAATATTACTGTTTGAAACTTCACTAGCAGTATGAAAGAAGCCCTTCTCCTTATTGATATCCAGAACGACTATTTTCCAGGCGGCAAGATGGAACTTGTTGGTATGGAAGAAGCAGCAAAAAAAGCAGCAGAACTACTAAAAGCATTCCGCACCGCAGGCAAACCTATTTTCTTTATCCGGCACCTATCTACGAGATCAGACGCTACCTTCTTTATACCTGAAACCCCAGGAACGGATATTCATGCAAGTATCAGCCCTTTTCCGGAAGAGACGGTTATTGAGAAACATTTCCCGAACAGCTTTTTCCGGACTGAACTCCTTTCTCTACTGAAAGAATCAAATGTAACAGACCTTGTAATCTGCGGGGCAATGAGTCATATGTGTATAGATACGACTGTCAGAGCTGCGAAAGAACATGGCTTTACGTGTACCCTGATAGTTGATGCCTGCACTACCAGTGATTTAATGTTCAAAAATAAGTTGCTGCCCGCACAAACTGTTCATGCCGCATTCATGGCAGCGCTGGAAGGTGTATTTGCAACTGTCGTGATTGCTGACGAGTATCTTTCCTGAAGTTTATTAAACTTTTTCTCCAGCTTCTGTTCGCCCATACTCTTAACCCAGGCAATCCATTATCCCTTACGGACCCTGGCAGTTTTGTGCGAATTGTCTTATTTCGTCTGTTACGGTTCCACAACTAACGAAAAAAGGTTTATCCGTAACTGTAATGGTAAGTCTGGACTCTCCATCCCATTGGAAGTTCGCAGTAATTCCATTGCCGGAAAGTTCTCCGCTTTGTCCCGGCGGGACATAGATGCCGTAGTCCAGAAGATCTTGCTTCATGCACTCGAATATATCAGGTGTGACACCAGAATATGCTACAGGTCCACAATTACCCCCTCCAAACTGTGCGTGCGCTAATCCGACAGGAAAAATTAAGAATAGAACCAGCAGGTAAGCTATTAATTTCTTTTTCATTCTTTACCCCCAAGTACGAATTCGGCCGTTTGAGCCGACCGCATATACAGACGAATTAAACATACAGACTTATATTAAAATTTTCCAGATTGAATTAAACATACAGATTAAGTTAAATGAAACACAAATTAATCTGGAAAATTTTAATATAAATCAATTTATAATAATCGTCCCGTTTATAAGTAGTTATTCTCTGTTTACAATAGGATTCCGGACAAAATCAAATTGACCGACTAAGCATCTGGAGGCTTCAGCCACTGAAGCCATATTGATATATAAAATACATTATATTTATCTACATGAGGGTTATCAGGGGACTCAATACTTTCATTTTGCTCATTTTGATACTGTTTATTGCATATATTCGATACCGGACTGAATTTTACATTGTCGAGGATCGGGCTCTACTGGATGCTCTTCTTATCTCCTTAATTGTGATTTTTTTAGCCTCTATAATAAATTCCATTACCGGAAGTCTTATTCTAAGAAGAGTATCGACTGCCAGAGATAGGTATACTCTGAGGAAAACTGCATCTATCCTTATCACAGTACTTGCTCTTGCCTCACTTTCTGCAATCTGGTTCGAGAGAACGAGTACTCTGCTTATTGCCTATGGGATTTTCAGTGCAGGAGTTGCAATTGCACTTCAGGACTTTCTGAGGAATATAGCCGGAGGAATTCTCTTAATTATAGCCAGACCATTTAAAGCAGGAGACAGGATCGAGGTAGGAGATAGCGTAGGTGATGTGCTGGATATTGGAAGTCTCAGCACTACAATTATGGAAATTCGAGAATGGGTGGATGCAGATCAGTACACCGGCAGACTAATCACTATCCCGAACAGCTTTGTCCTCAATCAGACAATAAAGAACTATACAAAGGATTACTCCTTTATCTGGGACGAGGTCCGGATTCTGCTTATCTACGGTAGCAACTGGGGAAAAGCTAGAGAAATTGCCCTTAAAGTTGCAGACCCAGTTGTAGGAGAATTCGAAGACCTGGCAAAAAGAGAACTCCGGCAAATGGGATTGAAATACTTCGTTACGACTTATGATGTACAGACAAAACTCTATATGAAATTGGAGGAAAACTGGATCGAAATGCGGTTAAGATACGTAGTAGAGCCCAGGAAAAGGAGGGCAATAAGCCATCTTTTAATCTCAAGCATTCTTGAGGCTTTCGAGAAAGAAGAAGATATTATGGTGGGAACCGCAGTAGGTATTGATCTCATGAATTCTCCGAACAAAGGATAATAAAAGGAAAACTTTCCTTCGATTTTTCTCTTATTATGCAATACATATTCTTTCCAGTTATCTTAGTCTCTTTGCATGCTCAAAACAGTAAGGTAGACACTAAGCCTGTAAATGTATTATATCTCAATGCACATATATTATATAAAAGGGAATATAATTAATTGTAATCAAAAACCTTACTCATTTTAAGGGGATTGCAATAGTGGGCTTATTCTTCAATAGCTGGAATGATTTAGGAAGGATTTTAGTCCTTGGGGTACTGGGGTACATTTCACTTGTGCTTTTATTAAGAATTTCTGGAAACCGTACGCTTTCTAAACTTAATGCATTTGATTTTATAGTTACAATTGCTCTTGGATCTACATACGGATCGTTTGTTCTGAACAAAAATATTTCACTTGCAGACGGAATAACGGCTTTTTTCGTCCTGATAGGCATGCAGTATGTTGTTTCATGGCTAACCGTAAGGTCAGATACTATTAAAAAAGTAATAAAAAGTGAGCCTTCCCTTGTATATTACAATGGAGAGTATTTTAAAGATTCTATGAAACGCTCCAGAGTTGTGAGAAGTGAAATTGAGCAGGCCGTACGGAATCAGGGACATGCCACTCTGGAAGATGTGGAAGCTATTGTCCTTGAGACCGATGGCAGCTTCTCAATTATAAGCAAGTCAGAGAAAGAAGGGGAGAAACTTGATATTGCCGGGCTAAAAGTTTAGAATCCGGAATTTCTCTGGGAACCTGTATTAGACTCGGAACCTTCCCCGGCTCTTTTATCTGACCTGGTATTTCTCCTGGCCGCGGAACTTGATTCTTGTTCTTCCCATATCGGAGGAATACTAAGTATATGAAGTTGCGGAGCCTTGATGCCTTTATTTTTGAATTCGATCCAGGCCCTTGTGTGCACATCAGACTC
>Ga0105091_10001549_pt1 | contig 10086 bp, 10 predicted proteins | sample PPLLak1March2015_FD_87022 | JGI IMG/M metagenome (GOLD analysis project Ga0105091, IMG submission 87022) | Freshwater sediment microbial communities from Prairie Pothole Lake near Jamestown, North Dakota, USA - PPLs Lake P7 Core (1) Depth... | ecosystem: Environmental > Aquatic > Freshwater >... | reverse complement strand
TCCGCCTCCTTTTAGGCACGAAATATACAATTGATGAAGTCGAACTCGTTGGAGTTCCGACCAGCATGGAAGAAGCGCTGTGGGTCGCTACGATCCAGAACAAGATCGAGTGATACTGGATACAAAAAACAAACCTGAAAATGAGGATTTGCTGGACTACGCTGCCAGGCAAACGATCATCAATTCGGGTCAAGTTTACGCTGTTGAACCCGAAAATATGCCAGGCGAGGGCGACCTGGCTGCCATCCTGCGCTACACAACTTAACCCAGCTGTTTGATAATGTCACACATGCCACATTATTCGATAGAAGTCCGAAAATTGGGGTGTTGGCGTGCGTACGCACGCCAACACCCCAATTTTCGGTTATTTTTTTGAATGTGACATTTCATGCTAGAGGGCCAAATGAAATATACCCAAAACTATATCCGTTTCATATCCCTCGGTACATGGTTTGACCCTGTTGGTTGTGCTATTGTTAATTTGCAGACGTCTGAGTGCTTTCTTTACCGGTACCCCTCAGACGTCTGGCAAATTGGTTGTGGGAAGGGTTCACAAGCTCCCTTTGGGCAACAGGGTATTCGAATTTAATGATGAAAGTATCTTCTCAAAAAGGATGGGGAAGTGGGGTGTTCTGGGCGGGCTAGCCCGCCCAGAACACCCCACACCCCGCATTATTGAAAAGATGCGATAGATACTTATAAAGTAAGGAGAACGATATGAACGGCTTCCGTGTCGGCAAGATTTTTAACATCAACATCCATATTGATTGGAGCTGGCTGCTGATCTTTGGGTTGGTGAGTTGGAGCCTGGCATCATCCTTTGGTCAAATGCACGCAGACTGGTCGCCATTAATGCAATGGGGAATGGCATTGTTGGCTGCGTTGCTATTCTTTCTATCCGTGTTGGCGCATGAGTTAGCCCATTCCTTGGTGGCGCGAGCACAAGGGGTGCCAGTGCGCAACATTACATTGTTCATGTTTGGCGGCGTATCGAATATTCAAAAAGAGCCGGCCTCCCCGGGAAACGAACTATTGGTTGCTATCGTTGGCCCGTTGACCAGTTTTATTTTAGGCGGCCTTTTCCTGCTACTGGGAACCGGAGGGCTTGCCATTAGCAACGTGACCGCGACAAACATGAACGATTTGCTAGCCCAAATCGGACCTGCGAACACGATTTTTCTTTGGCTCGGTTCGGTCAATATCCTGCTCGGGTTGTTCAACCTGATCCCCGGCTTTCCACTGGATGGCGGACGGGTCGTACGTTCGATATTATGGGGCATTACAAAAGATTTGAAAAAAGCCACCCGTTGGGCTTCCTGGCTGGGACAGGCTGTGGCCTGGCTGCTGATATTCGCTGGCATGGCGATGCTCTTCGGCGCACAGATCCCGATCCTGGGAAGCGGCTTTATCAACGGTCTCTGGCTGATCTTCATCGGTTGGTTCCTTCAGAATGCCGCCGTTCAAAGTTATCACAGGGTCGTTATTCAGGATATTTTAGAAGATATCCCTGTCAAACAGCTGATGAATCCGAATGTACCAACTACTTTAGCGAATATTTCGGTCGAGGATTTTGTTGACAACTATCTTATGCAGTCTGATAACCGGGCGTTTATCGTCTACGATCAGGACAAGATGGTCGGGTTAATTACGATTGAGGATGTCCGCAAGCTGCCAGCTGAATCGCGCAGCACCACGATGGTCCGGGATGTAATGACCCCCTCCGAGAAAATGATCGTAGTGGCCCCCGAGGAAGATGTCACCGATGCCTTCGACCGCCTGCAGATGAAAGATATCCGCCAGTTGCCTGTTGTGGCTGGCAATAAGATTGTAGGTTTGTTACGCCGCAAGGATATTCTCCGCTGGCTGCAGTTCCAGTCCCAGGCTGGATAATCGATCACAAGCTGAATTAGTGAAATAGGATAAGCATTTCGGTATCGGGTCAGGATTTTGACCTGGTTAAGAAACGTATGCATAGATCTGAGAAAAGGAAGAAAAAATGCCACAGTTCAGCTTCCCTTTCGTTTTGAAATGATACATTTGTAGAAAGGAAATAAAACCATGGATACCCTTCAACAGAAAGTAGAGACAGCACTATTGGACGACCCACGCACGAAAGATGCAGCTATCGAAGTGTTGAACGAAAATGGCATCATCACACTCGCAGGTATTGTTTCCGCTCACAAGACCAGTGAGGCAGCAGAAGCAATTGTAAGAGGTATAAGTGATGTCGTGACTGTTGTTAATGAAATACAGGTAAAAGCCGAGGACGTGACCGTCAAATGAGGCAAGAGAAGGAAGTAGTTTCAAATCATTCTGGCTTTTGGAGTGGAGCCCTGTTTGGAATGCTGGCAGGCATGGGGTCTTTGCTTACTTACCAGTATTTCAGCGGCATCTTAAGGCATCCGCGGCTGATCTCCAAGGAAATACTATCCACTGAGGATCAATTTGAGAATAGAGAAGCGCTTGCCATATTCATCGCAGCCGAGAATTTGCGTTCCGCCATCCAGAACTGTCTTTTGACAAATGGCCTGAGCAAGGAGGTGCTGAACGCAGGCTATCGCAACTTTCGTGAAAGCTGGGCGCGCGACTTTGGATTTGCTACCTATGGGCTGCTTACTCTGGGGCAGTTCGCCACTATCAAAGGCACGTTAGAAGCATTTTTCTGGCATCAGACAGATGACGGTCAATTTCCGGTCAAGTTACATTCGATCAATGTTCTGACCCGCTTCTTTTACTCCTTGTTCGAGCGAGAACAGCCGCTCGAAGTCATGCTCAAGCCAAAATTCATCACCGGACATGGCACCTCGTCTCTGGACGGGCAGGCCTTGCTGGTCATCGCCGCTCAAAATTATGCCCGGGAGGCCGAGGATTCTGACTTCTTGCGATACCACTGGAGCCAACTTAAATTAGCCGTTCAATGGCTGCAAATTCATAGAAAGCCTGGCGAGATTCTCTTGCATCAATTTGCTTATTCAGACTGGGCTGATTCTGTTGCCCGCCGGGGGCGTGTTCTCTATACCAACGTGGTTTATTGGAAAGCTTTAACGGCCATGTCGGAAGCAGCTACAAGCCTGGATGTAAAACAGCAAGCGGAGTTCTATGCCAAAGAAGCAGAGCAGGTTTTACAAGCCATCCAAGCATACTTCTGGCGGCCAGACCTGGGCTATTTTGTCACGAGCGCGCGTTTAAATCAGTTGAGCAGCGATGGAAATTTGCTTGCTATCGCCTGGGAGTTGGCCTCGCCTGAGCAAGCGGAGAGCATTCTAAAGGTTATGGCCGAAGCGCGCATGGCTGAACCCGTCCCAACCCGGGTAGCATATCCGTCCTATCCACGTTCATTGATCGCTGTTGAAAATATTTTGGGTGGAATGGCAAATTATCACACCGAGGCAGCCTGGTTATGGATCGGCGCCTGGCATGTGGTCGCATTGATAAAAGCCGACCACATAGATGAAGCGCAAAAACTTATCGCACGCATCACGGAAATAATCGTCAGAGACAAGCAGGTAAACGAGGCCTACAGGCCGGATGGCAAGCCGCTTTCCAGTATCTGGTACAAATCGGAATCCCCGCTCACCTGGAATGCCGGTATGGTCCTATATGCATTCAAAGTCTTTGAGGCACACCCGCGTGTAGAGACAAACATCCTATCCCTATTAAACGAAATTACGGAGTAATGGTCATTGCACATCGCCTTTTTCACCAACTTTTATTTGCCGGTCGTAAACGGTGTAACCCGCTCGGTAGAATCTTTCCGGGAGGAACTTACCAAGCTGAGGCATAATGTCTTCATCTTTGCCCAATCTACCAACGATTATGAAGACGAGGCCCCATTTATTTTCCGTTATCCCAGCGTGACATTGCCCGTGTATGTTGATGTTCCGGCTGTGATACCCGTGTCGCCGTTTGTGGATCAACTGCTGCCTGCGCTGAAACTGGATGTGATTCACACGCATCACCCATTCTTGTTGGGCAGTACTGCAGCTCGAAAGGCAGAAGAACTACATTTGCCGCTGGTGTTTACTTTTCACACGCAGTACCAGGAGTACACACATTATGTGCCCCTACCACAGGAAACTATCCAGGAATTTTTGAAAGGCGCAGTCAAGAACTGGCTGCGAGATTTTATGCGCCTGTGCCAGCATATTGTCATCCCCTCCGAGAGCATGAAGGAGATTCTCGTCCAAGAGTACGGACTGCGAGACTGTTACACCGTTATTCCCACGGGCATGGATTTGGAACCGTACCGTCACGCTGACGGCAAAGCGCTTCGCTCCCGCGAGGGCTGGCAGGATGATTTTGTGGTGATTTCGACCGGCAGGCTGGCAACGGAGAAAAACTGGCCTACGCTGGTACAGGCCGCCCAGAAAGTGTATCGCGAACATCCCAATATGCGCCTGGTAATTATCGGTGATGGACCAGAAAAAAAAGCCTTACAGGAACTGGCAGCGGAGCTTGGCATTGCAGAGCGGGTCACGTTTACAGGTGAAATACCTTTTTCGGAGGTGCCCGTTTATTTGAAAGCAGCGGACATGTTCGGGTTCGCATCCATTACCGAAACGCAGGGGCTGGTCACGGTGGAAGCGATCGCCGCCGGATTGCCCGTGGTGGCGGTGGATGGCAGCGGGACGCGCGATATCGTCGAAAACGGCAAGCAGGGTTTCCTTGTCCCAAACGATGCGGATGCCCTGGCTGATTCGATCAACCGCCTGCTCGAGTCCCCCGATAAAATGAGAAAATTTCGCCGTAGCGCTCTCAAAAAGGCCAAGACATTCGACATGAAGAATTGTGCCAAACAATTGATAAAGGTGTACGAGCAGTCCATTCAGGATAAAGCACAGCAGCGCTATGTACGAATTGAAGTGGAAGAAGTAAGTAAGGAGCGCTGAAATGCCGACGCAGATCGATCCAGAGTAGAAAGAGACGAGGGAACGCAAGATGGGAATGAATGTTTCACAAAAACTGATCGAGAGCCACTTGCTCTCGGGAGAGATGCTTCCCGGCGAGGAGATTGGCATCCGCATCGACCAGACCTTGACCCAGGACGCGACCGGCACATTGGTGATGTTGGAACTGGAAGCGTTGGGGCTCGAGCACGTCAAAACGGAGGTCTCGGTTCAATACGTGGACCATAACCTGATCCAGGCCGATTTCAAGAATCCCGACGATCACCTTTTCCTGCAATCTGCCTGCCAGCGCTTCGGCGTCTGGTACAGCCGCCCGGGGAACGGGGTCAGCCACCCGGTACACATGCAGCGCTTTGGAAAGCCGGGGGTGACCCTGCTCGGCGCTGACAGTCACACGCCCGCCGCGGGCTCCCTGGGTATGCTGGCAATCGGCGCAGGCGGCCTGGATGTCGCCATGGCGATGGCCGGCCAACCGTTCAACTTGCGTATGCCTGAAATCTGGGGCGTGGAACTGACAGGCCAACTGCCAGACTGGGTCAGCGCCAAAGACATCATTCTGGAAATGCTGCGCCGTCATGATGTTGATGGTGGCATGGGATATATCATCGAATATTACGGCCCAGGCCTGGATGCGCTGACGGCGATGGACCGTCACGTGATCGCCAACATGGGCACCGAACTGGGCGCCACGTCCACGGTTTTCCCGTCAGACGAGGCGGTGCACCAGTTTTTACGGGAGCAGGAACGGGGCCAGGATTGGAGCGAGCTGGTCGCCGATGCAGACGCGGAATATGACCGCTACGAGGAAATCGACCTGTCTACGCTCGAGCCGTTGATCGCCCAACCGAGCAGTCCCGGGAACGTTGTGCCGGTACGCGAGATCGCAGGCGAGCCGATCTACCAGGCTTACATCGGCTCCTCGGCTAACCCCGGCTATCGCGATTTTGTCATTGCCGCCGAGATGGTCAAGGATAGGCAGGTGGTAGATAGTGTTTCGTTTGATATCAACCCGACTTCCCGCCAGTTGCTCGAGGAGTTGATCCGTGACAATGAGTTGAATCATCTGATCCACGCCGGCGCCCGCTTGCACCAGGCGGGCTGTAACGGCTGTATTGGCATGGGCCAGGCGCCCGCCAGTGGTAAGATCAGCCTGCGCACTGTGCCACGCAATTTTCGTGGGCGCACGGGTACGAAGGAAGACCGGGTATACCTATGCAGCCCCGAAACGGCAACCGCCTCCGCGTTGACCGGCGTGATCACCGACCCGCGCACGCTGGATATGCCTTATCCGCAGGTGAAAGCGCCCACGAAGCGTATCATCAACCAGAAAATGCTGCTGGCACCGCTGCCGCTCGAAGAAGCCCGCTCAGTCGAGCTGGTCAAAGGACCGAACATCGCCTCCCTGCCCGAACTGGACGCGCTGCCAGATGAACTGGAACTGCCGATTTTGTTGAAAGTCGGGAATAATATGTCCACCGACGAGATCATGCCTGCCGGCGCGCGCGTGCTGCCTTATCGCAGCAATATTCCCAAGATCAGCGAGTTTGTCTATGACATTGTTGACCCGCACTACGCCGAACAGGCGCTTGAGCTTAAACCACAGGGCGGTCACGCCATTGTTGGCGGCGAGAATTACGGGCAGGGTTCCAGCCGGGAACACGCTGCCCTGGCTCCCCGCTACCTGGGACTGCGCCTGGTCATCGCTAAAAGTTTCGCTCGTATTCATCGCAAGAACCTGATCAATTACGGCATCCTGCCGCTGGTATTCGATGACGATTCTGCTTATGACAAAATAAAAAAGGGAGATGTGATCGTTTTGACAGGGTTGCGCAAGCAGCTTGCGGAAAACAAGGGGTTGGAGGTACAAATCCAAAAAGAGAATTTAACCATCGCGACCAGCCACAACCTGTCTCCTCATATGATCGAGGTGCTGCTGGCTGGTGGATTGACCAATTGGGTGCGGGGCAAAAAATAATCAGCTAATCCTTCGACCCCGGCCCGCTCCGCTTTACCGGCCGTCCACCCCGCGAGGGCGTCGGCCCGCCCCGGACCACGGCGGGCCGGGGCGGGCAAGCTCAACCCGGCGGCTCAGGACGGGTCTACTAACGTGGCGCTCGCAGATTGGTTCCACCCGCCCGTGATCCGGCTCGTAGAAAGGCAGGGCGATAGGCTCCGCATTTTTGCCGCAGATATAGAGTCTTATTTCTTTTCCAGCAAATTGTTCCCCGCCAGAAAATCAGACACCGCCACACGGAAGGGCTGCCTGCCGGCTTTCTTCCCGAGCTTTTCATACTGTGCGCCGGCGTTGGGGTCTGCCATGGCTTGCCTGGCGTAATGGATCGCCTCGGCGAAGCGCTGGCGGTTTGCCTTCTGCGCCTTGCTCCACTTGACCTTTGACATATCGGGGGTCTTCATGACGGTCTGCTGGCCGTACATCCAGCGGTAGGACAGTTTTCCGATCTTGCCTTTGATCCTTTTGAAGGGTGCGTCGAGTATTACTTTGGCCATAGGTTCCTCGCTTTCGCTCGCTGCTGTAAACTAATCACACATCTACCTTACATCAATCCTGCATCAATTTTACATTATGGTTGCTGATCGTGCTTGATTGTAGCCGGAAAGCCTTCGATCGCCAAGTCCCGCGTTTTCTCCCGCGACCCCGCAGCCTTGTGGGGCGAACATCCCCGTCATCTTCACCAAATGCTTCCATCTTCAAGAACTTGATCAATTACGGCATCCTGCTGCTGGAATTCGACGACGATTCTGTGTATGACAAAATCAAAAAGGGAGATGTGATTGTCTTGAAAGGGTTGCGCAAGCAACTGTCAGAAAACAAGGGGCTGGAGATAAAAATCCAGGAAGAGCAATTGACCATCGCCGCCAGTCACAACCTGTCCCCGCAGATGATCGAGGTGCTGCTTGCAGGGGGGTTGACCAATTGGGTACGGGTTCAAAAATAAGATATCAAAGAACTGACCACTCTTCGGTACATGAAAATGCCCAGACAGGACCCATATGAATTGATTGGTCAAGAATTATGTGTTTCGGCTCCAAAATATTACGGAGGCCGTAGTTCAATAACTTTCGAAAATCTGCCTTTACGTCAGATATTTTGCGAATATTTGATGCATCTACTATCTCCGAAAGTCATAGGCGATAGAGGACGTGACGAAGTACATCCTAAAGATTACTGTATCGTAATCATATTGTCTTTGTAGCAAACAATAGTTGAAACCCAAAGTGCTTATATAATTTTAGATTGAGCCATCGATCGGCACGTGTGGTTTATTATCATGGTCTCCCCAGTATGGGTAATGACTCGAGTTTCTCACTATATCTCCGTCAATAGATCTACAACGACTTGGTCAAACTCCCTGACATTGCCTCGCTCCCGTGCCGCCGTATAGGCCTCGGTCGAGAGTTCAGCCTTTAGTGTGTCAAGCAGTTCCTGCACGCGGTCACGGACTCTTCCGCCTCCCAATCGATGTAGATGGCTGGCGGGATGCTGAAGCACCACGGCAAGCAATTCCACTGCCTGCTCCAAACGGTTCTCTGCCATCCAAACTCTGGCGAGATCGCACAGCAAATTAGCCTGATCCCTACCCAAACCTGTTTCATCCGCGATCTTGAGACTTCGAAGGAGGTAGGTTTCAGCTTCCACAGTTTCATTCAACGATAGGGCCATCTGGCCCAGATATTTGCATGCGTTTGCAATTCCCCAACGATAGCCAACAGCCTCCGACGTACTTAGACACCGCAGATAAATTTCCTTGGCTTCCGCATGTTCACCAAAGGCGAAGGCTGCATGGCCCAGCGTTACAAGAGTCAATATCGAGACCATCTCTTCACCAAGTTCTTCGTAAAGGTTCATGCTGGCTGTTGCGACGCGTCTCATTTCAGGATAGTCTCGCTTTTGCGGATTGGCCACACTCACCTTGTAAAACGAAAAGGCCAGCAGCCATTTATCGTCCAGCTCAGTGGCGATGCCAAGCATTTGACGTGCCGCTTTCTCTCCCTCATCGTAATGGGTGAGGAAGTCAGCAGCCAGATTCAGACTGCCCAGTGCAAGAGCCAACTCAAAGGGACGGTCCAATTGTTCGAGAATATCAACGCTTTTTTTTGCCAGGTTGTAACCTTGATCTGCAAATCCCAGCCACGTCTTAAAAAATCCCTGGTGGGCCAGCGCGAGCGCCTTCACAATTTCAGCTTCCTCGTCTACATGTTCTACAGACAATGCGTCAACAGCTTCTCTGAATAGTTCCTCACCCCCATGGTTCCAACCACGAAACCAATAGACCAGCCAGAAACTATTGACGAACATACGCATCTGTAGGGCATTGACCTGGTCGACTCGATAGCGCCATGCGGTTCTTATATTCTCCAGGTCAGCTTCGATCTTAGCGAGCGCCGCTTTTTGCCTGTGATCTCTAAGGTGCCCCCAGCGCCGTTCCATGAAATTCGCGAAGTAAACAGCATGTGCTTCCAGAGCGGTGACGCTGTCCTCCGGTGTCTCTTCAAGCTGCTCCTGGGCGTACTGCCGCAATAATTCATGGATCTCGAAACGGCCAGAGATAGGATTGTGACGCAGGAACGATTTATTGACCAGCCCGGCCAGCAATTGAAGCGAGACTCCTGTAACCGCCTGCCCCGCCTCAAGGGTAAAGCCCCCACGAAAGGCTGAAAGACGCATGAACGCCTCTCTCTCTGTCTGTTCCAACAGTGACCATGACTGGTCAAACACGGCTCGCATGCTGTGGTGGCGCTCTGGTACATCACGCATCTCCGAGGTCAGGATATCGAGACCCCGTTGGATCTCACCGGCCAGTTCTTCAGGTGACAAAACGTTGATCCAGCCTGCCGCCAACTCAATCGCCAGTGGCAATCCCTCCACCAACCGACAGATATGGGCAAGATGTATCAAATCGTCTGCCTTGGGATCGAATCTGGGGTGAACGCGGTGGATACTATGCAAAAACAATTCGATGGCGTCATGCTCCCGCGGGCCGGTGGGCGTTTTCTGGTCTGAGAAGCCCATACCTGTGATGGTAAGCGCAGTCTCGCCGTGCAACTTTAACTTCTCCCGCGAGGTGGCGAGGACCTTTACCTTGGGCGCCGCTTGCAAAATCTTCGCAACAATATCCGCATCGCCGAGCAGGTGCTCGAAGTTATCCATGACCAACAG
>Ga0105091_10001547_pt1 | contig 10090 bp, 9 predicted proteins | sample PPLLak1March2015_FD_87022 | JGI IMG/M metagenome (GOLD analysis project Ga0105091, IMG submission 87022) | Freshwater sediment microbial communities from Prairie Pothole Lake near Jamestown, North Dakota, USA - PPLs Lake P7 Core (1) Depth... | ecosystem: Environmental > Aquatic > Freshwater >... | reverse complement strand
GAATCGGCGCACGCGCATTGCCGATGAGACGAGCAACGGACAAAAGGGTCCCGTCTCCTCCAAACACGGCAATCACCTCAACGATACGGGGAATTTCCGGACCGGAAGAGACGGTCACTTGCGAGAGCTCGAAGTCGGCCGCGATCCGCTCCTCGACCACGACTTCAGAACCATGCGCGCATAGCCACTGGACGATGTCGCGAAGCTGCCGGGCAAAATCCAAACGGTCCGGCTTGACGAAGATGCCGATTTTCACCCGTCTGACTCCACGCTCAGGTTGCAGGTTGCAGGTTACAGGTTGCGAGTTTGTTTTCTGCCGCCTTTGAAGTCTCGACAACGTGCAACCCGCAACTTACAACCCGCAACCCGCAGCTCGACTTCCTAACCCCTCAACTGCGCCTTGGCGGCGTAGTTTTCCTGGCATTCTTTGGAACAGAAATACAAGCTTCCCGCTGAGGTCCGCGTCTCGAGCGCGAGCTCCGGGGCAAGATACATCCCGCACTGCGGGTCTTTGACCATGCGCCGTGACGATTTGGGGACCTGACGCTGTCCGCCTGTCTTCACTTTCCGCTGACCTGAGCCGAAGATTGAGGCCAAGGCCCAGCGAACGACAGTCAGAATGAGCAAGATGATAAGAAGCCGCCAGATGAAAATCATTTCGCCGCCCCCGCCTTCGGTTGCACCGCCGGCTTCTTTGCGGCTGTTTGCATGTGCGTCTTGGCCGCCTCGATTTGTTTCTGGATCTCAGCCCGGTGCGCATACTCGGGGTGGAACGCAAGCAGCTTCTCCCAGGTAGTCACCGCATCCGGGAAGTTAGCCGTCGCGAAGTACGCGAAACCAAGGTTCTGCAAGCTTTGCGGATGCTTCTGATCCACGGCGAGAGATTTCTTGTACAGCTCGATCGCCTTTTGCGGATTGTTGCTATAGAGGTAAGACGTTCCCAGGTCGGTGTTCACATTGACGTTGTTGGGATCAAGGTGCACGGCTTCCTCATACCACTTTATGGCCGCGTCAAACCGCTGCATATCATAGAACGCGTTGCCGAGCGCGACTCGGACTTCCTTATCACTCGGATTGGCGGCTGCCTGCTGCTGCATATCCTGCAGCTTCTGCATCTGCTCCATCGAAGGATGGTTTTGCGGGAGTTGTTCCGACTGCTCCTGAGCAGCGGCCGGACTGGCCCCGACCGGGATCGGCTCCTTCTTGATCAAATCGGAAGTGAAGAAACCAAGCACGAAGCCAATGGCTATACCCACCAGACCGAAGATGATCTGTCTGTTTTTCATATAAAGAGGTTATGTTATCACAGTGAGGGAACGATTCGGCGGGAGCCGCGCGGATGGCGCAGCGAGGGCGGACTGCAGAGCCGCGCATGCAGCGAAGAGCTTGATCCCTCCGCTGCATGCGCGCTCGCTGTAAAGCATGATTTACTTCTTACCCAGTTGGTCAATCAACTGCTTCGCGACTTCCGCGTTTTCGCCAGTAGGCGCGAGCTCCACGTACTTCTTGAGATGCGTCACGGCATCGGACATTTTGTCCAAGCCGATCTCGGTCAGCCCCAGCTGGTAATGCGCCTCGGCGTGACTGGGATCAATCTCGACCGCCTTCAACAGTGCTGTTTCGGCTTCGGCGTTTTTGCCGCTGTTGATGTAGGTGACGCCGATGTTGTAGTACTGCGTGGCGGCCGTCTTTGGATCCAGGGTCGCGGAAAGAGATGCGGCTTTCTCGTACATCTCCTTGGACTTTTCCAGGTTTCCTGATTCCGAATACACGCTGCCAAGATTCTGATACAGAGCCGAATCATCCGGCTTGAGGGTAATGGCCTTATTGTAGGATTCGATGGCCGGATCGTACTGTTTCAGCTTGGCATAGGAGCTTCCCATGTTGGCCCAGACTGCCGGCTGATCCGGGTCCTTTTCGCCCGCCTTCTTAAAGGCCTCTATAGCCTGCTCATGCTGCCCGGCCTTTGCCAGGTTAATTCCCTCGTCGAAGAATTTCTTCAATTCCTCGACCCCGGCTTGTTTCTTCTTGGCCTCTTCCGCGTCCTTACGCAATTTGGTCTTTTCTTCTTCGCTCATCTCAAAGCCAACCTTACCCGATTGGCCGGGGTTGAGCTCGAAGTTGATGATGCCTCTCTGGTCATCCACGCCGAAACCAGCCCGCACCGGGCGAACACCGTCGGACTGATAACCGTCTTTCTTGGCTGTGATTTGGTAGGTTCCCTGCAGCGGGATACCTGCGTGGATGAACTTCCCGTTCTTGTCGGTTTTCAGTTCGTACTTCCGCTTAACGTCGACGCCTTCAATGGTTATGATGACGTCCTTGATCGGCTGACCGGTCGTCTTGTCCTTCACAACGCCTTGAAACACACCGATCTGGGCGAAAAGCGGTACTGTCCACATGGACAGTAACAAAACCGAAAAAAGCCATCCAGTTGGTCTGAATCTCATATGCACCCTTCCCGAATAGTGTGATTCAATCTATTTATAGAAGTTTCTCAGGGCCACAATATTATCGGTCACCGGACAGTTTGGCAAGCTTTCGAGGAACAGCTTTCCATAGCTGCGAGACCTCAGCCGGCTGTCAAAAACCGCCAGAACACCGCGATCCTGCCGCGAACGGATGAGCCGGCCCAGACCCTGCCTCAGCGTGATGATGGCTTCCGGCACACTGTATTCCAGAAAAGAGTTGCGGCCGTCGCGCTCCAGATGATTCAGCCGAGCGGCGACAATGGGTTCAGAAGGAACCTGGAAGGGCAGCTTGTCGATGATCACGGCACGGAGCGCGTCCCCCTGAACGTCGACTCCCTGCCAGAAACTTGCCGTCGCACACAGCACCGCGTGAGGCGTGCTGCGGAACGACTCCAGGAGCCGACTCTTGGGCATGTCCCCCTGTCGCAGCAACGGGAATTCCAGCCGCTCCTGCAGACTGCGGTAGAACCGATTCATCTGCTGAAAGCTGGTGAACAGCAGAAAGGCATGGCCTTCGGTGATCTTCAGGATCTCCCGGATTTCACGAAGCGCACGCAAAAAATACTCGGTCGATTTCGGCTCCGGAAACGATTTGGGCACGTACAAAATCGCCTGATTCGCGAAGTCAAACTCCCCGGCCACCGAAAGCTCGCAGGCCTTCGGCACACCCAGCCTTCCGCGAATGTACTCGAAACTGCCGGCCGTTGTCAGCGTCGCCGATGTCAAGACGACCGTAGCGGTCGTATCGAAGACGACTTCTTTCAGGATCGGAGCAACATCGATCGGGCTGATATGCAGGACGAGCCCTCGCCCTCGCCTCTCGTACCAGTAGACGTGCGCTTCAGAATCTCCGCCCATCACCTCATCCAGGTCTTTCCCCAGCTGGTTCAGCCGCCGAAGGAGCGACTCCGCTTCTGCCGGACGATTCGTCATCCGCTGAACCTGGTGATAGAGGACCTGGAGTGCAGCCTTCAGGCGCTCAAAAGTGGCTCCGTTTTCCAGCCTCAGGTCGACAGCGCTGCCGTTCTGCCCCTTGAAAATGTTGAGCGAAAAGTGCCCCTCCTGGCCTGGAAAGGCACCAAAAAAGCCGGCCGCCCGGGTCTCTATGTCCTCGACGGATTGGACTGTATCAGGATGTTCGCGGAAGACCTGGCGGAAGTCACGACACAGCTCATCCACCTGGTAGCTGCTCACCTCTTGTCCAAAATGCGAGCACGCGACATCCTCAACCTCGTGCGCTTCGTCCAGGATCAACACGCCGAACTCCGGCATGACTCTTCCGATCTCGTCGGTTTGCAACGCGAGGTTGGCAAAGAGAAGCGCGTGATTGACGATGATGAGATCCGATTCGAGAGCCCGCTGGCGCATCTTGGTAATGAAGCACCGGTCGAAATACTCGCACTTCTGGCCGACACAGCTCTCACCCCGGGCATCCAGGTGTTTCCACACCGGGTCCTCATCAGCCAGCCATCGGAGCTCGGTCCGATCGCCGGTCTCCGTTCGGCCGGCCCATTCCCGCAGCTCCCGGACTTCGTCATCTGCGCCACCGGCGATCGGGAGCGGAGCATTGTGATAGAGCTTCTTCAGGCAGATGAAGTTGTTCCGTCCCTTCATGTACGTGACGGAGAGCTTTGGAAACAGGTGCCGCTTGATGAAAGGAATGTCCTTGAAGAAGAGCTGTTCCTGGAGATTGCGGGTGGCGGTTGAGACAATCACGCGGCGCTTGGAGTAAAGCGCGGGGATGAGATAGGCGAGGGTTTTTCCGGTCCCAGTCCCGGCTTCGACCGCCAGGTGCCCCTCCCCGTCAATCGCCGACAGCACAGCGTTCGCCATCTGGAGCTGCGACGGCCGGAATTCGTACTTCGGCAGCTGCTGTTCCAGGATCCCGCCCGGACCAAAAATCTGATCAAGAGATGGGTTACACGACACTGGATTCGAAAGCCGCCAGGCGTTTGGCGTACAGAGGGAAACAGGAAGTCAAGGCCTGGACCTTCTTCCTGATTTCCGCTTGCACGGACTCGTCCTCGGGTTTTTCGAGCACCGTACTTATCCATTTCCCGATCTGGTCCATTTCCGGCTCTTTCATCCCGCGCGTTGTCACCGCAGGACTGCCGATCCGAATGCCGCTTGCCACAGCCGGGGGATTAGTGTCGAACGGAATCGCGTTCTTGTTGACGGTGATCGAGGCGCTCTCTAGTGAGGCTTGCGCCACTTTCCCGGTGATTCCCTTTGAGAAGACGTCGACCAGGCACAAGTGGGTGTCGGTGCCGCCCGAGACAATCCGGAATCCCTCGCGTCCGACTGCTTCGCAGAGTCTCGCGGCGTTTCGAATTACCTGTGCCTGATACTGCTTGAAATCAGGGCTTTGCGCTTCTTTGAAACACACCGCTTTTCCCGCAATGATGTGGACCAGGGGCCCGCCCTGGATACCCGGGAAAACCAGCCTGTCGACCGCCTTCTTGTGTTGTTCCTTGCACAGGATTAGACCGCCGCGCGGCCCGCGCAAAGTCTTGTGAGTTGTACTGGTCACGAAGTCGGCGTAGGGAACCGGGTTGGGATGCAGTCCGGCGGCTACCAAGCCGGCGATGTGGGCCATGTCGACAGTCAAGTAACAGCCGACCTTCCGGCAGATCTCACCGAGCCTGTCAAAATGGAGGGTGCGGCTGTAGGCGCTGGCTCCGGCCACAATCATTTTCGGTTTCTCGCGCAGTGCCAGCTCCTCCAAACCGTCATAGTCAAGCTGCTCCGTGTCCTGCTTCACACCGTAGGGGATCACCTGATAGAACTTGCCGGAAAAATTGAGTGGGCTGCCGTGCGTCAAGTGGCCACCATGGGCCAGGTTCATGCCGAGAATCTTGTCGCCGGGTTGGAGAACTGCCATGTAAGCGGCCATGTTCGCTTGCGAGCCGGAGTGAGGCTGAACATTGGCGTGCTCGGCTCCAAAGAGGGCTTTGGCGCGCTCAATCGCCAGTGTCTCTACGACATCGGTGTACTCGCAACCGCCGTAATACCGGCGTCCGGGATAGCCTTCCGCGTATTTGTTCGTAAAGATCGAGCCCGTCGCCTCCAGGACCGCCTCGCTTACGAAGTTTTCCGAAGCGATCAGTTCAAGCGTTTCCGACTGGCGCCTTGTTTCCTGGTGAATGGCCTCCGCTATCTCGGGATCCACCTGCCGCAACGAATCGTTCATCTCTCCATTCCTCTTTGCCGCGGGGTTTGCTCACCCACGAACTAACACGGACTAACACGGACGGATACGGACCAGGATGCTGGTTCGTGTCCGTCCGTGATAGTCCGTGTTAGTGCGGGTCTGCGAGCCTTTGCAGGCAAGCCTCCGCGCAAGAAAACACACCTTTTCCGACGGTATCGGGGTAGCTTAGCTTACTTGACTTGAATGGGTCAAACAGATAAAAGTAGGCTCCTTATGCTCTGGTCCAGACTGTTCATACCCACGTTACGCGAGGTTCCCGCGGAAGCGGAAGTCGCATCGCACAAGCTCCTTCTTCGAGCCGGTTTTATCCGTCAGTTGGGGGCTGGGATTTACTCCTACCTGCCTCTGGCCTGGAGAACTCTTCTCAAAATCGAGAACATCGTGCGAGAAGAAATGAATCGAATCGGCGCCCAGGAATTCTACCTCCCGGCGATCCATCCGGCTGAGGTCTGGAAAGAGTCCGGACGCTGGGTCGAGATGGGCGACAATATGTTCCGGTTGAAGGACCGAACCGGCCGCGACATGTGTCTGGGCATGACCCATGAAGAGGTCTTCACGACCATCGCGAGAGACGAGCTTCGGTCCTATAGGGATTTGCCGCAGATCTGGTATCAGATCCAGGTGAAATTCCGTGACGAACCGCGGCCCAAGTCGGGATTGCTGCGGGTGCGGCAGTTCATCATGAAAGATTCTTACAGCTTCGACCTGGAACCATCGGGCCTCGACGTCGCATACGACTTGCATGACCAGGCCTACCGGAGGATCTTCGACCGTTGCGGGCTGCGATTCCTGGCGGTGGAGGCTCACTCGGGAGCGATGGGCGGAAGCGAATCCCAGGAGTTCATGGTGGCGAGCGAAGCCGGTGAAGACATCGTCGTTTTCTGCAAGTGCGGCTACGCAGCCAACCTGGAGCGGGCAGTCTCGGACCTGCCGCCCGTACAGGATGAAGCCGGTGAGCTGACGCCTGAGAAAGTCCACACGCCGGGACAGAAGACCATCCAGGAAGTGAGCGATTTTCTCAAGGTTCCGAAATCGAAGCAGATCAAGTCGCTCGTTTACCTGGTCGAAAGCAAGCCGTACCTGTTGCTGCTGCGCGGCGATCACCAGCTGAACGAGGCCAAACTGGGCACCGTTGTCGGTTCCAGCGTTTTCCGGCCCGCGACAGCCGAGGAGATTCGCGAAGCGTTCGGAGCAGACCCGGGCAGTCTGGGCCCGGTCGGAGTGAAATCGCTGACGATCGTGGCCGACCACGCCTTGAAGGGCCGAAAAAACATGGTCTGCGGAGCCAACGAAGACGACTACCACTTGCTCCACGTAACCCCTGGCGAAGACTTCCAGGCTGAGTTCCACGACCTGAGGCAAGCTGAGCCCGGCGAACTGTGCACAAAATGCGGAGAGGCTCTGCAAGTCACGAAGACCCTCGAAGTCGGACACATCTTCAAGCTTGGCTACAAGTACAGCAAGTCGATGGGCGCGACTGTCCTGAACCCCGACGGCGTTGAAACGCCGGTCATCATGGGCAGCTACGGTATCGGTTTGGAGCGGATCCTGGTGGGTGCCGTCGAGTTGTACAACGACGAAAGCGGCATCATCTGGCCCCGCCCGATTGCTCCGTTCGAGGTGATCATCACGGTGCTCCGGCGCGATGACCCCGCCCAGTGCTCAACCGCGATGAAGTACCACGACGAACTCACCGCACAAGGAATCGACTGCCTGCTTGATGATCGTGAAGAAAGGCCTGGCGTGAAATTCAAGGATGCCGAGCTGATCGGCATCCCGGTTCGCATCACCGTAGGGAAGAAACTCGGCCAGGGCCTGGTCGAGCTATTCTCCAGAAACGATAAGGTGAACCGCGATGTCCCGGCCGACCGGGCCGTTGAAGAGGCCGTCGCCCTTCTCGAGGCGTACCCGCTGAAACCGCGGTAACGCCCCAGTGGACGGCATGGACCAAGTGGACGAAGTGGAGCGTCCGCTTTGTCCACTTGGTCCATGCCGTCCACGTCGTCCACAAAAAACCTGACAAAAAAAGCCCTTGATTCGCGGGTATGCTCTGTTGCACACTGGTCGAGTCCTTATACGTGACTATTATGGTTAATGGTCTGACTCTCGTCATTAGCGCGAACATCGTGGTCGTAGTAGGCCTTCTGGTACTGCTGCGCCACAGCCTCGCGCCGTAGAGGGTCAACCGGGAACGGATCTGACAACCCCCGCCGGCGCGAGTCGGACGGGGGTTTTTTTTTGCTAGGACAAAATCGCGATCGGCATCAAACGAAGGAGGAAATTCTGATGCAATTCAGCGGTGCGGAAATTATCGTCAAGCTTCTGGAACGCCAAGGGATTACCCAGATCAGCGGCATTCCCGGCGGTGCCAACCTGCCTCTCTACGACGCCTTGAAACTGAGCTCAATCAAGCACATCCTGGCGCGGCACGAGCAGGGTGCCGGATTCATTGCACAAGGCATGGCACGCGCCTCGGGACGCACCTCCGTCTGCTTCGCCACTTCAGGCCCCGGTGCAACCAATCTCCTCACGGCCATTGCCGACGCGCGCCTCGATTCAGTACCCATGGTCGCAATCACCGGCCAGGTTCCGCTGCCGATGATCGGCACGGACGCCTTTCAGGAGATCGATACCTACGGGCTGACGCTGCCGATCACCAAGCATAACTACCTCACTCGTTCGGTCGAGGAACTGCTCAGGGTCATCCCGGCCGCCTTCCGGGTGGCCGCGTCGGGCCGACCCGGCCCGGTTGTTGTCGATGTCCCTAAAGACGTGCAGCTGCGCAAAATGGAGGTGACCAAATGGCCGGAGCCGGGAGGAACGGATGAATCGCCGGAACCTGACCCTGACGCCATCGATCAGATGATCCAGATCATCAACGAGGCCAAACGCCCGATGTTCTACATCGGCGGCGGGATCATCAACGCCGGCGCCGCTCAAACCATTCGGCGGATCGCCGAAAAGGCCAGCATCCCAACCACATCGACCCTCATGGGCCTCGGCGCCGTCCCGAGCAACCACCCACTCTTCCTCGGAATGCTCGGCATGCACGCGGCCCGTTACACGAACATGGCCCTCGATGAATGCGACCTGCTCATCGCAGCCGGCGTTCGCTTCGACGACCGCGCGACTGGCAAAGTCGCCCAATTCTGCTCCCACGCCCGGATCATCCACATCGACATCGATCCCAGCGAGCTCGGGAAAATCAAAATGCCGTTTGTGGGTGTCGAAGGCGACGTGGCCAAAGCGTTGGCCGCCGCCGAGAGTCGCATTGAAAAGGTCGATCGATCGGCCTGGCTGAACCGTATCTGCGAACTGAAAGCCGCGTATCCCCTCGTGATGCCCGGTTTGGATGATCCCCTCTCGCCTTACGGACTGGTCTTGGAAGCTGCGGCAGCGGCCGAGCAGGACGCGATCATAACCACGGACGTCGGTCAGCACCAGATGTGGGTCGCGCAGTCTTTCCCGTTCGCTTACCCGCGCCAACTGCTGACTTCAGGCGGGCTCGGCACCATGGGGTTCGGGATGCCGGCCGCCATTGGCGCCGCTCTCGCGTACCCGAACCGCCAGATTATCTGTTTCAGCGGAGACGGAAGTCTCCTCATGAACATCCAGGAACTGGCTACGGCTGCGGAAGAGCGCACCAACATCAAGGTCATCGTGATGAACAACAACCACCTGGGTCTCGTCCGCCAGCAGCAGGAGCTTTTCTATGGCTCTCGGTTTTCGGCGTCCCGTTTCCATGCGGAACCCGATTTCCCAGCCATCGCCCGCGGCTTTGGAATTGAGGCGGTCGATTTGGGCCAGGCCGACGACCCGAAGAAGGCTCTCAAACACGCAATCGAACAGCGCGGCCCCTGCCTGATTAATGTGCCGATACCGGCCGAGGACAAGGTTTTTCCGATGGTTCCTCCCGGCGCCGCCAACCGCGATATGATCGGAGGTGAGAATCATGTCGATAACGACTAATCACGTAAAAGAAAAATCGGTCCTCGAGCTCACCGTGAATAACCATCCGGGCGTCATGTCGCACGTCTGCGGCCTGTTCTCTCGCCGGGCCTTCAACGTGGAAGGCATCCTATGCATGCCGATTGGTGACGGCCAGCGGAGCCGGATCTGGTTGCTCGTCAACGAGGACGAGCGGCTGGAGAACATGGTCAAGCAGCTGGATAAGCTGGAGGATGTCCTGGAGATTTGCCGCCACGGAGCCGACCACCAGATCTTCTCGCAGCTCGAAGAGTATTTTAGAGTTTAGGCTTTTCACCGCAGCCGGGCTCTCCCGAGCCCGGCTCCTGGCCTTACGCCTCTCCTCACTAGCCACAGAACGCGTCACAGAGCCGTGCACGCAGCGCGGGTGTTGAATAAGGTCCGAAAAGCCGATTGCGAGCACGAGCACGAGCACGAAAGG
>Ga0105091_10001544_pt1 | contig 10095 bp, 7 predicted proteins | sample PPLLak1March2015_FD_87022 | JGI IMG/M metagenome (GOLD analysis project Ga0105091, IMG submission 87022) | Freshwater sediment microbial communities from Prairie Pothole Lake near Jamestown, North Dakota, USA - PPLs Lake P7 Core (1) Depth... | ecosystem: Environmental > Aquatic > Freshwater >... | reverse complement strand
TGGTTCTCCTGCATCATATCGAGGTAGGCTGTATAATTGAATGGAGTATCTCCCCTGGCGACAAAATCCATCAGGTTTTGCCAGGTGTGTGAACCGGTAAGGTAGATCACTTTGCCGCTGTTATCCGTAAAATACCTTGAATTTTCAGGATGCACTTTTAAAGGACCATCAAAAAAAGAATTCATATCCTTTGGCCGGTCGTCGGCCTGTTGCTTGCATCCCCCAAGGATAATCACCATAAGAATAAGCAGGCGTACTTTCATATTACTCAGAATTTATCAAAGCTGAAGTCAATCCCCAGACTAAAAATAAAGAGGTCCATGAAATAGGAATCCGTTACAGGTACAGGATTTACAGGTATCGGCAATTCATGGTTGTAACTCTTCTTCCCTTCACTATACATTGTATAGGAAACACCGGCATTGATCATGATCATGTCGGATAGTCTAATGCCCAGGCCTCCGCCTATTGTATTTGAAGACAGGTCAAAACTCAGGTCTGACTGGTAATCCTCATTGACACCTGACTTTGCAAACAAATATCCGGCGCTCACACTGATGGATTTGGTAATATCGAATTCCAGAGCGGCTGCCAGTTCATAGGTGTTTTTATCGATCACCTGATCGTTGCTGACTGCTTCACCGGTTGCATCCAGCGTTTTGCCAAAGTTGGCGTTCTTATCGAAATAATAATGGAATCCGGCAGAAGCTGAAAGTTTCGGGATAATACGGTAACTTGCGCCAACGGACATCATAGCCGGCATATCGCTGTGGACAGTGGAATCCGGAACAAACATCCCGGCGCCATCTTTGCCTTCGCTGACATTTTGTTCCAGGTTAAGTTTGGTCTTGAATTCATATTTCAGCCCAATATTCAGTTTATCTCCGATTGCAATGTTGGCACCCAATATGGGTGTGAATCCGGTTCCTGTTTCTTCGGCATCAACTTCAACATCTGCGGTTGCTGCATCAAACGCTGCTGCATAGCCGTTCAGGGTTGCCACCTGTATTGCAGGTAAACCGTACGCGCCTGCTACAGCGCGGAGATAATCACCCGGCTTATATGAACCGGCAGGAACATCATAAAGGGGTGCGGGAGGTTCGGTGGGACTTGCGTTGATCTGAACATCGTGTATATGACCTTTATAGGTATTTTTGGCCACAACATACCGTGCACCACCGAAAACCGAAAATATTTCGTTTATTTTATAGGAAAGTCCGAGCTGATATCCGAAATATACAGAGGTTCCTTTAAAATAGATATCGGCATTATATCCTGTTATGTTTCTGAAATGCGGATCAAATCCATATCCCAGAGGCTGGTCCATGCCCAGGGCTGCATCGAGGGGTGCAAGCGCCACCTGCATTACCGGTACCAGGTCAGCGATGGAAGTTTCAAAGGACGGTAAACCTGTTTTAAATTCGGCGCCACCACCTCCGCCGACGGGATTAAATCCAAATGATACGGCCAGTCTGCCTGTTTTCCACGCAGCATAAAACCCTGGAAAAACAGGGGCTTTCACTTCTCCGTTATACTTTTTGGGAGAAGGCATCAGGAACTGATAATTGTCCGTAACATCCTTATTCTGAAAAATGGTCTGGCTGTTCAGGGAAAAGTGAAAACCTTCACTCAGCATTGTTAAACCGGCCGGGTTAAAGTAAACTGCATCCGCGTCGGTAGAGGCATCGCGTACCATGGTCCTGACCCAGGCTGCGCTCTGGTTGGAATTGGTCACTATTCCACCCCCAAATGCCATGGTGGCAAGACATACCAGGCCAGTAATCAGCAATAGTTGTTTTTTCATATGGATTTTCGTATTAGGTTAATTGTCGAAATATAAACATTTCCAGCATATCTGCAAAAATCGGGAATGCCGGAAGTTGGATGCGGGGGTCCTGCAAGTCTTGCAGGTCTTGCAGGTCTTGCAGGTCGGATAAACCTGCCTGCCGGCAAACAGGCATGAAACTCTGATTTACATTCTCCCATTGCGATCTTTGCGGTTAAAATTGCTTACTTTGCGGTAAGGATTTAAATATAAGAGAATAATGGCTTCTCAAAAACCCAGCATACCCAAAGGCACGCGTGATTTCGGACCTGTTGAAATGGCCCGTAGAAATTATATTTTCGACACCATCCGGTCGGTTTTCCGGGATCACGGATATCTTCCGATTGAAACACCTGCGATGGAAAACCTTGACACGCTTTTGGGAAAATATGGCGAAGAAGGGGACAAATTGCTTTTCAGGATACTCAATTCGGGAGATTTCATGGCCGGTATTGATCATTCCGGCAGGAACTTAAACAGCAATTCCCTTGCTGCAAACATAAGTGAAAAAGGCCTCCGTTACGACCTTACGGTTCCCTTTGCCCGATATGTCGTACAACACCGGAACGAAATTGATTTTCCGTTCAGGCGATACCAGATTCAGCCGGTATGGCGTGCTGACAGGCCGCAAAAGGGACGCTACCGCGAGTTTTACCAGTGCGATGCGGATGTAGTGGGCAGTGATTCTCTGTTTAACGAACTGGACCTGATCCAGATTGTGGCGGATGTTTTTAAAAAGCTGAAAATAAAAGTGAGGATCAGGCTCAACAACCGCAAAATTCTCGCCGGTCTTGCACAGTATATTGGCTATCCGGATAATATCACCGATATTACCGTAGCCATTGATAAATTCGATAAAATCGGTTTAGACGGCATTAAAAGCGAACTTCTGGGCAAAGCCATAACGGAAAGTGCAGTAGAAAAGCTGGAAAAGATCCTGATCATCAAGGAAAAAGCAGTCTTAAAACGTTTAAGGACACTTAGGTCGATTTTATCAGATTCAAAAACCGGTCAAAAGGGAATAGAAGAATTAACCACCTTATTAAGATACTGCAGGCAATCAAAACTGATTGGAGCAATCGACTTTGATTTGACACTTGCAAGGGGACTAAATTATTATACGGGTGCCATCATTGAAGTAAAAGCCATGGATGCTGAAATCGGCAGCATCTGCGGTGGAGGGCGGTATGACGATCTTACGGGGATATTTGGTCTGAAGAACGTATCGGGTGTTGGAATTTCATTCGGAGCTGACCGCATTTACGATGTTATGGCGCAGCTTAATCTCTTTCCGGATGAAACGGCAGTTTCTGCCCAGGTCCTCTTTGCAAATTTCGGTGAAAAAGAAGCTCTGAATTGCCTGCAAATCCTGAATAAGCTGCATACCAGGGGTATTTTGTCTGAACTATATCCTGATAAGGCTAAACTGGGAAAGCAGCTTTCATACGCTGATTCCAGAAATATTACCTATACGGTACTGGCAGGTGAAAATGAAATGAAGAAGGGATTGTTTACCATAAAGAATATGAAATCCGGAAAGCAGTATAAGATAAAATCCGGCCACATCGTGGAGTGGTTTGTTAAAAGGATACGACGGGATTTTTGATATTCCGGTAGTCAGCGAGGTTTTTTTATTTCTAGAATCTGGTCATCCAGGCATCCGGAGCTTTTTCCCTTATCCGTTTCAGTTCCAGAACGGCCTCATCCTTGTTGTCAAACGAGGCAAAACATACGGCGTACAGATTCCCGATTTTCCCAAACTGGGTAGCGTTATATCCGAGACCTATGAGTGAATTTACCAGTTCTTCGGCATTTATTTCATCCCGGAAACAACCTGCAACAATATAAAAACGGGCCGAAGTGAGAACGGGTGCCAATGAATCAGCTGGCACCCCGGCATAGATCATGGTGGTATCCATAGCTGCCGCCTTTACAGAATCAGCCAGCCGTTCATACAGAGAATCAGTAACCAATTCAGGGGGAATCGAATTCTTTTTAAATATGCCCCGGATCCTGTTGTTAAATAAAAACCAGGCCAGAATGACGGCATTCACAAAAAGGAAAAGAAGTACCCAAAGCAGAACCTTATTGATCCGGTTGGTAGAAGGGACTTCATCTGCCGGAGCAGGATCTGAAACGGCAACTGAATCGGGACTCTGAAGCCGGACAGGTTCAGGAATCCGTGGGGTTTCAGGCGCAGGTACAGGCTGTGGTTCCGGTTTAATTTCCGTAACCTGCTCCGGTAATGGTATTGGTATTGGTATAGGTTTAGGTTTCGCTCTTGATTTTGATTTTGATTTTGATTTGGCTTTCGGTTTCGGTACCGGTGCTTTTTTAACCTTAATTCCGGGTTTTTCTTTAATGACCTTATCTACTTTCGGCCCGGATGCTGCGGACCTTGTCCCCCTTGATTTTGTGGTTTTTTTTGCCGTTTTTGTCTTTGGGGCGAAGGTGTCAGTTGTACCGGCCAGATTTATTGCTCCGGAACTTTCCGGGATATTTTCGACCTGCATATCCTCTTCTGTCGCTTCATCATGACTAATTTCCTGTATTCCGGAATCTACGGGTGATTCTATGAAATTAATCCTGCCACTTTTTTCCCTGTGCAGTCTGCCCAATCCTTCAATGATCAGGTCCTTTCCGCTTTCCAGCAGTTTCGTGCTGTCTTCGGCAAAGTCAGACACCTGCTGAATGGCAATCTCCCTGTCAATTTCTTCGTTATTTACTATGTAATCAATCAGGAGTCCATCATCGTAACGGAGAAATTCATTGAAAACAATGACTTTAGGTTGTTTTTGCCTGATGATAAATGCCCCAAAATCGGGTATAATTACCCGCAGGTTCTTATTCAACAGTGCAATAATATTTTTTTCCATTACTTTGAAATTTGCCGTCAATTCAATTACCTGGTCTGAATTGTCATAATAATAAGATACCAGGCGGAGCAGTTCCCGCTCCAATTTAAAATTATACCAAAATATCTATAATTATAGAAAATAAGTTTTACAAAGGCAGTAAGATATTAACAAAAACAAAAGAAAATAAAAATAATTACACCATTCCTTTTTTTGAATATTGTTGCTATCTTGCGGTACAAGGTTTGCCATGTAAATAAATTCACTTCGCAAGCAAACACCCTTTCTTATTCTGAAATGAAAATCCAATAAATATATGTATTCAAAAAGAATTCTTGGGATTGATTTTGGCGGATCCGGGATCAAAGGTGCACCCGTTGACATAAAAACAGGCAAATTACTGGAGGAGAGGTTCAGAATACCCACTCCGGATCCCTCGACACCTGAAAAAGTTGCCAAAACAATCCGGGAGCTTGTTAAGCATTTTAAGTGGAAAGGATATATCGGCGTTGGTTTTCCTGCAGTGGTACAAAACGGCATTGTCCGGAGTGCAGCCAATATAGATAAATCCTGGGTCAATACAAATGCCAGGGAGTTGTTCACAGCCAAAACCGGTTTACCCGTGTGGGTTGCCAATGATGCTGATGTGGCGGGACTGGCGGAAGTCAAGTTTGGTGCTGGTGCCGGATTCAAAGGGGCAATTGTCGTACTTACCATTGGAACCGGCATCGGTTCATCACTGTTTATTAAGGGAAAGCTGTATCCGAATACGGAATTCGGTCACCTGGAGTTTAAGGGAATGGATGCGGAAGCTTACGCTTCGGATGCAACCCGGAAAAAGGAAAACCTGGACTGGGAGACCTGGGGCAAAAGGCTGAATGAGTATCTCAGGTTTGTTGAATTTCTGACAGCGCCTGAATTGATAATCCTGGGAGGCGGAGCAAGCAAGAAACTTGAAATGTTTGCCGACCAGCTCAAGCTGAATGCCAGGGTTGTACCTGCTAAATTCCTGAATGAGGCGGGGATCATAGGGGCTGCCATCGCAGCCAAAGTGAATCTGAAAAACTGACCTTATTTCATCTCAAAAGGTATACGGTTTACGATTGAACGTCCAAGGGTGATCTCATCGGTATACTCAAGCTCATCTCCTATGGATACACCCCGGGCCAGCGTGGAAAAAACGGACTTGCCAGGGCTCAGCTTCCGGTAAATGTAATAATTGGTGGTATCACCTTCCATGGTTGCGCTGAGTGCCAGGATGACCTCTTTTATGTTTCCCTTCTTTACACGTTCTTCAAGGCTTGCTATATGCAGGTCGGCCGGGCCCAATCCATCCATCGGGGAAATGATCCCTCCCAAAACATGGTAAACGCCTCTGTATTGCTGCGTGTTTTCAATGATCATTACATCCTTGACCGTTTCCACAACGCATATGGTTGAATGGTCCCGACGGGTATCTGCGCAGATCGGACAAATATCATCATTGCACATATTCATGCAAATTCTGCAATACCTGATTTCACTTGCAAGCCGTGACACGGTGGCACCGAATTTTTCAATCAAGGCTTTGTCCTGTCTGAGCAAATGCAGAACAAGACGAAGGGCGGTTTTTTTACCAATACCCGGCAAAGAGGAAAACTCGTTTACAGCTTCTTCAAACAACCGTGAAGGATAACTAAAATTCATAAGATCCCTGTAATTTTCATGCAGAAAATAAAGCTGCCTGCAAAAATAAACTTTTATTTTCCCTGTTGTTTTTTTTGATAGATTGTTTTTACTATTCTTGCAAAGGAATCGGGATTCCCCGCCATTCGGCCAGTCTTTACTCCTGATTGCCTGCAAAATGAAAATCCGATGAATCCATGGATACTGTTAACGATCGTGGTTGTGTACTTCGGTGTACTGATCATGATCTCCATTGTAACCAGCCGGGGGGCGGATAATGCCTCTTTTTTCATTGGTAACCGGAAATCACCCTGGTATGTAGTGGCATTTGGAATGATAGGAACCTCCATTTCGGGGGTAACCTACATATCCATACCGGGTGAAGTGGGCTCCACCGCATTTTCATACATGCAGCTGGTACTGGGATATTTTTTCGGTTACATGGTTATTGCCAATGTTCTGATGCCATTGTATTACAGGCTGAACCTGTCCTCCATATATGTTTACCTGCATCAGCGATTCGGGAATCATAGCTATAAGACCGGGGCGTTTTATTTTTTGCTGTCGCGGGTAATTGGTTCCTCATTCAGGCTTTACCTGGTAGCCATGGTGATCGACAGCTATATCCTGTCCGCCTTTGGAGTGCCCTTCTGGCTTACTGTTTTCATTACCATTTTTCTGATTTTTATTTATTCCTTCAAGGGAGGAATAAAGACTATAATTTATACCGATACATTTCAGACGGTTTTTTTGATCCTTGGCGTGGTACTTTCCATAGTCCTCATTTCAAAGGAATTGAATCTCGATTTGGGCGGATTGATTGACAGGATCCGGTCAAGCCGATATTCGGAAATGTTTGTGTGGGACTGGAGGCCCCGGAATAATTTTGTGAAACATTTTCTGAGCGGCATGTTCATTTGTATCGTTATGACCGGATTGGACCAGGATATGATGCAAAAGAACATCAGCTGCAAGAACATCGGGGAAGCCAAAAAGAACATGTACTCGATGAGTTCCCTGCTGATTCTGGTCAACATTCTGTTTTTATCCCTGGGTGCCCTTTTATACATTTATGCCCATGCGAAAGGCATTATCGTTGAAAATTTCACGGATCCGCAACAGGTGCAGAATTGTCCGATTGGACTTCTGTCACCATTGGAAACCGGGTTTACATGCAGTTCCACAGATCAGCTGTTTCCTTTCCTGGTTTTCAACTATCTGCCTCCCGCTGTGGGATTTGTTTTCATATTGGGCCTTCTGGCGGCCGCTTATGCAAGTGCCGACTCCGCACTTACTTCCCTCACCACTTCATTTTGTGTTGATTTCCTGGGCTTCAAAGAGGATAAAAGCCGTATTCAAACCAGGAACCTTGTTCATATTGGTTTTTCGCTAGTGATTTTTCTGGTGATAATTGTTTTTAAAGTCCTGAACAACCAGAGCGTGATCAATTCCCTGTTTACGATTGCCGGTTATACTTATGGACCCCTGCTCGGCATGTTTGCGTTTGGTATACTGACGAAGCATCATACAAATGACCGGCTGGTACCCTTTATATCAATCGTGTCACCGATTTTATGCTATTTTCTGAACCGGTATTCCGAACAGTTGTTTGGTGGATATAAATTCGGTTTTGAACTGTTGATCATTAACGGGTTGCTGGTTTTTGCCGGGCTGTATTTTTTCAGGAAAACAGATAACAAAAAAGCGTAGTTGCAATTTGCAAATAGGCCCAGCCATGGGACTTGTGGGAAGTAAGAATTACATTGCGGTTGGCTTTAGCCAACGGATAGGGTGTGCTGAATGATTTTTACTTCTTCAATCCTTCCCTTATAAGCAATGCCTCCACGGTCGGCTCTTGCCCCCTGAATTTCTTATATAGTTCCATGGGATCTTCTGTTCCGCCCTTTGACAGGATATTTTCCCGGAATGCAGATGCTGTGGCCTTATCAAAAATGCCGTTCTTCTTAAACACCGAAAAAGCATCTGCATCCAGAACTTCAGCCCATTTATAGCCGTAATATCCGGCTGCATAGCCACCGCTGAATATATGTGCAAACCCTGTGCTGAAGCTGGTACCGTCGACTTTTGGAAAAAGTTCCGTAGGGGCCATAGCGGCCTGCTCAAAATCAGCGACGGGTATTTTCAGGGAATCGGTAAGGGTATGCCATGCCATATCGTCAATGCCGAAGCTGAGTTGGCGAACCGAGGCATAACCGCTGTTAAAATTCCGGCTTTTCAATATTTTATCCAGCAACTCCGAAGGCATTTTTTCACCTGTCTCGTAATGCACGGCGACCTGATCGAGCCATTCCTTTTGTTCAGCCCAGTTTTCCATGATCTGTGAAGGCAATTCAACAAAATCGCGGTAAACGTTTGTACCTGCCAGGCTCATATAGGTACAATTGCTCAACATGCTATGCAGAGAGTGGCCAAATTCATGGAGGAAAGTCCGCACTTCATCATAGGTCAGCAGGGAAGGCCGGGTATCTGTAGGTTTTGTAAAATTGAGTACCAGGGATACATGAGGCCTGTGATCCTGACCTTTTATTTTGTACTGCTCCTGGTAATTCGTCATCCATGCTCCTCCCTGCTTCCCCTCACGCGGAAAGAAATCCAGGTAAAGCAGCGCCACAAAAGAACCGCCATCATCGTGGACCTGGTAAACTTTAACATCGGCATTATAAACAGGCACCGCAGTATCAGGCTTAAAAGCCAGTCCGTACAGTTTCCCGGCCAGATCCAGAACACCTTCCTCAACTTTTTCCAGCCTGAAGTAAGGTTTCGTCATTTCATCCGTAATGGCGAATTTTTCATTCTTCAGTTTTTCAGAAAAGTAAGACCAGTCCCACCGCTGCAGTTCAAAGGAGGCGCCGAGTTTCCTGGCAAATGCCTGGACCTCCGCATATTCAATTTTTGCCACCGGCATGGAGGCTTCCAGCAGTTCCTTCAACACAGAGTTGACTTTTTGCGGAGACTTGGCCATCCGTTCTTCAAGTACGTAATCGGCATAGGTTTTAAAGCCCAGTAAATTGGCCTGGCGTAGCCTGAGGTTGACAATACTCCGGATTATTTCCTGGTTATCCTGCTGATTGCCATGGAAACATCTTGAACTGTATGCACGGAACAATTCCTCCCTGAGTTTGCGGTTATCAGAATATTTCATGAATGCCAGATAACTGGGTGCCTTAAGTGAAAACAGCCAGCCTTGCAGGTTTTTTGCCTTTGCTTCCATGGCAGCTGCCTCCTTCACAAAATCGGGCAGACCGGCAAGATCTGCTTCCCGGGTAATGTTTAGCTGATAGGCATTGGTTTCCGCGAGAAGATTTTCCTCGAATTTGAGGGACAGTTTGGATAATTCCGAAGTCACTTTACGGTATTCGGTTTTTTCATCGGCATTCAGGTTGGCCCCGTTGCGAACGAATGATTTATAGGTATCATCGAGCAGTTTTTGCTGTTCTACATCCAGTTTCAGTTTATCCTTTTTATTATAAACCTCTTTCACTTTTTCAAACAATTCCCCGTTGAGAGAAATGTCATTATAATAATCAGTCAGGATGGGCGATACAACCTGGGCTATTTCCTGAATTTCTTTATTGGTTTCAGCCGAATTTATATTGAAAAATATCTGTTCGATACGTTTCAGGTTATATCCTGCCCTTTCCAATTCCTCGATCGTGTTCCTGAACGTCGGTTTCGCCTTTGAACTGATGATCCGGTCCAGTTTGGCCCTGGCATCATTGATTGCGGAAT
>Ga0105091_10001543_pt1 | contig 10109 bp, 7 predicted proteins | sample PPLLak1March2015_FD_87022 | JGI IMG/M metagenome (GOLD analysis project Ga0105091, IMG submission 87022) | Freshwater sediment microbial communities from Prairie Pothole Lake near Jamestown, North Dakota, USA - PPLs Lake P7 Core (1) Depth... | ecosystem: Environmental > Aquatic > Freshwater >... | reverse complement strand
TCAATAAAGCTCGATAAAACACAAGACGATATTAATTCTGTGAAGAGAATGAAAAATCTCTGAAAAAGTGTCAAACTAGTTTTTTTCGTAATAGCACGATAAAATGAGTGTAACTTATGTCGTTATTTGTAAATTCGTTTTAGACAAAAATAGTATTTTCGATCCTATATCCATTTAGTTTCGACTTACGTACAGGATTTGCTAGCGTCGATGCTACTCTAAATTAACTATACACTTTACGATATATCAGAATCCAATCTTTACTAACATTTTTCCGATATTTTCTCCTTTGAACAGAGCCAAGAAAGCTTTAGGTGCATTTTCTATACCTTCAAACACGGTTTCTCTCCATTTTATTTTTCCTTCACCAATCCATTTTGATATATCAGCATGAAATTCATTTAACATATCATAATGGTCTCTAACAATAAATCCCTGAAGTTTGAGTCGATTAGGTACTGCTAGAAAGATGTTAGAAGGGCCTGTGGGTCTTGAAGATAGATTATACTGTGATATCATACCACAAAGTACAATTCTACCAAACGTCTTCATGTTGTCAATAGCTCCTTCTAAATGCTTTCCACCAACGTTATCAAAATAAATATCAATTCTATCTGTGCAAGACCTTCCTAACTCAGCTGAAATATTATCTTCTCCTACTTCATTATAATTAAAGGCATGATCTATTTTAGCTTGATCGAGTAGCCACTTTACCTTCTCATGTGAGCCAACGCTCCCTATAACATGGCATCCCTTAATCTTTGCAATCTGGCATGCCACAGAACCAACTGCTCCTGCAGCTGCAGAAACAAACACGGTACCATTACTATTACCAACTAACTTGGCAATTTTCAAAAGGCCAATATAAGCTGTAAGACCTGTCAAACCCAAGATGCCAAGGTACCATTGAATTGGTGCCATGTTTGGGTCGATCCTTGTTACATCACTTCCACTACCATCTGAAATCCAGTATTCTCTCCAACCTAAATTTCCAAGAACATAATCGCCTACAGTAAATCGATCATTATTTGATTTTATAATCTGACCTACACAACCTCCTTCAAGAGGCTTACCTATCTGAAATGGAGATATGTAGCTCCTAATTTCCCTCATACGTCCACGCATGTATGGATCTACTGACATCCATGTGTTACGTACCAAGAATTCGCCAGCATTTGGATCTGGAACATCTACCTTAACAAGCTGGAAATCATTTTCAGTAGGCACTCCGACTGGACGGTGTTTCAAATGAATCTCACGACTAACAAGTCTCTCTTCTGTCATATGCCGTTAATCAGAGAGAAATGTATATCAAACTATTGGGTGTATTCTTAATGAGTTCAATCGCTCAGAGATATTCCCAGTACGTATTATACCAGTCCTGAATAGGCGAGAGAGATAATAGTGTATTATAGTTAAGCAAAGTATTTTGCCGTGAATGTGGTAAGAAATGAGTAGAACGTACTGATATGGACAGCTTTAACAAGAAAGAACTTGTATTATATCAGCTTAAATGGCTGGCTATCTATTTGGGATGCGCTTTTGTTATCTCTTTTCTTTTGCCTTTTCCTATTGATTGGGCTGTTGCAATACCTGTATTTTTGCTAATTAGTCTTTTCAGAAGGAAGTTACTCTTGAAGAAATTAGGTGTTGATCGTAAAAGTAATGCTATCGATAATAACCTCAAGGGTGTAGGAGATTTCTTTAAATCAATTTCGTCCAATGCATTTGATTCAACTAACTATGGTTCCAGTCATGTCAAGTATTATTGTATGAGATGTGGCAATGAACACAAGAAAGTAGCATGTCCAAAATGTGGTTCAAAGATGAAAAAGATAGGATGAATAGATATGCTTAACCATTCCTGATAGAAATTTGTTATGAATGTCTTTTTATTAATTTACTACATCTGAATGAACATGAGTCTTACGATTGGACTGGTATCTCCCTTATACTATAGCATCGCTTAGCGCCGTGCGTTATAAAATCACTAGCTGTGGGAGCGCGTCTAGATTCGGGATAACTTCTTAGAGTTGTACCAGCAACGCTTAAGCGTATGTTAATTGATCACCATCAGGTTCTTGAGTAAAGGATGTTGTTATCACTATATCTTTTATGTTAGTATCGCGTTTACAGTGCAGAATCTGTCATAAATGTTGGTAAATTTTGTTATATGGTAACCTATTGTGAAAGCACAAACAGATCTCGAAAAGCAATGCCACAGCCATATTCGCCTACAATAAATACATTGTTGATATTAACATTGCAAGTGTCCGAAATCTCTGTGAGGCCTAATTCTCTCTGATAAAAAGATATTTGAGATTCTATTCAATGTTATAAGAATTGAAGACCTGATGATCTGAACTTTAGAATTGGACTAGAATTTATTATTCGAAACCTATGGCAGGCTTAGTTTACTAATTTGCATTATTCATATCTATGACATAGTACACGAGCTCAAAATAGCATTCTCTACGGACTATAAGATAACATAGTTAAATCTACTTTATTAATTTGGATGTGGTAACTACATTAGGTGTCCAGAAACGACTGGTTCACATGATGCCTCTAATTATGGAATACAGTGGTGGTTCTATGGTTTTAGAGCTAAGTATAAGCCTATTTTGTTGTTGATCCTGATAACGTTAGCAGCAATCAGCGTGACTTTTGCTAGCACGTATTTTGGGAAAGCTTATGGCCAACCCGAGACTAATTTTCCTCCACCCATACATTATAAGTTAAGAAGCGAACCTTCATACGTAATCGATATTCCGTTTAGCTCTACCGGAATTTCAAGCTATAGCCCTTCGGAGATCTCTATACCTACAGGAATGACCGTAATATGGTTTAATGATGATGAGGGAGATCATTCGGTAACTACAATCTCGAACGAGACATATACTGCTCCAAAGAGTTTTGATTCAGGACCTATAGAAAGCGGTGGAGGCTCTTTCATACATACTTTTGACAAGCCTGGAGTGTACCATTACTATGATACTTTTTATCCTTCAGCCCAAGGCACGATTAACGTAGGGAGTGCAGTAGAGGAAGGCAAGAACATGAATATGCTGATAGGAGGAAATGCAATACCATTTAACTCAAGCAAAGCTCAGAGCGTCGTCCTATCATTTGTTCCAAAAACCATTACAGTTCCTCCCACCATCGCATTAACTTATAGTGTGTCTCTCTCTAATGCCTCAACTGGTAAATTACTGTTTAGCCATGAGTATGATGATAGTGATGGGATATTAGACTTGGAATTGGTTCCTTCCCATTCTGGTGAGAACGCTTCACATTTTATTACTTGGGGTCCAGATTTCATAGGTCAGGAAGCAATCAATAACGATGGTACTTTTCACATCAAAGGACCGAATATCTGAAAATTCACCATACGCTATTGGTATTCAAATAACTGCCAAAGATAACAACGAAATATCACCCCCTCTGGGAGACCAATTCATTCTACCCAGTTTGTAGTGTGAGCAGTTAGTCGTCAATGTAACCATTCACTATTCGTTACTAGTTCAACTTTAACAAAGTTCTAAGCATGGGTGTTAAAATATCACTAGTGACTTGGGGAATAAATTCTGCGGCTACCATCAATCTCCCATTACACGGAGGACATGCTCCTCCATACTTGATTGGAAGAATGATCAAACTGTCCAATTCGATATCAAAAGTAATTATAGATGAATATGGGCAAGGTGAGTTTCTAAGGAGACTATCTGATCCCCTGTGGTTTCAAGCTTTTGGTTGTGTTCTTGGTTTTGATTGGCATTCTTCAGGAGTTACAACGGTAGTTACAGGAGTCTTGAAGCAATCACTTAAGGAAGAAATTCATGCAATATCTATTGCGGGCGGTAAAGGAAAGAAGGCTACACAAACAAAAAATGATATTCCAAGACTTGCTGAAAGAGGTTATAATTTATCTTCTACTAAAATTGATGATTTGATGTATGCAAGCAGAATGGCCGCAAAAGTAGATAATGCTGCAATACAAGACCGTTACTCTTTATATCATCATGTGATTCTCTTTGACGAACACGGCGACTGGGCTATAATTCAACAAGGAATGAATCCTCATAATAAAATGGCTAGAAGATATCATTGGAATTCGGACAACATAAAGAGCTTCGTGTCCGAACCACATGCAGGAATTATCGGCGAATGTAAAAATCCAAATACTCTCAATATGACTTCAATCGATTCTTTAGACAATCAGAAAATATGCGTGGAGCTAGCAAATGGCGATACAAATAATCTAAAATCATCCGTATATAAAGTTGGAAGATTGATACATACTATTCGAGAAAAAAAGAACACATTAGATACTTGGATTATGAAAGAAAATAACAATAATTCTCACGATCAAGAATTTGAAGAACATTATGAAATGCCTCGCAGATTAGACTGGGAAGCATTCAGAAAAAGTTACGATATTCGGCCACAAAATTATGAGCAACTAATTTCTATACCGGGGATTGGGCCAGCAGCAGTTAGAGCTCTATCTCTTATTGGTGAAATAATTTTTGGAACAAAAGCATCTTGGAAAGATCCTGTGAAATATAATTTTGCTCATGGTGGAAAAGATGGAGTGCCATATCCGGTAGCTCGCAAAACCTATGATAAATCTATAAGTTATCTTTCTTCTGCAATAGAAGGAGCTGAAATAGAAAGGGAGCAAAGGATTCAAGCACTACGTAAATTGGCACAATATTCAGCTAGAATGTTTGATCATGATAAATCATGACGGTTACAATATTCGATGTGGTCGTCGTAAAAGCTGCAGATATCTTCTTCTAAAGTATATCCATGACATTGATGTAATCAAAAAACCGTTCGTTTTGTTACACTGATAGGAGTCAAAGAGCATGACTTGTGCTCATCTTTTGAATAATTAAGCAGTGTAGCTAACTAGAATATCTATAGTTCTGATATATTTCTAATTCATACTGAGAATCAGGTAGCAATCCAACTTGTATAGATATGATCATATCCATAAACTAAAATCTGTTGATCTAATAGGACAAACAGAAATTCAAAATAAAATCTAAAATACCGTACCTTAAATCATTGAAAGTCAAGTTACTCTGGATTATCTCTGAAGGATGGAATTGGATTGGATGAAAAAGAGTCAAGAATCAAATGACACAAAATCATGGTACCAGGAAAACTAAGATGGCAACTTCAACTCTATAGTTTTATATTGGTAACATTTTCTTTCGTTATGAGAAATGCCTCAAAGGACTTTAATCCACTCTATTACTGTTATCTTCCCCGCCCTCTTCGTCGTCATCGTTATATGGATATCCATAACCCATTCTTCCTCTGAAATTCATTCAACCTCCATTACAGGAATTGATAAGCCGGTCGGAGTATGGGGTCCTTTTTCTAATAATGGTCATAATCTCGAACAGCTAAGCGGAATTAATCAGAGTAGAGCGATATCTGATATTATTACACAGGGATTTGATGAATATTATTTCGTTATGAGTAATTTCGAAAATCCTAAGCAAATTGATTCGACGGAATCATTATTACAGTCCGCTGAGAACCTTGATCAGGATCTAAAAATAATAATTATAGTGCTTCCTCCTTCTGAAGGGAGCCCGAATGGAAATTATGATTGGGAAGGCTGGATTGAATATTTCAATTCTCTTGAGGAGAGGCATCCAAACTCCTTTGAAGGATTTACTATCGATGATTTCAATTGGATTAGCACGAGAAATGATACGAAATTTGAATATAACATTGATTTTATGGAATATTCAAATCTAATAGATGCCCTCAAGCATAAGAGAGAAGATGTAAAATTCTTTCCTACTGTGTATTTTGAAGGCAAAAGGACAGATGTAGTCATAAACGAATTTCTAGATTATGCGGAAGGTATTATAGCAGTAAGTGGCTGCTATTACAATGTGTCTGCATTAGAGCCACAATTACATCTTTTTGGAGAACTCTTTGATAATAAACCTATGAAATATGTTGTATATCCAACGATAACTCATAACTATAGTAGACAATACTACAGCCCTCCAAGTGATCGGCTTATAATCTCAACATTATCAATTGCATCTCAAACGGTCGATGGCATAATAATATGGCACAAAATAGATAGTCCTGTAATACAAGAATACTTGAAGAATATTGACAATAATAAAACATACATATCTAAGATGAATCGTATGAAAGAAATACAAATTGAAGACGAACTTGCAGCAGGAGCTACAGCTAGTAAAATTCAAATTAATAGTACCGAAACAGAAAAGAACTGTCTAGAATGGTACGAAAAATATTTACATGCATATAATTACTGGTTAAGTTTAGATTCTGTACAAAAGGAAGATGATTCGTTGAAGGAAGAGTTGCTAAGTTTTATAAATTAACAGGGTTTTTAAAGATCCTTGTTTTAGTTTATCTTGACTGACATATACATGACTATGAATCAAGCCGCCTATCTTTCTTGATTCATCTCTATTTAGTAATACAACAGAAATAAAAATATCTCCTCAAAAGGATGGATCTATAATAATCAGTGCCATGAACTCAACTAAGGCGTCCAACTTGAATGAAACATACTCAATGAATATACCATAGCACCCTTCCCTTTGCTGTAGAGTATCTCATAACAAAGTTCCTTACATGTTCTCTGTGAAGTAGGTTTTCATAATGCACGTTCGACCGTAGTTTATCTTGAGATCCTATTAACTATTTAACCATCGTGGAAATAATTTAAGTGTCCATCAAGGTCATACTTTCACAAGATTGAATAGGTAGCATAGTAAAACCACACAGTTTATTTATCCAAATAATATCAGCTTCAAAATCATGTATTGTTATTTATTCGTCTTCTTAAAACAGTCAATTGAATTCAAAGCATATTACTATTTGTAAACTGCTAATCATAATTTAAGATATTCTTTAGAGAGCATGCTAATCTTTCTATCAGTCTTATTTTTTATTCTCCTTTTCAAAACTTCATTCTCCCATTTCTCGGTATAGAATCTAGTAACATCCTCTATACTGTTGGAAGAAAATGCTATGACGTGCTCATATTCTTTACTCCAATTCTGCTCATAATAATGAGGATGGTTGAAAGAAATTGGGTATTCTAAAGTTGAATCTATGTGTATCCATTTTGATCTAATGCACGTCTCGTTCCAGCAATGATCTAGATAGTCATGTACAATTCTAGTTGGAAATGACAATGAATTTAAGATAGCCCCAAAAAGCATCGACCATTCACTACATCTTCCTATCCGAGTATCTGCAATTTTTTTAACTTCACCGTAACGCGGAAAAACAAATTTTGAACCGCATTTGGTACATTCGTAAATCTCAGTAGCTCTTACTTTCCATGAATCACCTAATAAAAGTTGCAGCTTCATTTGTAAATTACATACGTTGCATTGCAAATTCTTCGGCATCCATTTCATAAAGTCGTTCTTAAACCACTGAAGTATAACTCTAAAAGTTTGATCTTCTTGATAGTTGTTGCTTTTAAATTGTGACAACACGTTCTGTTGGATCATATGATTTACATATGTAAGAATTTCATTATCATTATACTGCTTTGATATCGATTTATATAGCATGAGGTTCATAAAACATGAGTTCCCTCTAACTAACGAGCAAATTTATTTTCGGACACCTGCATTAATTCAATATAATGAAACATCTACGTAGAAATAAAGTTTTAGGGATGTCAGATTGGTAACAATACAATACCATTGATAGCCCATCGTCGCCTAACAGTAGTCGATCTTACTTTCTGTCCCTTTACACAAAATCCAGACGGTGAAAGGAAAAAAATGCTTATTCGTTTACCAAATGTTGAAGCACTTTAGTTATCCAATTGAGCAATATTTAATCAAGAGACGGAGTGATATGACCCAACCTGGATGGTTAAGGAAATGGCTATATAGCAATTGTGAAGAAAGGATAACGTAATTGCTATTTCATGAAGAATGGAAATATTTTGTGATAAGAAAATGGCAGTAAATCTTCAATCAACATCGATAGCGATATTGACAGTATTGGTATTTGGTACTATATCATTTTCATTTCATTTTATTTGGCCCTTTTTTGAACATAACAGCATGGTATTAGCACAGACTGATGATTCTTTAGAATCATCACCATCACCATTTCTATTATCAACTTTGGTAGAACAAGGTTCGCCTTATCTTGGAAGCCTTTCAGCTCCTATTATTCTCATAGATTTTAGTGACTTTCAATGTCATCTATGTGCTAGATACGTAAAAAACACCGAACCCCTAATTAATGACACATATATTAAAACGGGAAAGGTAGTTTTAGTATTTAAACACCTACCAAATCGAGGATTTGATTCTATGGGTGCTCACCTGGCTGCTCAATGTGCAAACGAACAAGGAAAATTCTGGCAATTTTACAAGCTATTATATGAGAACCAGCAAGGTATTGATTCAGGATGGGTTAATGAAGAGAATTTGAAAAAGTTTGCATCTCAAATCCCAGGATTAGAAATGGGGCGGTTCCATTCTTGTTTTGATAATCAAACGTATAATGAAATTATTGACAATGATGTCAAGCTTGCTAATTCACAGGGTTTCTTTGATACTCCATCATTTATCATATTAAATAATATCAATAGTTCAGATCCAGAGATAATAAGAGGAGCACAACCTTTTCCTGCATTCCAATCTGTCATTGAAAAGAAGTTGGATGAATTGAAGAAATGATGGTTGCATTGCCGATGTTGAAGCGCAACTTTTTTGAACGAATTTTTAAATAGCAAAAATTCAATTAATGAATTTGGACTACAAGATCTAACGTATCGCAGATCGATTCAAAAAAAATGGTCTTTAATATAGTAAATAAACTGTAAGTGCAACAATCACAATCAGAATTAGTATGACTACCTTACTCCATGTTTCAACTGTTATCCTCTGTTACAAATAGGATGCTTCTGATTGTTTAATCTAAAATAAATACCTAGCCTATGTAACTCACACGGCCCCGTCTGATGATATGCTTCCTGTACCATTTGAATAAGCAGATGATACTCGCAGCTGTGCTTCCACAATATTATCAAACCATATCGACAACACTACTACTACTCCTACTGTCATGGCGAAAGTTAAAAGCAGCGCAAGAAACACGATCAGCATAGTCATATAATGCAGTTTATTCGCCCGTTTCTTGTATCAGCATCAACTCCATCGAATTTTTCAAGACCGCAGACCTCTAGATTTTGTAGATATCTTAGATATGCTGTTCAATTTATTAGACAGTGGTATTACGCTTGTGATAACCAGAGCTGAGACCTTGAAAGAAAGACGATAGAAGAAATTAGAACAGAATTAGATAGCAAGTCCTGACCCTCCGCCAGCTAGCAATCCTAAAAGCAGGGGATGATTCTATACTGATATGCTCGACAAAACTGCTGACGGTTCTTATCAAAGCGGTGGCGAGAATAATGTGGATACTGTCTTGGTGGTCAATCCAAGTTCGTGTAGTGGAAAGACTGGAAAAAACTGGGATACTTTATATGCCCAAATTAAAAATATTCTCGGAGAGAGTCCAAAAGTAGCATTTACTAAGAAATCGGGAGATGGTACTATTTTGACTAGAGAATTCCTGAAAAACGGTTTTAAGAATATTGTTGCTATTGGAGGGGATGGGTTGATAAATGAGGTTGCAAATGGATTTTTCACCTGCACTGTAAAGAAAGAACGCAGAAGAGGCAAAGATATTACAGTATCCAATCATGACGATGCAACTAAAGTACATGAGGTAGAAATACAACACATACTAGGACCAATAAATCCTGAAGCGTTTATGGCTGTAGTACCATGTGGAACGAGGAATGTTCTAGCCAGATCATTAGATCTTCCTTCTCAATTAGAGGATTGTTGTCAGAGGTTTGTCAATGGGAACCCGGTAAAAATTGATGTTATAAGCACAGCAGTCACTCATTTCTCGGAAAAAGATGAGATAGACAGCAATATTGTAGGAGAACTGGATTCTCCTCGGATTTTCCTGAATGCAGCTGAAATAGGAGTAGGCGCAGAGATTATAGATAGATCAAAAAAGGTTAAAGATACAGTAAAGAGTCGTATATTATC
>Ga0105091_10001541_pt1 | contig 10111 bp, 14 predicted proteins | sample PPLLak1March2015_FD_87022 | JGI IMG/M metagenome (GOLD analysis project Ga0105091, IMG submission 87022) | Freshwater sediment microbial communities from Prairie Pothole Lake near Jamestown, North Dakota, USA - PPLs Lake P7 Core (1) Depth... | ecosystem: Environmental > Aquatic > Freshwater >... | reverse complement strand
TATCTCTGGCCGCACAAAAAAGATTTAATGAAGCGGAAGAAAATCTTTTAAAATCTTATGATTACAATCCTAATGATCCTTCCACAGTTTTTTATCTTGCATCTATTTTTCTGCAGAACAACAAAGCGGAAAAAATCCTGCCGCTTATTTTAAATGCAGAAAATACTTATAAAAATATTCCAGAAATAACAGCACGCCTGCAGATTTTAAAGAAGAAACTAAATATAAACTGATGACCCACTCCCCCATCCTGCTTATCAGCTAAACTAATTTACCCCGTCTGCGATAATGATGGTGTGAAGAGAAAACTAAATTAAATAACTCAACTACCGCAGGTAAGGATACCTGTGAAATTAAAATACATGGAGGTATAACATGTCATTCAGGATTAACTCAAATCTCGACGCTTTGCAGGCATACAATGCATTGGCAAAGGTAAACAACGCATCTACAAAAGCGCAGCTGCGTCTCGCGTCCCAGAAAAGAATTAATAACGTATGGGACGATACATCCGGTTACAGAGTCGGTAAAGAATTGGAAGGAAAAGTAGCTGTAATGAAAGCTGCTCAAGGGAACATCGGATCTGCAAAAAACGTTTTAGCAACTGCAGAATCAGCTCTTTCGAACATCAACGACCTTTTAACCCAGATTAGGGGTAAGGTTGCTGATGCAAGCGACCCGACGAAGAATCTTACTTCGTTATCAAGCGACATAAATGCACTAGGAAATGAAATAGCCGCAATATTTGCGAATACTAAATTTAATGATACAGCTTTATTGAGCGGTTCTTCGATGCCTGCCGGCGGAAACTTCGCCTTCAGAACCGGTGAATCCGAAACAACTACCATAAGCTTTGGATCCTTGAATAGTATTGATCTTTCTTCGATTACATGTTCCTCATCGACATCTATTACTACAATCGATGTCAGCAGCATTGAAACCTCTGTCAGGAATTCATTAAGCAGCATCGGTAACTTCGTTCAGAGATTGGAAGTAAAAGATGATTATTTAACATCTGCTATTACTAATGCTTCCTCAAGCATAAGCAGATTGTTCGATGCGGATATGGCACTCGAACAGTTGAACGCAACAAAAGCGCTCATCGGTCAGCAGGTTGCTACAGCAATGTTAGCCCAGCTTAATTCTTCTCCGCAGAATCTTCTTGCATTATTTCAATAAAAACGATTAATTCGTAAGCCTCCGGAATGCGCCGGAGGCTTTTTTTATAAGTTATAAGGATAAGGTAAAAAATGCAAAACGGAATTCTATCAAATAAAAGAAACCCGGCTAACAATTATCTTGTTAAGGAAATATTAGAAGCCGATCCCAAGCAGATTATTCTTAAAATTTATGATTATGCAATTTTGAACTGCCAAAAACAGGACCTCGCTAAAACTACACAAGCACTCCAGGAACTCATTAATGCCCTGAAATTTGATGATGAAAACGTGAGTACGATTTCAATAGGTTTGCTGAGACTTTATCAGTACTGCCAGGATCAGATGAGAAAAAGAAATTATCATATTGTTTATAAAATATTAAGCGACCTCCGGTCAACATGGATTTCAATCTTTAATCAGAAATAGAGAATTCTATGGCTGAAATACTTTCAACCTCGTATATAAATTCTTTAATCTACAGCTATCAGAGCATTGAAACCAATAAGCTCATTACTCCTCTCAATAATAAAAGGAGCAAGTACGATATTCTTTCAACCTCTTACAGCTCCCTGATTTCGAATCTTGAAGCACTGAAATCAGTTTTAAATGATTATAAAAAAACCGGTCCGGAATCAATTTTTAATATTAAAGAAGCAGTTTCATCAAATACAAAATTTTTAACTGCCGCTGCAAACAGCTCAGCCTCTTCCGGATCATATGATATTAGAATAAACCAGCTGGCAAAAAATGATACAGCTCTTTCTAAAGATTTAAGCTCAGCAGGGATCAGCGGGCTTTCCGGAACTCAGAGCTTTGTAATTAAAACCGGTGACGGCAGCACGGGCAGTTATACTTCAAAAATTGAAGTAACGTTGGATGGTACCGAAACAAATAAGCAGCTTTTGCAGAAAATAAAAGATGCCATTAATAACGATAAAGCAGTGATAACTTCAATTTATAAAAACCCCTCCTCCGGCTATCCGGGGGGTGCAGGTTCATTTAAAGTGAATTTAAATGGGACAGAAAAGACAGTTAGTCTCAACGGAGGCGGCACTTATGAAGAGCTTATCGAAGAAGCCGTAAATGAAATCAATGAAAATGTTCCCGGGGTTAAAGCGGAAAAAGAAACAGACGGGACAGGAAATATCCGTCTTAAAATAACCGTAAATGATTCTTCAAATTATATTTCAATTTCTCATGACAGCGGTGCAGATATTACCACTGATCTCGGGATAAATACAGATCTTGAAAAAGGTGCTTCCGGGATTGTAATCGCTTCTCAATTTTCTCCCGATTCTTCTACAACACAATTATCTATTGCTTCCAGAAATTCAGGGCTTGATTATAGAATTAAAGAGCTTTCAGATTCCGGTTCTTCAACCGTCCTGAATGCTGCAGGATTGAATATCGGTACGGGAAGGCCTCAGTTCGATCAATCGCAGACTCCCGACACTGCAGGATATCTTTATGCCGACATTTCGGAAAATAACCTGCTTAATTCCAAATTCTATTTTAACGGATTGAATTTTCAGCGGAACGGCAATAATATAAACGATCTTGTTGAAGGAGTTTCTTTCAACCTCCTTTCAGTGATGGAAGTATCTGACTCTACGGTTAATGTAGCTGTTTCCAATGATGCCGATTCAATAAAAGGAAAAATTGAAAATTTCATAAAAAAATTTAATGATGCTTATACCTTCATAAAAGAGAAAAGCAGGATAATACCGGGACAAAGAGGAATTTTCGTCGGAGATTCCAATGCTTTAATACTGCTGAATTCATTAAAGAGCATAAGCTATACACCGGTAAACGGATTAGCCGAAGGGAGTTTAAATCTGCTGACTCAAATAGGAATTACTTTTGATACGCAGACGGGATTAACTTTAAACGATGGCACTCTTTTAGCCAAGAAATTAGAAGAAGATGCCGGCCAGTTTGAAAATTTATTCAACTCCGCAGACGGAATAGCAAACAAGCTGTACAGCCTAATTGATCCGTATTTGGGAACTGGCGGATATTTAACTTTAAGGAAGAATTCTTTTACAAATAATATTGCCGATTTAGATGACCGTATAAAATCAACAGAATTAAGAATAGAAAAAAGCGCAGACGTTTTAAGGCAAAGATATGAACAGCTCCAGGTGCAGTTAGCTGCCCTTACGTCGGTTTCAAGCTATTTCTCGGCTGATACAAGCGGAAGCTTTTTTTAGAGGTATGGTTGGAAAAAAGAATAAATGAGATAAAAAATTTATTATTGGAGATTATTTATTATTTCGATAATATAGACGAAGCTAATTTTAAAAAATATCTTGATAAAGCACTAAAAAATATGGTCTTAGTGGATTTAGTTAAGAAAGAACTTCGCAGTATATATGGTGCTGAGCAGCTAAAAAATAATGAAATGGAATTATCGGAACTCTCTAAACTTATTCAGGAAAGATTCGATAATATAGTAAGGCTTAAGAAAGAAGAAGCTGAAAATATTTCGGATAATTTAAAACAGATCCAAAATCAAAAGAAAATAGCCAATTACATCAGGTGATGTTATGGAAATAAAAAAGATTCTTGGTAATCAGTTCTTCCCGAAAGAGGTAGAAAAGAATAAACCTTCCAAGGAAGAAAAATCGGCATCTTTAGATAAATTAAATTTATCTTCTGAAGCAAAAAGTATTGCTGCTAAAAAGGCAAAGAACTTTGAGGAAATTAAAAGCAAAATTGATGAAAAATTCTATAACCGGAGTGATATAATCAGATTGGTGACCGATGCTATTCTGAAAAATCTAAAAAAGTAGCGCACAATTTTCACTCATTGGAATTTACTTTACCTTAATCCCGATCGGAAGAAATTTGCAATTAATTTTTACCGGGATGAATTACATTCTTACCTAATATTTTTACTTTAAAAATTCTTTTCTAAATTAATTACATTCCATCCCTCTGAGAAAAAAGGATTTAACTTTATTTAACAAAAAAAACTTAAATGGCATAAAATCTGGAATTAATACAACGGAATTTTTTGTAAGATCCTGCTTCTCTTACAGGAGAGCATTTGAAAAGATTTTCCGTGTATTGAGCTTTCAAGCAGTTGTTGCATCTCAGAAATTCCGTTAATAGTTTTAATGAGTAGTTATTTTTTTAGTCATGCAGAGATTTACGGATGCCATTGAACCCTGCGCAAAATAAGCAGAATTTAGCCAAAAAATTAATTCCAAACCTTGTTCATTCAATACGGAATCCCCTGTCGGTATTAAAACTTAACCACTATTTCATCAACCTTCATAGGCAGAAGCTGCCTGAAGAAATCGCCGCATCGATAGACGACTGTTCCAAAGCTGTTTTAATAATGGAAAAGTTCCTCGATAAATATTCTCAGCTGTATACAAATGTTCCCGAAAATTATTGTTCACTGAATGAAGTTGTATCTACTGCAGCCGATATACTTGAATTGAGCGCACGGCGCAAAAACCTGGAGTTTGTAAAAGAATTGCAGGATGAACTCCCCTCTCTTTATATTGAGAGGACTAAGCTTCTGGATGTTATTTTAAATTTAATCCTCAACGTAATTGAACTGGATTTTACCGGGAAACGGCTTTATATAATTACTTCATACAACGGACATAATGTATGGCTTGAAATTAAAGGCGACAATTTTAACGAAAATACGTTTATAGATTATTCCGGTTATAACAGAGAGATTATAGAGGATCTGCTCGGGAACGACTCCAATCTTCTTTGCGAATTTATTCAGAATTCAGGTATAAAAATTTCTTTTAATATAAATAAAGCAGAGGGAAATCTCCTTGAAATTCAAAATTCTGATTGTAGATGACGATGAATTAATCTGTTCGTCGCTTAAGAAAGTTCTAAACGGATTCGGATATCTTGCCGATTCCCTTCAAAATGCAGAAAACACTATTGAAACAATAGATGCCTTTCAGCCGGACCTTGTCCTGCTTGATATTCACCTGGACAAAACAAACGGTGTTGAAGTATTGAAGGAAATTCAGAAGAAGTTCCGGAATTTAACCGTAATTATGATTACCGGTTATTCCGATGTTCAGCTCGCAGTAAATGCTATAAAAAGCGGGGCTTATGATTTCCTTCTAAAACCCCTTGATATAGACCAGCTGAAAAACGTGCTTGATAAGGTTTTTGAAAAGATTGCATTGAAATATGAAGTCCAGAAATTAAGTACAATGCTGAAAAATGATTCCATCACAAGGGATTTTTTCGGAAAGAGCAGAAAGATTCAGGAAATCCTTTCTATTGCGGAAAAATATGCTTCAAGCCCGGATACTACGATATTAATTGAAGGTGAAAGCGGCACGGGGAAAGAAGGCCTGGCTAAGTATATACACCAGGTAAGTTCCCGGAGCAGCCGGAGCTTCATAGAGATTAATTGTTCTGCAATTCCTAAAGAGTTAGCCGAGAGCGAATTATTCGGCCATGAAAAAGGCGCATTTACGGGTGCCGCACAGACAAAGCTGGGCAAATTTGAACTTGCGAACGGCGGGACGATTCTTCTTGACGAAATTGCCGAACTTTCCCATGAGCTGCAGGCCAAGCTACTCCGTGTTCTGCAGGATAAGAAGTTTTATAGGGTCGGCGGGGAAAAAGAAATTAATGTTGATGTAAGAGTGCTTGCCGCAACCAATAAAAACCTTGAGGAAGAAATTTCAAAAGGAAATTTCAGAGAAGATCTTTTTTACAGGCTTAATGTTGTGAAAATTCATATGCCCCCTTTAAGAGAGCGCAAGGAAGATATCCCGGTGCTGGCTTACAGCTTTTTAAAAGAATTTTCCGTTAAGCTTAATAAAGATATAACCGGAATTGAATCAAAAGCACTTGAAGAGCTCACCAATTATTCATGGAAAGGAAATATAAGAGAGTTAAGAAACATTATTGAAAGAGCTGCGCTTCTTACAGAAGGAAATGAAATTAAAGAACATCATCTCAATTTTATCTTTAGCAATTCTAAAAATATCAATAAGGAAATCGAAGAATTTTCTTTGAAAATCCCGAATAAAGGAATAAGGATTGATATTGTTTTAAAAGAACTTATCCAGAAAACACTTAAAATTACCAGCGGCAACCAGGTGAAAGCTGCTAAAGTGCTCGGCTTGTCAAGATCAAAACTGAGATACAGGATGGAGCAGCTTGGAATCGAAGTAACTAAAAGCATTAAATAGCTCCTATTTAATTGCAGGTCGAATCGGAGCTTCGGCTAAAAAAATAACAGATTTAATCCCCTCTTCCCTTCTTCTTAATTGTAAAAGCATACTCGTAATTTGTCCCTTGGCATTTCAATTGACCTTATGGAAAATTAAAAATAATTCCGGAAGGAACATGATTCATACATTCGAAGACATGGTTTTTGAAGAATACAAATCACCCGGCAGAAATAAAACCATAATTAAGTCGGAAAACGCAAATGTTTCCGGGAAAATAAAATTTTCAATTGAAGCGGATGATCAAAAAGGAGTGAAAGTAATCATTAAAAGAGATGCGGAAGATACTATTAAAGAATTGAAATTCCTCTGCAGGTGCGGCGAGTCCAAATCAATTATTCTTGATTACGATACTCCTCTCGAATCATCAGGTGGCAAATAATGAGCAGGTGTTTATTATTAGCCAAAAAAAATGGCATAATGGAATAGCGGATTATTGGAATAATGGAGAAAAATACATTCATCATTCCATTATTCTATTATTCCAACATTCCAAGAGCTTTTAAATATGATTGTCACTAATGGCATTTCAGTTGTTCCTGCTTGATACTGGAAAAAATATTTAACAGAATTAACTTAAGAAGGTTTAATAATGGCTGCATCAAGTATAAAACTATTGGAGAACCTGATAAATTACTGCTCATTAAAGAATAAGATAATCAGCAAGAATATTGCAAATGTAGGTACACAGAATTATAATAGAGAGGATGTTGAATTTAAATCGATGCTGATTGAATTGAATTCTTCTGCAAAAGTAACCAATGAGAAGCACATTAAAACCGGTCCGGCTGAAAATCCTTATTATGAAGTTTCAAAAGATAAGGAAGACGAAATGCTTTCCGGTATTAATAATGTGGATATCGATAATGAGATGGCAGAGCTGGCGGAAAATACTCTGCTTTTTAAATTTGCCTCAAGGAAGATCGGGGATTATTACAGAAATATTCAGAACGTAATAAAAGGAGGATCAAGATAATGAAAATCGGCGGGTCAATTTCTGCATTTAATATAAGCGCTAAAGGTTTAAGCGTCCAGAGAAAAAAAATGAATATGATTTCGGAAAATCTGGCAAATGCAAATACAATCAGGTCGGAAAACGGAGGACCATACCAGCGCAAAGTTTTAAATGTCGTTCAAAAAAAACCGCTGCAGGTTCCCGATATCAATACCTCAAACATTATCAAGCTTAAAGGATCGAATGAGGATCACTTCATTCAGCCGCTGGCTGTAAATCAGTTTTCGGAAGATGAAACCGGACTTGAATTTAAGCAGGTTACCGATAAACGCGAAGGCGATATTGTTTATATGCCCGACCATCCCGATGCAGATGAAGACGGTTACGTCAGAATGTCGAATGTTAATGTGATTACTGAAATGACCGACATGATTGCCGCTACCAGGACTTATGAAGCTAACTTGGTGGCTTTTAATTCTTCCAAACAGATAGCAAAAGACTCGCTGGATATATAGCATGAAGGTAAATACTGATATTGCCGGAAATTATTCTCCGAATTCAATTAACCAAAAACGGGGATCCGATCAACAAGAGAGAAAAATTAAGAACAGCGGGGAAGGCGAAAAATTCGGATTCCCCGATAAAGAAAAAATTAAGACCGGAAAAAACATCTCGGAAGAAGAAAAAAATTTTTTCGCTGAGATGTATCCTTTGAACAAAGATGAGATATTGGATTATCATTATTACCGGAAGACAGGTAAACCATCCGGGATTGTGCTGGGATCATTATTTGACAAAAAAGGATAGTTATGAAAATTGACGGACTAAGCGGGCTGAATCCATCTTCCTTATTAAAACTTCCCACGGAAAAACCGGAGGCTGAAAATTTCGGCAATGTTATTTCGGAATTCATCGGTTCCGTTAATTCCGACCAGCTTAATGCAAATGCAATGACTAAAGATTTTATTATGGGAAAAGATGTTGAGCTCCATGAGGTGATGATTGCAGGGGAAAAAGCAAAAACTACACTAGAGCTGCTGATGGAAATACGGAATAAAGCGATTGATATGTACAAAGAGCTTATCAGGATGACTCCGTAAAACCTATATATTACTTCTCCCGCACATTCATTCAAATTCCCATGAAAAATCTTTATAGTCTCTCCTCTTCCCTTTTAGATAGTTCCGGCGGGGAATGCTTTATTTCTAATTAAAAATTCGACTTCATTTCTTTCCAAAATAAATAATTATTCTCCTAAATAAAAAAAGTTTTGCTTCGATAATTAATATATAGAACGATTTTTTTTGTAAAGGAACTTCTCAAAATGGCAAAAAATAAAGAGGAACAGAAAGGCCAAAGCTCCGAGCTTCTTCAATTAGTCAGTTTTATTATGGGCAATGAAGAGTTTGGAGTCGATATTCTTTTTGTACACGAAATAAACCGCATGCTGCAGATAACCAAAGTTCCCAATTCGCCGGATTTTGTGGAAGGCGTTATCAATCTAAGAGGAAGAGTGATCCCGGTTATTGATTTGAGGCGCAAATTAGGCATGGATCGGAAACCGCACGATAAAAATACTAGAATTATTGTAGTTGAAGTTGACGGAAAAACTGTGGGATTTATTGTTGATGCCGTAAATGAAGTCTTAAGGATTCCGAAAAACATAACCGAAGCTCCGCCGGAACTGGTAACAGGGATTAATTCCGAGTTTATTAAAGCCGTGGGAAAACTTGACGACAGGTTATTGATTCTTCTGGATTTGGAAAAAATAATTTCCAGCGAACAGAAGGCGCAGCTCCAGACAATTAGCTGAAGGTTGATCAAAAATTTTATTCCTTTTTATTGAACTTATAAGCACGATTTTTATTAGGTAAAAAAGCATGATGAAATTTATTTTGATTTTTTTAGTCATGAGTATAAAGGTGAATGTTTTTCCCTTATGCCTGCCGCAATTCCAGGAAGATCCTTATAAACCTTTTACCGATGTAATGCCGGAGCCTGTAGGAGGATTGGAAAAGATCTATAAAACAATCAGCTACCCGGAGCTCGCTAAAAAGTCCGGTGTTCAGGGGAAAGTGTATCTGCTGGTTTATATAAATGAATCAGGCGGAGTGGATGATGTGAAGGTTGTAAAAGGAATTGGTGCGGGCTGCGATGAAGCTGCAATCGATGCTATAAAGAAAGCTTCTTTTACTCCTGGCAAGATGAACGGTACGCCGGTAAAAACAAAATTGTCATTACCGGTTATTTTTAAAATGAAATAGAATGAATACTATGAAATGGTTTAAGAATTTAAGATTCGTCAGAAAAATACAAGGCGGATTTTTTGCTTTATCGGTAATCTTAGCCTTGGTAATGCTTACCAGCTTTATTCTTCTTAACAGAATGTCTTCTCTTCAGGATGAAATCTTCAAAGAGTATGTGATCCCTCAAAATCAGATAGAGGAACTCTATTCGCAGTTCCAAAAAACCCAGTTTTTAATGATGCAGTTCTCCATGGAGGAGTTTGCGAATAAATTCAATGACAATGTTAAGGAATATGAGAAATACAAAACCTCAATCGACAGTTATATCGATTCACTATTAAATTCTAATTTAAGCGGCGGACTTACAGATGAATTAAGTAAGGTTAAACAAAGCTGGACAGAATACAAGACTATTGTAGTGGATGCAATCTTAAGCGCCTCGGTCACTCACAATTATGAAATGGCGGCCGATATTGCGGTTACCTCCGGTGAAGAGATAGGAATGAAGCTGAATAAAGCTTT
>Ga0105091_10001538_pt1 | contig 10118 bp, 11 predicted proteins | sample PPLLak1March2015_FD_87022 | JGI IMG/M metagenome (GOLD analysis project Ga0105091, IMG submission 87022) | Freshwater sediment microbial communities from Prairie Pothole Lake near Jamestown, North Dakota, USA - PPLs Lake P7 Core (1) Depth... | ecosystem: Environmental > Aquatic > Freshwater >... | reverse complement strand
TGAAATATAAAAGCCAAGGGCTATAGCCCGTTCAGCAACCTCCAGGCTTTCGGTAAAGCAGTGCATTACACCTCTTGCCGCCCCCTCCTCCTCCATGATGCGCAACGTATCCTCTGAAGCCTCGCGGGTATGGATAATCAAAGGCTTGCCACAGAGATTTGCTGCGCGGATATGGTTGCGAAAGCGCTCCCTTTGCCATTCAAGGTCGCCCTTCAGCCTGAAATAGTCCAGACCCGTTTCGCCGATTGCAATCACTTTGGGATGTTTCGCCAATTCAGCCAGCTTCTCGACTGTTGGCTCCTCCTCATCTTCATAATCGGGGTGAACTCCGACCGATGCATAGAGTTGAGGGTATGTTTCAGACAGGCCGATAACCTCATGACAATCCTTGAGATTAACGCTTACGCATAGCGCAATGCCAACCCCGTTATTTTCCATGTTGGCTAATATCTCAGGCAGATTAGAGGCGAGTTCAGGAAAGTTTAAGTGGCAGTGAGAATCGACTAGCATGGTTTGCACAAGAGTATACCGCCCCAGATCGGAGTGGCGTGGTTTGACTGGATTTGCTACTACATGGTGTGGGTTGGGCGGGATGTTTTGCTGCCGCCAAGCAAGCCCTCGATCTTGTTGCGCGCCGAAACCCCGCTCTCGTTATCTCCGAACTGCACGCCTACTCCCTGCACCTTATTTCCCTGCGCACCTTCCGGTGTGATCCAGACAACGCGACCGGCTACAGGCAACTTGTTCGGATCCTCCATCAAGGATAGCAGCATGAAAACCTCGTCGCCGAGTCGATAGGGTTTGTTGGTGGGAATAAAAATCCCACCACCCTTCAGGTAGGGCATGTAAGCCGCATACAATGCGGTTTTTTCCTTGATGCTCAAGGAAAGTACGCCAGGCCGAGGAGCGGCTGCAGCTTTTGTATCAGACATGAGTGGCGTCCTGACGATTCACGAGTTGCGAATAGGAAAAAAACAATTGTTCCAACACCATTCGGTTGTTCAGCGGGTGGTTCAATGAACGCTGAGCAATCAAAAGCTCCCGTTGGAATCGGAACAATTCTATCAAGTTAACAGTTTTTGCCAAGCGATTCATTTCCGCTGACACCTCAGCCTGGTAGCGTGCCTGCGCGGCCATGCTGATGCTTGCCAGATCATAGATCCACTGTTGCATCCAGTTCAGTATCCAGGCCAGTTCCATCTTGTCCCCCTGCTCTGCCAAGGCAAGGGGATCAAATCGATCCGGTGCACCAAGCTGCTCCAGAAACTGGCCACGCTTCACCTGGTAATCATCTGCGCTTAACCGCATGGCGGCAAGGGGTGCGTAGCCAGATTGCGCAAGGCATGCCTCTGCTTCAGCGACTTCCTGCCCCCGTAGCCACAGCAGCGCCTCTGCGCGCCCAGGAAGGGGTGCATTAATCTTTTGGCAACGGCTACGGACTGTAGGCAGGAGACGTTGGGGTTGGTGCGACACAAGAATGAACAGCGTACCGGGTGGCGGCTCCTCTAATGTTTTAAGCAGCGCATTGGCTGCGTGAACATTCATCGCTTCAGCCGGGTGAACCAGAATAATGCGCATGCCATTGCGGTGAGTCGTCAGGTTGACGAAATCCGCTAATTCGCGAATCTGGGCCACAGTAATAAACTGGCTCGCTTTTTTGTCGGTCACCTTCTTGATCGGCTCCTGCTCAGCCGCTTCGCCTGTTGAATCTGCCTGTGTGTTTTGTGCTTCTGGCTCAAGCAGGCGGAAATCGGGATGCCCTCCGATCATGAACCAGTGGCATGCGCCGCAATGCTCGCAAGGCTCGCCAGAGTCCAGTGGAGAATCGCACAACAAAGCCTGTGCCAGCGTATGCGCAAAATGAAATTTTCCGATTCCCTCACGGCCTTGCAGCAATAGCGCACCAGGCAAGGTCGCCTTGCTCAACATCAGCCGCTGCCAGATTTCTTTTTGCCAAGGATAAATCATATCAACTCAATCAGATGACACAATTTTTTCAAGATCAACTTGAATCTCATTCAGCGCCCTTCCGCTATCTATCACCCGGATTCGCTCCGGGAATTGTGCTGCGCGCTTCAAATAAGCATCACGAACACGCTGGAAAAAATCCTGTTTTTCCTGTTCAAACCGGTCCAGAGAAGGGTTGCCAGACAACCTCTGCCGACTGACTTCGAGCGTCACGTCGAACAACAAGGTCAGGTCTGGCTGCAAGTCCTGCTGAACCCACTGCTCAAGCATTTCCAGCTTGGATTCACCCAACCCCCTGCCCCCGCCCTGATAGGCAAAACTGGCATCGGTAAAGCGGTCCGAAATGACCCATGTTCCCTCACTCAGCGCCGGAATAATGACCTTGTCCAGATGCTCACGCCTGGCAGCAAACATCAATAGGGCCTCGGTCTCAAGATGCATGGATTGATGCAGGAGCAATTCGCGCAACGACTCACCGAGCGGTGTTCCGCCCGGCTCCCTAGTGACAAGAACGTTTTTCCCCTGGCTACGTAGGCGCTCCGCCAGCCAGTTCAGGTGGGTACTTTTTCCGGCGCCATCTATCCCCTCAAGCGTGATAAATTTTGCATTATATTGTTTTTTAATCATTAAATTACCACATTTAATTAATGTTCTTTCTGGATATTGACTTCTGGTAACGCAACACAGCCTGATTATGCTCCGCCAAGCTGCGAGAAAACTGGTGGGTGCCATCCCCCTTGCTCACGAAGTACAGCGCAGAAGTCTCCTCCGGGTGAAGAGACGCATAGATTGAAGCCCACCCCGGCATGGCAATCGGGCCTGGTGGAAGCCCAGCGCGGGTGTATGTATTATAGGCATTATCGGTGGTCAAATCGCGCTTATGCAAATTACCATCAAACGTTTCACCAAGTCCGTAAATCACCGTTGGGTCCGTTTGCAACCTCATGCCGATACGTAGCCGATTGATGAAGACTGCCGCAATCATCGACCGCTCTCCAGACCGACCGGTTTCCTTCTCGACGATGGAAGCCATGATCAAAGCCTCGTAAGGTGTGGAATACGGCAGATTTGGACTGCGTTCCTGCCAAGCATCGGCTAAGCGCCGCACCATGATCTGGTTGGCTCGTTTGAGCATGGACAAATCGCTCATTCCGCTACTGAAATAATATGTGTCTGGAAAAAACAGCCCTTCTGCGCTTTCCTCCGGCACCCCCAGCTGATTCAATATCTCCTTGTCACTCAGGCCGGTGGTGTCGTGCCTGACGGCCGGATGCTCGTCGAGCGCCTTGCGCACCTGGCTGAAATTCCAGCCCTCTATGAACACGATTTCGCTCTGGCTGACATCGCCCTTGGTGATCTTTTTAAGCAGCTGGAATGGAGTGATCTCACGATCCAGTTGATAATTTCCAGCCTTGATGCCTCCTTCCTTCCCCAAGGCCTTTGCCAGCAAAATAAAGCTCCATGGCTCAGGCATCAACCCTTCATCACTGAATTGTCTGGCAATGGTACGCAAGCTGCTGCCATGCTTTAGCGTAAACTCGTAAGGAGTTTGGGGCAGGTGCACAGGGGTATTGGCAAAATATAGCACCCAGCCCAGTGCCGATATTCCCAGCACAATGAGCGCAGCCATACCGATCTTAATCACACTCATCATCCAACAAACTCCTCAAGCGCGCTGCCAGATTGCCAGCTTGCCATGATTTCCCGGCCAGTTCCCTGACCTGCCAGACGCCGAATACGCTATTGCAAAGCACAACCTCATCTGCATTGTAGATTCGGGCCAATGGCAGATTTTCCACCCTGAAAACCGTCATGCCGAGCCTGCCAGCCATTTCCATGATGCGCTGCCGCTGAACACCGGCTACGCCGCAGCGCCCGAGATCCGGGGTATGCAAGGTCTTGCCTTGGCGAAGGAACACGTTGCTCATCGTCCCTTCGATTACATTCCCATCCATGTCGAGCATTAGCCCCTCGGCAATTTCAGGATCGCTCCATTCCCGACGCGCCAGCACGTTTTCCAGGCGGTTGAGATGCTTAACCCCAGCCAACAAAGGCTGTATGGCTAGACGTGTGGAACATAGATGTAATCGCACCCCATCCGTCAAATAGTTTGCCGGGTACTGCGGAGCAGGACTCGCCATCAGGATGCGGGTCGGCTCCCTGTGCTCCGGAATAGCGTAACCACGTTGACTCTCTCCACGGGTGACGATCACTTTCATTACGCAATCTGGTGCTTCCGCTATCAAATTGGCCATTTCTACGGCCAGGATATCTTCAGGCGGACACATCATGCCGAGCGCCGCACAATCCGCGTACAGCTTGTCATAATGCCGTGACCAGCATAAGGAGCGGCCCGCTCTTACCAGCAAGGTACGAAACACTCCGTCGCCGTATGTCAGCCCCCGGTCAAAAACGCGGATATGCTCGCCAGGAAGGCCATTAACCAGGATCATTGAGAGGTCCCTAGCGCCCCGAGCAGCCCCTTCGCTTTGGCGCGAGTTTCGGCAAGTTCGCGTAAGGGATCGGAGTCGGCAACGATACCTGCACCGGCCTTGAAGGTCAGTTCATTCCCTTCGAGCATGAAGCTGCGGATCAGGATATTAAGGTCCATACTGCCATCGAGATTAAGATACCCCATGCTGCCCGTATAAGCGTAACGGGGTGATGGCTCAAGCTCACTGATGATTTGCATGGTACGAACTTTGGGGCAACCGGTAATCGTGCCTCCTGGAAACAAAGCACGGATCACTTCAGAAGGTGGCATGCCTTCACGCAAACGACCGCGCACGCTGGATTCAATGTGGTGAACATGAGAATAGCTGCATACCGTCATCAGGTCGTTAACCTCGATACTGCCTGGCTCGCATACCCGCCCCAGATCATTGCGCTCAAGGTCGACCAGCATGATGTGTTCGGCGCGCTCTTTGGGGCTGTCGATCAACTGTCGACGCAGTAATTCATCCTCTTCCGCCAGCAGAGCGCGAGGATGCGTGCCGGCGATCGGCCTCGTCTCAATCACGCCACTGCGCACCTTCGCCAGCCGCTCCGGGGAGGAACTGATGACCTGATGCCCGCCAAAGTCAGCGATACCTGAAAACGGAGATGGATTACTTTCGCGCAGACGAGCGTAAATGTCGGATGCACTGACTTGGTTTCCGGTTCTTGCCCGCCACTGGCGGGCAAGATTGACCTGGAACACATCCCCTTCCAGGATGTAACGCTTAATCTCCGCCACCCCCTCCAGAAATGTCTGCTCGTCTTCTTCGTCGAGTTCATCCACCCTTACCGGGCAACCCATATATTCGGCAATGTCGCTTAAATCGGTGCGCAGATCCTCAAGAAGATGCGAGCGTGCTTCTTCGGCGAACAAGTACGTCTGCCTCTCGGCGCGGTCGACCATGATAGCCGCAGGAATGCGTGCTAAAGCGGCCAGCGGGAATTTGTTCGCCTGCTGCCTTAGTGTGACGGAGGGTTCTAGCTGGTGTAGCAATTCATAGCCGAGATAAACAAACCAGCCACCGTGAAAGGGAAGTTTGCTTTCTATATGGCCGGGTGAATGCGTGGCTTTCCCCCATTCCTCATCCAGCACTGAAAAGAATGCCTTTTCCATTTCTGCCTGATCGGAGGGGAATATTCTTGACTGCTCTGGAAAAGCGAAAAGAATATCCCAGCCAGGGCAGCCCAGAGTTTGCAGCAGATAGGGGTAGCGCAGCGGGCTTGCCGCATGGAGGCCAAGCAAGTCGGGCGTACCGGGGAGCTGTATGACGGGCACAAGCTACCTTAAGTGACGAGAGAAACCCAGGGGCGTGACCCCTGTTGCGGGCATTTAGATCTTGCGGAAAACCAAGGTGCCGTTGGTGCCACCAAAACCGAAGGAATTCGACAGGGCGACATCGATTTTCATCTTGCGGGCAACATTCGGCACATAGTCAAGATCGCACTCGGGATCCTGTTCGACCAGATTGATGGTCGGCGGGGAAATTTGATGATGCACGCTAAGCGCCGAAAATACTGCTTCGACCCCACCTGCAGCACCAAGCAGATGCCCGGTCATGGATTTTGTCGAATTGACTGCGATGTTTTTTGCATGCTCGCCGAAGCACAGCTTGACCGCCTTGGTTTCAGCCAGATCGCCCAAGGGAGTGGATGTGCCGTGGGCGTTGATGAAATCCACCTGATTGTGTGGAATCCCGGCGTTGCGCAATGCGCTGGTCATACAACGCGCAGCGCCGCTACCGTCCTCGCAGGGAGCCGTCATGTGGTTGGCATCTGCGCTCATACCAAAACCGGGTACTTCGGCATAAATCTTCGCGCCACGCGCCTTGGCGTGTTCGTACTCTTCAAGCACCAGCACTCCTGCGCCCTCTCCAAGAACGAAGCCATCCCGGCCGGTATCCCAGGGACGGCTTGCCTTTTCGGGGTCGTCATTACGTGTGGACAACGCGCGCGCCGAAGCAAAGCCGCCTACCGCCAGCGGCGTTACGGTGGATTCTGCGCCGCCCGCGATCATGATATCGGCGTCGCCATATTCGATCATGCGTGCGGAATCGCCAATGCAGTGGGTCGCCGTGGTGCAGGCTGTAACCATCGCCAGATTCGGACCTTTCAATCCAAACATGATGGACAGATTGCCAGAGATCATATTGATGATCGTACCCGGAATGAAAAACGGGGAAATTTTACGCGGCCCGCCTTCCAGATAGGTGTTATGGGTATCCTCGATCATCGGCAGACCGCCGATGCCGGAACCGATGTTAACGCCGATACGCTCGGCGTTTTCCGGTGTAACCACAATGCCGGAGTCCTTGATCGCCTGTACTCCCGCAGCAAGACCGTAATGGATGAAAATATCCATACGGCGAGCTTCCTTGGCGGAAATGTACTCGGTGACATCAAACCCTTTCACCTCACCGGCGATCTGGGAGGAAAAGGCCGTGGGGTCGAAGCGGGTAATCCGGCTTATTCCGGATTTTCCAGCAAGAATATTCGACCACGCTTGCTCGACAGTATTACCGACAGGCGAAATTATGCCTAAGCCGGTGATGACGACTCTGCGTTTAGACAAGGCGGCTCCAGTTGCGAGTAGTTACGGAATAGATTTGGAACGGCTTAGCTCAGATGGCCATTGACGTAATCAACGGCTTGTTTGACGGTGGTGATTTTTTCTGCTTCTTCGTCAGGAATTTCGCAGTTGAACTCTTCTTCGAGTGCCATGACCAGTTCAACGGTATCCAGGGAATCGGCACCCAGATCATCGACAAAGGAGGATTCGATTTTTACTTCTGCTTCGTTCACGCCAAGTTGCTCAGCAACAATTTTTTTGACGCGTTGTTCGATATTTTCCATCTGATGTACCCTCTCTCTGAATCGCTATAAAAAAGCTGACGCATTTTACCAAAAATTGCCCACTTCACCAAACGGGAAGTTTGCCCAATTAACTCATGTACATGCCGCCATTAACGTGCATGGTAGTACCCGTAACATAACCTGCTTGCGGAGAGGCCAGGAACGCGACCGAAGCCGCGATATCCTGGACGGTACCAAGACGTCCCAGCGGGATGTGGCCAAGCAGATCATTGCGCTGCTCCTCGCTCAGGGCACGGGTCATGTCGGTGTCGATGAAGCCCGGAGCGACGCAGTTGACCGTGATATTGCGGCTGCCGACTTCGCGCGCCAGCGACTTGCTGAAACCAATGATGGCGGCCTTGGCAGCGGCATAATTGGTCTGGCCGGCGTTCCCCATCGTGCCTACCACCGAAGCTATGCTGATGATGCGACCATAACGCGCCTTCATCATCGCGCGGAGAACAGCCTGGCTCAAGCGGAACACGGACTTCAGGTTGGTATCCATGATGTCGTCCCATTCCTCTTCCTTCATCCGCATCAGCAGATTGTCGCGTGTAATGCCGGCGTTATTGACCAGAATGGTGATTTCACCAAATTGAGCGCGTATGGCTTGTAACACCTGTTCGATCTGCGCAGGATCTTTGACGTTCAAAGCCAACCCGGCACCCTTGATGCCAGCCTGTCCAAGATAACTGCTGATATTTTCTGCGCCAGCCTGGCTGGTCGCCGTGCCGACAACGGTTGCGCCCTGCTTGCCGAGTTCCAGCGCGACAGCCTGGCCAATCCCACGACTGGCTCCTGTTACCAAAGCGATCTGCCCATCCAGCATTTAACTATTCTCCCTGATTCTCAATGTATCCATTGCCTGACGCAACGCAGCTTCATCAGACAGTGCAAATGCCTGCATATTGCCATCAATGCGCTTGTTCAGTCCGGCTAGCACCTTCCCGGGTCCGCATTCTGCAAGTGTGACAATCCCTTGCTCGGCAAAATACCTGATCGTTTCCACCCATCTCACCGGGCTGTAAAGTTGGCGCGCCAGTGCATCCTTGATGCCGGCTTCATCGTCGTGATTCTTTACATCGGCGTTTTGCATTACCGGAATTTGCGGCGTCTTAATCGAAATCGTCTGCAGGCGCTGTGTGAGCGCATCCGCCGCCGGGCGCATCAGAGCACAATGGGAGGGAACGCTGACCGGTAGTGGTAGTGCGCGTTTTGCACCCTTTTCCTTGGCCAGTACCATCCCTCTTTCAACTGCGGTTTTGTGGCCAGCGATGACAACCTGGCCCGGTGAATTGTAATTGACCGGCTCCAGCACCTCGCCTTGTGCTGCTTCGGCACAAACGGCGCGCACGGCATCGTCATCGAGACCCAGAATTGCCGCCATACCGCCCACACCTTCGGCCACTGCTTCCTGCATGGCCTGAGCGCGGAAGCGCACCAGCGGCAGCGCATCGGCAAAGGATAAGGCTCCGGATGCAACCAGTGCGGTGTATTCGCCCAGACTGTGGCCTGCCAGTACAGTCGGCCGTGTTCCTTGCAAGGAGTTCCAGGCGCGAAACACCGCTACGCCGGCAGTCAGCATGACCGGCTGGGTATTAACCGTCAGATTGAGTTCTTCGGCACTACCACCCGTGACCATCCCCCATAAATCCTGCTTGAGAACCTCCCCTGCCTCCTCGAAAGTCTCTTTTACGATGGAAAGCCCGTCGAAGCCATTCATCATGCCGACTGACTGCGAACCCTGACCAGGAAATACGAATGCAAAACTCATTTCTATTTACCTTCTCACCAAGTTACCAGCGCAGAACCCCAGGTAAAGCCACCGCCCACGCCTTCCATCAGCAGGGTATCTCCCGGCTTGATCCGTCCATCCCGTACCGCGACATCCAGCGCCAGTGGAATCGAAGCAGCCGAGGTGTTGCCATGTTTGTCGACCGTGACCACCACATTGTCCATGCTCATACCCAGTTTCTTTGCGGTGGCCTGGATAATGCGAATATTGGCTTGGTGCGGCACCAGCCAGGTGATGTCTGACTTCTGCATGCCATTGGCTGCGAGAGTTTCCTCGACGATGGAATCCAGCACTCCGACCGCGAACTTGAACACACCGGATCCGTCCATTTCGACGAAAGGATTGCCCTTTGCCTTGCCGCCTGATAGGCACGCCGGCACAGCCAACAGATGGCCATAGCTGCCGTCTGCATGCAGGTGGGTGGAAATGATTCCCGGTTCTTCGCTGGCTTTCAGGACAACTGCGCCCGCGCCATCGCCGAACAGGACACAGGTGTTGCGGTCAGTCCAGTCCATGATGCGTGAAAAGGTTTCCGCGCCCACGACCAGCGCGCACTTGCTTTGCCCACCACGAATGAACTGGTCGGCCGTCGCCAGGGCGTAGACGAAACCACTGCAAACCGCCTGGATGTCAAACGCCGGGCCACCGCTCTTGATGCCGAGTTTTTCCTGGAGAATGCAGGCTGTACTAGGGAAGACCAAATCTGGCGTAGTCGTTGCCACGATGATCAAGTCGATGCTTTGAGGGTCGATGCCGGCCATTTCTATGGCCCGTTGCGCCGCTTCGAAAGCCAGATCGCTGGTAGTCTGGTTTTCTGCGACGATGTGACGTTCGCGGATGCCCGTGCGGGAAAAAATCCAGTCGTCAGAAGTATCAACCATCTGCGCCAGATCGTGGTTGGTCAGGATTTTTTCCGGCAGGTAGCCGCCGGTACCGATAATGCGTGAATACATCAGGCCTTTTCCTCGCTCAGCAGGGCCATTTGTTCATTGATCCGGCGCAGCACGCC
>Ga0105091_10001536_pt1 | contig 10123 bp, 8 predicted proteins | sample PPLLak1March2015_FD_87022 | JGI IMG/M metagenome (GOLD analysis project Ga0105091, IMG submission 87022) | Freshwater sediment microbial communities from Prairie Pothole Lake near Jamestown, North Dakota, USA - PPLs Lake P7 Core (1) Depth... | ecosystem: Environmental > Aquatic > Freshwater >... | reverse complement strand
GTGATTGCACGGTCCTCCAATTCATGCCATAATAACTCAGACAAAGTGAGTGAAGTTTTCAGTTTATTCAGGAGTATCACATGGGTACCACAAAACAGATCCTCGCTGTTGGCTGAATCCTTATCCTAGGGATGCTCGCCTGCAACCTTCCTTCCCAGACATCAGGCACCCCCACACCCGAATCAGATGGGGCCGCCACCACCACTGTGTTTGCTCTAACCGTTACAGCTCAGAACAGCCAACCTGTCGCCACGCAATTACCGAGCAGCACTCCGTTCCCTACCGATACGCCAACCATCATCCTTACGTCCACACCAGCTGTGCCAATGGTGAAAGTCAGTGTCGATACCAACTGCCGCACCGGTCCGGGCGTGGTCTATGACCGGGTCGGCGGGCTGCTGGTAGGCGAAGAGGCTATTGTTGTCGGGAAATTCAGCGCCAGCAACTACTGGATCATCAACATCCCGGACTCGTCCGGGACCTGCTGGCTGTGGGGGGAGTACGCAACCGGTTCTGGGAATACAGCCGGGCTGCCAGAATATACGGCGCCGCCATCGCCAACGCCTACCTTCACGCCGACCCCGTCGATCACGCCGACTCCATCGATCACGCCTACGCCGTCTCCTACCAACACGCCAGTCTGATTTGCGGCCAACAAAATTTGTAGACCAACGGGAGTACTCTATTATCAAATCGCATTGCTATGAACCAATAGCGCCAACAACGAAGACGGGTATCGCGTCTACATAAACAGTGGATTGTTGACCAGCTTACCTGCTAATGCGATATCCTAGCGAAGGTTTCGAACCTTCGCTAGGTTTTTACAGCTCAGCGCCACTGCAGCGGCAGGATGCCATTCTCGCGCGCCTCCCAGATATTGGTCCAGCCGTAGCCCGGTTCGTCCGCATCCAGATGCGGCAGGGCCTCTTCGAATTCGCTCTTGGCGACCTCCACCGCTTCGGAAAAGGTCGCATCTCCTATCATAGTAGTTTCGACGAAGTAATAATTGGCATTCTGCTGATCCATACGGATGCCGACAAAGGCGTGCCCGGGGATCAGGATAAGCGCGGCTTCCAGGTCCAGGGCTTCGGCGGCGGATGCATACAGGATGGCCAGCTCGATGCAATTTCCACTGCGCTGGTCCAGCACCTCCGATGGCAGCCGGATGCGCTGCACGCTCCCCGGGGCGAAGGACACCCAGGTGTTGATATAGGTCAGGTCATAGTCCTGTTCGGCGCGCCAGATGGCCTGCAAACGGTCCCAGACGCCGCCATCGTCATCGTCGATGTGGTCGCCGTAGCCGGACCACATGATGCCTGAATCGGTATAATCCGCAGCCTGCCGGATCAGTTCTTCGACGGACGGGTCGTTGGGCATGACCATGGCCGCCGCCAGCTCGAAGACTTCATCATCCGTAAACCCTGAGATCGACCAGGGAAAATCGCGCCGCGCAAAAACGGTCGTTTCTGCCGTTTCGTCCAGCAGTGGTTTTTCGATCCCCTCCTGCAAGGCTGCCACCCGGATGTGCACCTGGGCGAGTTTCTCCACGTTCAGGTCATCGATCACTTCCGGGATCAGGCGTGGGTTCTGGCGGATTTCCAGCGTTTCGCCGGCCTGCACGTCCACAGTATCAATAGACTTGGTCGTATAGTCCGTGATCTCGCTCTCGACCAGGACCTTCACCGGAACGTCATTCTGGTTCGTGACCGTGACGATCACAAAGTCGTCCAGTTGATCCCCATACAACGGGTAGATGATCGTGATCAATTCGGATGTGTAGAGATAATCCACCTGGATATTATCAACGCTGAATGCGACCGATTCCGGTGTGGGTAGAGTCTGGCCGGGATCGTCTGGCACCCCGAATAACGAGCAAGCCATACTCAGAACAACAAGGGACAGGATGAATTTCAAGACCGGGCTATTTCGCATTGCCGCCTCCTCTAACAAAAACCCTCAAGAGTACCCTTCACAGGAATTATATAACACGGTGAGATGAAACTCAATCCACAAAAAAAGGCTGTGGTAGTCGGCAAAGCTGCAGCTTTCCAAACTCAAACAAGACAGGGCGTCTTGCAAAAAAGACGCCCTGTCTTGTTTTGAAAAATTTATATCATTTGATCGTATCTTCTCAAAAAGAAGGGGGAAGTGGGGAGTTGTGGGCTGGCTACGCCAGCCCACAACTCCCCACACCCCGATTTATTGAAAAGATACTCATTTGATCAATCTTTCCCGTTTCCAGGCACGCGGACATCGACCCACACCAGGCGGTGATCGGAACTGGGGAAGGGGAAGGTACCAACTAAGGGGAACAAAGGATCAGTATTCAGCGGCCAGAAAACAGCGGCATCCGTGATTTGCAGATTTTTCCTGGGAAGCACATAATCGGCTCTCAGGTTACCGGGCGCTGTATCCGCAAAGTCGGCCGTGTCGAAGGCCGGATCGCTGAGGTGGGTTGCGTTTGCACCGCCCTGCAGCGCCGCCTGCTGGATAGCGCCTTCGCTCGTGGGGGTCACCTTGGTGTTGACCAGCGGATGCTCGATCAGTTGTTGGATCGAACCAGGGATACTGTCGCCATCCAGCGGATCGGAGTTCTGGTCTCCGGCAATCACGAACATCTCACCCGGCTTGAGTCCGCCGTACGCTCCGCTGTCATCATAGATATAGCGGCTCGTATTGCCCGGGGTAATATAATCAGCCCAGAAGCGGATCTCATCGAAGTTACGCGTCCCGTTGCGGTCTTCCGGCCCATCGAAGACAGGCGGCGTCGGGTGACTCACCAGAAAGTGGACTTGCTTGCCGCCAATCTTGATCGGAATATCCCAGTGACTCTTTGATGACAGGCGGAACACATCCAGCTCCTCAGGCGAATACCAGTCTGCTGGTTCGGGAGTATTGAGATCATCGGGCAACAACGCCCCGGGCATGTCCTTCCACAAGAAACCCTGGAAGGTCCGGATATCGCCGTACTCGATCGGGTAACGTGAATACACCGCCATGCCAAACTGGCCTGGGAAGAAACCGAACCCAAAGGCATCATCAGGTCCGCCGACCGAACCGTTATTATTTAAATCGAATCCCGATGGGATGCCGGTATTGGACGGCGCGACGAAATAGTAATCATATTCAATTGGTTCGGCCCCGTTTTGTGAGACGGAGAGGTAGTTTTCCTGAAAAAGTTCAGCAGCGACGCCGTTCTCGACAAAATCGAATTCGTTGATCAGTAACACATCGGGACGTGTCCGCTGGATGATCTCGGCCACAGTCTGCGCCTGATCATTATCAGGTGTGGAGAGATCGGCAATGAGTTGCCCTTCGCTATTGCGATTCAGAGAGGCGTTAAACGTGGCAAAGCGGACAACATCAAGGGATTTGACATTTGGTACATCAGCTGGCGCTGCTCCCACAGGGACTGCGAGCGCGATAACCAACATTAAAGCAAGCAAAATCCAGCTAATTCTCATGTACATCTCGGAATTCCTTTCTCAATTAGGGGCCTGGCAGGTCAGGCCCTAGTGGATGTTCTGCCAGGCCTGTTGTCTATCTCGGTATGAATAAATCGGGCATGTTACGGCACTTTTGTGATACGTCCTTCAAGCGTTGGAGTGATCGTGCCTAAACTCTGGATGTATTCCAGAAGCACATCAGCCATCACCTCGCGGGTGGTACCCTGGCCATCCGCAAACATAGCATAGAAGTCGCCGCCAGCGTTTAAGAAGTCGTTGGTAGCAAAGGTATACGTGGTTCCGTCTGGCGGGATTGGCGTATCATCCGGAAATGCGACGGACAATACACGCGAACCAGCCGGAAGTGAACACTGAAACGCGAACTTGAATCCGGAGATTTGGGGGAAACGGCCATCCGCACCCAAACAGGTGCTGGGGTTGATCTGGCTGACACCATTCTCCAAAGCCGCCCACAACTGTGCGCCGGTTACTGTGCGCGTCACAACCGAGTTGCCAAAGCGCAAAACCGCAAAAACATCACCAACAACCAGATCGAACGGCGGGCCAGGGGCATAACCTGGGTTAGGTCGACGAAGGCTAAGATTAGCTGGAAGATAGCTTGATGGCAACGGGTCACGGATGCCACCGCCATTGGTAAGCGCGAGTTGCGTGCCATACTTCAAGCGCATAGCGTCAGTGATTAAATTACCAATAGCAACTTCCCCACTGCGCTCAATATTGCCGCCGCGCGGGAAAATGTTCGCCGCCACACCAATTGGGACGTCGAAAGCCGCCGAGAGGGCTGTCTGATATGGCGCAAGCATTGCAACGATCGCGGGATCAGGTGTAACGGCGCTGGCCAGCGGTGTCACAAAGCTATTCGTGCGGTTCTCGATGCGACCAGTTTGTGGATCCACCTTTATTAAAGTCTTCGAGTACGTAACACCTTTGCTGCGGTTCTCGACAACCAGCGCGTTGTTATGAATACCACTATACTGTACGTCAGTGTGGTCGCCAAAGATCACATCGAAGCCACCGACATTGTTGGCAAAATCAATCAGCGGGCCTGTCGCCGCACCCGTGACTGGGTCAATACTTGTAACACCGAGATGGGTAATTGCTATGAAGACTTTCGCGCCTTCGGCCTTTGCCCGTGCCTTTGCTTTATTAGCTGCTGGGATCGGGTCCGTTGGCTCGATCGTCCCGAAATTGCCCGGAAAGACCAGGGTCGGCGCTTCGGGGTTGGTGATTCCGATCACCGCGACTTTGACGCCGCCGACCTCAAAAATTTCATAGTCTTTGACTCCTATGAGATTGTCATCGCGGTTTTTCAGGTTAGCCGAGACATATTGAAATTCGGCCAGGTCAATCATTTGTTGTAAGTGTGCAATTCCTTTATCAAAATTATGATTGCCGAAAGTATCGGCATCGAAACCCATCAAGTTCATGGCAAGCACCCCAGGCTCTTCGTTGAAGAACCCGGAAAGCGGCGGAGACGCGCCAAATGCATCGCCTGCAGTCAAGGTCAGCGTGTTGGGATTGGCAGCGCGGTCTACATTCCAGTAGGCGGATAGGACAGCAGCGCCGCCCACATTTCCTACCCCAGGCACTGACACGGGATCAAGCTGAGCATGCCAATCGGACACATCCAGGATTTGAATGTCAACAGTTGTCGGCTTTGCTGCGAATACGTTGGAGCCTGATGAGCCTATCACCAAGAGAGTAGCGATCAACACCGCCGAAAACAAACGAAGCACAGACACATGATAAGGCACTTTGCTTCGCTTACGAATCGAGAGAGCGAACATAAATTTTCTCCTGTAGAAAGGTTGAACTAAGATCAGTCTGCAGCACGGGCAAATGCGCAACCGCTTCTCTTTGCACCGACAAACATATTTTGCCCGTCATCACCTCCTTTGCTGCTAACGATAAGATCTCCACAAAGTGGACAATTTCGGTCTCAATTCCTATTATAAAAGACGAAATTGTTTTGTCAATCAACAGTTTTTGGAATTTAGGTAAATGTTTGATTAATTTCAGTAGATCACGAAATAGCTGGTAGAGGCCCGATCCTTCGACAGGCTCAGGACAAGAATAGGGGAGCGGGCGTCCGCCCGCCTTTGGAAATGGCATACAGGCTGGTGCCCGGGCTGGAAGGCGTACCAGAAATCGCTCCAGGCAAAGGCATCCAAAGCCTGATCGCCATGAGCAAATCAAAAAGCCTCGCGAATTAAACTACGAGGCTTTTCTGACTCACTGATTCCTTCCCACTGGTTGCTGCTTATGTGCCTTCTTCCCAGGAGTTCAGATATTTGACCTGTTCATCAGTCAGCACATCGATGTGCACGCCCATGGCCTCGAGCTTGATGCGGGCGATCTCGGCGTCGATTTCGGCGGGCACGGAATAGACTTTCTTTTCCAGCTTGTCCGCGTTTTTCACCATGTACTCGGCAGCCAACGCCTGGTTGGCAAAGGACATATCCATAACGGAAGCAGGATGCCCTTCGGCTGAAGCGAGGTTGATCAGACGTCCCTCGGCGAGGATGTTGATCTTGCGTCCGTCTTTGGTCTCGTACTGATCCACGAACGGGCGCACGAGTTTCGGGTCGCCTTTGGACATCTCGACCAGGGCGGGGATATTGATCTCAACGTTGAAATGGCCGGAGTTGGCCACGATGGCGCCGTCTTTCATGACTTCGAAGTGACGGCGGTCAACCACATTAATATCGCCGGTAAGGGTGCAGAAGATATCGCCGATTTTGGCAGCCTCAGCCATCGCCATGACCTGATAGCCGTCCATGACCGCTTCGAGCGCCTTGAGCGGATCGACTTCGGTGACGACGACCTGCGAGCCCATGCCACGCGCGCGGGACGCCAGGCCGCGACCGCACCAGCCGTAGCCGGCCACGACGAAGACCTTGCCAGCCAGCAGGACGTTGGTGGCGCGGATGATGCCGTCGATGGTGGACTGGCCAGTACCATAGCGGTTGTCGAAGAAGTGCTTGGTCATGGCATCGTTGACGGCAACGACCGGGAACTCGAGCATCTTGTCGGCGGCCATGGCGCGCAGGCGGATGACACCCGTGGTAGTCTCTTCGGTGCCGCCGATGATCTCATCGAGCAGTTCACGGCGGGACTTGTGGATGGTAGACACCAGGTCGGCGCCATCGTCCATGGTCATGTGCGGTTTATGGTCGAGGGCCGCGCCGATGTGTTTGTAGTACGTAACGTTATCTTCACCTTTAATCGCGTACGTAGGGATCTCGTACTGGTTGACCAGCGCGGCGGCCACGTCATCCTGGGTAGAGAGCGGGTTGGAAGCGGTCAGCACGATATCCGCGCCGCCATCTTGCAGTGCTCGCATCAGGTTGGCAGTTTCGGTGGTCACGTGCAGGCAAGCCGAAACACGCACACCCTTTAGCGGCTTCTCTTTGGCGAATCGCTCGCGGATCTGGCGCAAGACAGGCATCTCGCGCTCGGCCCAGTCGATGCGACGGCGGCCGCCCTCGGCCTGGTTGATGTCTTTGATATCGTAATTGCTCATGTTTTCTCCTTGATCTGCCGGTGGTCGAGTAGCCCCGTGTTCGTCGGGGCGTATCGAGACCACATTTCATTGTGAATATCGTTGGTCTCGATACGGCGGGCGAACAACGCCTACTCGACCAACGGAGTTACCGTTTATAACAAGCTATCCAATCTCCCCCCATCTTCGAAATGCTCGCGGAAACGAGTTACAAATTCTTCGCGCGTATAGTAGTGGCTCTGCGGACCGTTCTGCTCCAGGCAATAGACCGCCGCCAGCGAGCCAATTTCACCGCATAATTTCCAGTCAAAGCCATGGCTGTAACCGGCCAAAAAGCCGCCGCGGAAGGCGTCGCCCACACCGGTGGGGTCAACGATCATGCGTTCGGGCACGGTCGGGATATGGCACTCATCGCCGTTGGTGTACAAAGTTGCACCGTCTTTGCCACGCGTCACTACCACCACCCTGACGTGCTTCAACATCTGCGCCAGGCTCCAGCCGGTTTTCTTGGAAATCAAGCCGTATTCATAATCATTGCAAAACAAAAGATAGGCCCCCTCCATATCACGCGCCAATTCTTCACCGTTCAAACGCAGGACTTGCTGGCTAGGATCGTACAGATAGGGAATGCACAGCTCGCGCGCTTCTGCCGCGAATTTGGTCATCGCACCTGGCTCGTTTGGGGATACCAGCACCAGATCCGGTTTTGAGGGCAGTTCCTTGAGGGACTGTGATCCCGCGTACCCCATCGCACCCGGATAAAACGAAGCAATCTGAGCGTTGGCCTGGTCGGTGGTAGCAAAGAACGAAGCCGTGAAGACCCCGGGGACGACTTTCATCAGGGAGGTGTCCACGCCTTTGGCTTCGAGCCAGGCGCGGTATTCCTCGAAGTCTTCGCCGACCGTCGCCATTACGCGCGGATGTGCGCCCAGCAGGGCCATGCTGTATGCGATATTGGGAGCTATCCCTCCGCGTTGGCGTGACATGGATTCGACCAGGAATGAGAGGCTGATGGATTCGAGCCGTTCGGGCAGAATATGCTCCCTGAACAGGCCGGGGAAGGTCATCAGGTAATCGTAGGCGACAGAGCCGGTGAGGAGAATGTCCACAGGTTTCCTCCAAGAGGGTTTGCGCAGGAAAAGGCGCCCTCTCGCGAGAGCGCCAGTGTGAGCGGGGGTAGTTTAACACGGGATGAATGGATTGTCAAAGTTAAGGTCGGGTAATTTCAAAGGTATCGAAACTACCCACCAGCTCGGAATCGATCCCGGCATGGTCCGAATTGGTCACTCCCAATCCAACCCGGTTGAATTCGAAGAAATCTCCAAGACGCATAATCAATTGCCAGTCATCAGGAGCAAGCGCATAATAAGCATAAATGATCTTGTCCTTAATCAATTCGGTCTTTCAATCTAAATTTGAAAACATTTTCCCCTGAAACATTGCAGCATTAAGACATAACAACCTTTTTCAGGTTCACGTCAAAAGGCGGATAGACAATCCCGTTCTCTGTCACGATCGCTGTGACAAGCCGCGCCGGGGTCACATCGAATGCAATGTTACGCGCCTGGGCCTCGACCGGTGCAACGCGTTCCCCCTCGAATTGCAAGCCCAAAACTTCCGCGGGATCGCGTTCTTCGATGGGGATCAGCCCGCCATGGGCGAGGGAGAGGTCTATTGTGGAAGTAGGGACAACCGGATAAAAAGGCACACCGTTGTCATGGGCGGCCAGCGCCAGCATATAGGTGCCGATCTTATTCGCCACATCGCCGTTGGCGGCGGTGCGGTCGGAGCCGACAAAGCACTTCTGGGCTCCTCCAGTTTTCAGGAAGTGACCGGCCGTGTTGTCCGAAATAATATCGTAGGGAATGCCATATTGCTCCAGTTCCCAGGCGGTCAATCGCGCGCCCTGCAAGCGCGGACGGGTCTCGTCGACCAGCACGTGGATCTTCTTACCTTGTTCCCAGGCGGTTCGGATCACGCCAAGGGCGGTGCCCCAGTCCACAGTAGCGAGCGCGCCGGTATTGCAGTGGTGGATGACGGTGTCGCCATCCTCGATCAGGGTTGCGCCGTGCTCGGCCATGCGCTTGTTGATCTCGACGTCTTCGTCGGCGATGCGCTGGGCTTCGTCTAAGACTTTCTGGCGAATTTCTGCTGGGGATTCACCCTCACCCCGACCCTCTCGCTGAAAGGGAGTGGGAGATACAGTCCGCATGATACGATCTACTGCCCATGCCAGGTTGACGGCGGTTGGGCGGGCGGCTTTCAAAACGGCGGAGGCGGCCTCTAAATCGGCCAGCAGGCCCGCGGTCGAGGTGGAGGCGGATTCGCGCGCTGCCAGGGCCAGGCCAAATCCTGCTGCCGCGCCAATCGCCGGAGCGCCGCGGACCACCATGTCTGTAATAGCCTGTGCTACCGATTTATGATCGCGATAGGCCAGGATCTCGAACGCACCCGGCAAGCGGCGCTGATCGATCATTTTGAATTCGTCGGTCTCGTAATCCCAGAAAACGGTTCGCATGATCACTTTCTCACGTAGCTGGCACAAATCGGCGCTCTCCTTAGAGAGCGCCGATGCAAGCGGGCGTAGTTTAACACGGGAAAGGCGGATTGTCAAAGAAATTGAAAAAACCAATTGCAGGAAAGCCCGTAAGACGAAGAAGTCTTCGCCGAACTTCCACAAAAGGCGCTGGACGGGGGTATCGGCGAGAAGATCAACCCTACCGCGCGCACCCGCCGGAAAAAACATGCCGCCTACGTGGGGATACCAGCTTTCCGACCCGCGGGCCGTATCCGTGCACGGACCATACAGGGCGCAATCACCGCTAAAACGGTAGCCTGTGCGCAGATTTTGTTCTATAATATTGAATAGCTGACCGGCCAAAGACCTGCTCGACAGGCATTTGGCCTCAGCATCTGACACCTTTTATTCCATTTCTAAGGAGGACGCGATGGGCGACAAAGGCAGTAAAGATAAAGGTAAAAAAGAAAATAAGAAAAAACCAAAACTTACCCAGAAAGAAAGGAAAAAGCTAAAAGAGGAAAAGAAGAAGAACAAATAACCTTTACAAACCGTCTATCCACAGCCCTCCATTCCTGAGATTGGAAATGGAGGGCTGTTGCTTGCAAATATCCCCAGGGAGGAAAGGTAAGGAAG
>Ga0105091_10001534_pt1 | contig 10127 bp, 10 predicted proteins | sample PPLLak1March2015_FD_87022 | JGI IMG/M metagenome (GOLD analysis project Ga0105091, IMG submission 87022) | Freshwater sediment microbial communities from Prairie Pothole Lake near Jamestown, North Dakota, USA - PPLs Lake P7 Core (1) Depth... | ecosystem: Environmental > Aquatic > Freshwater >... | reverse complement strand
CTGGCGATGAAATTCGTTCCGTGAACCAGAGCCCGCTTGATCGTTGGGAAGAGCTTGTGCAATGGATCAGGCGGAATCCCGGTCTGCCCCTGACGCTGGAAATAGGAAGAGGCGACGAGTTATTTCAGGTAAAAGTGATCCCTGATTCAGTAAAGGAAAACGGGCACTCCTCCGTAGGCAAGATCGGCGCTTCGCCGATGGTGGATAAGGCTTTGTTTGCAAAACTGGTAACGGAGGTGCGTTATCCTGTAGACACGGCATTTGCGCATGCATTGAGGAAAACCTGGGATACGTCGTTGTTCAGCCTGAAAATGCTGGGCAAGATGGTCACCGGCCAGGCTTCGTTGAAGAACATCAGCGGCCCGATCACGATCGCCGATTATGCCGGGCAATCCGCACGCTTTGGCTGGGTTCCCTACATCAGTTTTCTAGCACTGATCAGCATCAGTCTCGGAGTGCTCAATTTATTGCCCATCCCCTTATTGGATGGTGGGCATTTGATGTATTATATGGTCGAAATGTTCAAGGGGAGCCCCGTTTCCGAGAAAACCATGGAAATTGGGCAGCAGATCGGTATCGCGATCCTGCTGACATTAATGCTTTTCGCTTTCTATAACGATATTAACCGTCTGGTTGTTGGCTAAACAATAATGAAATTAAAACTCCTGCCGATGTTGCTGATGAGCTTGTATGGTGCTTCTGCCTGGGCATTTCAGCCATTTGTCATAGAGGATATTCGAGTAGAGGGAATTCAGCGTACAGAGGCCGGAACGGTATTCAGTTATCTGCCGGTCAAGGTGGGCGAAAAACTGGACGACGAAAAAGCCGCTACGGCCATCAAGGCATTATATGGAACTGGTTTTTTCAAGGATGTTCGGCTGGAAGTTGAAGGTGGGGTGCTGATCGTCCTAGTGCAGGAACGACCGGCGATTTCCCAGATCGATTTCGTGGGACTCAAGGAGTTCGACAAAAAGCAGCTCGTCGATGGGTTGAAACAAGTCGGACTGTCCGAAGGGCGAATTTTCGACAAATCCCTGCTGGACAAGGCTGAGCAAGAACTCAAACGACAATATCTCAGCCGCGGGAAATATGCGGTTGCAATTACAACCACGGTAACGCCGCTGGAGCGCAATCGCACTGCCATCAGCTTCAACATCAGTGAAGGCGAAGTGGCGAAGATCCAGCAGATTAACATAGTCGGAAACCAGGCATTCCCGGAGAAGGATCTTCTCAACCTGTTCGTACTTTCCACGCCTGGATGGATGACCTGGTGGAGCAAGAACGATCAGTATTCCAAGCAGAAATTGGCTGCAGACATCGAAACGATGCGCTCCCATTACCTGAACCGCGGCTATCTCGAATTCAACCTGGACTCCACGCAGGTATCCATTACTCCCGACAAGCAATCCATCTATATCACCATCAACATCACCGAAGGTCAGAAATATACCGTTTCTGACGTCAAGTTGGCGGGAGAAATGTTGTTGCCTGAAGAGGAACTGCGCAAACTGATCAAGATTCAGCCGGGCGATGTTTTCTCGCGTGAAAAGCTGACCGAGTCGACCAAGCTGATTGGCGATCGGCTGGGGAACGATGGCTATGCATTTGCCAACGTTAACGCAGTTCCAGACCTCAACAAGGATAAGCAGGAGGCGAAATTTACCTTCTTCATCGATCCGGGTCGGCGGGTTTATGTGAGGCGAATCAACGTCACCGGCAACACCAAAACTCGGGACGAAGTTGTTCGCCGCGAGATGCGTCAGATGGAAGGCGCCTGGTATGCTGCCGATAAAGTGACACGGTCACGCGAACGAATTGACCGATTGGGATATTTTTCCGATGTCAACGTCGAAACGCCGGCTGTTGCAAGCACGACCGATCAAGTGGACATGAATGTCAGCGTGACGGAAAAGCCCACGGGCAGCATAATGGCTGGTGCGGGATTTTCCAGCTCGGAAGGCTTCATTCTTAGCGGCTCCATTTCGCAGGCCAACGTGTTCGGCAGCGGCAACTACCTTTCCACGCAGTTCAATACCGGCAAAATCAACACGGTGTATTCGCTGTCCTACACCAACCCTTACTTCACCGACGATGGCATCAGTCGCGGCTTCGACATCTACAAGCGCAAAACGAACTCTTCCTCCTTGTCGGTTTCCAGATACGACTCCGATTCCATCGGTGGCGGAGTGCGCTTCAGCGTGCCGTTAAATGAAAAGGATACGGTCAATTTCGGTTTGTCGGCAGAGAGAACTCAATTAATAGTTTATACCGATCCTGCCGCTGGAGCAGTCAGTCCTCAGCGTTATGTGGATTATGTCAATGACTTTGGCGATACCAATACTACATTGCGTGGGGATGTTGGCTGGGCCAGGGATACTCGTGACAGTATTATCTACCCGACAAAAGGCAGCATGCAGAGGGCATTTGCCGAGATGGGCCTGCCCGGAGGGGACATTAAGTACTACAAGCTTTCCTACCAGCATCAATGGCTCAGGCCTTTGACTCAGGATTTTACTCTGATGTTAAACGGGGAAGCAGGGTACGCCAACGGTTACGGTGGCAAACCGTTGCCTTTCTTCAAGAGCTTTTTTGCTGGCGGCAATACTTCGGTGCGCGGATTCAAGTCCTTTTCTCTCGGACCCAAGGACATCGATGGCAATGCGTTGGGTGGCAATCGCCGCCTGGTTGGAAATGCAGAGGTGCTATTCCCGTTCCCTGGTATAAAAAAGGACAAATCCCTGCGCATGAGCCTGTTCCTTGATGCTGGATCGGTTTTTGGAGATGGCGATGTCGCGGGAGAATATTCCAGGATGAGCTTAGGCGACTTGCGTTATTCCACAGGTCTGGCCGTTAGCTGGCAGTCCCCGATGGGGCCGATGAAATTCAGCATTGCTGCGCCGCTCAATTCCAAAGCCAACGATAAGGTAGAGCGGTTCCAGTTTATTTTGGGTTCCACGTTCTAAATTGCTATTTCAGGAGATCAAGTTGAACAAGATTATTTCTGTTGTACTTGCTGCCACGTTATTGCCGATTGCGGTAGCAGCATCTGCCGCCGAAACGAAGATCGGCTTCGTTAATACCGAGCGGGTTTTTCGGGAGGCGGCTCCGGCCATGAAAGCACAGAAAAAACTTGAGAAGGAATTCGCGGGCCGCGAGCAGGAACTGCAAAAAATGGCGAAGCAGGCCAAGGAACTGCAGGCCCACCTCGAGCGGGAAGGAGTGACGATCAGTGAATCGGATCGACGCAACAAGGAACGCGATCTCGCCAATCTGAATCGCGATTTCCAGCGCGCTCAGCGTGAATTCCGGGAGGATCTTAACCTGAGGCGAAACGAGGAGCTAGGCGCCGTGCATGATCGCGCAAAAAAGACGATCATGGAGATCGCCGAGAAAGAGAAATTTGATCTGGTCCTGGAAGAAGCAGTTTATTTCAGCCCGCGGATCGATATCACCGATAGGGTATTGAAGGCTTTGACTGATAAATAAAGCTCGTCGCCGATGCAAACAGCAGGCGCCTTGTGCCGGTTTATTCCATGACTCTGACTGATACGGGTTACAGCCTGAGGTCTATCGTCGAACGGTTTGGCGGCGAACTGGTTGGAGATGCGAATACTGTGGTCAATCAGGTCGCGCCTCTTTCCGCTGCGCAATCCTGGCACATCAGTTTCCTCTCCAATCCGAAATACCGCCGGCAACTACGAAATTGTAAAGCTGGCGCTGTTATCATCGGCATTGCGGAGCGTGATGAAACGGATCTGCCGCGTATCCTGAGCGACAATCCCTATGCCTATTTTGCCAAGGTTTCCGCATTGCTCAACCCTCGGCAAGTCGAAGCACCCGGCATCCACTCAACGGCAATCATCGATCACTCTGCAACTATTCCGGCATCAGCCACAATTGGAGCCTTCGCGTTTGTCGGGGCGGGTGTGAAAATTGGTGATCATGCGGTCATCGGTTCAGGTTGCCACCTTGGCGAGGGAGTCGAGGTCGTGGATGATTCGTTGCTTTACCCGCAAGTGGTGGTCTACCATGGCTGTGTCATCGGTAAACGCGGCATCCTGCATTCCGGGGTGGTAATCGGGGCTGACGGATTTGGCATTGCCATGGAACAAGGTCGCTGGATCAAGGTTCCGCAAATCGGTCGAGTGATTATTGGCGATGACGTTGAAATAGGCGCCAATACCACGGTTGACCGGGGTGCCCTGGATGACACCATAATCGAGGACGGCGTCAAACTGGATAACCAGATTCAGGTCGCGCATAACGTGCATATCGGCGCTCATACCGCGATGGCGGGATGTGTCGGGATTGCCGGTAGCGCAAGAATCGGGAAGCATTGCACGGTAGGGGGGGGCGCTGTGATTCTGGGTCACCTTGAGATTGTTGATCGGGTAAACATATCCGCCGGCACTCTGGTTACCAAGTCAATCGCCAAAGCGGGAACGTATACTTCCGTGATGCCATTCTCCGTGCATCAGGACTGGCTCAAGAATGCCGCTCATTTACGCCATCTGGACCAAATGGCGGAGAAATTGAGCGTACTTGAAACGAAAATCAGCGAACTGGAAAGGAAGAAGCTTTGAACAGCATGGATATCCACGAAATATTACAGTATTTGCCGCACCGCTACCCTTTCCTGCTGGTTGATCGCGTTGTATCGTGCGACCCGGGAAAGAGTATCGTGGCGCTGAAAAACGTGACGATTAATGAGCCATTTTTTGGTGGCCATTTTCCCCATCATCCAGTGATGCCGGGCGTGCTTATCATCGAAGCACTGGCACAGACAGCAGCGATCTTGTCGTTCAAGACCATGGGCACACGTCCTGACGACAAATCCGTTTATTACTTTGTCGGCATCGATGGCGCGCGCTTCAAAAAGCCGGTCTCTGCCGGAGATCAGCTGACGCTAGAGGTGGAGATTACCCGGTCGGTTAAGGGAATCTGGAAATACGCGGCGCGTGCCAAAGTAGATGGTGCCGTGGTGACCGAAGCAGAACTGATGTGCACGGTGAAAGCACTGTAAATGATTCACCCAACAGCAATCGTTCATGAGGGAGCCAGGCTGGCCCCCGATGTCAGTATCGGCCCATATTCGATCATCGGCGAGCATGTCGAAATCGGGGACGGGACATCGATTGGCCCGCATGTGGTGATCAATGGCCATACCCGGATCGGCAAAGACAACCGGATTTTCCAGTTTTCGTCTCTGGGTGAGATGCCGCAGGACAAGAAGTACCAAGGGGAAGAAACCCGTCTGGAAATCGGCGACCGCAATGTGATCCGGGAATTCTGCACTTTCAACCGGGGTACCTCGCAGGACGTGGGAGTGACGCGTGTTGGGGACGACAACTGGATCATGGCCTATGTGCACTTGGCGCACGACTGCCAGATCGGCAACCACACCATCTTTGCCAATAACGCCCAACTGGCTGGCCACGTTGAGGTCGGAGATTATGCCATTCTCGGCGGTTTTACCGTGGTGCACCAGTTTTGCCATATCGGTGGGCATAGCATTACCGGGATGGGCACTATCCTGTTCAAAGACGTTCCCCCCTATGTCACAGCAGCTGGCCATGACGCACAGCCTCATGGCATCAATTCTGAAGGTCTGAAGCGCAGGGGGTTCTCAAGCGAAGCCATATTGGCAATCAAACGCGCATACAAGACACTATACAAGTCGGGACTAACCCTGGAACAGGCGAAGCTGGCTCTGGCCGAGCAGTCGCATGCCTGCCCCGAAATTCAGATTCTGACCGATTTCCTCGCCCACTCCACGCGCGGCATCATTCGTTAACAGGGCTTTAGATCAATTGAAAGTCGGAATTGTAGCTGGCGAAGCATCGGGTGATTTGCTGGGCGCGCATTTGGTTATTGCCCTGAAGAAGCGTTTTCCAGAGGTCGAATTTGTGGGTGTCGGCGGGCCAAAAATGCAGGCTGCCGGCGTAAATTCACTGTTTCCCATGGAAAAGCTGGCCGTTCGCGGCTATGTTGAGGTGCTACGGCATTATCGGGGAATCGTCAAAATCCGGCACAAGCTGCTGCGTTATTTCGTGGAAAATCCACCAGACGTGTTCATAGGGGTGGATGCACCCGACTTCAATCTCGACCTGGAACTCAAGCTGAAGAAGAAGGGAATCCCCACCGTCCATTACGTCAGCCCGTCGATCTGGGCATGGCGTGGCGAGCGTATACACAAGATTGCGCGGGCTGTGTCCCATATGCTGGTATTGTTCCCGTTCGAGAAGAGAATCTATGATGCAGCTGGCATTCCGGCCACTTACGTCGGCCACCCATCGGCTGACATGTTGCCGGAAGCCCCCAACAGGATTGCTGCGCGTGAGCAACTGAAGCTACCCCAGGCCGATCATGTCATCGCACTTTTGCCCGGCAGCCGACAGAGTGAAGTTCATTACATGGCCAGGTTGTTTGTGCAGACTGCGCGCCTGATCGCGGCCGTCAATCCAGACGTACATTTCCTGGTACCGCTGCTAAGCCGGGAAACGCGTAACATGTTTGAGGCTGAACTGTATCGCTCGGGGGGCGGCGACTTGCCGCTAACGATATTATTCGGCCATGCCCATGTCGCCATGACTGCCGCAGATGCGGTACTGGTGGCTTCTGGCACCGCGACGCTGGAGGCTGCCTTGTTGAAATGCCCGATGGTGATTACGTACAAAATGTCGCCTTTGACATGGCGCATGATGAAGCGCAAAAAATACCTGCCTTACGTCGGGTTGCCGAACATCCTCGCAGGACGCTACATTGTCCCGGAACTGCTGCAGGATGAAGCCACGCCGGAAAATCTGTCCCAGGCCGTGCTGAATCTGGTCAATGATGTGCAGGTCAAGGAGAAACTGACCCGTGCCTTCTCCAGGTTGCATCATGATCTCAAGCAAAATACCGCAGAAAGGGCAGTGGATGCCATCCTGCCGTTTCTGGCATAAATGAGCGCTCATTCAAGGCTGCTAATTTGCGGTGTTGACGAGGCGGGTCGTGGGCCTTTGGCCGGAGCCGTTTACGCGGCGGCGGTGATCCTGGATCACGAGAGGCCGATTGAAGGGCTGGCCGACTCGAAGAAATTGAGCGAAAAAAAACGTGAGTATCTGGCGGAGCAAATCCGGGAACACGCTCTGGCTTGGGCTGTCGCCCGAGCCGAAGCCGAAGAAATTGATAGCATCAACATTCTCCAAGCAAGCCTGCTCGCCATGCGGCGCGCAGTGGAAAATCTGTCACCTGTTCCATCTGAGGCACTGATCGATGGCCTGCATTGTCCAAAATTGGCGATTCCCTGTCGTGCTATCGTCAAGGGTGATAGTAGCGTGGCGGCAATTTCGGCCGCCTCAATTTTGGCTAAAACCGCACGGGATGCGGAAATGCTGCGCCTGCATCTGGAATATCCGCAATATGGATTCGACCGGCATAAAGGTTATCCAACCGCACTACACCTTGAGGCTTTGCGGCTCCATGGAGCAAGCGAAATTCACCGTAGAAGCTTTGCGCCAGTTAAACTGGCGATTGCACACAAATTAATAGGATAGGAGAAACCATGGCTTTCGCAATTTTTTTACATGTTCTGGGTGTGGTTATTTGGGTAGGCGGCATGTACTTTGCTCATCAGATGTTGCGCCCGGTTGCTGCCGACCTGCTTGCTCCACCCCAGCGGCTGCCATTGTGGGCCGGGGTGTTCAAGCGATTTTTTCCTGTGGTGTGGATAGCAGTAGCGCTAATCCTGTTCAGCGGTCTGTATATGATCATGCTACTGGGAGGGTTCAAGTCCGTCGCATTGAGCGTTCACGCAATGTTCGGTATCGGGCTGTTGATGATGCTGGTTTTCTGCTTCGTTTATTTTATTCCCTATGGCAAACTAGTACGTGCCGTCGCCGTTCAGGAATGGAAGCAGGCCGGCGATGCGCTGGCTACAATTCGCAAGCTGATCGGCTTCAATCTGATCCTGGGGTTGATCAATATTGCTGTTGCCACCTTGAGCCGCATTGCGTTCTGAGAAGAACACTGTTTATCATTATGTTATTACAATCCAGCTAGCCTGTGATTGAACCGTTTATTGTCTGGGAGCGGCAAGCAAGATGTTTGTAATTATCGGTTACGTAATTGTTTGTGCTTCGGTCTTCGGCGGCTTCGCTCTCGCTGGTGGGCATCTCGCCTCGCTGTTCCAGCCGGTGGAGTTGTTGATGATCGGTGGCGCGGCGACGGGCGCATTTCTTGTTGGCAATAATGGCAAGTCGATCAAGGCGACCATGAAGGCCTTGCCAACCGTATTCAAGGGATCGAAATTCAGCAAGGCGCTTTATCTGGAATTGTTCGCCCTGCTTTACGAAATCCTTGCCAAGGTGCGCAAGGAAGGCCTGATGGCGATCGAATCCGATGTCGATACGCCGCATGAAAGCCCTGTGTTCTCAAAATATCCAAAAATTGTCAGCGACCACCATGTGGTTGAATTTCTAACGGATTATCTGCGCATCATGGTGGGTGGCAATCTCAACGCTTTCGAAATCGAAAACCTGATGGACAACGAAATCGAGACGCACCACCATGAGGGGGCGGTGCCAGCCGGGGTGGTTGCCAAACTGAGTGATGGTCTGCCTGCTTTCGGCATCGTGGCGGCGGTGATGGGGGTGGTGCATACCATGGCATCGGTTGGCATTCCACCTGCCGAACTGGGTATTTTGATCGCTAATGCCCTGGTCGGTACCTTTCTCGGGATTCTGCTGGCTTACGGTTTCGTCGGTCCACTAGCCTCGCTCCTGGAGCAGAAACATGACGAAAGCACCAAGCTGTACAACGTCATCAAAGTAACCTTGCTGGCCAGCCTGAATGGCTACGCGCCGCAGGTCGCAGTTGAATTCGGGCGCAAAGTTCTGTATTCAACCGAGCGTCCTACTTTCGGCGAGCTGGAAGAGCACATCAAGCAAAGCAAGTCCAAGTAAAACAAGCGCCTCTCACGTTTGCCTCCTCTCCCCTCGGGGAGAGGATTGAGGTGAGGGAGACTCTCTGGGAGAGATGAAATTAGGAATCAGGCATGAGCGACGATTCGCAACGTCCGATAATCGTCAAACGCATCAAGAAGAGTGCACACGGCCACCATGGCGGGGCGTGGAAAATCGCCTACGCCGATTTCGTGACCGCGATGATGGCGTTCTTTCTGCTGATGTGGCTCCTGGGGTCAACGGCCAAGGGAGACCTTGCCGGCATTTCAGAGTATTTCAAGACCCCCTTGAAAGTGGCCTTGCAGGGAGGAAGCGGAAGCGGCGACAGTTCCAGCGTGATTATGGGAGGCGGCAAGGATCTGACTCGTAAAGATGGCCAGGTGCAGAAAACCATGGATCCGCTCGAGAAAAAGACCGTCAATTTGCAAGCCGCAAAAAAGGAGTTCGAAAAGCAGGAACTCAAGAAACTCCAGGGGTTGAAGGAGGCAATCGAAAAGGCCATTGAAACCAACCCGATGCTGAAGCAGTTCAAGGATCAGATTCTGGTGGATATTACCTCCGAAGGCCTGCGTATCCAGATCGTGGATGAGAAAAACCGTCCGATGTTCGATCTTGGTGGCGCACACATGAAAAGCTACACCGTACAGATATTGCAGGAAATCGGAAAAATGCTGAATGAAGTGCCGAACCGGGTCAGCCTGTCCGGGCATACTGATGCCATGCCTTATTCCTCTGGAGAAAAGGGTTACAGTAACTGGGAGTTATCTGCCGACAGGGCCAATTCATCGAGGCGCGAATTGATCGCCGGGGGTATGGCGGAGAGCAAGATGCTGCGCGTGGTCGGCCTTTCTTCGGCGGTGATGCTTGATAGCAAGGACCCTTATAGCCCGATCAATCGGCGTATCAGCCTGATCGTTCTGAACAAGGAAACCGAAGATGCCATCAGCAGTGGCGGCAAGCCGCTTGAGGTGACTGACCAGGAACAGGTTGCGCCCACTCTCGAACTGATGGCACCGGAAGTGAAGCCAAGTGCAGCCGAAGGCAAAAAGCAGTAATTCCGCATTGCTTACCAGGCATGCCTTGCCGGGACGGGAGCGGCACGCTACATCGGATCAACCCCGGCCTTTCCCCCCTTCGCTTGTCGCCCTGTTTTCACAGGTTGCCGCTACCCTGATTACCCTG
>Ga0105091_10001533_pt1 | contig 10127 bp, 7 predicted proteins | sample PPLLak1March2015_FD_87022 | JGI IMG/M metagenome (GOLD analysis project Ga0105091, IMG submission 87022) | Freshwater sediment microbial communities from Prairie Pothole Lake near Jamestown, North Dakota, USA - PPLs Lake P7 Core (1) Depth... | ecosystem: Environmental > Aquatic > Freshwater >... | reverse complement strand
GGGCTGAATGCGTGGGACCTGGTCCAGCCTTTCTTCATGTTCATCGTCGGTGTGGCGATGCCTTTTTCGCTTACCAAAAGGCTGGCAAAGGGGGATTCCTGGAATAAAGCTTTCGGCCATGCCATATTCAGGTCATTTTTGCTGCTTTTGCTGGGCTTTATGGTTGAGGCAGATGGTCCCACATACAATCTCTGCAATGTACTTGCCCAATTGTCGGTTACCTACCTTGTGGCCTTTTTGCTCATGCGGGCACCCATTGCGTGGCAGCTTCTGGTTTCCTTTGTTCTGATCCTGATCACTGACCTCCTGTATCAATACTGGCCGGTAGAGGGCTTTAACCAGCCCTATACACCGGACCACAACTTTGGATCATGGGTCGATATTGCCATCACCGGGAACCTGGGACCGGGAGGCTGGGTCTCTTTCAATGCAATCCCCACGTCTGCCCATACCATCTGGGGTGTACTGGTCGGATGGCTGCTGATGAAGGAATGGACCCCCACAAGGAAGATCATCACGCTTCTAATTACAGGCACAATCGGTATAATTATCGGTTATGGCATGAATCCCTTTATTCCGATCATCAAGCATATATGCACCAGTTCTTTTATTATCGTCAGCGGTGGCTGGTGCCTGGTCGCCATGGCTTTTTCTTACTGGCTGATTGATGTTATGAACTTTAGGAAACTGGGGGTGTTTTTTGCCATAGTGGGGATGAATCCGATTTTCATTTATATATTTTCCCACCGGGGCGGAAAAGATATTCTGGCAAGCATGGCACGGCCATTTACCCACAGGCTGTTCAGCTGGAGTAATGAAATGATCATAAACATGGTGACGATTACCGTTGTGGCTGCCATGGTTTGGTATATTTGCTACTTCCTTTATAAACGGAAGATTTTCATCAGGATATAATTCGGTTTGACTATCGGTCGACATACAATTTACCAATATCGTACCAAATGAAAAAAAATGATTACACACGGCGGCGCTTTTTAGCCACAGTTTCAGCAAGTTCCGTTGCTGCCATGGCATCGGGCGCCATTCCTTTCATCGGGAAAACCAATAATGTGACGGGTAAACTGGCAATTCTCGGAGGTGAACCTGTCAGGAAAAACAAGAAATGGCCGGAATGGCCTTATGTAGATGATAAGATGGTGGAAGCCATCTCAAAGACGGCAAAAAGTGGTATATGGTGCAGGATACAATCTGAAACAGGTACTGTGCCCACATTTGAAAAGGAATTCGCTTCGCTTATGGGCACTAAGTATTGTGTAAGCACAGGATCAGGCACGCAGGCGCTGAATACCTGCGTTGAAGCCATGGGAATAGGTGCAGGCGATGAGGTTATCACTTCACCCCTTACCGATCCGGGTACGATTTCTTCAATTTTGACCACCCGTGCCCTTCCGGTCCTGGCTGACATTGATCCGGAATCTTTTCAGCTCGATCCGGATGATGTGGAAAGGAAGATCACGGAAAATACAAGGGCGATCATGCCGGTGCATATTATGGGTCAGCCGTGTAACCTGGACAGAATCATGGCAATAGCCGGAAAACACAACCTCAGGGTGATTGAAGATTCCTGCCAGACCCATCTCGCTGAATATAAGGGGAAAAAGCTGGGGACCATTGGCAATCTGGGATGCTTCAGCTTTCAGTCCAGTAAGACCATTGCATGTGGTGAAGGGGGAGCAATAGTGGGAAATGATGAAGAACTGATGGATAAATGCTTTACAGTCATGAATCATGGTACATCCCGAAAAGGCCGGACAGAAACCATCGGACCGAAATACAGGATGAATGAATTTGAAGCAGCTATCCTGCTCAGCCAGCTCTCCGGTGTAAAAGAGCGATTTGCCCGTCGCAATGAGAATGCAAAATACCTGAATTCCAGGCTCAGCGGATTTCCCAGTCTCGTACCCCAGAAGCTTTATGAGGGAACAGACAGCGGTTCCTTCTATATCTATGCAACAGCCTATCATAAAGATCATTTCAACAACAACAGCCGGAGTAAATTCCTTAAGGCGCTGGAAGCAGAAGGAGTCAGCATGACACCTTATATTCCGCAGGGATTGCACAAAGAACCATGGGTGGATCATATCCTGGGCCTGAAGGTGTATCAGAAAATGTTTTCCCCGGCCAGACTTCAAAAATACCGGGATGAAATAAACTGTCCCAACTGCGACAGGGTTATTGATGAAGTGGCTATGATATGGGCGTCCGGGCCCCTGATCGGAACCAGGGAGGACATGGATGATGTTGTCAACGCCATCATGAAGATATATGAGAACAGGGATCAACTGAAATCAATTTGACTTTAACCTTTAAAGAAAAAATTTATTTAATTATGACAGCCTATCTGATAAGATTTTTGTTTAAAAGTATACGAATCCTGATTCCGTTTTTTCTGATGACATGGGTCCCCGCTTCCGGACAAAAGAAAGTATATATAAATACGGATCTTGAGGGCATCAGCGGTGTATATTCATTTGAACAGACACGCGATAAAAATTCACCCCTGAACCTCCAGGCCTGTGAGTATTTCATGGGTGACCTGGCAGCCGTGATCCGGGGACTGCGTGACGGCGGGGCTACGGAAGTCTTAGTACTCGACGGACACGGAAATCAGGCAGTGGTCCCGCACCTGATGGTTGCCGGGGCAACCTATATTACAGGATTACCCAGGCCGGGAATTCTCCTTGGCCTTGACAGCACTTTTGCCGGCATGGTCATGCTTGGCTTTCATGCCATGAAAGGAACGCCGGACGGGGTATTGAACCATACACAATCCTCCCAGTCCGAGAACCGTTACTGGTATAACAGCGTTGAATCGGGGGAATTGGTACAAAGTGCCGCCATAGCAGGATACTTCGGCGTTCCGGCAATTATGGTCACCGGCGACGAGGCAACCTGCCGTGAAGCACAAAGGTTTTTCGGGAATAATTGTGTCACCGTGGCGGTAAAGAAAGGCATTGCACGTGAATCTGCAATACTTTACCCTTTTGATGAAACCCGCAAGGCTCTTTATGAAGGAGCCAAAAGGGCAATGGCTGCGATTCCCAAATGCAAACCTTATATGCTGGAAATGCCAATAAAAGTGAAAGTTCAATATTTTGAAACGGATGCCGCCATTCCCGAAAAAAAACTGGTTACCAGGGAAGGAACAGTTAAGGACGGCTTGCATATTCTGGATTATTAATATATATGGCTAAAATGATGAGACGATGAAAGCAAAGAAACAAATCGACCTGATGCCATTATTTCTGACAATTTTGCGGATACTGGTGGGATGGCATTTTTTATATGAGGGAATTTCAAAACTGGGCATGTCGGGCTGGTCAAGTTCCGCATTCCTTATGCAGTCAAAATGGATTCTGGCCGGATTTTTTCACTGGATCATGGGCAATCCTGCCGCCCTGGAAATTACGGATTTCCTGAACATCTGGGGTTTGATCTTCATCGGTCTGGCATTATTTATCGGAGTGTTTACGCGGCTTGCCAGCATTTCGGGAATTGTTTTATTACTCCTGTATTATGTTGCCAATCCCCCATTCATGGGATCAGGAACTCCGTCTGAAACCAACTATTTCATTATCAATCTCAACCTGATCGAATCCGGAATATTACTTGTTTTTGCCATATTAAGAAAGGACTATCTCTGGAGTCTCGACCGGATGCTTTCGGATATTTTGGAAAAGAGGAAAGAAAAGTTGTTTCCCCGAAAGGATAACCATGAAATCCTCGAAACATCCGTGAACAGCAGGCGTGAACTGATAAAAAACCTGGCTGCAATTCCGATCCTGGGATTCGCCTTTTTCGGAATGGCAAAAAAGAACGGTTGGCTGAGCTTTGAAGAAAAGGACCTGATCGGCGCCGATGCAACAACCAGTGCCACCGTTATGTCGGCGAAAATGAGGGACATCCGGGAACTGAAGGGACAAGTACCGAAAGGAAAAATAAAGAACGTGGAGATCAGCCGGATCATTCCGGGCGGTAACCTGGTAGCCGGTTTTGCTCATGCCCGTGACCTGATTTATGTTTCACCGCTGATCAAGAACTATTTTACGGATGAAAAAGTAATTGAAACACTCTGGCTGTATGAAGCCTGTGGCATTAATACGGTGATCTTCAGGACTGATGAACAGACCATCCGGATCCTTAAAAAGTTCTGGCAAAGGGGCGGCAAGATCCAATGGCTGGCGCAGACCTATCCTAAAGACGATGATCTGTCAAACATTAAGCTGGCCGTTGATTCCGGAGCTATCGGCGCATTTGTCATGGGGGGTATTGCCGATAAACTGGTGTACGAAAAGAAGCTCGATTTCCTTGCCAAACCCATTGAATACATACGCAGCCAGGGCTTGATTGCCGGAACCGCAGGCCATGCTACCATGGTGCCCATGACATGCGTCGAAAACGGAATCGAAACCGATTTCTTTATGAAAACTTTCCATGATGACAAATACTGGTCAGCAGCGCCGAAGGAAAACCGGATTGAGTTCATGCACAACCTCGATGAAAGCAGTATTGAGCGTGTAAATTACCATGACAACATGTGGTGTGCCTCTGCAACGGATGTATCTTCCTTTTTCAAAACCTGTAGAACACCATGGATCGCCTATAAAGTGCTGGCTGCAGGAGCTCTTGAACCTGAAAGTGCATTCAAATACGCTTTTGAAAATGGTGCCGACTTTATTTGTGTGGGTATGTTTGACTTTCAAGTGATTCCCAATGCCAATATCGTATATAATACTCTGAATACGGAATTAAAAAGGGAACGGCAATGGTTTGCATAATGGGAAAAATGTGGAAACATAAAAATGACGGAGAATCCAAACTACAGCGTGGTGGCCTGATTGTAGAAACATTTAAAATGATTAAATTCAGACCACGTTGTGGTGGCCTGAATTTAGAAAAATAAAAACGATGACCAGATTCAAACCATGGAATGGTGACCTGTTAAAACCTTACGGTTGTTTTCTGTTGCATATCAATACATAACCGATATATTGTCATTCAAGATTAACAATAATTTCATGAAGATTTTCCGTTCAATTTATATTCTATTATTTATACCCATGGTTAATGTATCCCATGCCCAGCAGAAGGTCGAAGGCTTATTGTATTCTGATGGAAAACCTGTATCCATTACGATTAAGGAAGGAGTCATCGTGAAAATCAGCCGGATACCCACACTAAAGGATGAAAATAAAAAAACATATATCGCTCCGGGACTGATCGATAACCAGGTCAACGGATTTAACGGGGTAAGCTTTTCACCTGAGGAGGGAGAACCTGCCCTGGATGAAAAGGGGATCATTAAGGCTACCCGGTCATTATGGCAAAGGGGTGTCACAACTTATTTTCCAACCCTGACCACCAGCAGTCTGGCTTCGCTTAAGATGAACTTTTCCTGCCTGGCTAAAGCAAAAGATAATGATTCGCTCATGGGCTCGATTGCGGGGTATCATCTTGAGGGTCCATATATTTCCCCGGTTGCGGGATACCGCGGTGCCCATCCCGAGAAATACATCCGCAAACCGGTTTGGAGTGAATTTTTGGAATTATATGAAGCTTCCCACAATGATATTTTAACCGTGACCGTGGCACCGGAAGTTGAAGGAGGTATTGACTTTATAAGGAATTTACATGATAAGGATATTGTAGTGGCTCTTGGACATCATAATGCGGGAGCAGACATGGTAAAACTGGCTGTTGAAAAGGGTGCTCGTATATGCACCCATATGGGTAACGGGCTGGCCAATACAATCAACAGGCATATCAATCCACTCTGGCCCCAACTTTCCAATGACAGCCTCATGATCAGCATCATATGTGACGGATTCCATTTAAACCCGGAAGAAATCAGGGTTTTTTACAAAATCAAGGGACCTGACAGGATAATACTGACCTCTGATGTTACGATATACGCCGGCATGAAACCCGGGATCTATAAAAATGAACTCGGCGAAGACATTGAGCTAACAGCCGCCGGTGAACTGAGATATCCTGCGCAGAATGTTCTGTATGGCTCAGCGTCCCCATTAAATCTTGGAATCGGACATATTATGGAAGTCACCGGTTGCAGCCTTGCAGATGCCATTCAGATGGCAAGCACCAATCCGGCAAAGCTCTATGGATTGAATGACCGTGGTACAATTGAAACAGGCAAACGGGCTGACCTGATCGTTTTTACCCTTGATAATTACCAGATGAAGATCCTGAAAACGTACGTAAAGGGGAAGATTGTTTTTGAGGAGTGAAGCTGGGTTGTAACAATTCAGGGATAAAAAAAAATCTAATTGATTTGTTTCGTACCTGACGGCACGGAGTAATTCCTTATGTAACGGTATTCTACCAATATCCAATCCCTAATGGGATTGTCCGTCTGGAAGAGAATCATGTTTATATGGTTGATTGCAGTGAATAAATGTTCCCTTTAGAAATAAAATCAGGAAAAGTATTGCATGGCTGAAAAAATAATATTTTTGGTGAGCGATGGATCAAATTATGAATCGTCCCGTTAGGGACGAAATATTGGTGGAAACCATCAGGTCAATAAATCCAAGTCCCATCAGGGACGAAATAAAAATGAAACCAAATGGAATGAAATGTTGAATCACCTGACTATAAATAAAACATGAAACTTACTAACCTCAATCGAAGGGATTTCCTGGGGAATGCGGCTAAAATAGCTGCAGCAACGTCAATCCTGCCATTATACTCCTTTGCAGAAAACAAGCCTGTTCCGTCAGCCAAAACCAGACTTGCCATGGTGGGAACGGGAAACAGGGGGACTTATACCTGGGGAAAATCTGTGCTGGAAAGCTATGGCGAGCGTGTTGAATTGGTCGCACTTTGCGACATTAATCCAAAGCGGGCAGCCGCTTCACGGTCAATTATCGGGAATAGCGCCAGGATATTTGCAGCAGCTGAATTCGATCTCATGATCCGGGAAACCAGGCCGGATATAGTTATCGTGACCACCACAGATTGTTTCCATGAAAAATACACAGTCCGGGCCATGGAGCTCGGTTGCAATGTGATATCGGAAAAACCGATTGCCATAAATGCCGAACAGTGCCAGCGTATTGCAGAGGCTGAATACCGGACAGGCAAAAAGGTAATCGTGGGTTTTAATGCACGCCACGGGAATGAAGCACTTGAAATTAAGAAAATTCTCCTCTCTGGTGAACTGGGGAAAATTATAGCCGTGGACTTTCATGAATACCTGAATACAGCGCACGGTGCTGATTATTATCGACGGTGGCATGGTAAAATGATGTATTCAGGGTCTCTTCTCTTACACAAAGCTTCTCACTATTTTGACCTGGTAAACTGGTTCCTTGATTCTGAACCTATTGATGTACAAGCAATCGGAAATCTGGCTTATTATGGCCATAACCATGACTTCAGGGGCCGCAATTGCCGTACATGTGAATTTAAAAACAAGTGCAATCTATATTGGGACATGACCGGGGATAGCACCATGATGGAATTATATGCAGATTGTGAGGATGTGGACGGATATTATCGCGACGGCTGCGTGTGGGATAACAGGATAGATATATATGATACGCATTCGGTACAGGTGAATTACAAAAACGCAGCACAGCTTACCTATACGATGCACACTTTTTTGCCATATGAAGGCCAGTTCATTTGTTTTTCAGGTGAGAATGGAAGACTTGACGTGAGATTAAATGTACGTCAACCCTGGGATGTAATGAATGACTATGAGTTTCGGCTGACAAGGGACAGGGAAACGACAAGGTTCTGGACGCTGAAAGCTGATGAGGGCGAACATGGTGGGGCTGATCAGCGACTCCACGATACTATCTTTCTTCCGGGGAAAACGGATGATCCTTTGTTCACGAGGGCAGACAGCCGGGCAGGAATAATGTCAAGCCTGATCGGATTTGCTGCAAGGCGTTCCATTGAAACCGGCCAGAGAATAAAGATTTCAGATCTGATGACCTTCCCCCAGGTTTGGAAAGGATAGAAGATAACTGCCAACAAAATCATAATATTAATTTCAGGTAACATGACAAAAAGAAGAGATTTTCTAAAGAAAAGCGCATTGGGCACCGCCGGTATTGCCATCGGCGGCATGGGCTTCAGCGCATCTTCCTACGCTTCCATAATGGGCGCCAATGACCGCATCAATGTGGCGGTTGTCGGATTACGCAGCCGGGGAAGCTCTCATATCGATGAATGGTGTTTCCTCAAGGATTCCCATAATGTACGCCTGGTTGCCTTATGTGACACCGATGAGCAATTTTTTGCCGAAAGATCAAAAACCGTACTGGATAAGACGGGTATAAAAACTTCGACCGAATGGGATATGCGTAAAATAATCAGTAATCCCGACATCCATGTGGTTTCCTTTGCAACCCCCAATCATTGGCATGCACTGGGAACAATCTGGGCATGCCAGGCAGGTAAACATGTCTATGTTGAAAAGCCGGCCTGTCATAACATTTTTGAAGGACGAAAAATGATTGAAGCGGCAAGGAAATACAATGTACGTGTTCAGGTGGGATTCCAGGGACGGTCATACAATAATATCATCGAGGCAATCCGCTTTTTACACGACGGAGGTATTGGTGATGTGTACATGGCACGCGGACTCTGTTACAAGCCACGTGATTCATTTGGCATTACCAGGGACAGTGAGCCGCCCGCAACCCTCCATTATGACTCCTGGCTGGGTCCCGCGCCATACCGCAAATACAATGAGAAAAGGAGCCATTATAACTGGCACTGGCATTGGGACACCGGTAACGGAGACAGCGGAAACCAGGGCGTTCATGAATTCGATATAGCCCGGTGGGGTCTGAACAAAAATGAGCACCCGGTATCCGTTTATTCAACGGGTGGTATTTATGGAATAAATCCCGACGAGTGCTCTCAGGAGACCCCCAATACACAATCATCATTGTTTAAATATTCAGACGGCACCATGCTCGAATTTGAAACCCGGGGACGCTATTTTAACAGGGAAGCCAATTTGGGGATCGGAATCGGCAACATCTTTTATGGTACGGAAGGATATATGGAGCTGCAGGCCTGGGAAAAAACAGGTGGCGAATGGAAAGCATTCCGTCAGCGGGAAAATGTGCCGTTTGCCGGCTCCAATTTAACGGGGAGTGATTCGCTCAGCCCAACCTTGTCAGGTCCGGATAGCTCCAGTCACTTTTCAAATTTCATTGCGGCAGTGCGCGCAGGAAAGGATGAGGTATTGCATTGTGATATTATGGACGGGGTTTTTTCAGCAGATCTTCCTCATCTCGCCAATATTTCATACCGTCTGGGTCGCGAATTGAGGTTTATGGGCGACTATGAGAAATTTGCCAATGATGCCGAGGCCGACACAATGCTCTCCAGAAATTATCGCAGACCCTATCTGGTTCCGAATGAAGTATAAAAATAATTATCTATGAAACACATTTCATTTAATTCATTTTTCTTTTTGTCTTTACTGTTAACTGCATGTTCCGTTAAGCATGACCTGCAGGAGATAAAATTTGAAGGTTCCTTTTCTGAAAAAAAATGGGCTGTTAAAGATTTGGGTCAGGGAATCCCTGAAGACTGGACCCCTTATGGCTACCTGACTTTCGACTTTATTTCCTCTACCACACAACGTTTTCAGATCGCATTATATGATGCCTCAGGAATCCGGAAACTGGAAATTGTGCCATTCCAGGGAGCCTGGATCCGCGCGTCCATTCCTTTGGTACATTTCACGAAAATGAACACTGAGGGCATGGACATGGCTTCAATCTGGAAAACACCCCGCCCCGGTTACTGGATCGGCTTCACGGGCTCGGTCGGATCGATCAGTCATGTTGATTCATTGGGTATATCCATGGACCGGCCGATAGGCTCCCCTACCCTGGCGATACGAAATTTCAGGCTGACCATGAATGCAGAAGATTCCGTTTTGGTCACAAAACCCCTCGTGGATGAGTTCGGACAATGGATGCCCGCAGACTGGCCCGGCAAGGCGAAAACACTGGATGACCTTAAAAATTCCTGGGATGCAGAGGAGTCTTTACTTGCAGATAGTACAGCGGATTCAAAATACGGAGGTTTTGTTGATACCCGGGCCAGGGCCACCGGCT
>Ga0105091_10001532_pt1 | contig 10128 bp, 8 predicted proteins | sample PPLLak1March2015_FD_87022 | JGI IMG/M metagenome (GOLD analysis project Ga0105091, IMG submission 87022) | Freshwater sediment microbial communities from Prairie Pothole Lake near Jamestown, North Dakota, USA - PPLs Lake P7 Core (1) Depth... | ecosystem: Environmental > Aquatic > Freshwater >... | reverse complement strand
TCGCCATGCCCAGCGCGCAGGGACAGGTGATGATCAGTACCGAGGTGGCCGCCATCAACGCCGCTTCAAAGCTGGTGGGCAGCCAGCCAACAAATGTGGCGACAGCCAGCAGAATGGTGATGAAAATAAACCAGGGTACGACGCGGTCGGCGATGCGCTGGATGGGTGCCTTGGAAGAAAGCGCCTCTTCCACCAGGCGGATAATGCGTGCCAGTGCGGTGTCCTTCATCGCGCATTCGGTACGCACCACCAGCATGCCGCTGCCGTTGATTGTGCCCGCCGATACCTTGTCGCCCAGCTGTTTGCTTACCGGCAGCGATTCTCCACTGAGCATCGCCTCATTGACCGCGCTGTAACCTTCGCACACCACACCATCCACCGGAATGTTTGCACCCGGCCTGATCAGGACAGTTTCGCCTATCTGCACTGCGCGTACCGGTACTATCTGTTCAAGTCCTTCACGGATAACCGTGGCTACGCGCGGCTGCAAATCCAGCAGCCTTTGTGTGGACAGCATGGCCTGCTGCTTGAAGGAGCCTTCCAGAAAACGGCCAATCAGAATAACAAATATGAGATTGATGACGGTGTCGTAATACACCTCGCCCGTAGCGGGCTCCGCCAGGGTTACATAGGTCGAATAGAGATAGGTGACCAGGGTGCCGATCACGATAGGCACATCCATCGTGAGATGGAGTTGCCTGATACCGGCCCAGGCGCCACGGAAAAAATGCCAGCCTGAGTAAAACAGGGTCGGTGTAGCCAGGGCAAAGCCCACCCAGTGAAATAGCTGGCGAAATTCGTCTTTGTCGGCTCCGCTATACAGCGCAATGGCAACCAGCATGATGTTGGATGTGGCAAAACCGGCGAAGATCAGGCGCATCAGCAGAGAGCGGTTTTGTTTCTGCAGAATGCCGGTAACCGCGTCGGGATCATAGGGTACAGCGCTGTAACCGATTTCACCGAGGCGGCGGATGATCTCGGATAGTTTGATTGTGTCGTTGTTCCAGCGCAGATTCAGGCGTTTGCCGGTCAGATTGACGCTGGCCTGAACTATCCCCGGCATTCTGGAGAGGGTCTTTTCGATCAGCCAGACGCAGGCTGCGCAATGTATGCCTTCTATCAGCAAATAGATGCTGCGCGTTTCGCCCAGGTTCGTGACAAATTCGCCCTGTATATCGTCGAGATCAAACAAGCCTGGGTCGCTGGGGGGCAGGGGCGGAGGGGCGAGCAGCTGGCCCTGGGGAGTGCGCTGATAGAAACCTTGCAGGCCTGCTTCGTAAATTGCCGCGCATACGGATTGGCAGCCGATGCAACAGAATGAACGGCTGGCACCGTCGAGTGGCAGCGTGATATCCAGTTGCCGCGGAACATCAAGGCCGCAATGGAAACAAGTGAGTGCAGCAGAATTGTCAGAGCCGGACAAGGTGTTCAGGGGTGCTACAACATCGGTCATGTCTGGTGAACGGAAATGCGGTGAGTAAGCTCTATGCTATCTGCGCCGCGCTTAACCTTGATGATCAGATCCCAAGTACCCTTCAACGGGAAAACCATATCAGTCTGGTAGCGGCCTTGCGTATTGTCCTGCATTTTCACGATAAAATCGGCTGCGGCATCCGCCGGGCGATAGGCAACAATCGTTACTTCGGCATTGGTAAAAGGCAAGCCGAGTTTATCAACCGCGGTAAATCTGAACGGCGCAGGACGAGAAATAACGATATGCTCGGGCACTTCAAAATGTGCCTCCAAACCGAGGGCATTTCTGGCGGCGATTTTTTTGAGTGCGTTGCGCTCCAAATCGCGGCCATGATCATAATATTTGTTGTCGACCAGGCCGGGATTGGTGCGCACCGCCATCGTAATGAAGCCGACATTCACGGCAATGACCAACAAAATCAAGCCAACCATGCCAAGCACCCAAGGATTGCGCCAAGCCTGCTTGCTGTCCTGTGAAATGCCTAAAATTTTCAAAATATTCAGATTCATATTACCTTCTTGCCTAGTAGTCAGATATGCAGTTAATTTCGCGGACCCACGAACACGCTTTGATAGCTTGCACTATTTTCCCCATGATCCAGACTTTCGATCCTGAACTCCAGGGGGGTTGTGTCCTGAACAATCATGTCGCGGGGCACGCGCACGTAAACAGCGGTGGTGGTAATGCCGTTGCTTCGTGTCAGCAAGGGTGCTTCTGCTCCCACCAGCTTATGTCCCGGCATGCCGGACGCGGTAATTTTTACTTGCATGTCATTGCTGGTTTTGTTCTGCACCTTGATGTCGTACCTGTTTTGAATATCGCCGTCGCTGAGCTGCACAAACAAGGGCTGGCGTGAATGGATCACCCGCAGCTTCAGCACACCCAGATGGGTCAGGCCATAAACTATGCCGGCAAATACCACGGACAGGATGCCCAGATATATCAGTACGCGCGGTCTACGCAGCAGGGTTCTGGTCGGTTTGCCTTCGATAGCATCAAGCGACGCGTAGCGTATAAGTCCGCGCGAACGTCCTACCTTGTCCATCACCGAATCGCATGCGTCCAGGCACAGGCCGCAGGTGATGCAGCCTTCTTGCTGGCCCTTGCGAATATCAACGCCGGTCGGGCACACGGCAACGCACTGGAAGCAGTCTATGCAGTCGCCTAATTTCTTGCCGCCCCCGGCTACATTTTTTACGATCTTGCCGCGCGGTTCGCCGCGCTTGTAATCGTAACTGGGCATTATCGTCTGCGGGTCAGTCATCACGCCCTGAATGCGTGCATAGGGGCACAGCCAGAAACATACCTGCTCGCGCATGAAACCGGCAAACAGATAGGTTCCGCCGGTAAACAGTCCCAGCACGATCCACGCCTCGATATGTGCATTCAGGGTGAAATAGTCATGCCACAACTGGTAGGCATCGGTAAACCAAGCGGCAAAAGTCACGCCGGTAAAAAGGGCCACCAGCAACCACAGCACATGTTTTATCGTCTTAATGCGGAGCTTGCTGATGCTCCACGGTGCCTTGTCCAGCTTATGGCGACTGGTTGGACTCCCTTCCAGTTTTTCTTCGATCCAGGTATAGACATCTGTCCAGATCGTCTGAAAGCAGAAATATCCGCAAAACACCCGGCCCGCAATTGAGGTTACTGCAAACAGTGTAATTGCGAGAAAGAGCAATACCAGCGACAACATCCATAAATCCTGTGGAAATATGGTCAGGCTGAAGATATGGAATTGCCCTGCAGGGATATCCAGAAGAATCGCCTGCTTGCCGTCCCAGCGAAGATAAGGGCCGAAGAAAAACGGCAACCAGGTCAGTGCGGCAAAATATTTGAAATTGCGAAAAAAACCGCCCATGCGCTTGGCATGGATAATCTTGTCGCCGGTGTTCAGCTGCCAGTGATCCAGTTCATTGTATAAACCGCTAACCTTGTCAGATTCGTGGGTCTTGCCACTCACCGCCTTGGTGATATTTTCCGGGCTGCTTGTCACTGGAGGCTGCTGCGAATTCATACATTCCTAAGATTTAATAGTTATAGGCACCTCTAAAAACCCGGAACCCGAGAGCCGCCTTTACCAGGTTCGCACTGCCAACCTGATGCATTTGCGTTTACTTCTCTCCGAATCCCGGGCTTTTAGAGGCGCCCATATCGATTTAGTTCAAGATGGCTTTAAGGACAGCATTAAAAAACACTGTCCCGCATTGCCAGTTGTTCTGTTACTTGCCGCCGCCAAATTGGTGCACGTACACAGCCAACTTTTTGATTTCATCGGCAGAAAGTTTACCTGCTGCAGCGAAACCAGGCATCTGTGCAACACGTGTTTCAGGGTCGCTGGTATCGTTTACACCATGTAAGATGGTGTATTTGATCGCATCGAGATTGCCTGAAAAGCGCCATACGCTGTCAGTGAGGTTGGCAGAACCCATTACAGCCATACCCTTGGCATCTTCGCCATGGCAAGCCGTGCAGCCACTGCTTGTAAACACTGCCTTGCCGGGAGCATGTTCAGCGCCGGTGCTCAGTGCCAGAACATGCTTGGCTACATCGTCAATTTGCTGTGGGCTCAAAGTGGCTGCATTTGCAGTCATTACGGCTGCACGACCGTTAGTGATGCTTGCCTCAATAGTCGCGATATCGCCGCCATACAGCCAGTCGTCGTCAGCCAGTACAGGGAAGCCGGGGTTACCCTGACCGCCAGTACCGTGACAACCAGCACAGTTGTCACCGAACAACACCTTGCCAGAACGTGAAATGTAATTTACCAGATCTTTGTCAGCCAGAATCTCGCTGACATTTTTCTCGTGAATCTTTTTCTCGAATGGCTCACGAATTTTATCTATGGCCTGCATGTCTTCCTTGTACTCCTTGATCTGCGTCCAGCCCATCAGACCCTTGGTATGGGTGGTCAGAAGCGGAATCGCGGGATACAGCAGAACATATCCAACCACGAACAGTCCGCTGGCATACAAGCCCCACAACCACCATTTTGGTGGTGGATTGAGCAGATCGCCGAGGTTGTCGTCCCATACGTGACCGGTATCTCCCACGCCGCCTGGAGTATTTTTATCGTCTTTTACACTCATTGCCTATCTCCTGTCTCTAAATGTCCCTCATCCAGAGGGATATTCCGTTGTGCTTCGAGTTCATTTTTACGTTTTGGATTGAGAATATACACATACGCGCCAATCATCAGTAAGAAGATCGCGACAGTGATGATCGTGCCAATCCAGTCATGCAGCGTCATCGCTGCCCAATCGGTATGGAAGTAGTTACTCACGATATTCCACGCCGTCTTTGAATTTGACCATCGTGCCCAAAACCTGCAAGTACGCTACCACGCCCTGCATTTCAGTCTTGCCATCCACTTCAGCCTGCGCGCCAGCAATATCTGCATCGGTATACGCAACGCCTACGGCTTTCAGGCCACGCAAATTCTTGGCCAATTGAGCGCCGTCTATCTTGTTTTTCTGCAGCCAAGGATAGTTAGGCATTACGGATTCCGGAACCAGTGAACGCGGTGCGATCAAATGACGGATATGCCAGTCGTCGGAATACTTTCCGCCTACACGAGCCAGATCGGGACCTGTGCGCTTCGAACCCCATTGGAAGGGATGGTCGTACACGGATTCAGAAGCAAGTGAGTAATGACCATAACGCTCTTTTTCATCGCGCAGCGGACGTATCATCTGCGAATGGCACAGATAGCAGCCCTCGCGGATATAGACGTCACGCCCGGCCTGCTCGAGTGCTGTGTATGGCCTTACGCCATCTCCAGCCTTCCAGTCAGACATCTTCATGTCCGCCTTGCGCTGCCACATGATTTCCGGATGCTTGTTATGCTCCATCGTGTCCTTCAGGTAAAACAGAGGCACGATTTCCACCAGGCCGGCTATCGATAGCAACACCATTAACATGATGAGCATTCCGAAAGTATTGCGCTCTAATGAATCTTGCAACTTAGTTGAGTGAATTTTATCAGCCATGTCGTTAGCTCCTATTCTTAATTGTTGACGGGTTTGGCGTTGCGTATGGTCATCACTACGTTGTAGAGCATGACTGCTGCACCGCTAAAGAAGATCAACCCACCAACAGTACGCATCACATAATACGGATGCATTGCCGCCACTGATTCCGCAAAGGTGTAAGTGAGCGTGCCGAATTCGTCATAATCACGCCACATCAGACCCTGCATGATTCCTGAAACCCACAAGGCGGTGATGTAAATCACGGTGCCCACAGTGGCCATCCAGAAGTGCAGATTTACCAGCTTGGCAGAGTACATTTCTGTATTCCACAGCTTCATGATCATGTGGTAGAGCGCACCGGCAGAAACCATGGCAACCCAACCCAGGGCGCCGGAGTGCACGTGGCCCACGGTCCAGTCGGTGTAGTGTGACAGGGCGTTAACAGTTTTAACCGACATGACCGGACCTTCGAAGGTGGACATCGCGTAGAACGCCAAGGAAACCACCATGAAGCGCAGAACATAGTCGGTACGCAGTTTGTCCCATGAACCTGACAGGGTCATCATGCCGTTCATCGCACCACCCCATGAAGGGATAATCATCGCGATTGAAACTGCGGCGCCGAGTGAACCTGTCCAGTCTGGCAGTGCTGTGTATTGCAGGTGATGCGCGCCTAGCCATACATAGCCGAACATCAGTGTCCAGAAGTGCAGAACTGACATGCGGTATGAGTAAACCGGACGACCAACCTGCTTGGGTACGAAGTAGTACATGATGCCGAGGAAGCCTGCAGTCAGGTAGAAACCAACCGCGTTATGGCCCCACCACCACTGGATCATCGCATCCTGAACGCCGGAGAAAACCGAGTAGGATTTGAAGAAGCTGACAGGGATAGCCAGGCTGTTAACCACGTGCAGATAAGTGATCATGACCATCATGCCCATGAAGAACCAGTTCGACACATAGATATGTGAAGTCTTGCGCTTGGCTACGGTCATCATGAAGTTAAAGCTGAACATCAGCCAAACGACAGCGATCAGAATATCAATCGGCCATTCAAGTTCGGCGTACTCTTTGGACTGAGTAATGCCGAGAGGCAGGGTAATTACTGCCAGGACGATAATCAGGTTCCAGCCCCAGAACGTCATCCATGCGAGCTTGTTGCTCCACAGATTGGTGCTGCCTGTGCGCTGCACTGTATAGAATGCAGTCGCCATCAAGGTGCAGCCGCCAAAGGCAAAAATCACCGCATTAGTATGCAGTGGACGCAGTCGACCGAATGTAAGCTCGGCGATATCGAAGTTCAGTACCGGCCATGCCAGTTGGGAGGCAATAAATACCCCGACCAGCGTGCCCACTACCAGATACACGACCGCCATTACGGAAAACCATTTTATTACTTCAAAATCATATTTTACTTGTGTCGTTTCCACGCCATACCCCCTCTAGAATAAAACAATTCAAACAATTTCATCTCCGTTTATAGTACTTTGCTGCTTATTGATAATGCTTTACATATTTACAAAAAATTCAATTAATACATCTGGCTAAATAACTTTTGAAAACATTTTCTTCTCTTTATTGAGCCGCAAGTGCTTGTCAAAGATCATGCTGATATTCCGAATCAGCAACCGCCCCTTGGGTGTTACCGTGATCGAGTTGTTTCCCAATTGGAGCAGGCCGTAATCCTGATACTCATTCAGTTCTGACAGTTCCTGTGAAAAGTAACTGTCGAAGTCAACGGAATGCTCCTGCTCGAAGGTCTTTTTGGATAATGCAAAATGACACATCAAGGCCTGGATGATATCCCGACGCAATAAATCGTCGGCGGACAGCTCCAAGCCGCGCATCAATGGTAACATATTTTTATCAAGGTTATTATAGTACTCCTCCAGCGTGCGGTAGTTCTGGCTGTAGGTTGGCCCCACTTTTCCGATGGCAGTAATACCGAGGGCAACAAGGTCGCAGTCTGCATGCGTTGAATATCCCTGAAAGTTACGGTGCAAACGGCCCATACGCTGCGCCACGGCTAATTCATCGTCGGGCTTGGCAAAATGATCCATGCCGATATACACATACCCGGCATCGGTCATGCGCTTGATGGCCATGCTCAGAATCTGCAGCTTGGTATCGGGTGATGGCAGTTCATCTTCATTGATACGGCGTTGCGGCATGAACAGCTTGGGTAAATGGGCATAGTTGTATATTGCCAGGCGGTCCGGATTGGCAGCGATAATACGATCCAGCGTGCGGTTAAAGCCCTCGACAGTCTGCAAGGGAAGGCCATAAATCAGATCGATACTGACGGACTTGAAGCCCGAGCGGCGTGCCGCTTCAAGCACGCTGAGAGTTTCCTCTTCGCTTTGAATACGGTTAACCGCCTTCTGCACGGCCGGGTCGAAATCCTGAACCCCCAGACTGATGCGGTTAAAGCCGAGATTACCCAGAAGTTCTATGGTTTGTGCATTGACTTTGCGCGGGTCAATCTCAATTGAAAACTCCCCCTCTTTGGCCAAACGAAAATGCGAGCGTATTGCCCCCATCAGATCGCTCATCTGTTCATCGCTGAGGAAAGTTGGTGTGCCACCACCCCAATGCAGCTGGGTAACTTCCCTGTCTTTATCAAACAATGCGCCCTGCATTGCAATTTCTTTTTTTAGGTATTCCAGATATACCGCTGCTTTGGATTTATCCTTGGTAATAATCTTGTTGCAGCCGCAATAAAAACACAGGGTATTGCAAAACGGAATATGCACGTAAATGGAAAGAGGGCGCTGCGCATCGCCGCCATTACGTTGAGCTGCCCATTTTTTGTAGCTGTCGACCTTGAAGGATTCGACAAACAGATCTGCTGTAGGATAAGAAGTATACCGGGGGCCGCTACGATCCAATTTGCGAATCAAATCCAGATCCACTTCCAATGCTTGAATATCTGGCACGTTCATTGGCGTCAAAGCAATTCCTTTAAAAAATCTTAGTTCAATATGTCGTAGCTAAATCAGGTGGATATCTTGAGTTGTGTCTATAGACTTTGCACCGTTAGATAATAATTACTCTTTCAACGGTAGTATTTAATGCTAATCAAGTAGCTAAATTATGCCACAAAACAGCCGCGCAGAAAGGTTCGGATAAGGTAAAGGCTGAATAATTAAAGATTGTGGGGAGTGATAATGGCAATATAAACATATGTAACTTGCATGAATTTCGGGTAAATTGTGCAATCGCTATTCAATCTGGTGTAATTGTATCAGGCTGCATTTCTCTCAATAATTAATGCACTCAGGAGTTCTAAAAATGAAGCAATACAGCAAGCGCATGGTAATTGTTCACTGGCTGACTTTGGCATTGTTAATTGCTGCCTGGCTATTGGGGGAATGTGTGAGTGATGCGCGGCACACTGAAGGAGCAACCATCGCCGGTTATATAATCCATGCTTTAGTGGGCGGATCGGTTATGTTGCTTTTGCTGGCACGCTTGTTTTTCCGCAGCAAGGACGGCACGCCGACCGCCGCGGGTACTGGCCCGATGGATAAAGTGGCCAGTGCCGTGCACTACCTGCTATATGCATTGCTGGTGCTGGTGCCGTTCAGCGGCATGATGCAGGTGATCACCAGCGATGTAGGCAAAGCATTGCTGGCAGGTGATGCAGCCCTGTTACCCAAAAAATTTGAAGGCGTACCCGCACATGCCCTGCATGAATTGCTGGTGATGGTGCTGATTGTGGTCGTGGTGGTGCATTTGCTGGGTGCGCTCAAGCATCAGTTTATTTTGAAAGATGGATTGATGAGCCGCATGACACTGCGCAAAAAAGACTGAGCGTTATTGCTCGGTTGCATGAAAAAAGGCGGGCTTGATGCCCGCCTTTTTTCATTGGTGCTAATACGTGGTGATATCAGGCAGCTGTAAATACCAGCCAATTCCCACCATGGCGCCGAAAAAAATCAGCAAATGCAGCCAGGACCAAAACAGGTAGCGGCGCGTTAAATCGTTTTGTTCAAGATTGCTGATCAGGAACAATTTGCCATCGGGCGGCTGGCAGATGATATGGATGTCTGGTGCCGCGTGGGCCTCGCGCATTTTCTTGCCAACCTCGCGTTTGGCGGCTGATCTTGCCAACATCCATTCCTGCATGTCCAGTTCGCCGTTGTTATCCAGGTCGAAGCGCTTGTGCAGGCTGGGCATATCCTTTTTCCATGCAGCCAAAAGCTGATTAAGTTCCTCGCGGGAGTTGAATTCCGCGGTGCTGCCACCCTGTGTGCGAAATTGGCCGATGGCATAAAGTCTGTCCTGTTTGATCAGGCTCCATTCGGTATAGCGATAATCATCCTTGAGCCACTTCTCGCAATGGCGTGTGATGATTTCTGCATGTTCGGGATCGACCACGCAGAAACCGCTGTCATCGCGCAGCATGAAGCAATCAGTGCTCTCACCACTGTCGATGGTTTGCCATTTATTTTTGGACGTGCGTTGCTCGATTTTGTAGCGGTACCACAGGCATGGCAGCAAGTGCAGTTTGCTGAGCAGCGGCGTTTCGCCCAGCGGCATGCCATAACCGTCGAGCTCCACATAACCCTGTGCAGCGGAGGCAACTCTGGAAGTGGGCGTGTCGCGCACCGCGCGCAGACGCTTTAGTGCTGACAGCCAGGCCACAATACTGATGGCAGCCATGACAGCGAGGCTGAC
>Ga0105091_10001531_pt1 | contig 10130 bp, 10 predicted proteins | sample PPLLak1March2015_FD_87022 | JGI IMG/M metagenome (GOLD analysis project Ga0105091, IMG submission 87022) | Freshwater sediment microbial communities from Prairie Pothole Lake near Jamestown, North Dakota, USA - PPLs Lake P7 Core (1) Depth... | ecosystem: Environmental > Aquatic > Freshwater >... | reverse complement strand
GGGGGCAAGCACCCGTGCCATCCGGCTTGATGCCCAAGTTGAAATGTTTCGCTCACGCCTTCTCTATTACTGGAAAACGATGTCGTCTCCCATTGCGGTTTCATTGGCGACCTGGCGGGTGCTCCGACTAATGATTAATACCGTATTCCATCTATTGATGGTGGTTTTAACCCTGGGCCTGCTGCGCGCCGTACGGGTCAAGCTCATGGTGTACCTGACACAGTTGGCCTGGCTGATATTCGGTTGTCCTTCGGACTGGGGCTTGCCCGATAAATGCCGAAAGCCGTTGTAGTAAACATTGGACCCTAGACATGTTGCCCATATCCGTCTTTATCATCGCCAAGAATGAGGCCGACCGTATTCCCGTAGCGATTCGCAGTGTGCGCGAATGGGTGGATGAGGTCATCGTCATCGACAGCGGAAGCGAGGACGACACCGTCGCGGTGAGCGAAGCGCTGGGCGCACGCGTGATGAGCAACGCATGGAGGGGCTATGGCCCGCAGAAGTTGTTCGGGGAAGCGCTTTGTCGCCAGGACTGGATTCTGAACATCGATGCCGACGAGGAAGTGAGCCCGGGACTGCGCACCGAGATCGAGGCCCTGTTCGAGCATGGCCTCGCCGATGACATGACCGGGTATCGCCTGCCGATACTGCCGCTTTATCCTTTCCAGCAAAGCGGCCACCGATGGACCGTTACCAACTTCCCGATCCGCCTATATCGCAAGAGCCGAGCGGGTTTCAGCGACTCCACCGTGCACGACTCGGTGCAGGTACGTGGAGGCGAGGTCGGAAAGTTGCGTGGCATGTTGATCCATCGGTCGTTCCGTTCCCTGAGTCATCATTTCGAGAAGATCAATTCCTATACCTCAGCCCAGGCCATCGATACGGTGAGCAGGAAGGGAGCGCCCTCAGCCCTCGTGTTGGTCCTGACCCCGCCACTGGCGTTTCTCAAGTCCTTTCTAGTCAGGCGCGAGTTTGTGAACGGTGTCAACGGAGTGGTTATCAGCTATATGTATGCCATTCAGCGCTTCATGAAAGTGGCCAAGGCCAGGGAACTGGCGCGCTTGAAGGCCCTGGGGCAAGATCGATGAGTGGCCCCAGCCCGGGTGTGTATCTCTATCAGACAAGTGAAAATGGCATGCACAACATCGAGCCAGCCTTTGGTACTTATGCGTTGACCGCCTGGCGGGAACGGCTTCTGAGGCAGGCGCAGTCCATGTCCGTTTCGTGGCTGGGCCGTCGCGGTGCGCTGATCGCGCGCCGCTTTGCCCTGCGAGGGTGGCACGGGCCTATCGATGGCGTGGCCGAGGGTTTCCGCCTGCGGGTGCACATCGCGGACAACGTCTCCGAGCGCAAATTTCTGTTCATGCCGCAGTTTGTCGACCCGGTTGAACGGGGTTTCATCCACAAGCGACTTCAAGAGCAGGGCGGTCTTTTTCTCGACATAGGCGCCAATGCCGGCATCTACAGCCTGTCGGCGGCCAGGGCCCTCGCCGAGTCAGGCAAGCCGGGCGGGGTGATATGCGTGGAGCCGAACCCGACCATGCTGGCAAGGCTCAACACCAACCTCGCCCTGAATGGATTCAGCGAGCAGGTACGGGTTTTCCCGGTGGCGCTGTCGGAAGGTCCCGGCGAGATCGAGTTCACCATTTCTGACACTAACTTGGGTGAGAGCGGTCTGGCTGGTGGCTTGGGCCGCACAATTAAGGTGGCCTGCGATAGCCTGCTCAATGTCCTGAGCCAGGCGGGAGCCGAGCGGGTGACTGGCATGAAAATCGACGTTGAGGGCATGGAAGACCGCATCCTTATGCCCTTTCTGCGTGATGCCCCGCGCAGCCTCTACCCCGGGTTTATCATCATCGAGAATTCTCAACAGGTCTGGGCCGAGGATTTGTTGGGAGAGTTCGAGCGAAGTGGCTACCATCTGCAGCAGCGCTGCAAGATGAATGCGATCTACGTATTAAGCGAGGGTCCCGGGCATGACAAATAGACGCAACTCATGGGATACCCAATTCATGTGTGTTGACTTCGAATTTGTACTCGCGCGGGATTTTTGCAGGCCTCTGCTGGCGATATCGGAATCTACGTCCTCCAAAATGTACTTGGTAGATCGGGTGGTGCAGTTGCGATGATTGCTCCAGTTTGAATTGTCTGGAGTGCAATAGGTATGGATATGGTTAGTGGCAATGATCATTTGTTCATGAACCCTGACGAAGGCGGACTCGCGATATTGGGGGCGACACCCGCATTCCCGTCACCAGTGCATGTGGGGCAGCCGAACATCGGCGATCGCGAAGCCTTGTTGGAACGCATTGACGCGATCCTGGACTCCCGCTGGCTGAGCAATCGTGGGAGGCAAGTGCTCGAATTCGAGCAGCGCATGGCGCAACTGGTCGGCACCCGTCATTGCATTGCCATGTGCAACGCTACCGTGGCACTGGAGATCGTCGCCCGTGCGGTGGATTTAAGTGGTGAAGTCATTGTGCCTGCAATGACCTTTGTGGCCACAGCACATTCCTTGCAGTGGCAGGGCATCACACCGGTGTTCTGCGATATCGATTCGCTTACCCACCAGATCGATGTGGAGCAGGTGGAGTCACTGATCACCCCGCATACGACGGGAATACTGGCCGTGCATTTGTGGGGCCGTCCCTGCAATATCGATGCTCTTGCACGATTGGCTGAAAAACACCATCTCAAGCTGATCTTCGATGCCGCGCATGCCCTGGGATGCACCTATCGGGGCATGCCGCTGGGCGGATTTGGCAACGCAGAAGTGTTCAGTTTCCATGCCACCAAAATCGCCAACGCCTTCGAGGGGGGCGTCGTAACAACCAACGATGATGCGCTGGCGGAAAAAATCCGTCTGATGCAGAACTTTGGTTTCAAGGGAACTGACAACGTCATTCATTTGGGCATCAACGGCAAGATGCATGAGGTCTCGGCGGCCATGGGCATCACGTCGCTCGACAGCCTGGGCCTTTTCATGGAGCGGAACCGCGCCAACGCGGCCGCATATCGTGACGGACTGGGAGATGTACCTGGGTTGCGTATGCTGGAATGGGATGCGCGGGAGCGCAACAACTACCACTATGTAGTGCTCGAACTCGATGAGGACAGGGCAGGCATCGACCGTGATACTTTGCTTGCCGTCTTGCAGGCGGAGAATGTTCTGGCACGTCGTTACTTCTGGCCCGGCTGCCATCGCATGGAACCCTACCGGTCCTTGCCCCGATATGTCGGGCTGAATCTGCCTGCCACTGAAAAAGTGCTGTCACGTGTATTGGTGCTTCCAACGGGTACTGCGACTGATGGCGAGCGGATCGCCCGCATTTGCCAGATTGTGCGCCGGGCGATCACCCAGTCCGAGAGGGTCAGGCGGCAATTTGCTTCAAATGAATACAACGACCTGTCATGACGGGACAATAACCACGTTTACTTACTGAGTATCATGGAACACAAATGTTTAAGAATCTCCTCGATTGAACCTGAAAGTGTGAATGGCCTCAGTATCATCAAAGCGGAGATCGGAACAGGAGCTAACAGTCGTTCAATCTTTTTCAGGACACAGGATGCGGTGCTGACACCGTGCCCTGAAGCTTGGTTTTGCTTGGCGTTTTTGCCAAGCATGAAGCAAGGGGTCGATCTCTGTATCGATGGTTCCCTGAGCCCGAAGCTGCTGAGCGCCACGGACCGGCTTTCGGATATCTATTGCTCGTGGTATCCGGATTTTCACCGGGCCAACTTGCCCGATGCGCGCACTTGCGATTCCCCCCAGGTTCTTGGCAAGGGGGTGGGGACCTTCTTCACCGGAGGCATGGATTCCTTCTATACCCTGCTCAAGCACCGTGACGAGATTACCCATGTGATCTTTGTGCATGGCGTCGATGTCGGACTGCGAGACACGAGACTGCGTCGTCAGGTATCGGACATGCTCGAGCGGGTTGGGCGGGAATTCGGGGTAGGTGTGATTGAAATCGAGTCGAATATCCGTGGGTTCTTAGAGTTTCATCAAATCAACTGGGAAGTCGGACATGGTGCAGCATTCGCCTGTATCGGGCACTTGCTGGCACCTAACTTCAGGCGGATATATATCCCGTCATCATTCACCTATGCTGAATTGTTTCCGTGGGGCAGCCATCCAATGATCGACCCTCTGTGGAGCAGTGAGGGACTCGAATTCATCCATGACGGCAACGAAGCCAGCCGGGCGCAGAAAGCTACACTGCTGGCGCAGTCCGATGTGGCGTTGCAGTCCCTCAGAGTTTGTTTTCATAATTTAAACAGTGTCTACAACTGCGGCCACTGCGAAAAATGCATGCGTACCATGATCAATTTGCATGCGGCAGGCGCTCTGGCACGCTGCACGACGTTTCCCAACAAACTTGACCTGAAAAGAATCAAGCGACTTGCCATCATGAAAGATGCCGAGCGTGCCTTTCTCAGAGAAAACCTGCGCGCCCTGGAGAATCGCCCTGAGGAACGCGAACTATATGAAATATTGCACAGACTGCTTCAGCGCCCGATCTGGCTGTCGCGACTGCATGCCCAGTTCTGGCGCCGTTTGCGCGTCTGGAAACGCTCGATCCGACGCCGCCTTGGACTGGAGCAAAGATCGCAATGGCCGGTGCTTGGCGGGGACGATGATGATGCGCGCTGAATAATTCAGCCCACAACTTAACCCGATAACAACGTATTTGCCTTAAGGCTTGCTTATACCGATCATGGCGCGTGCCTCATCGGGGCTGGCGATATCACGGCCCAAGGCATGAGCGAGTCGCACGATTCTGTCGATCAATCCTGGATTGCTTGCCTGCAGGGTCCTTGCATCGTCGTACCAGAGATTGTCTTCCAGTCCGACGCGGACATGCCCGCCCATGCTGAGTGCCAGGGCGTTGACCTGGAACTGGAAGCGGCCGATACCCGTCGCTGACCAAGCCATGCCCTCCGGCAGGTTTCGTACCATGGCGGCGAGATTGTATGGGGTTGCGCTGAGCGTGCCCAACGAGCCGAGCAGGATATTGCCATAGAGCGGGGCGGCTAAAATACCTTCCTTGATAAGGTGATGCGCATAATCCACCATACCGAAGTCGAACATTTCCAGTTCCGGGACAATGCCGCGTTCGCGCATTGCGCGGGCCAGTCCTTGTATCGTCTCAGGCGCATTGATGGAGGCCCCGTTGCGAAAATTGAGGGAACCCAGGGTCAAGGATGCGAAGTCCGGGTGGAAACCGGGTGACGGCTCAAGGACTTCGGCGCGTTTTTCCAGTTCGCTCACGCGACGGCCGCTGGAGGAACCTGAAATCATCAGGCCGGGACACGCCTCCCGTATGCGCAGGAAAAGATCACAATAGACTTCCCCGCGATGGGTGGGGGTGCCATCCGCTTCGCGTGCATGCACATGGATGATGCTGGCACCGGCCTCCCAGCACCGTTTGGCATCGGCGACGATTTCGTCGTTGCTGATCGGGACATAGGGATTGTCATTCTTGGTGGGCACCATCCCGGTAATGGCGGCATTGACGATGACCTTGTCATGAAATCCCGATTGTGCTGTGGCGTGCTGGTTAACGACCATTGATCCCCTCCTTGATCACGCGTGCCGGAATACCAACGACTTGAACGTTGTCAGGCACGTCGCGGGTGACGACCGCGCCTGCGCCTATCACGGAATTCGAGCCGATGCGCAGGCCGTCAATAACGATTGCCCCCATCCCGATATAGGTGCCGTTCCCGATGTCGCAGCGCCCAGCGATATTGGCCCCCGGGCCGATGGTTACATAGTCGCCGATACGGGTGTGGTGGCCGATAGTTGCGGCCCGATTGATGATGACATGTTCACCGACTTCGCTATGGGCGGCGACGATTGTGTTCACCCCCAGAATCGCGCCAGTCCCAATCCGGCTGTTTGCCGAGATATGTGCCGTCGGATGCGGCAGCGTGGCGAATGGGAGGGCAAAGGCGGAAACCTGATCTACATAAATTCGGCGCTGGGTCGTGCCGATGCCACACAGCAAATGGTATGTCTCACTAACCTCTGCCAGTTCACCCACCCAGTAAATTCTCTGGCCCAGAAGTGTTTCGCGGGATTTTTCCGGCTTTAGGTTTTCGACGAATCCGGCCAGGGTGAAGCCGGGGTTCTCTTGTACCAAGTCTGCAATTTCCTCGGAGAACAGCGTTGTTCCCAAGATCAAAACCGGCAGGGCATCATCTCGGATGCTTTTTATGTCGAACGATGCTGTCAAAGACTATGCTCCCCTGAAAAATTGATGCTTGACGGCATCTCCGCGCCGAGGGCCTGAATGAAGCATTTTTCCATGCCCAAGTCATTGATCAGAAGGGAGTATGCCGCATCTACGATGCACTGCCGCGCGCTGTCATTGTGCAGGTATGTTATCAGTGTACTAGCCAGCTCCTTTAGCGGCGACATTACAAGGTGCTCGCCGGGTCGAAAGGGTAAGGTGTCCTGAAACGTCTCCGCAAGCACCATTGACCTGCAGCCCATGGCCATAAGCAGTCGCATTCTGGGCATTTCCCAAGGATAGCCCCTCAGATAGAGCACAATCTTGGCTCGGTTGAGGAGGCGGGTTCTTTCTTCGCCATAGCAGTCTTTGTCAACGATGGTGAGTTGAAATCCCGCTTCGGCAAGCGTCTGCTGAACCTGTGCCAGCAAACGGCCGCGCCCCTGCCGAATCGTGCCAAGAAAGACCACGTCCAGATCGCGCTGGACGTCGGGAAGCGGCCTTCCCCAAACAGGGTGATAGCCAAAGGGCATGAAGTGGCTTGGTACAAATCTGGATGCCAGGAACGCTTGCCTGGAGTGCTGAGTGACTAGAATCCTGTCGATCAACCCGTCATTCCATAATTGGAGCAGTTTGCGAGCTTCTCTGAAGGGCAAGCCAAACTGACGCCCCTCGAAAGGATAATCGGCACTCCAGGGACTGTGGCGGGTTTTCTGGGCGAGCCATTGATAGCCGAGACGTTCAAGGAAACGCCGTGCACCCAATGTGCGCTTGGGGGCAGCCCGCAACAAAAGATTCGTGAGCCATCCTGCCGGCAGGTCCGGGGGCGGGAGTGTTTCGAGCTGCCACAGGCTGCGTTGAACGCCCATTTCCCCGGCAGCACGTAGGAGCGGACCGTGTCTTTCCACTCCCCAATCGCCCAGCCCCAATAGCAGCAGGTGGCCGGTGGGTTCGATGTCGTCGAGATCACCGGTGGTCGTGACACGCCATCCTGCGTGGTTGAAAGTGTCCACGATGATTATCTGCAGGTCCGTGCAGAGTCTCCCATGTGTCGGGCATTGAGGGGGGACGAGAAACAGTTGTTGAGTCATGTTGCGCGCGCAGCGAGCATCTATATGATTCCAAAGTCCTACTCAAAAATGAACGAATGTGACCTGGTCCGCTAGACTTCCTCGTTTTCCACGGCGCAGAGAAAGGCCTGTGTATCTTCCTGCAGCAGCAGGGGCAGCGCCCTCTCGATGCGGGCATCGCTCCACTCCCACCATTTGACTCTAAGCAGGCGTGTGATGGTGTCGTCATCGAAGCGCATTTTGATGATCCGGGCAGGATTGCCCGCAACAATTGCATACGCCGGGACGTCTTTTACAACCACGGATTTGGCCCCGATGACGGCGCCATCGCCGATCTTCACGCCTGACAGGATGGTAGCCTCGGTCCCTATCCATACATCGTTTCCGATAATGACGTCTCCCTTGCTGCGTGGATGCCCCTGAATGCCCATGGCGGCTTTCCAGAATACCGGGAAAGGGTAAGTGGTGACCCAATCCGTTCGATGTTCACCGCCGAGAAAGATCTGAACCCCATCAGCAATAGAGCAGTAAGCGCCGATACTCAGATGGGTTCCCTCGCCCCAGGTATGGATGTTGGGATTTCCGTAGGAGCCTTTGCCTATCCGGTGCTGTGGGTAGCGTTCCCGTAGACCCTTTGGGTCATCGATATTTCTCTTTTTTTTCAATCGCGTTTTGAAAAGATGCCATGCCATGTTGGTGTTATTGAAGAGTTTTTGGAGCAAGCATGTGATGCTCAGGGCATACAAGAGCATTGCCCTGATGACCGTGCAAGGTTCCCCGCATAACTAATGCCGGGAAGCCGTACCTGCTTGATGCGACCGTCAGAGAGGTGGAATTCACTCTGGATGCGCGGGTAACGTTTTAGGCTGTGTTGTTCTCTTGAGGCAAGCGCAGCAAGCCGATTCCGAACCCGCACTGATTGGGGTCTGCAACGAATTCCTGCACGTCTGCCCCGACCTTGAGCCGCTTCCAGAAATGGTAGACCTGATTGGTCGGCAACGGCTGTTTCTCGACGATGTCATGGAACGCGATGAGGCCACCCGGACGCACGAATTCCTTGTAGTCGTTGTAGTCCGCTTCCACGCCGGGTTCAGTATGGTCACCGTCGATGAACATGAAGTCGGCCTTTTCCCCGTTCAACTCCTGGGCCAGGCGGGCCTTGAAGCTGGTCTCGTGTGAATTGCCCGAGAGCAGGGTGACCTGGCAGTTCGATCCCGGTGGCGAGAACTGACTGAACAAGGGACGTTGCAAACTCATGTCGTTTAGATCGCAGGTAATGACTCGCTGGGAGGCCAGATAAGACCAGATCAGCGAAGTACCTCCGCGTGCGGTTCCGATTTCAACGATGATTTTGGGCTTGATCGCCTGTACCGCCTTGGCCAATTGCGTAATTTCAGTCGGAATCTGCAGCGTCTTGACGGTCATGTAGCCGCCACCGCCGAAATTCATCGCCCAGTCGACCACTTCTTCCAGCGAGCGCTTTTTCGAGTGATATTCCTTCAGGCGGCGCTGGGCATACAGGCTGTTGAAGGGTTGACGCAGCTGGCGGCTCAGGGTTTTAAGAAAACTTGACATGATGTGGGCTCTGTTATGAGTGGGTGAAGAAGGTTACGTGTTCAGGCCTTTCTAGGCTGGAGGGCGATGGTCAATCCACAAAGCAAAAGTAACACGATTGGGAACCATATTCTGTATAAAACAGGCCACTTGTGAAAGGTTGCCAGGTGACCAGCATAAGCCCCAGGAATTTGGAAAGAAGCTCAGGTGTGATGCGGGAACGGATGAAGTTCGGCATAAGTGTTCAGTGTGCTGCTCAGCATGCGTTCCAGCGTGAATGGCTGGCCGGTTGCCACCTCGGGTGCACAATCGAGCCATTGTATGGTGAGTTGTGCGGCATCAAGGACGTGGCCAACGGGGATGCTGCCGCTGGGCAGGATGGCTTGAAGCTGTTCGCATACCCCGCCGTGATTGTATCCAATTACGGGTATCCCGAGGCTTAGGGCCTCGACGGTCGTGCGCCCGAAAGCCTCGGGTTCGCGTGACAGTGAAAAAACGATTTTTGAAATCGCCATGACTTCGCGCAGATCGCTGCGATGGCCGGTGAAGGTGACGCGGTCGGCGACGCCAAGGGCTATGGCCTTGGTTTTGAGTTCGGCGAGAAAGTGGTCTTTGCGGTCTTTGGTTTCACCGACGATCAGGCCATGGGCATCCGGTATCTCGTCCTTGATGCGGGCGAGCAACTCGATGAAATCCTCCTGCCCTTTCCAGCGCGTGATGCGGGCGGGCAGCGTGAGGAGTTTCTTGCCTTGTGTTTCGGGGTATTGCGTATACCAACAGTCGAGCCAATCCTGCGGCGGTTGGTAGTGGTAGGGGAACGCGGCGGGGTCTACGCCACGGTAGATCAGCCGCAGTTTGCCCGGGTCTGTTTCTGGGTAATTTTTCAAGACATAGTCACGAATCATCTCGGAAATGACGATCACGCGCTCGCCCTTGGCCATCACTGCGCTATAGGCGTTGACCGAGTAAGGTCCGTGCACCGTGGTGACAAAACGCGGCCGCGTCGCAGGATTCATGCCGCGCCAGGCCAGATACGCAATCCACGCCGGCACGCGCGATCGCGCATGGATGATGTCGACCTTTTGTTCCAGCAAAAACCTGCGCAGCTTGCCGACGAGCAACAGGGTTTTGAATGATTTTTTGCCGATGGGCCAGGTGAAGTGTTCGGCGCCCGATGCAACCAATTGCGCGACCTGCCGCCCGCCGGCCGACATCACCAGCGCGCGGTGGCCGTGCTCGACCAGTGCTTGCGCCACTTCCAGCG